>Ga0256833_1001337_pt1 | contig 18226 bp, 18 predicted proteins | sample 356284metaG_FD_190535 | JGI IMG/M metagenome (GOLD analysis project Ga0256833, IMG submission 190535) | Hydrothermal vent microbial communities from Mid Atlantic Ridge, Atlantic Ocean - 356-284 | ecosystem: Environmental > Aquatic > Marine > Hydrothermal vents | place: Atlantic Ocean: Mid... | reverse complement strand
AGTGGAACGTGCAGATGGCCGGCGCTTTGCTGGCGGCCGTCCCCACGTTGTTGGTTTACATCATTATGGGCCGTTACTTTATCCGCGGCCTGCTGGCGGGATCGGTCAAGGGTTAGGCACCCGCACCGGCGCAGTGTTTTCAGTAGCTGCTCTGCTTTATCCGCAAACCTTGGCGCTCGAGCCACTCTACCAGCACACCCACCGCGCGTTTGACGCCGGAGCTGATTAGGGGCGCGCAGTTGGGCCGCAGGCCCACGTAAACGCCGCTGGCGCTGGGCCGCGCCTCCAGCAGGATTTCTTGGGCCAGGTCTTCTTCCTCCACGCGCGCCAGAAAGACAAGGCCGGCCCCGGCCTGCCAGGCCTCCAGCAGCACCACGTTGGCGCGGGGCCCGGTCTCTACTGTCTTGGCGAATACCTGGGCGGGGGGCAGGTCGCCCTCCATTAGTGCGTGCGGCATGGGATACCTCCTCAGGGGTGAGAATAGTCTAGGCGATTCGGCCTTTTTCTCGAAGGCTGCGTGGTAGATGGGCTTGGACTGGTCCAGCCACTTCTGGGCGTACTTGGTGCGCAGCGTCTCGGGCGGGGGCTCTGAGCGGCGGACTTCAAAAAGTCCGCCGGCGCGGGCCTGATCCAGCGAATACTCGAAGTAGTCGGGGTGATCGGTGGTCAGCAGCAAACTGCCGCCGTCTTGCAGGCGGGTGGAGAGGAGCTCGAAAAAAGGCGTCTGCAAGAGGCGACGCTTTTGGTGGCGCTTTTTGGGCCAAGGGTCGGGAAAGTTGACGTAAACCCGCTCGAGCGCCCGCGGGGGAACGACGTTGCGCAGTAAAAAGCGGGCGTCGCCGCGGTAGAGCCGCGCGCTCCGCACCCCTTCGCGCCGCAGCCGTCTGAGCGCGCGGCTAACGCTAGCGGCCGCCATCTCCGCGCCCAGCAGGTTCCATTGCGGCCGCAAACGCGCCAGCTCCACCAAAAAACGACCGTCGCCAAAGCCTATTTCCAGCGCCAACGGCCCGCCGCGCCCGAAGAGCCGCTCGGGTTCAGCGGGAAAAGGCAACGAGGCGGGAACGATGAGCACGCACCGTTTATACCAGAAAAGGCGGCATTTAGCGTCGGCGGATTTATAATGACAGGTAGTGCTACGGCGCTAGGGGATTCATGGGTCCGCATTTAACTATCATTGCTACGTTCGCCATCGCGGCTATGCTGTTGGCGGGAGCAGGGTATTTTTACAACAAATCGGAGTTGCTATATACCGCGCTCGGCTTCTTCATGTTCGCCGCGGCGCCGGCTCTCAGGCCATTCGGCAACGCCCTCTACCCTTTGGGCGCTTTGCTGATGGTTTATACGCTCTGGTTACTCCTCCGCCGCGAAGAAGGCAGCCGGCACGCCATGCAGCTGAAGCTAGACAAAGAAGGCAGAATAACTAAAGATCGCGGTCTCGAATACGTGCTCGGCTGGAGGTCCGACGATGCCGCGGGCGAGCCTTTCGGCGCCTTCGTTTACCCCGAAGACTTGCCATTGTGGGAAAAGGCCGTTGAGAAAATGCTTGAAAGCTGCGAACCAGCTACTTTGGAGCTGCGGGCTATGCACGCCCGCGGCAGACTTACTTGGCTGCGAGGATATCTGGACTGCCGTGATGGAGGTTTAGGGTTTGAGGCTTTCGAGGTAACGCCCTACAAGCTCGTAGAGGGCACCCTGCGGCGGCAGCAACGCCTGCTCAAGGGGGTATCGGACGCCACCCGCACGATGCTGGCGGCCGGCAGCGACCTCTCCTGGCCGCTCAACAAGGCCATAGCCTCGCTGGCCATGAGTTTGGGCGCCGAGAGAGCCTACCTTTACCGCATGGGCAGTCACGATCAGAGCGGCAAGAGGCGCGCCCAGATGCAAGTCGAGTGGGTGCGCGACGTACTGAAAACTCGCCTGGACAGCCCCCTTTCCGGTGAGCTCCTGGAAAACGATCCGCGTTTCACTCGCTGGTTCAGCGAGCTGGAGCACGGCCAGATCATCGCCGGGCCGGTGGCTCGCTTGCCCGGCGAGGAAAGGCTGATGCTAGAAGCCAACGACGTGGGTTCTATCCTGCTTTTACCGCTACTGATTGGCGGCGATTTCTGGGGTTTCGCCGGTTTTGAGCTCCCTGAAAGCAACCGTGTCTTCTCTCGTGAAATGCTGAGCGTTTTACGCACCGCCGCCGCCGCTCTGGCGGCGGGTATCGAAAGAGTTGAGAGCGGCAAAGAACTGCGCCTGCAGCGCTTCATACTCGATCGCATCCAGGAGGCTGGTGGCGACGGCATTCTGGCGCTAGACCCGCAGGGTCGTCCGCTATTCTATAACCGTCGCCTGGAAGAGATCTGGAGCCTCGAGAGCGGCGAGCTTAGTGACACCGCAACTACCAATCTCTCCTTCTTCACTCGCCACGCCAAAGACCCCGAGGCCTTTGCCGAAGTGCTGCTGGAGTTACACGAGCACCCCCAGCGCCATATCCGCCTTGAGCTACCCCTTAAAGATGGGCGTGTCATTGAGGCGATATCCACCCCCCTTACCGCCAACGGCGCTACAGGCGGTAGGGTTTGGTTCATGCGCGACGTCAGCGCAGAGAGGCGCTTGCAAGAGGCGCTGGCTCATAGCGAAAAGCGTTTTCGCGCTATCGTTGATAACGCCTCAGATATAACTTGCATACTAGATAAGGAACGGCGTGTACACTACATTAGCCCAGCCGTAGAGGAGGTCCTTGGTTACGAGGTGCGCGCCCTCCCTGGGAAGGCGATTGACAACTTTGTCCACCCAGAGGATAGAGAGAAACTGACATCCGTCATAAACGAAGCGTTGCAAAATCCCGACAAAGAGATCTACCTGACGGTTAGGATGAAAAGCGCTGGCGGCATGCTGCGCTGGCTTGAGGTGCGGGGGAGCAACCTTATAGCCAACCCCGCCATCAAAGGCCTGTTGCTAAGGGCGCGCGACATCACCGAGCAAAAAGTTTGTGAGGCGCAGATAGCGCAGATGGTCTTCTTTGACCCCCTTACCGGTCTGGCCAACAGGCGGATGTTGCGAGAGCGCGTCGAGGAAGCTCTGCGCGACGGAAAGGAAGCCTTCGCGCTGATATGCTTGGACCTGAACCGCTTCAAAAAAATCAATGACACCCTGGGCCACGACGTCGGCGACGCCTTGCTCGTGCAGGTCGCCGAACGATTGAAGAAGCTAACGGGCGAGAATGAGTTGCTGGCTCGCCTGGGAGGAGACGAGTTTGGCTTTGTCGTAATGCGCCCCAACCAGGAAGACGTTCTAGAGATGGCCAAGCTCTTGGTTCACGAGTTGCAGCGGCCGCCGTTTGTAATAGACGATCGCTACATCCACGTCTCCGGCAGCGCCGGTGTAGCCTTCTACCCCGAGGATGGCGAGACCTTTGAAACGCTCCTGCGTCATGCCGATATTGCAATGCACCACGCCAAGGACGACAACGAGGCGCTGCGCCCTTACTCTCCTCTCCTCAACGTCTATAGCAAAGAGCGTTTCCAGCTGGAAGCCGACCTGCGCACCGCGCTCAAGTCGGGCAACATGACCCTTTACTACCAACCCATACAGGTGGCCGCCAGCGGAGCTATCATCGGTTTAGAAGCGCTGGTGCGCTGGGAGCACCCCGCAAGGGGGCAGATATTCCCCGAAGAGTTTTTGTCCGTCGTGGAGGAGGCGGGCCTTTCTGCCGAGTTCGACCGTCAGATTCTTTCCCAGGCAGTGCGCCAGCTCGCAGCTTGGCGCGGCAACGCTACGCCCTGGGTCAGCGTTAACGTTGGTCACGCTCTACTCAGCGATCCTCAACTGGTAGACTTTTTGCGAAAACTGCTGCAGCAGGAGGAGGTGGCCGCAAACCGCCTGTTGATAGAGGTCACCGAGACACAAGCATCACGCGATCCGCAGCGTACGAAAGCGGTCCTGCAAAAGCTCAAGGACCTGGGAGTGCGGGTTGCTCTCGACGACTTTGGTCAGGGATACTCTTCGCTCAGCTACATCTCCGACTTCCCGATAGATATGATTAAGATAGACCGCGCCTTCGTAGCCGGCGTTCCCTTCCTTCCTAAAGATGCTGGCATAGTACGCATGGTAATCGCCTTGGCGGTGCAGATGGGAGTAGAAGTCTTGGCCGAAGGGGTAGAAACCGAGATCCAGCGTACCTGGCTGCGAGAAGCCGGCGTCAACTTGCTGCAAGGCTACGCTATCAGCGAGGCGCTGCCGCCCGCAGAACTGTCTTTTGGAAACGCCTCATAAAACTGGGCCACGCGCATCTTCGTCGGGCAATTACCGTGTCCATGCGGTGCTTTGCCAACGGGCCGACACGGCCAACGCCGGGCGACTAGCGACAGTCGTTTCGACTAGGTATTTTTGCGCCTAGAGTTCGAGTGCGGCCGCCTTCCCGCCTAAAAGTGGCGGATTGCGCACGCGAAACGTTACTATATCTTCATGCAGCGGATAAGCGTGCAGACGCTAGCCAGAATTGCGGCCGCGCTCAGGGGGCACCTGGGGCAGCCGGGTTTTCCGCACGCGCTTTATCGAGCCCTGCGCGACCATATAGCCCGCGACGCCGCCGTTGCCTACGGCGACGAGCTGCGCCTGCCCGAAGACCCCCCAGCCGGCAAACCGCTGGTTTCGGAGGACGGTCTAAAAGTGTGGCTGCCGAGCGGTGCGCCCGCGGCGCTAAAAGAGTTGCTCACCACGGCGGTGCGCGCCCATAACACCATCAGCGCCTTACGCGCCGAGCTGCTGGCGCTGGAAGACCGTTCTGCACGCGGCTCGCGCATGATGGGCATATTGGCCCACGAGATAAAGAACCCGCTTTTCGCAATCCTAGGCAGCCTCGAGCTGCTCGAGGGCGAAGCGATAGACGAAAAAGCGCGCAAACTCGTAGAAACCGCCCGCAGCAGCGCGGAGCGCATGCGCTCCTTGGTTTACGACTCCCTGCAACTGCTGACCATCGAGCAGGAGGGGGTGCGCCTCAAAGCGGAAAGGCTCTCCATAAACGGCCTGCTGGCCGAGCTGGCCAAAGAAATGGAGCCCGTGGCCGCCGCCGCCGGCGTGGAGTTGCGAGTAAAGCCGCTGCGCAAGGACGCCGAGCTGCTAGGAGACAAGCGCTGGCTGCAGCAGGCCCTCTTGAACCTGGCCTTGAACGCCGTCAAGTTTACCCCTAGGGGCGGACGCGTTTTGCTGCGAGCCATCGCCGGCGCCGACAAAGCGGGCCTGGTCATAGAAGATACCGGCCCCGGCATACCGCCCGAGCAGCAGCAGAAAATCTTCGAGCCCTTTCACCGCGCAGACAGCGAAAAAGAAGGGAGCGGCCTGGGTCTCGCGATAGTCAAGCGGGTAGTCGACGCCCACGGCGGTAAGATCAGCGTCCGCAGCCGTCCGGGCAGCGGTAGCGCCTTCAGCATCGAATTACCGCGCCTCACTTCGAAGAGCGGCGTCGGCGCTTGGGGAATGCGGATTTTGGTGCTGACGGCGTTGCTGGGCCTGGTCATCACCCGCCTGCCTATTTATCCACAGCAGCTATCCGTAAGCACCGCTTCAGGAGCGGTTGACGTCAAAGGAGGCACCCTCAACCTGCCGCGCGGCGGCCTCATGGAGCTTGGCCAGGCCAAACTGCGCTTTGATCCAGGCTCCAAACTTAAGGCTAAGGCGTGGCGCAGCCTCTGGGGCGGAGACCTGCGCAGCAGCCTGCAGGTGCAGGCAGGCGGCGTCAGCGTCGAACGCCGCGGAGCCAAGCCGCGCCTCGACCTTCGCCTCAACTACGCCCGCCTGAACCCCCGCGGCACTGAGTTCTACGCTAAAACCGGCAAGAGCGACGTCGTCAGCCTCTTTGGCGGCGCCCTGGCGCTGGCGGGCCCCGGTTTTTCCGGCTCGCTGGCCCCCGGCGAGGGCGCCGCCGTCAGCTCTAGCGGCGTGCAAAAGAGAAAACTGCTGGCGGCTCCGCAGGTTCGCTCGTCCTCCAACGACTCCGGGGAACTCGTCTTAAGGTGGCTGCCCGTACCCGCCGCCGCCAGCTACCGCGTCGAGATGCTAGAAGGAGACCTGCTAGTGCTAACCGTGAATACCAAAGAAACGTCTTGGCGCTACGCCCCCCAAAAAGACCGCACGCTCTCGCTGCGTGTCAGCGCAATAGACGATCTGGGCATAACCGGCAAGCCCAGCAAACCGTTGCAGTATCTGGAACACGGTTCGTACTACCGCGGCCACAAATTATACTTATCGGGCAAATACCAGGAAGCCGCGCGGTATCTGCAAAAAGCCCTACAGCTGGACCCCGCCATGGCGCATGCCTGGTACGAACTTGGTATGAGCCTGCTCAAGTCGGCTAAGCCCAAGCAGGCCGAGGACGCGCTTCTCAAAGCGTTGGAGCTCGATCCTTCCCTAGACAAAAAAGTATTGTTACCTCTGGCGAAGACACAAGAAGAGCTAGGGAACACCCAATCAGCCGCCAAGTATTACCAGCAAGCCCGCAGCGCCAACATCGCGCCCCGAGAGGCGACGCTTGGCTTAATTCGCTCCAGATTGAAAGAGCACAACGCGGCGGCGGCGGAAGAGGTGGCCTGCCGCTGGCTTAGCGGCCACCAAGGAGATGAAGCGGCCGCCGCGTTGCTGCGCGCCGCGCTAGACGCCCAAGGTAAGGAGTACGCCCGCAGCGGCTGCCCCATTTTCCAACACCCCCCGGAGCCCAAACCCAAGCCCAAGCCAAAGCCACAACCTAAGCCTGCACCCCAAAAACCCGCGCCAAAGCCCGTACCCAAGCCAAAGCCCGTACCCAAGCCAAAGCCTAAGCCGGCGCCGGTCTGCAACCCATTTTGCAATTAGCGCTTGTGATTTCGAAGTGGTTAGTCAGCAATCTTTAGCTGCGGTATAATAGCTTCGCAGATGTCTAAGATACTTCTCTTAGAAGACGACCCGCAAGTCGGCCAGGTGCTCTACACCGCCCTGGAGCAGAAGGGGCACAGGGTGTTTTGGGCAAAGAAGGCTGGCGAGGCGCTCGAGCGCCTCGCCACTGCCGACCTGCTGACTTTGGATTTGGGCTTGCCGGACATGGACGGCGTTGAGTTCATGACCGAGGCCAGACGCGTCAGGCCGCGCCTGCCTGTGCTGATACTGACGGCGCGCGATGACGAAGAAACCAAAGTCTATTGCCTGGAAATAGGCGCCGACGACTACATGACCAAGCCCTTCTCGATTAACGAGTTTATCGCCCGTGTCGCCGCTCTTTTACGCCGCGCTTACGGCGCTCCAAAAATAAAGGTGGGGCCCCTGACAATGGATACGCACAGTCACAGCGCCCTACTCGACGGCCGGCAACTGAAGCTCTCCAAAACGGAGTTCTCGCTCCTCTACACCCTAGCCAGTAACCCGGGCCGCGTCTGGAGCCGTGGAGAGCTGATAGAAAGGGTCTGGGGTCTCGACTTTGACGGCACCGACCGGGTGGTGGACGTTTACATCAACATGCTCCGCAAAAAACTCGGGGACGACCCCCGCTCGCCAGAGTTCATAGAAACAGTCATTGGTGTGGGCTACCGACTCTTCGAGTTGAAAAGAAGCAACCCAACGGTATTTTGACGGAGAAGCTTATCACCCCCCAAACGGGGGATGTTTTTAAGAAGCTATAGCGCTTATTATCTTATGAGGAGGCGGTGATCCCTGCTCCGAACCTCGGGCGCCAGGAACAGGGGGAGCCAGTGGCGCGACCGGCCAAACATATAAAGGGCGTACGCCCTTTGCAATGAGACTTTAGGAGCGTACTATGGCGATTTTTGGAAATCTCAATCACATGTCACTGAGCGACCTATTACCCTTTCTATCGAGCCAGCAAGGAGCCCTCGAGATATTCAATCTAGAACGGCATCCCGGCGTAACCATGTATTTTAACGAGGGCATGCTTACCTGCCTGTACCTAGGCAATAAAGAAGCAGACGCCCTATTGGCGCGCAGTATAGTGGGAGAGATCCTGGGCGCCCGCAAAGGAGCCTTCGAGTTTCTGCCCCAAGCTAGACCGCGTCGCTGCAGCCAGCTCCTCAATATGCGCGTGGACCGTTTGCTCGTTTCTGTCACCACTACCCAAGACGAGTTCGCGCAGGTGCGGGAGCAGCTGCCGCACCCCAAGACCGTTTTTAAAATCGCCGGGCAAACTGCGCCCCAGGACTCGCGCATCAGCGACTTTTGGCAAAAAGCGCGGTCCCATTTGCAAGCTGGGGCGTCGTCCGAGCAACTGGCCGGCGACCTGGGCATGCCTTTGGATCACGTGCGGTTTTACCTGCACAGGCTGCGCCAGCTTAGAGCTGTCGAGCCCGTTCGAGCACGTCCCAAAACGGTGCCCGCCAGCGGGTCTGCCGCTTCACGCCTCCTCGGGGCGCTCAAGCGTCGTTTCTTTGGAACCAATAAGGAAAAAGTATGGAGCCACTAAAAATAGTCGTCACCGGGCCGGTAGGAGCCGGCAAGAGCACGCTCATACGCACGCTGTCGGAGACTGAAGTAGTCGACACTGATGCTTTGACCAGCGAGAATATCGGCAAAGAGACTACTACGGTCGCCATGGACTACGGCACCTTGCACCTGGGCGACCAGCTCTTGTACCTCTTCGGCACTCCCGGGCAGGACAGGTTCGACTTCATGTGGGACGTTCTTTCAGACGGCGCCTTGGGACTGTTAATGCTCATTAGAGGGGACAAGCCGGAAGATTTCGTAGCCGCCAGGAAACAGCTGGACTACATTACCTCGCGCCACCCCGTTCCCTACGTCATGGGCGTGACGCGCCAAGACCGCCCGCCGGTTTGGGGGCCGGAGGAAGTCGCACCGTTTTTTGGGCTGCCGCTGCAGCGGGTAGTAGGCATCAACGCCACCGATCCGCAGAGCGCGGCTACTCCATTGATACGCTTGCTGGAGCTGATGCTGGAAGATCAGCGGGCGGTATAAGCGAGATTCATGCCGGGTACACCGGATTGGAATCGAGAAAGAAGAGGGAGAGTGATCAGAATGACCAAACAGGAACAGTTACAAGAGATTTTGCGCGAACTCAAGCAAGCGCTGCCCGAACTGCGCAGCATCGTGGTGGCCTCCACCGACGGGTTGCCGATCGTCCACGCCGCGGTAGACGCTCCGCGAGTAGCGGCAATGGCGGCAACCGCGCTGGGTCTGGGCAAGCGCATAAGTCAGACAACCGAGCTGGGGTCGTTGGAAGAGACCATCGTTCGTGGCAATCAGGGTTATTTTGTCGTTTACGCCGCCGGCGATAAGGGCGTGCTGGCCGTTTCCGCGCCGGCCGACGCCAACCTGGGTTTGATCCACCTCGAGGCCCGCAGCTTCGCCGGCCGTCTGGCGCAGATTCTCTAGGGGAGGCCAGCATGGACTTTCACGAGGTAGCACAAAGAGCGATTGGCGATATGCCGCCGCAGACACGCTTCCGCCCCGAGGACGCCGCCGCCATCAAGGAACACGCCGAGCTGATATTGCCGCTGGCGGGAGAGTTCGTAACCGGTTTTTACGATACCCTTTTCGCTCATGAGCCTACCCGCGCGGTCTTCGAGGAGGGTGAGCGCGCGGAGCGCGAAAAAACCCTGACCGAGTTTCTGGCTCACGCGGTGAACGGCCCTCACAACGATGAATTCTTCGCGTGGCTGGCTTTCGTAGGTCCGGTGCACGTCGTCCGCCGCGTCAGCAATCCGATGATGCTGGCTATGCTGGACTACCTGGTTCTCTTCATCATGAAAAAGTTCCATGGGCACCCCAAGGCCGAGGTCATCACCGAGGCCTTCATCCGTTTCGCGGCCACCCTGGGCGCCATCATCAGCTATGGCTATGAGGTAGCCTGGCAGGAAGCGTTGCAAAACGTCGTCGGCATGCCCCCCGCGCTGGTGCAGCGGATGGTTCACGAAGAAGCGCAGCAGATGTTCCCCTTGCGTAGCAAAAGAGAAAAGTAGAACTGCGCACAGGCTAACGCCGGGGCTTTTTGCCCCGGCGTTAGCCTGTGAAATTCAGCACTTATGAACAGCTTTTGATGCTAATTTAACAGCAATCGCGTATTTTGCGAGTGTGATTATTAAGGAGGCCCTTAGGTCTCAGAGGGATAAGAACGATGGCTATATTCGGCAACCTAAATAACATGGCGCTGGCTGATTTACTGCCATTTATTTCTCAGCAGCGCGGCGTTATGGAAATTTTCAATCTGGCGTCCCTTCCTCGCATCTCGCTCTACCTCGAGAACGGCAAGTTAAGCTGTATGCGGCTGGAAGATCGCTATGTTGACGAGCTGCGCGCACGCAGCGTCATGACAGAGCTGCTGAGGGCGCGGCGCGGCGCCTTCGAGTTTGTCCCAGGGGTCAGCCCTCGCCGATGTCAAAAGAGACTCGGCTGGTCCGTCGACAGGCTACTACTGACTGCCATGACAACCATGGACGAGTTTAGCGAAATGACGGACGAGCTTCCTCACCCCGGAACTATTTTCAGGGCTGTAGGGGGTTTAAGGCCGCAGCAACAACGGCTACAGAGCTTTTGGAACTCCTCATACAATCTGCTACAAACAGGGGCTTCTTCGGAGCGCCTCTCACGAGAGCTGCGCATGCCGCTGGATCATACTCGTTTTTACTTGCACCGCCTGCGGCAGATTGGAGCGGTTGAACCCGTTCGCAATAACTCCAGGACCGCTAAGAATAGCTCTGTGGCCGCTAAGCTGCTGGGCGCCTTGAAAAGACGCTTTCTGCGCCCGTTCTAGCAATCCCTCGCTAGTTTTTCTTTATCCACTCGGCGTCCGCCGGGAAGGAAACCAGGTCGTCCTCGTTAAATTTGGCTTTGTGGAACTCGCGCCAGCTCAGGCGCAGAAGCAGCTTGTCTGCGGTACTAAAAAAAGCCGTCCGTAGAGGCCGCGAGTCATGACGGCCAAGGTAGACTTCGACCCTGCCAAAACCGCTTTCCTGGGGGTCATTTGCGACCCCGACCAGCTTCCAGGCGGCGACGCCGTCATAACTCACGGCCAGTGGTCTCTGCCATTTCAGGCCCTTGCGTTCAGCCAGAGTGTTTAGCTCGCCCATGCGCGAGAGGTCGAAACCCAGGCCCTCGATGCGCGCCTTGGCGCGGGGGTAGACGACGACCTGGTTGGTCAGGAAGAGGTAGTTGTACACCTTTTCGGGCGTGATGACTAAGTAGTTGTCGGCCAAGGCGTCCGGTTTGGAAAACTCGATGCGGGTTATTTTTAGGCTTGGCAGCGACTTGACGGTCATGTCTGCCTCCTGCAGCTCGCCGCCGGGTCCTACTATCTTCCCTACCAGGCGCGCCCGCCAGGGCCCGGAAGAGAGCAGGCGCGAGCTTTCCTGCAGTATCTGCTGAGCGCTTTGCGCCAACGCCAACGATAAAAACACTACTAAGGCGGCTGCCATCCGCTTGTTCATCACAATCCCTCCAAGGGCATTTTGTAGCGCAGGTAGAATTCGTAGCCGCCGCCGTCCACCTCGGCGTCTAGCGCCCAGGCGTCCCAGGCGACCCCCACCTGGGCCCGCGCCGGATAGGCGAGGGTGAGGTGCGCCTTGTAGCTGCGATCGGCATATTTCAAGCGGAATTCGTTAAGAGCGCCCAGGCGAATCTGCCCCTCCACCACCGCGCCGGCGTAGGGCGCTTTGTAGCCCAGCAGCGCGTAGGCGTTGCTGGCGCGGTCTACACCGCCGACACCCAGTGTATAGGTGTCACTTTTCACTCTCCAAGAGAGGGCTGCTTCCAGCTGGCCCCCTCCCCGGTAAAAGTACCCCAGGCTGCGCAGGGTGAGTTTCCGGCTCAAGCGGAACTTGCCGTCGAGGCGCAGGTATGGGCCTATAGTTTCTCCTTGTAAGGGCCAAAAGTGGCTGGGGGTGCGGTTATAGGTATAGCCGCCGCGCAGCTCGAGAGCGGCTTGGCCGAGGACCGCCGTCCCCATGGCTTCGAGCCAGTAGTGGGCGTCCATGCCGATGAAGCCGCGCGCACCGAGCTCGCCCCGGCCGGCGGGGCCGGCCTCGAAGGCTCGTTTGACCCCCAGGCCAAAAGAAGACTCGGCCGAGTCGGGCAGGTAGGCGCGCAGGTAGGCGTCGAAGGTCCAGTCGCCGCTGGGCAGGTTGAGGTTGACCGTGGGGCCGACCGAAAGCCCCGGACCGCCGGCCCAGACGCCGAACTCGAGCGACTGGGCCGCGGCCGCCGGCGCCAGCGAGAGCAGGATCGCAAACCAGAGTTTCTTCATACCGACTCCTTTATACCCGCGCTCGGTGAGCGCCGCCTAAAGCAGGCGTTTGCGGAAGCTTAAGACAACGCCTGCACCGTCCAGGCAATGTTTATATACTAGTATATCTTATTTGACATTATATGAGTATTAATGTAGCATATAGTCAAATGCGAGTTTATGATAATACATCGTCTGCGGCTTACTACAGTCGCCCGCTGCTCTTCTACGCCCTCTCCGCCATCTTTTCCTGGTCATTCTGGCTGGCCGCAGGCTACTTAAGCCGCCTGGAAGCGGCGAGCGAGTACACCGCGGCCCTGACTAGCCTCTTAGGTTTTATGGGCCTAGCCAGCCCGCTGGCGCTGGCCGCCTGGCTGATCGTGCGGAACCCAGTTATTCGGCGCGACGTGCGAGGGCGGATTTGCAATCTCAGCGCCGTCAAACCGCTATATACGCTGACGGCGTTCTTGCTAATGCCAGCCAGTATTTTGCTTGCCATGACGCTATCGCTGCTGCTGGGCCGCAGCAGCAACCAGTTCGCGATAACCGGTCAGTACAGCTTCAGCTCGGGCGTCTTCCCCGTATGGTTCTTGCTGATCGTGGCGCCGCTGCTGGAAGAGCTGGCCTGGCACACCTACGGAACCGACGCCCTGCGGACACGCTTCAGCCTGCTGGCTACCTCTCTCGTATTTGCTATGTTTTGGGGTCTGTGGCACCTGCCGCTGGCGGGAATCAAGGGCTACTACCTCAGCAACACCATGCAACAGGGCTGGATTTATGGCGCGAACTTTCTAGTCAGCATTTTTCCCTTCGTGATTATCATGAACTGGCTCTACTACAAGAGCGGACGCAACATTTTGCTTCCCATAGCCCTCCACGTCGGCGCTGGCTTCTTCAACGAGGTATTTGCCGTGCACCCGGACAGCAAGGTCATTCAGACCGGCCTGCTGTCGCTGCTGGCAGCGGCGCTGGTCCTACGGGAGCGGCAATTTTTTATGACGCGCTCGCTCATGGGTTTATGGAAGGATGGTAAAAATACGTGAGATTCAAACGCAAGAACTTGCAGGCGAAGATATTGTGCAGGGAGCGGTTTTCGCGCGGTTTCGTTTTCGCAGGGCGCACGCGCCGCGCCAAAACGCGGCCGCCGTGCGAAGCGGCCGCCGCACCCTGGGGTATCCTACTCGGGCGCGGCAAGGCTAGACTGGAGGCATCATGCGTAACTTTCTAATTCGCTGGCTGCTAAATACGGTCGCGCTCTGGGTGGTGGCCCAGCTGTACGGAGGCGTGAACTTCGCTCCCGGCAGCACGCTCGCCGACTACCTGATCGCGGGGCTGGTGCTGGGGCTGGCCAACACCCTGGTGCGTCCGCTGCTGCTCCTGCTGACGCTGCCGTTGAACCTGCTCACTTTGGGGCTCTTCACCTTAGTGGTCAACGCCTTGGTGCTGCTTTTCGTGGCCAACGTCACGGCCCTATCGGTGAGCGGCTTTTCCGGGGCTTTTTGGGGCGCCATTCTGCTCTCGATCGTCTCTTGGCTGCTCGACGTCTTTTTTGGCTAGCACGAATGAGCCGGGGGATGTATGATGTTTCTGGAGGGAATATGAGAACACTTCGGCGCGGTCTGGCTGTACTGCTGGTTTTTGGCTTTTCCGCGGCGCTGGCCGCTGGTGTGGTCTACTCCGCCAGTGCCGACCAAGTAGTCGCGGCCCTCAAGGCCAACGGCTACAAGAAGATAACCGTCAGCGGCGCCGCCGCTGGCTCGCCCGTAATCAGCATTGATCTGGGTGACGGCTATCTGGCCGAGATCAGTTTTTACAACGACGACAAACGGCGCGGCGGCTTCGAAAGCCTGCGAATATCCGCCGAAACATCGGTGGACTGGCAGATCTCCACAGACGACGTCAACGACTGGAACGCCTTCAACCGTTACGCCAAGGCTTACGTGCAGAACGGCTCCGACATCACCCTGGCAAGCGACCTGGACCTTTCCGGGGGCGTAGTCCTCAAGTCGGCCATAGGCTCTTTCATGAAGGACTTCATGGAGGCTTTCGACGCCTTCCAGTCAGAGCTGATCGGCCAGTAAGGCCGCAGACAACGTCTCATTATTTTCGCAGTCTGGCGTGGTCTACTGGCCGCAGTATGGTGACGTCGCAGCCGAGCACACCCTGGAAATCCCTGGCCGTCCCTAATGAGCACGGCGGCTGGGGTCTAACGCTCGAGCCCGTAATACTGGGTCTCTTGGTCTCCCCCCAGGCCGCAGGCTGGGGCCTGGGGCTAATGGCGCTGGCGAGCTTTTTCGCCCGTCACCCCGTCAAGATAGCCGCGGGCGACCTGCGCCGCGGGCGTTATTACCCGCGCACCAAGACCGCCCTTTTCTTCGCGACACTCTATGGCTTGCTGGCGCTCTTGGGGTTAGGGCTGGCCTGGCGCTTTGGCGATCGCTCGTTCGTCTGGCCGCTACTGGCGGCTTCTCCTTTCGTGGCCGCACAGGTTCTCCTCGACAGCCTCGGAAAGGGACGCACCTTGATGGGCGAGTTAAGCGGGTCCCTAGCCATGGGAGCCATGGCCAGCGCCATCATCCTGGCCGGCGGCGGACCGGCGGTACTGGCGTGGGGAGCTTGGCTGGTGCTGGCGGCGCGCGCGCTGATAGCCATTCGCTACGCCCGCGCTCAGGTGCGCCGCGCTCACGGCAAGTATGTCAGCAAAATCTCGACTTTCTCCACCGTGGCCCTGTCATTGCTGCTGTTGTTGATCGCCACCCTGCTGGGCGTTTCCACTTGGCTGGGGTTGCTGGCGGTAGCCGCCCTTGGAGCGTACGCGGTCTATATGCTCGAGCGCCCGCCGGTGACGGCCCGGCACGTCGGTTGGAGCCAGATGTTTTTTGGCGGCTTGGTGGCGATTCTAACCGCCCTCGGGATTCGTCTCCTCGCCTGAGGCGACCTTGCCCTCAGAGCCCAGACGCCTTATCTCTTCAATGAACCTCTCCACGCTGTCAAACTCGCGGTATACGCTGGCGAAACGGATGTAGGCTACCTCATCGAGCTCGCGCAAAAAAGCCATGGCGCGCCTGCCGATCTCTTCGGTGGAGATTTCGGGGGAGTCCAGCTGGTCCTCGAAGCGGTAGGCGAAGCGCTTTAACTCTTCGGTGGGTACAGGTCTTTTTTCACACGCCAGAAGCAACCCGCGCAAGAGCTTGTCGGGGTTAAAGGCCTCTTGCGAGCCGGAGCGCTTGGTGACCATCAGGGGCTCGAGCTGCGGTCTTTCGTAGGTGGTAAAACGGCGGCCGCAGACCGGGCACTCGCGGCGGCGGCGTATGGCCAGACCGCCGTCCGAAGGGCGCGAGTCCACCACGCGCGCGTCTTCGGCTCCGCAGTAGGGACAGTTCATGGCTAGGGAAGCTCGCTGAGGACGTCGTAGAGCTCTGGCGGCTGCGGCGCTTCGGGCAGCTCAACCTCCACGATCTCGCCGTGTATTCCCTCGGAGACCATCGAGCCTAGGGCCACCACCGCCCGCGCCAGGGGCTGGTCGTGTTCCGCGCCCGCCGCCTCGCGGCTGGGAACCACGCCGTTGACGCGCAGAATTTTGGGAAAGACCTGGCGCGAGCCCTCTATCAGGCCGCGCATGGCCCCGCGCACCGAGGCGATGTGCGGCTCGTTGTTGTTCGCCGGCGGCATTACCACCACCACGAAGCCGCCTCCGGCCAGGTATTTGAGGCCGTGTTGCAGGGTGTAGAGACTAGACTTGACGTCGCTGTTCAAGAGGTCGTACCACTCGCTTTCCAGTAGTTCGACGAAGGGGGTGCGGCTGCTGGTATGGGTGACGTGAACTATTCCGTCGAGCATGCCGAACAACTCTTCAATCTTGCTGAAAGTGGTAACGACGTCGAGGCTGACCGACATGTCGCCGCGGATGGGGATGGCGGTGGCCCCCAGTTCTTCTATCTGCGAGGCGACCTCGGTAGCCTGGTCAACATCGGCGTCCACCACGATAACGGTAGCCCCACTGCGGCCGTACGCCAGGGCGATGCTGCGCCCAAAGCCGCGCCCGGCGCCGGTTATCATCACCACCCGCCCCGCCAGTCCCAGCAGGTCTTCTCGTGACATATTGCTCATTCTGGCACCCCCGCGCTGGCGCTACCAGGTACAACCGTCTCTTGGCGCGGCTTGATCGCTATTGGGGAGTGGTTGGCGGGTCTGAGGCCCTGCCCCTTCTCCTCGTAGAACTCGCGAATTATACCAAAATCTTTTTCAATATCGCCGCTTGGCAAAAACCAGGACCCCACCCCCACCTCACGGGTTTTGTAGTTTATGTAGCCCAGGGCAACGGGAACCCCCGCCTCTAAAGCCATGTAGTAAAAGCCGCTACGCCAGTAGGGGGCGCGCTTGCGGGTGCCGTCGGGGGCGATCACGACCACGCCCTCCCCCGGCGCCTTCAGGTAGTCGGCCATCTGCCCCACGAAACCGCGGCTGTTCTTGCGGTCTACGGGAATGCCCCCCAGCCAGACCATTACCCTCCCTAAGAGCGGCGGAAAGAGCTCCTTCTTACCGATCCACTTGAAGGGCAGACCTGAGGCCCAACCCCAAAAGAGGGCGGGGAAAAAGTCCCAGTTGGAGGTGTGCGGGTAACCGACGGCCACGAACTTAGGAGACTCGGGAAGCACAAAAACCGGCTTCCAGCCGCCAAGGCGGAGTAACCAACGCCCCAGGCGCTGCAACCAAGTAAGGGGTTTCTTCTCGCTCATCGTTGTTTTACCCAGCCTAACCCAATCTTGCCGGATCTGCTAGCTGACCGCGCACAGGTTAGAGAATACCCCGGCAGCGCGCCCATTCAAGCCCCCTTTTGGGGGTATGGCCCGCAATTAACGACGAGGAAACGCCGTTAGATTTACTCAGCGCCCTATTCTCCCTCACCCTTGTTTGTTAGGCTTCATAACCTCGGCAGCGTTTTTGATTTACCGTCTTCTCGCCGCGACTAAGCGAACCCAGGAATTTGTGACGGCTTTGTGACGCCCCTTGGCTATATTATCCGCGGAGGAAGATATGAATAGATCGACAAGCAAAATCGGCATGCTGTTGGTTCCTCTTTTCTTGCTAGCCTTGCTGAGCGCCTGCGGCGGCAACCCGGGCACCAAGGTGACGGTACACCCGCAGAACTACGCCGGCTTCCCGCAAGAACCCGTTGCGGTGGCCTACCAGGTCGCCGACGGCGACTGGCAATGGCTGCAACCGGACAAAGACGGCGCCTACAGCTTCTACGTGCCCAGCGGCAAGAAGCGCTACGGGGTTGCGGTTAAGTGCGGCGGCTTCTTCGGCCTCGCCAGTTTCGGCAACGGCGTGGTGCTGCAGCTGACGACCGAAGAGAGCACCGAACCGGCGGCCGCGTGCGCTAGCTTCGGCCCCTTCGTGGAGGCCAAAGGCCATTACGACGTGAGCGGCGTCACCGGCGCCGCGCAAACGGTAATATATGGGGATATCGGCGAATTCGACGATACCAGCACCCATGGCGATTACAACGATCTAGACTTGGCCTACGGCCCGGCGCGCGACCTGCTGGTGCTGGCCACCGACGCCAGCGACCATGCGCTGGCGGGCAAGGTCTACCGCAACCTCGACGCCAGCAAGCCCTTCACAAAAGACGTCACCCTGACGAACGCCGACGCCCCCACGGGAACCCGCAGCGTAAGCGATTTTACCGTTCCCAGCGGCTGGAGCGGCAGCTACGGCGTCAACCTGCTCAGCGCCGGCGGCGCCTTGACGACCGATAAAGAGCTCGGCAAGGGCAGCCAGGCGGGCGGGAGTTACGAGGTGCTGCCGGGCCTGACGGCGGACGACCTCTACCTGGTATCCGCCGACGCGCAGAGCGGCGACCACGGGGTCATGCAGCTGCACCTGCTCAGCGGCAGCGCCCTAGCCGACGTCAGCCCCAGCCTGATGGACCCCTGGCCCGGCGGCTACAGCGTCACCGCCAGCGCCCTGCCCACCTTCGCGCTCAACCACCCCGACGCCGGCGTGCAGCTCTACCAGGTGTAC
>Ga0256833_1001336_pt1 | contig 18229 bp, 17 predicted proteins | sample 356284metaG_FD_190535 | JGI IMG/M metagenome (GOLD analysis project Ga0256833, IMG submission 190535) | Hydrothermal vent microbial communities from Mid Atlantic Ridge, Atlantic Ocean - 356-284 | ecosystem: Environmental > Aquatic > Marine > Hydrothermal vents | place: Atlantic Ocean: Mid... | reverse complement strand
TGTCATCGATTTCAACCGGGATGGTATCCTTGATCTTTATGTAAGCAGTCCTCTATCAGGAGATGTCGTCTTCTTGTCTGAAGGAAGTTTTGAATTTGTTCCCATGGCCGTTAACTTTATGAGTGATAGAATCATTCCTATTTCCTGCCACAGGAATGTTTTAAGTTACATCCTTCTATCCCGCAACGGTATAAGACTTGCTGAGAAATCCAGGCTTTTGCCGGCACAGATGGTCTCACTTCACAGGGGGAACTTTACGAAAGTTTACCCAGCTGACCTGAACAACGACGGTAACATAGATATCGTAACTCTGGAGAATGGAGGTTTTTTGAAAATCTTCACGAATCTCGAGGATTCTGTTTTTGGACTTGACAATGTACTGGACTTTGATGTGGCAGATTTTGACCTCGATTCTTATCAGGACATCGTTGTCCTCTTCAGTGACCACTCCGTTGGAATCTTGAAAAACAGGGGAAATTTTTCCTTTGAACTCAACAATTACCTCTCCCTCTCTGAGGCGGTCCACAATCCACAGAGTGTCTTTGCCGTGGACATGAACTCTGACCTTCTCACTGACCTTGTCTTTTACAACGGTACTAATCTTGAGATTGCCTACAACTCCGAGGGCGGGGCTCGCACTGTGGGAATAAAGATATATCCCACTTCAAACGCCTGGCTATCACTGGTGAAACTCTACGGATTAAGTGGGGTACAGACACGGATATTCACGGGTGAAGACCTCATTTTTGGAGCAGGAGAAAGAATAGATTCACTTGAAATTTTGTGGCCCGACTCCACTCGCATCACGGTATTTGACATCAAGCCGGATACCTTCTATTCCTTCAACATGGAAGCTCTTTCTTTAAAAGAAAACGAAACCGTGGAAGATACAGGTTTTCTGAAACTTTACCCAAATCCCACCAGTGCACTCGTTTCCCTTGAATACACTGTTGAAAAACCGTGCTTCGTCAAACTTGAGTTGATAAACACAGGTGGCCAGACTCTTTACCTGATAGACTCCGGATACAAAGATGCCGGAGTCCACAGACTGATCTTTAACGCTGAAGACTTTAAGCCCGGGACATACTTCATACGGGCGGTTGTAGGTGAAAAATCTATCCGTAAAAAACTCATCGTTTTGAAATGAATCCGGAAATTTTTAAATTCCTCTTAGAATTTAAAGGTAAAGTTTACCTGGTCGGCGGATACATCAGGGATACTCTGCTCAAAAATGGTTTAAAACTGCCGAAGAATTTCCCTCTCGAGGACGACCCGGGTGACATTGACCTCGTCGTATTCGGTGATCTCCCCGGATTCCTTGAGGGATTCTCCCGAAGATTCACGAAGAAGGTTATAGCTCTCAAGGAAGAAGTCATGGAGTACCGTATAATACTCGGGAAAGACAGCTGGATAGATGTTTCCGGTCCCCGGGGAGAAAACATCCTTGAAGACCTGAGAAGGCGCGATTTTACAATAAACTCAATCGCCCTGGATGTTGAAAACATAAGCGACCTTATAGATCCCACAGGTGGACTAAACGATCTAAGAAAAAGGCTCGTTAGATCTTTTGCAAAAAGTAACATAGTGGAAGATCCTTTAAGGATTCTGAGGGGATTTAGATTGCAGTCGGTACTCTGTTTCAAAATAGAGAATTCTACACTTTCCTGGTTCACAGAAATTTCGCCACAGCTCGGGAAGGTCTCACCTGAGAGGATCAGGTACGAAGTCCTTCGGATATTCGGTGGAAAGTGCCTGCCTGACGCCATCGATCTCATGGCACATACGGGTATTCTTTTCTCACTGTTTCCCGAGCTCCTGCCACTGAAAGAAACGGAGCAGGTTTACCATGGCAGGCAAAATCTTCTGGAGCACACGCTGTTAACTGTGAAAAACCTTCATAACCTTATGTGGAATTTTGTAAGATTAGACTGGCTTGCCCCATACAGGAAGTACTTTGAATCATACTTATCGGACGCTCACTGGCGCGCCCTCATGCTCCTCGGAGCCCTGTTTCATGATGTGGGAAAACCTGATACTCTTACAAGGGACGAGGAGGGTAAAACTCATTTTTACGGACACGATAAGCTGGGGGCAAAGATCGTCGAAAGAATAGCGAAAAGGCTGAGATTTTCAAACTTTGAGAGGGACATCCTCGTGACATTCGTGAAGTCACACATGCATCCACATCTCATCTCGAGGGAAACGGACAGGACGAAGAGGGCGGTAAACAGATTCCTCCGGAAGTTAGGGGATCTTGCGTTTCCCATGATCCTCTTTTCTTTCGCCGATGCCATGTCAAGTCCACCACAGGAAGAGCTTTACGAGGGACACAAAAAACTCTTAAAGATGATGGTGGAAGTAATTGAAGAGAAGTCCAGAAAAAGGGAGAGACTGGTTACGGGACACGACCTCATAAACATGGGTTTTGAACCTTCTCCTATTTTCAAAAAGATTCTTGAAGAAATCGACGATCTTTTTGCGGAGGGTGTAATAAGAACAAGGGAGGAAGCTCTAAAATACATTGAGGAAAACTGGCTTGTAAAGGGAGGGAAGAGATGAAAGTTGCAGTAATTTCTGATACCCACGACAACAAAACGGCCATTAAGGAGGCCTTCAGAATTATAGAGTCAAAGGGCATAAAACTTACCTTCCACCTTGGAGACATTGTCTCTCCATTCGTGGCTGATTTTATCAGGGAAGTCTATTCAGGAAGGTTGATCGTTCTCCTGGGGAACAACGACGGCGAGAAGTTTTTTCTGAAAAAGAAGTTTGAGGGTAACGGTTTTGAGCTCAGAGAGTTGAAGCCTGTAAAGTTAGAAATTGGGGGGAGAAGGGTTATTCTAATGCACGAGCCCATAGAAGTGGAGTCTCTTGCCAGATCCGGTGACTTCGATGTCATTCTCTACGGCCATCTCCATAGAGTTGACAACAGGACGGTGGAAAACACATTGATTTTGAATCCGGGCGAGGCATGTGGTTACCTCACTGACAGAAGGACATTTGCCATCCTTGATCTTGAAAATCTGAGGGCGGAGGTGATGGAGTTCTGAAATACCAGTTCACATTTGCCGACATCCTCGTGATCTCGTTTTTAATCATATTTTCCATAAGGGGACTCCTCCGTGGTCTGATTAAGGAGGGATTTTCACTTGTAGGATTTTTTGGCGGGATAGTGGTGGGTATTAATTACAATGAGCTCGTTTATAAGGTCTTCAGGGATTTCCACATAGAAAATCCCATTATGCACAGGGTTGTTGGATTTTTTGCAATCTTCATTGCCTTCGTCTTTGTTACTTACATCCTGGGAGAGATAATGCACAGGCTTTTCAGGGCACTTGCCCTGTCCACGATAGACAGGTTACTGGGGTTTGCGGTTGGTGCAGTTGAAGGATTTTTGCTCGGAGGATTCACCATCTTTATACTCTCAAAGATACCGGTTCTCCAGGAGCTTGTGACAGGAGGGGAAATAGCCCGATTCGTCCTTTCGCTGTTCGGAGAGGTTTTAAAAAAGGTCTGAATCTTTAATTTCTTACCAAATTCGTCAGTTTTGTTTTATACTAAAGGCTCAAAAAGGAGGTACAGGAGATGAAACTTTTTATAGATACAGCAGACTTAAAGGAGATAAGGGAGATAGCGAGCTGGGGCATAATTGAGGGTGCGACGACGAATCCCACCCTGATTTCGCAGCAGGAAGGGCATCCCCACGAGATCCTGAGACAGATCTGTGAGATCGTAAATGGTCCCGTTTCGGCAGAAGTTGTTTCACAGGATTGTGAGGGTATGGTTGAGGAGGCCAGGGAACTCTCGAAGATCCATAAGCATATCGTGATCAAAATTCCCTTCGGTATAGAGGGCCTCAAGGCAGTAAAGAAACTTTCAGAAGAAGGGATAAGGACCAATGTAACCCTTGTATTTTCTCCTTCTCAGGCTCTCATGGCGGCGAGGGCAGGGGCGAGTTTCATCTCCCCATTCGTGGGAAGGCTTGACGACATTTCCAACAACGGGATGGAAATCGTTGCGCAGATCGTGGACATATTCAACAACTATCCGGACATAAAGACTCAGGTGATAGTGGCATCAATCAGGCACCCCATGCATGTGGTGGAAGCTGCCCTGATAGGTGCGCCCATTGCAACAGTCCCGCCAAAGGTACTGAGGCAGATGGTTAAACATCCACTGACTGACATAGGTATCGAGAGATTCTTGAAGGACTGGGAAAAGGTGAAAGACCGCTTGAAATAGGAGGTCTGCATGTCGAAATCGAGAACTGGGGCACTGTTTTTACTTCTCGCAGGTATCCTTTTATCAGGAACCATCGAGGATTCAAGAAGAAATGCCATAGTAAAGGCTGCTGAAAAGGTGGGGCCGTCGGTTGTCTCAATATCCGTACTCTCACACAGGGTCGTGGCGAGGAGCCCGTTTTTCGAGTTCTGGGGCGATTTCTGGAGAGACTTTTTCCCGCCTGAGTACTTCAGGGAAGAGGTGCAATCTCTGGGATCCGGGATCATCTTTGACAGCAGGGGTTACATACTTACAAACCAGCATGTGGTGGAGAATGCAGAGATAATAAAGGTGACACTTCCGGATGGTAGAACCTTTGACGGTGAGCTTGTAGGAGCAAGCGAAAAGCTTGATGTTGCCGTTGTCAGAATCAAAGGCAAAAATTTACCAGAAGCTCCCATCGGCAATTCAGATACCCTGTACATCGGTGAATGGGCCATAGCCATAGGAAACCCTCTGGGATTCCTGCTTGAAGACCTTCAACCTACGGTTACTGTCGGCGTCATATCCGCAGTTCACAGAACCATAAAGGAAAAGGAGGGCGGGAGACTTTACAGGGACATGATACAGACAGATGCCGCTATAAATCCGGGAAATTCAGGCGGTCCCCTGGTAAACAGCCTCGGTGAGGTTATAGGGATAAATACCTTTATCTTCTCCAAGTCCGGTGGCTCAGAAGGAATGGGCTTTGCCATACCAATAAACACTGCAATTAAGGTGGCAAGGGAGATCATAAATCACGGGAAAGTCCGGGAAGGTTATATAGGCGTTTATGTACAGAATCTCACCCCTGATCTGAAAAAGGCCCTCGGGTACAGAAAACTCTACGGGATCCTCGTTTCTTCCGTCGACCCTGAAAGCCCGGTGCATTCCAGGCTAAAGGAGAGTGACATCGTTGAAAAAATCAACGGCCGCTTTATCTACAATACAGGTGACTGGGAAGACTTCACTTATGCCCTCGTACCCGGAGATACATTGAGGATGAAGGTGTTCAGAAATGGAAGAGAATTTGAAATCAAAGCCGTGGCAGTGGAGATAAAGGAACGCGGGGAATTCGTCAAGGAATTTGGCGTCACTGTCACGAAGGTCACCCCTTACTACATCCACAAGTTCAACCTCACCACAAGTGAAGGCCTTGTGGTCCTGAAAGTAAAAGAGGGATCAGTAGCAGACAGGATCGGCCTCCAGCGTGGTGATGTTCTTCTTTCCATTAATGGCGTTAAAATAGAATCTCCGGGGGACATCAAAAAAGGTATCAGGAGGGCCAGAAGGAAAGGATTTCTGCACATAGTCATCAACAGGGGTGGTAGTATTTATCAGGCCACCGTTGGATTTTAGTTATGGAAGATAGAACTATTAAAATAAAAGTAGGCCTCACGGTCATCGCAGGACTCCTCATCCTGATCCTTGGATACTACTGGCTCAGAAATTTCCAGCTCAGAAAGGAGTACCACTATTACAGAGTGAAGTTCAAAAAGATCGGATGGGTAAACAAAGGGGACCTCGTCACTGTCATGGGTGTACCCAAGGGGAGGATAGAGGACATACAGCTCTACGGCGACAGCGTGATAATCGTGGCAAAGCTTGAGGATGTTCGGCTCAGAGAGGGAGCAACCGCCACACTCGTTAGCCTTGGTATCATCGGCCAGATGAGGCTGTCCTTTACACTCGGAAGTGGACACCCTCTGCCCGATTACACCACTATCGAGGGTAAAACACAGAAGGATATGGGCGAGGTAATCTCCGAAATGGGATACCTGCTGGCGTCCTCTGACTCCCTTATAACCTACGGGATAAAGTTAATGAATCAGACTTCAGAGGCCCTGAAGGTGGCATCCCAGAAGGTCATAACATCTTCTGAAAAAGTGGACAGTCTCGTGGTAACACTCACTCTCCTGATGAAAGACTTAAGGCTCACAATAAGGGATCTCTCCCCCCAGATAAAAAGAACCATTGCAGGCGCTGACACCACATCGAAAAAACTTGACAAACTCGTTTCCGACCTGGATTCCCTCACCCTCGTAATCCTCTCAGGCAGAGGCAGTATCGGTAAGCTGGTGGAAAATGACTCTCTCTATCGTGAAATTGACTCAACGCTGAAGAGTTTGAGAGAACTTATTGAAGACATAAAGAAGCATCCACACAGGTATGTCCAGATCAAAATCTTCTAAGAAAACGAAGTTTGTGTGCAGTTCCTGCGGTTACGAAAGTGCAAGGTGGCTCGGCAGGTGCCCATCCTGCGGCGCCTGGAATACCTTCGTTGAAGTAAGGGATAGCTCCAGAAAAAGCTGGCTCGTGGAGGCAGAAGAGCCGAGACCCGTAAAACTCCGGGAGGTAATGTCCATCAAAAGAGAGAGGATACCCGTGGGAATGGGTGAAGTGGACAGGGTATTGGGTGGAGGTATCGTACCAGGATCCATGATTTTGATAGGGGGCGAACCGGGTATAGGGAAGTCCACCCTTCTCCTTCAGATCGCACACAGACTCGCCTCAAAGGGTGCAAAGGTCCTCTATGTAACGGCTGAGGAATCCCTTGAGCAGATGGGTGAGAGGGCAAGGAGACTTGGTATAGATGGTGAAAACATCTACATCCTTGCCGAGTCAGAAGTAAGAACTATAATATCACGGGTAGAGGAAATCTTCCCGGAAGTTCTCTTTATCGATTCTATCCAGACCGTTTACCATCCGGATCTCACATCGGCACCGGGCTCCGTGTCTCAGGTGAGGGAGTGTGCTGCAGAGTTTATGAGACTTGCAAAATCCAGAAAAATTGCCACCTTCCTTGTTGGCCATGTAACCAAGGATGGCTCACTCGCAGGTCCCAGGACTCTTGAACACATGGTGGATGCGGTAATCTACTTTGAAGGTGAAAGACAGCTTGGTCTCAGGATACTGAGGAGTGTAAAAAACAGGTATGGCTCAACAAACGAAATCGGGGTCTTTGAAATGGAAGAGCGTGGGCTGGTAGAGGTTACAAACCCCAGTGCCCACTTCCTGAGTGAAACAAATGAGGAAAGAATGGGCGTAGCCGTAATCTCCCTCTTAGAAGGGGTGAGACCCATCCTGGTGGAAGTACAGGCCCTCGTGGCACCCACCGCCTACGGTATGCCACAGAGAAACACGACGGGATTCGATCCGCGAAGACTGTCCATGATCCTGGCCGTACTTGAAATAATTACGGGATACTCCTTGAGAAATTCTGACATTTTCGTTAACATAACAGGAGGGATCAGGGTAACGGAAAGTGGTGGAGATCTGGGAGTGGCAATGGCCATTATCTCTTCATTCAGGCGGATTCCATTGCCACCTGGATCTATCTTCATAGGAGAACTGGGACTGGGAGGTGAGATAAGAGTAGTAAAGGGAATTCAAAGAAGGCTTGATGAAGCCAGCAGGCTCGGTTTCCAGACTGCATATATCCCTCATACTTCCGTTGAATCTCGGGACATTAAGATAGTGAAAATCAAAAACATAGAGGAGGCGATTCAATCATGCGTTGGTTGACAGCGATTAGAATTTTATTCTTTTTCATCTTCACCTTTGTCGTATCTGAAATAATCATAAGGCTTGGCTACGGCATTACAATAGGCGTTGCCGGCGGCATTATCACCGCTATTGCCCTTCTGGGGCTCGAATACTTCATCGTAAGAAAAAGGTCAAGAGATGTGCTTGCCCTTTTTACGGGCATTACTGTGGCCCTCATTACGGCAAATCTCCTGGCTTTCTTTATAACAAAAGCTGACATTCTGGCAAGTGTCAAACCATATGTTTACATCCTTCTCAACATCCTTATCCTCTACCTCTTTGGTAGCTTCGCGTATCACAAAAGGGAAGAGCTCAAATTCCTTGACATTTTTTATCATAAAAAGGGATACACGAGGGGCAGGGTGCCCCCGAAAATCGTGGATACCAGTGTAATCATTGACGGGAGAATCCTCGGCATCGCAAAAACCGGTTTCCTCGAGGGTGAGGTAATCGTTCCGAAATTCGTCCTCAGGGAACTTCAAAGGATTGCAGATGCAAAGGATCATGCAAAAAGGACCAAAGGACGCCGTGGCCTGGATGTCCTGAAGGAGCTCCAGCAAATTCCTGACTTCCACCTCATCATATCCTCAGAAGATGTTCCCCGCGTAAAGGAGGTGGATCATAAGCTCATAGAGCTTGCAAAGAGGAAAAAGGCCAAGATTCTGACCATAGATTACAACCTGAAAAAACTCGCCGACATACAGGGTGTCAGGGTTCTAAACATAAACGAGCTTTCAAAAGAGTTGAAGCCCATTCTCGTTCCCGGTGACATAATCCATGTAAAGGTTCTCAAACAGGGTAAGGAAGAGGACCAGGGTATAGGATACCTTGAGGACGGAACCATGGTGGTTGTGGAAAATGGAGTTGACTACATCGGTGAAGAGCTCGAATGTTCCGTAATTTCTGTTTTACAGACAGATGCAGGGAGAATGATATTTGCAAAGCCAAGAAGGGTCCTGCAGAAGGCAAAAAATGGGCATCACCATCAGGATCGTAACAGATAACTATGTTTTTGGTGGGGAATTCCGTGCGGAGCACGGCTTTTCTGCAATCGTTGAGAGGGAGGGAGTGAGGATAATTTTTGATTTTGGGAAGACTGCAGAGGTTTTCAGGCATAACTTTCTTTTAACGGGTGTGGAGGCGGATGAAATTGACTTCGGGGTGATAAGTCACGGGCATTATGATCATACGGGGGGCGTGGCGGAGCTTTTGAAGCTCCGCCACGCCCCCCTCAAAATCTTCGCACACCCCAGCATCTTCTCAAACAGGTTCGCCATGGAACCCGGCGGTAACCTCAGATACATAGGAATTTACTGGTCAAAACACTACCTCGAAGGCCTCGGCGCACATTTCGAGTTCACCACCCAACCCGTTGAAATCTCACCGGGCATCTGGGCCTCCGGCCCCATCCCGCGCCACCTTGGATTTGAAGGACGGTCACCAAAGTTCAAACGCATGGAAAACGGGAAACTCGTAGAGGACACTATACCAGACGACCAGGCACTGTTTGTAAAAACACTTGAGGGACTGCTGGTTATAACAGGCTGCTGCCACTCAGGTATCCTTAACACCCTTGATCACGCAAAAAAGGTTACAGGTACTACCAAAATCAGACTGGTCGTTGGGGGAACACATCTTGCAGGGTACGAGACCCGGAAGCTCAAATCCCTCTTCGAGGAACTTGAAAAGTTTGATGTCGAAGAGTTCAGATTATCCCATTGTACGGGCCTTATACCGTTTGCAGAACTTTACAAAAAGTTACCCGGTAAGGTGAAACCCACAAAAGCTGGAGACATCATAGAAATTGGCTGACCTTTCCGTTGAAATCACAGGAATAAGGTTCAAAAACCCCATCTTTGTCGCATCGGGAACATTTGGCTATGGTCTCGAACTGAAAGATTCCATCCCTGTCGATAAAATAGGTGCAATTGTTACAAAGGGATTGACCATAAACCCAAAGATCGGGAATCCTCCTCCGAGACTCGTAGAAACCCCATGTGGTCTTATCAATTCCATCGGTCTTGAAAACATAGGGATACGGGAGTTCGTAGAAAAGAAACTGCCGGATCTTAAAAAACTCGGGGTAAGGATCGTCGCAAATATTTCAGGAGATAGCGAATGGGACTACTTTGAGGCAGTTGAAATTGCTGATGATGCCGACGGAATCGACGCCATTGAGTTAAATGTCTCCTGTCCCAATGTGGAAAAGGGAGGGATGGAGTTCGGGAGAAATGTAAAAATGCTCGAGGAACTCGTATCAGGGGTCAGGAGAAGAACCGGAAAACCCCTATGGGTAAAGATCACTCCCAACTTCGTTGACATAGTTGATGAGGCCAGAGCGGCTGTAAACGGAGGTGCTGACGCCATAAGTGCCATCAACACCCTTCTTGGAATGCATGTTGATGTTCAAAAGAAAAGCTTTACCATAAAACGCAAATTCGGTGGTCTCTCCGGCCCTGCAATCCGTCCCATCGCACTCTATGTTGTATGGAAACTCGTTAATTCAATAGATGTACCTGTGATCGGCATTGGTGGCATTGATTCTCTTGACGCAGCCCTTCAGTTCTTTATGGTCGGCGCACGCGCCGTTCAGATTGGAACGGCCAACTTTGTCGATCCTTTAACTTCTATAAAAATCGTATCTGAACTGAACGATTATCTCGATAAAAACGGATACGGCTCCATCCAGAATATCGTTGGAATTCTGCATTAAAACCTTTTGATCACGAATATGTCCATGTGGGTTAAACCCAGAGGGTTACGGGTTTTGACCACAAACTCCCAGTTTTTCACCCTCGCATCCATCAGAAACCTGTAATTTAAGAAAGAGGAAGTCTCCCACTGATCAACAAAACGATCTCTGTAGCTGGCATAGCCGCTCATCAGGATACCACCAATGGAGAGGCTGCGAACCACCCTGAAAATCGCTGCAATACTCACAGAGGGTACCACCCTCGTGATTTCACCTGAACCCAGATAATGTTTAAGATTCATTTCCCTTCTGAAATAAAGGGTATCTCTATGGGTGTACCCCTGTGAACTGGTATCGTATTCAAATGTTCTGTACTGAGCCTCAAATTCACGGGAGCCAGAAAAATTTGCATCAAGATACTCAATTCCCAGGTCAACATACAGATTGAAGTTTTCGGTTAAATCGTATGAGTTTCCGGCGTTTAACATGAGGCGTCTGTAAGAGAGGAAAAATTTGGGATCGCCATAAACAAGGCCCTTAATACGGGATACCGATTTACGGAATGTGTATTCTGTGTCACTGCTCGTTGTGTCGTAGAGCCAGGAGAGGGAGTTTCTCACTGTATTGTCTTCATAAACAATGGGGAGGCCACCTTTTAAACTTTCAAAGAAGATGGAACCTTTGAAATCGGGATGGTCAAAAAATACACCGCTCTGGAAACCAACAATGGATCCCTGAACACCACCGGTTTCTATCTGGCTAAAAGAAGCAGTATCCCACTTAGCTGAAGTGTGAGAGTTGTCCTCTCTATAAAAATACCTGGAGAGATCGATCCGGTAACTCGATTGATTAAGAAGGCTCCGTGAGAACACGGCTACCCCGAATACAGGGTACATCCTGAAATTCTTTAGGGAGAGACTGGCACCGATTTTGAATATGTAAAGGTTATCCTTTCCCTGGTCACTCAGGCTGTGTTCCTGATCCGTTACCGAAATATACTTATACCCGGAGTCGCCGTTTTCATAGGATGATTTTACAATGGACTTACCAAGATCCAGCCCACTTTCTGACAGTACATCGATACCAAGTCCAAGAGAAAAGTCGTTACCGAACTTCCTGAATAATGCTGCCGTCATGTAAGTATTACCCTGCTTATTTAAAATTTCGATTTTAGAGGTGTCGTATCCCCTGGAGGATGTGGTGAACGACTTGAAGGTTCTGTCTGATGTCACGGAAAAGGCAAATCCGTAGTTACCGGACAATCTGGTAAACATTACACCGTTGGTCGGAGCAACGAGGTTTAAGTGAAAAAGATCCGGGTCAACAAATCTAAAATCCTTTCGTGGTGCACTTCCCTCATAATGGAAAAAGAACCCCACTCTGGAAGATGAATTCTCAAGGAAAACGGGATTTGCCGTCCATCCCATGGTTTCATTTTCCACAATTCCCTGGAGGTTGTCTCCATATATCAGAAACGGATTACCGGTTACAAAACCTATTAGTGTTAATATTGCAACAACCATTTCACACCTCCTGTTACCATACTGCAAAAATATTAAAGCCTCTTTATTTTGAATACAACCCTGTTCGGAGGAAGCTTTCATCGTTTTTTCAGAGGGGATTTCACGAAACAAAAATCCCCCTTGATCCCCCTTTTGACAAAGGGGGATTTTTACGACCAAAATCCCCCTTCTTCAGAAGGGGGACTAAGGGGGATGATTACCACTTCCCTTGACAACTACAATTTAACTCTTTAAGCTTGAAAAGCTTACAAAAACCCGAGGGAGAGGTACTATGGATTTAACCACGAAGGAATATACAAATGTAACCTATATATCGGGTCCGATCTTAATCGTAGAAAAGGCAAAGGAGCTGTCATACGGCGCCCAGGTGGAGATCCTCATAGGTGAGGATCAGAAAAAGTCCGGACAGGTCCTCGAAGTTACAGAAGATTACGCGGTAATTCAGGTCCTCGAGGGAACTCTGGGACTTGATGTAAAGACCACCAGAATCAGGCTTCTTGAAGATGTGGTCCGTTTTGGCGTCTCCCGTGACATGATTGGCCGTATATTCAACGGCAGAGGGGAACCGATTGATGGACTGCCACCTGTAATTCCGGAAAAGAGGTTGCCAATTATCGGGTTACCGATAAATCCCATAGCCAGGAACAAGCCCTCCGACTTTATACAGACAGGGATCTCGGCAATAGATGGATTTAACACACTCGTTCGCGGTCAGAAACTCCCGATCTTCTCAGGAGCGGGTCTGCCTGCCAACGAGATTGCTGCAATGATCATCAGAAATGCAGAGGTGAGAGGTGAAGGAGAGGAATTCCTGGTTGTATTCGGCGCAATTGGAATAACTCAGAGGGAGTACACTTACTTCGTTCAGGAATTTGAAAAAACAGGTGCCCTCTCCAAACTCATTGCCTTTATCAACCTTGCAGACGATCCAACAATAGAAAGGCTACTTACCCCGAGATATGCCCTCACCGTTGCAGAGTACTTCGCATTTGAGCTCGACTACCATGTACTTGTGATCCTTACGGATATGACCAACTACTGCGAGGCGCTCCGTGAAATAGGAGCAGCAAGGGAAGAAGTTCCGGGACGCCGCGGCTACCCAGGGTACATGTACACTGATCTTGCCACGATTTACGAGAGGGCAGGAAGAATCAAAGGGAAGAAGGGATCAGTTACCCAGATCCCCATTCTCACCATGCCCGACGACGATATGACTCACCCGATACCTGACCTCACAGGCTACATCACTGAAGGTCAGATCGTGCTCTCCCGTGAACTCCACAGGATAGGCGTTTTTCCCCCGATAGATGTTCTCCTCTCCCTTTCAAGACTGATGAACCTTGGAATCGGGAAGGGGAAGACCAGGGAAGACCACAGAGAACTTGCCAACCAGTTATACGCCTCTTACGCGAGGGGAAAGGACATGAGGAGGCTGGTCGCTATAGTGGGTGAAGACGCACTCTCAGAAATTGACAGAAAGTACCTGAAGTTTGCAGATAGATTTGAATGGGAGATGATAAACCAGGGGGAGAAGGCAAGAACTATAGAGGAAACCCTCGCCGTTGGGTGGGAACTCCTGTCCATGTTCCCGAAATCAGAACTTTCGAGGATCAGAAGGGAGTACATAGAAAAGTACCTCCCGCAGAAAAAAACAGAGGAATGAGAAAGGTCCTGCTCCTTGCCCTCGCTCTCCCGCTGTTTGCCACCAAGTATGCGGGAGAGATTTTTTATATAAGTCCCCATGTAAGAGCCGAGGGCTTTGGTGGAGTGGCGGTTCCCCTCGGTTCCTCTCCCTTCGGGTTTTTCTCAAATCCCGCCATAGTGGAGGGGAATAATATTCTCTTCAACTACTCCTCTCTTTACAGCGGACTTGCGAGCTTTAACTTTTTTGGATTTTCAAAAGAAAACTTCCTGGGACACGATACGGATCTCGGAGTGAGTGTTGCCCTGATCACCTCATCTGACATCAAGCAAACTGCCCTCCTGGACACAGCGAGGGGTGTCACGGAGGGTAACATCTACATCAAAGAAAGGCTCACCTTCAGATCCACTCTCTTCAGTGCAGCCTTTGCAAAAAACTGGAGGTCCACGAGGATTGGACTAAAAGCGAAGGTATTTAACGAGAATCTTGGTGTGACCTCGGGCACGGGCTTCGGAATAGATGCGGGTCTTTTCTGGCATAAGGGACCTTTGTCGGTGGGTGCGGTAATCAGGGACCTCACAGGCACGCCCATAGTGTGGAGATCACACAGGGAATACATATATCCTTCAATACAAACAGGTGCCACATATCTTGTAAAGGGTCATTTACTTCTTGGAACCCAGTTCGACCTCCTTTTTGAGGGCAGAAAGGTAAGTTCCACCTATTCCGTTGGTCCTTTTTCCATGGATACTCACTTTGGTTTTGAGTACATAATTGGAAAAGCTTCAGGTGTCAGGGTAGGGATTAACCGCGGGAACATGACATTTGGTGCAGGCTTCCAATTCAAAAAACTGACATTTAACTACGGTTACACCTCCCATTCCAGCCTTGGATCAACCAGCAAATTTTCAGTTGCCATCAGAATTTAAAAGAACGGAAATTTTCAGGAAACTTATCCACATTTCCGGGGTAATCGTACCCCTGTCCTATTATTTTCTCCCTGTTGGAGTCATAAAAATCCTTCTGGCATCTGGCTTCGCCGGTTTTCTCGTCGCTGATGTTGTAAGACTCAAGTTCAAACCCGCAGGGAAAGTTTTTATGCTCGTTTTTGGTAAACTAATAAGGGACTACGAAAAAAAGAGGCTTACGGGCGCAACTGTACTTGCCGGGTCCTCCCTTTTCGTCACATTTGCCTTTCCCCGTGAGACCGCGGTACTCGTCCTATTTTTTACCACACTGAGCGACGGGGTATCAACAATAATAGGACAGACCCTCGGAAAACACAGGCTTTACGGAAGAAAAACAGTTGAAGGAACTTTATCGTTCCTTGCAGTTTCTGTTATAATTGCACTACTTTATCATGGAATCCCGCTTTATCAAAGAATGCTGGCGGCATTTTTTGCAACAGGGGTTGAACTTTTCGTGTCAAGATGTGACGACAACATTGCGATTCCTCTTGGAACCGGTCTGTTTATTGAAATTTTAAAATCTTTTACAACGGGAGGTTAGAAACATGAGGAAAGGATTTGCACTCCTTATGCTGGTTGCAGTTTCACTTGTAGGTGCCAGTTACAGAAATCTCGAAAAGGAGGCTCGGGATCTGGCAAAGAAGGGGATGTATCAGAGGGCGGTGGAACTTTACAAAAGGGCCGTAAACGATAAAGACATACCGAGAAAGGAGAAGTTCGAACTGCTCCTCGAAATTGCGGACATCTCCCTTGATAAACTCAACCAGCCAGACTCGGCACTCCACTATGTGCTCGAGGCCAAAAGTCTATTTTCAGACAAGTTTTCCCGCATGGACGAGGTTTATTACAGACTTGGTGTCATATACGAGGCACTCGGCAGGTATGTGGACGCCGCGAAAAGTTATGAAAAAGTGGCGACGAGGTACAGAAACAGCAAGTACTACGAAGATGCCCTCGACGGTGTTGAAAGGTGCTTTAAGAAGAACTTTAAAGAGTATGTGGCCGTGGTGGACGGTGAACCGATAACAAAACTCGAATTTGACGAACAGATTGAAAAACTTCCACCCTTTGCAAGAAAGAGGTACGAAACTCCTGAAGGTAAGAAAGAACTTTTGAACATTCTCATAGAGAGAAAACTCATGGTAAAGGAGGCGGAAGCGAAAAAGCTGTACCTGAAATCCAGTGTAAGAAAACAGCTTGAAGACGCAAGGGCGCGGATCCTCCAGCGTGCACTTTACGACGAAGAGGTGAAAAAGAATGTAAAGGTGAGCGAAGACGAAGTAAAAAAGTATTACAAAGAACACAGGGACGAATTTAAGGTTCCAGGCAAAGCCACCGTGAGAAGGATAGTGGTCAAGGATAAAAAACTTGCTGAAGAAATATTGAAAAAGATCCGGAGCGGAGCACCCTTTGATTCACTTGCCATGAAATACTCCATCACCCCGGAGGCCAAAAAGGGTGGTCTTTTGAATGGAATCACATCCCGTGCCCGACCGAAAGAGCTTGCCACCTGGGCATTTAAACTCAAACCCGGTGAAGTATCCGATGTAATACCCCTCTCAGACGGAAACTACATGATTCTGAAGGTGGAAAAAATTGAGCCTCCAAGATACAAGACACTTGAAGAGGTTAAACTCCTCATCATGAACAGGTTGAAAAGGCAAAAGGAGCGTGAGCTCTGGGAAAAGTTCAAGAAAGAACTTTACAGGAGACACGAGGTCAAAATATTAATTGACACCACTGGAGTTAATGAAAAGAAAAAAGGGTAAAGTCCTGTTTTTCGACGACAACCGTGGGAGGGGAGTGGTTAAAATTCTCGATTCAGGAGAAAGGTTATCTTTTGACTATAAGCACATTAAAATGGAAGGTTTTAAAATCCTCTACGAAGGGCAGATCGTCACAGTAGAAATGGAAGGGGATACAGTAACTGTGGTTCCGGAGGAAGAAGATGGGAATTAAGTTTGAGGTTCTCTACGAAGATAGAAAGACAGGAGCAAGGGTTGGCAGGATTACCACAGAAAGGTATTCCTTTGAGACCCCGGCCTTCATGCCTGTCGCCACCCAGGCAACCGTCAAAACCATGATGCCCAGAGACTTAAAGGAGATTGGAGTTGACATCATCGTTTCCAACACTTACCACCTCCACCTTAGACCGGGAGAAAAGTTGATCAAAGAGGCGGGTGGAATTCACAGTTTTATGAGCTGGGAGAGGGGGATTCTCACAGATTCAGGTGGATTTCAGGTCCACAGTCTTGCAGACCTGAGAAGGGTGACAGAGGATGGTGTGGAATTCAGGTCTCACATTGATGGGAGCACCATATTTTTTTCACCGGAAAAGGTCATGGAGATAGAAAGGGACATCGGAGCCGACATCATCATGATCTTTGATCACCCTTCCCCTTATCCCGTAACCAGAAAACAGGCTCAAAGAGACCTTGAACTTACACTGAAATGGGCAAAAAGGGCAAAAATCCATAAAGAAAAGATAGGTTCCGATCAGGCACTCTTCGGAATCGTTCAGGGCAGCACCTACATAGATCTCAGAAAGGAAGCGGCTTATGAACTTTTGAAAATCGGATTTGACGGTTATGCACTTGGGGGTCTTGCCCTCGGTGAACCAAAGGTGGAAAGGGACAGGGTATTAGAAGAGATCACTCCCCTGCTCCCCCGGGAAAAACCCCGGTATGTCATGGGAGTTGGATATCCTGAAGACATCGTTACAGGTGTCCTTTACGGTGTTGACATGTTTGACTGTGTGCTGCCCACAAGGAATGGGAGAACAGGCTCCCTGTTCACATCTGAAGGTAAGCTCGTTATAAAGAATGCAAAATACAGCAGGGATTACACACCACCTGATCCCCGGTGCGGTTGCTATGTATGTAAAAATTTTACGAGGTCATACATCAGACACCTTTTTAACACCGGTGAGGTACTGGCCGCCGTTCTATCTACCTACCACAACATCCATTTTTACATTTCTCTTATGAAAAAGATCCGGGAGACTATAAAAGGCGGCTACTTCGCTGAGTGGGCAGAGGACTTCCTGAATTCCTACAGCAGTAGATAATCCAGGGTCTTTCTTCATCGGGGGATTTTTCACGACCATAATCCCCCTTCTTCAGAAGGGGGACTAAAGGGGGATGGTTTCCGCTTTTTCAATCCCCCTAAATCCCCCTTCTCCAAGGGGGATTTTTGAGAATTCCTCTCCCTCAGCAAGGTGACTCAAGGGGGATGATAACCGAAAAATCATCTCTATATGCAAATTAAGTTGAAAAAGAAAAATGCTTTTCGAACACCCTCCCCTGTTACTTGACTTTACCGTACGAAGTTAATAGAATTTTGACCAATTATGGCCCTTTTCCTGATTTTACAGCTCATAAGTACAGGTGGAATATACGGTAAGCATTTCACTCTACCCATTGTACCCAGAGACATGACATACGGTGAATACAAAGTCCTTACCTGGGAAATGGGCTATGAAGATTACCTTTTTTCGTCGTTTATTCCAGGATACATGCACTTTATGCTCGACAGGAAGAAAACTGCGTTCGCAATAGTATTTTCCCGCCTCATATCCACTGCCGTTATGGTTTACGGA
>Ga0256833_1001335_pt1 | contig 18235 bp, 20 predicted proteins | sample 356284metaG_FD_190535 | JGI IMG/M metagenome (GOLD analysis project Ga0256833, IMG submission 190535) | Hydrothermal vent microbial communities from Mid Atlantic Ridge, Atlantic Ocean - 356-284 | ecosystem: Environmental > Aquatic > Marine > Hydrothermal vents | place: Atlantic Ocean: Mid... | reverse complement strand
ATTATAAAAAGAGGTTATGAAAATATAGTTGAAAAATTAAGTTCTATATGAGTAAATATTAAAGAGCTTAATTAGATTTTAATTTTCTTCCTTTTTTTGTTTTTTCTATAAGTCATAAATTTATTAGTAAAGGTTCTATATCTTTTTCTATTACTTTTTCATTTACATTTAATATGCTTGCAATAGTTTTTATTCATACAATTTCATTTTCTTCTAGTATTTTAAGATATTTTTTTTGTAAGCTTGATAAGCCATTTTCTTCAAGATGTAGGTTTTTTATAATTTCTTCTAATATTTCTTTATCTATATACATAGACTTTTCTTTAAATCAACTTGCTATAAGATAATCTCTTACTTTTATTGCTAAATTTTTTATCTCCCTTGGTACTGGCAAACATTTTTTTGACAATTCTTCTAATATCTTATTATCAAAATTTATATTAAATTCTTTAAGGTACTTTCATAATATAAGTTCCTTTTCTTTATTTGTATAATTTTTTAAATGAAATTTGTATACAAATCTATTTTTGAAAGCATCAGATAAATTTTCTAACTTATTTGTAGCTCAAATAAGTGTAAATTTTTTGATAGGTAAAGACATAGTTTCATCATCCATAACAATATCTACACGAAAATCTTCCATTGCTATGTATAAAATTTCTTCAATTTTAGGTTTTAATCTATGTATTTCATCTATAAATAAAATATCTCATTCATCAAGTTGATTTAGTACACTAATCATATCAGCAGGCTTTTCCATAGCATATGCAGTGATTATTTTTATATTCTTTCATAAGTTATTTGCTATAATTTGTGATAATGTTGTTTTTCAAAATCAACTATCTCATGAAAATAAAATATGTCATAATGTATCATTCCTTTTTATTGCTGATAATATAGCAGATTTAAGTATTGATTTTATTTCTTCTTGTCAAATAAAACTATCAAAACTTTGTGGTCTTATATTGTTGTTTATACTTTCTTTATTTTGATTTGTTTCATTTGTTTTAATTTCTGAATTTACTATTTTCATACTTATTTTTTAAAGTTAAAATTATTTATTGTATTATCTATGCTTTGATCTATATTTTTCATTAAGTTATTTAAATTATTTGTAATATCTTCTAGTTTTTTTCATAAGTTTAATTTGTTTATTTTTTCATTAAAATTATCTATTTTTCAAGCAATTCACATATTTATAAAGTATGTTTTGTATATATCTTTGTTTCATAATTTCTTGTATTCATTGTATAAATAATTAAGTTTTACTTGTGTTTTTTCCAAATTTGCAGATAAAAATGCAAGATTTGGATTTTCTGATAATGTTTTTGTAAAATTTGTTGTTTTTCAAATAAGATATTTTATATTTTCTAAATTTTCCAAATATTTTTCATATTTTTTGTTTCATATAGAAAAAATTTTGATTTTTAATTCTTCCATTTTTCATATAAAATCTGTTTTTTCAATATTTTTAATATATTTTTTTAAATCATTTATGCTTTTTTTAATATAAGTTTTATCTAAACTTTCAAATTTTTTAATTATATTTTTATCAATTCATATTTTATTTATAATATTTTCAATATTATCAATTGTTATGCTTCATTCTTTTATTTCTGCTCACTCTCATTCTTTTAAAATAATAGACTTTTTGTTGTTTTTTACTTCTATATAATGTGAGTAATCAAGAGCATAGGTACTTTCTTTATTTTTAATTATAAATCAGGCAGTTCATCTAATAATTAGACTTTGTCATTTTCAAGTTTCTATTTTCATAGAACTACTATCTTTTATAAGTCTTATTACATGAAACCATAAATTTCATTTTTCAATAGATATGTTTGTTTTACTATCTGATAGATTATGAAGATTTTTTGTAATTTTTTTTAAGGTAATAATAGTTCAAGGTTTTATTCTGAAAATACTATCATCCCATAGATAAATAGCAGCAAAACTTTTATGTAATTTGCAATAAGTTTTTACTTTACAAATAAAATATATTTTATCTCATTGCTTTAAGATTATTTTTTCTCTTTTAATAAGTTGTTTTTTTAAATTAACTTTTATTCTTTTTTTTCAATTATTATAAATTATAAGATTTAAATTATTTAAATTATCATTTTTTTTTACAAAAACTTTCATATAATTTACTTTATTTTTATAATATGAGGAAGTATCTATATTAAATGATTTTGTAGGAACTAGTAATAATATGAAAAAAAGTAAATCTAATCAACTTATTAAAAAAGCAACTATTATAGCAAATATTCTGTTTTTACCTTTACTTTTCCCAAGATAAAATAAAAATATAATAGATATAGCTAAAAATAATGATATTAAAAAAGTCCCTCATAATAGTTTACTTATGATAAATATTATTAAGGATAATCAAAAAATGTAGTATGTCTTATTTTTTATCATAATAATTTTTTAATAATTAAATTATTTATTTGCTTATAGTTTAACATTTTAATATCTTTGCCAACAAAGTCTGATATTTCATAAGAACTGTTTAAGTTTAAATGTTTACATAGTTTGTTAAATTTACTTATGTTGTCAAGTTTTTCTATTTTTAATATAAGTTCATTATTTTTATTTTTTTTATTAACTATGTTTAAAATTTTTTTTATAAAATTTATCAGTATTAAGTTTAATAAAAATAGTACTATGATAAGTAGTATAACATAAAAACTTATTGTAAATATGTAATTTTTTCAAGACCATAAATTAAAAAACATTACTTTTTATTATATTTTAAACTTTCTTCATTATTATAATTATTATAATATAAAAATAGGTTGAAAAATCAATTATTATTTATATAGTTTTAGTTGTATTTTTATTTAGTTAAATAATTTATAAACTATGGATAGTGATAAGCTAAAAAAAGAGTTAGAGCAAGTAGTTAATTATTTTAAACAATCTTTATCAAAAATACAAACTTGAAAAGCATCAACTGGTGTTTTGGAAGATTTAGAAGTTTATGTACCTTCTTGGGGGCAGATGCAAAAAATACAATCATTGTGAAATATTTCATTGCTTGATGCACAAACTTTAAAAATAGAATCATGGGATAAGTCAGTTTTACCTCATATAGAAAAGTGAATTTATGATAGTTGATTAGGTTTTACTCCTGTTAATCAGTGAGATTGGATTATGGTAAAAATTCCACCTATGACAGAAGAAAGAAGAAAAGAAATTGTAAAACTTGTAAAAAAAGAACTTGAAGAAATGAAAATAAGAGTAAGAAAAATAAGACATGAGTTTTTGAAAGATATAAAAAATAAATTTGATGAAAAAGAAATTACAGAGGATGAAAAAAAACAATATGAAAAAAAACTTGATGATATAGTGAAAGAATATAATAAAAAACTTGATGAAATTTCAAAAGCAAAGGAACAAGAAATAATGAAAATTTAAATCCTAATTATAAAAAAATGAAAAAAATATGTAGATTTTTGCCTTTGGTTTTTATTGGTACAGCAATAGGTGAAACAGTTGTATCTTATAAAAAGGATGAGAAATTTAGAAAAAAATTAAATGAAGCAAAATGAGTAGATAAAATTAAAGTGATTTTTGATAATTTGTTAGAAGTTAATAAATGAGCAATAGATAAAGTTAAGTCATTTGACTATAAATCTTCTTATAATCAGTATAAAGATATTTTGGCTGAAAAAATATCACTTTTAAATGAAAAAATAGAGGTTTTGAAAGAAGAAGCAAAATTAGTAAAAGATGAAAAAATTATTCCTGTATTGGAAAATTTGGAAAATAAATTGATTGATTTGAAAGAAGATATAGTAGATAAAGTAGATAGTATAAAACAAGAATATAAAATACAAGAAAAAATTGAGTTAGCACAAAAAAAATATGAAAGTGTTAAAAAAGAATTAGAAGAAAAAGCTGCTGAAATAAAAGATAAACTTAAAAAAGACTAATTTATATACTAATTTTAATATATGTTTGATTTTGTTTCATTTATAGAATCTTTAAAAGAAAATAGTGAAAAAAAGGAAATAGTTGAAAAATATGAAAAGTTTGTAGAAAAAATCCCAGAAAGATTTGAAGATACTATTATTTATAAAGATTACTTATCAAAATTTGATACAGATAAGTTGGATTTATTATTTCCTGAATTTATAGATGCAGATTTTGATTGGGATTTATTGATAAAATTAGTTGTTGCATCTTTTTCTAGTACTTATACTTTTGATAAGGATGAAGAAACTTGAAAAGATGTTCTTGTAATAGATGTATCAGCATGAGATAAGCATGCTACAAAAAAATTACATGAATTATGGGGTTTTCAAATATCAAGAATGTATGAAATATATATAGAAGAACAAATGAATTTGGAAATTCTGGCTCATGAAGATGAAAAGGAAAAGGACATAGTTTTATCACAAAGAGCTGCAAATTTAGATAAATGGAAATTACAATTAGAACATTTAGAAGCTGAAAAAGAAAAGCAAAAAGCTGAAAAAGAAAAACAAGAAAAGTTAAATGATCTTATGAGTCAATTATAAAAACTAAACAATTTTTATTTTTTAATGGTATTATTGTGCCTGCAAAAACTGATGTAATTGACTATTCTTTAAGGTATATATATAGATATCCTAAAACAGAAAAAGAACTTGTTTTGCAATTAAGAAAAAAATGATATAAGGAAAGTGAAATAGAAAAAACAATATCTTTTTTGAGAAGAAAAAACTATTTAAATGATAAAAGATTTGTAGAGGATTATATAGATTATCACTTAATTAGAAGATGAAAACCTATTATTTATGTAAAAAATAAACTTTATCAAAAATGAGTTGATAAAAATATTATAGATGAGCTAATTGAAAAAAATTTTGATAAAATAAATAAATGAATTGAAAAAAAACTTATAAAAGAAATAGAACAATATAAACAAAAATGAATTGATGGTTTTGAAATAATACAGAAATTAACAAGGAAAGGTTATACTTTAAATCAAGTTAAATATGTTATAAATAATAAATTTAATTTTAATTAAAAAATATGCAAGTATATTTTGATATAGTAAAGGCAGTATTCTTTTTTCTTACTGTTCTTATTATGCTATATGAATTAAAACTTAAATGAATTCTTTCTTCTGATTTGGTAGGTAGTATTTGACCTTATGTTTTGCCTGCTTATTTTGTATTTTTGTGATTGATTATATGATATGTTATATGATATATTGTAAATTTATCAAAAGATAATAAAAATGAGGAGAAAAATTATACAATTTGATTTATTGTTGGTATTATAATATGAGTTTTATTTGCATTTATTTATTATTCTTTTATCAATGCTTAAAAAATTTCTTATTTTAATTATCTTATTTTTATCATTTTTTTTAGTTTCTTGTTGAAAGAAAAAAAATAAAGAAGTTTTTGATGTTAAATTTTGAAATTATGTATTGCAATTGGATAAAGATTTTTATCTTGTAAATATAAAAAATACTTATAAGGATATAAATATTATTTATGCTTACAAATGAAAGCCATCTAATAAACATAATAATTTTGCTCCTTCTTTACTTATATGAGAGTATACAAAATATTATTCAAAAAATAGTGATAAATTTTTTACAACAATGATAGATAAATTAAATAAATTTATTGTTTGAACTACTATTATAGATAAATGAGAATTTAAAGTATGAAAAAATAAGGCATATTATATAAAGTATAAGGTAGATGATAATATGTTTTGAGAAAAATGACAAAATATTTATTATTGATTACAGGTTTACATTATAGATAATATGGATAAGAAAATTTACATAATATCATATGTTACTCTTGAAAAAGATAAAATAGATAATATATTTAATAATATAAAAAATTTAAAAGTTAATAATTAAAAATGGAAAATAATGAACCAATAAATCCTACTTGATGGTCGATTATTATAAAATTTATTGCTTGACTAATAATATGAGCTTTATCATCTGCTATGGTACTTTTGGCAGTTTTTTGACTTTCTAAACAATTAGATCATATTGCTCATAATGCAGCTATTACACCATTAGTTTGGTTATCATTTATGTGAATTGCACTTATAACATCTATTATAGGTAGTATAATAATTTCTATAATATATAATGTTTTATGGCCAGATGATTATTACGATATAAAGCTTATGACTTCTTGAATTTTGGTTTCAAATTTGTTAGTTTTTGTAATATTTATAGTTTTTTATATATATGCTTGAAGTATTTTATCAAATATAAATTATCTTTTTGTAGTTTATGGTTTTCATTTATTTTTCTCTTTATATGTATCATTTGTGATAATAGATATATTGAAAAACCCTAATTATTCACCAGTTTATGTAATTTGAAATTCTTTTGGTTTTATATTTTCACTTTTGGTATTTTTTATGATATATGCATGATATAGTAGTAGTTGACAAAAAATAACAAATGTATTATTTTATCCTCCAATATTATCATTTTCTTTAATACCTGTTTTTGCTTCTTTGTGGGAAAAACTTTATTATAAGTTTTATGAAATGGGTAATGATTTTCTTTATGTACCTTCTTTATCAGAAGTTATGGTGGATGAAGAAGAAGTTGATGAGGTTAATGTAAATTTATAATTTAATTATTTTAAATGAAAATTAAATCAGTTTTATTGGGTATATTGATTTGAATATTGTTTAGTATGTGATTTTTTTTCTTAGTTTGAAATGATAATATTCAAAAAATAACAAATATAAACTTTAATAAATGATTAGAAGAAAAAATATCTTCTATAAAAGAAAAAGTTTCAAACATTTCTACTTCTGATAAAATTGATTTTTATGAAACTGATTCAAGTCTTTATGATAAAGATAAGTTAAGAAAAATAAATAAAATAAAATCTATATTAGATAAAGAATATTATGATCCATCTATGATATCTTGAAATAAAATGTGGGATATTGCAATGCAAGCTTATGTTGCATGATTAGGTGATCCTTTTACAAATTATCTTACTTCAAAGGATAATACTTCTTTGATGGAAGAATTAAAGTGAAGTTCAGATTTTCAGTGAATTTGAGCTTATGTAACCAAGGTACCAGAATGAATAATGATAGAACAAGTTATTAAAAATTCTCCTGCTCAAAAAGTTTGATTACAGCCTACTGATATAATTTTGCAAGCAAATGGTACAGGTTTGGCAGATTTGCCTTTATGAAAAGCAGTTTCACTTATAAAGTGACCTGCTTGAACTGAGGTAGAGCTTACAGTAAAAAGAGATGGAAAAATATTAAAAATAAAAGTTAAAAGAGCAAAAGTTAAAATTATATCAGTAAATTCAAATATTATAACTTATAAATGAAAAAAAATATGATATATAAGCATATCTTCTATTTGAGAACAAACTTATAATCAGTTGAAAGAACAAGTGAATTATTTATTAAAACAAAAAATAAATTGAATAATTCTTGATTTAAGATGAAATTGATGATGATACTTGGATAAATGATATAAAATAGCTTCTATGTGGGCTAAAAAATGAGATATTATAGTTCAAACAAAATATAGAAATCATTATTATGATAAAGTTTATAGGGCAGAAAAAACTTGAATTTTACATAATATACCTACTGTAATATTAGTAGATGCTTATACTGCATCAGCAGGTGAGATTATAACTGCTTGAATAAGAGAAAATAATGAAAAAACTGTAAAAATTGTATGAACAAAAACTTTTTGAAAATGAACTATACAAACTTTGAAAGAATTTAAAGATCATAGTAGTTTAAAATATACTATATGAAAATGGTTTACTCCAAAAAATGAAAATGTTTGTAAAAAAGGTGTTCTTCCTTGAAATTGATTAAAACCAGATGTAGAAGTAAAATTTGATAAAGAAAGTTATAAAAAAACTTGAATAGATAACCAGAAAGAAAAGGCAAAGGAAATTTTATTTGAAATGTTAAATAAATGAAAATAGTTTCAGTATGAGAAAATGCTATATGATTTAGGTTAGTAATTTTGTTTTTAGGATTTTTAATTATTTTTTGAATAAATTTTTTTATTTTTTGATTCTTTATTTGAATTAAAGTATCTTATTATATAGTTTTGTTGTGGATTTTATTTTCTATATTATTTTGGTATTTATTAAAGAAAACAAGGTATTTATATACATTAACAGATGATTTTCTTATAATTAAAACACCTTCTTTAAAAGAATATAAAATTCCATATAAAGATATAAAAAATATTTGAGTTGAAAAACAAATTTCATTATTAAAAACTATGTGAAATAGTTTTGATGCAGTAAATAAATTATTATATCTTTGTTCTTTTTCTAAAAAATGAATAGTGTTGAATTTATGAACTCATAGTATTGTAATATCTCCTAGAAAATTTGATACTTTTTATGAAACTATATCTAATAAAATTTATAACTTAAATTAAGTAATGTTATTAAATTTATCATCAGATCTTCCTTTTATTTATAACATAGATGGAAAATTTATTTTTTTTGAAAGGAAAAAACTTGAAACAGAATTACCTAATTTTTTTTATGAGAATAAAAAAGCATTAAAGGATATATATGTATTAACTTGACCATGATATTTTTCATCCACTAGGGTATGAGTAGAAGTAATAAATATTTTAAAAGTATTAGATGTTTTTGATAATATATACTTTCTTAATAAACTAGATTTTTTTAGAAAATTATGATATGATAATATTTATCTTTTTTCAGGCAATAAAAATAAGTTTATTGATTTAAAATTAGATTGATATGATATAGTTTCAAAAAAAGATTTAAATAAAAATAAAAAAATGGAAGAAATGTTTGAATTAGATTTACAAAATGAAATAAAATATAAAAATATATTGAAAAATTATAACAACATTAAATGGAATATTTTATGAAAAGATGCTTTATTAAAACCTTATTATATCTTTGCTCCAATAGTTTGTTAAAAAAAATAAAAAAATTTGTTGAAATTTTGTTTAAAATATTTACTTTAAATTTTGATCCTAGAATACTAGGGTTGCTAAACAAAAATAAAAAAAACTGTTGTGCCTTTATCTGACAACAGTTGGGCAACCTTTCTGGGGGTTTGGACATTGGAAAGCCGGTTCAAGCCTCCTACATTTTGGATGGCTGGTTGAATACAACCGGTTTTTTTTAAATAATGATTTGATTTTAAGATGAAAAATCTTAATAATAGTTTATATTTTAGATTATTTTAAAATAATAATATATGATAGATAAATTAAAAATTGAAAAAAAAAGTGAAAGTTTTAATTGGAATAATAAAAAAATTGTTTTTGAAACTTGATTTTTAGCTCCACAAGCTGAATGAAATTGTGTTATAAAATTTGATGGAATAGAATTTTTAACAACTGCAACCATAAATAAAAATCCAGATCTAAATAAAGATTTTTTGCCACTTGTTGTAGATTTTAGAGAAATGTTTTATTCTGCTGGTAAAATATGATGAGCACCTTACAAAAGAAAGGAATGAAAACCTTCTGATGAATCAATATTGATTTCAAGAGTTGTAGATAGAAGTTTAAGACCTATGTTTCCTTCTTGAATTATAAATGATGTAGTTTTGACTATAAATACTTTACAAATAGATAAAGAAAATTTTTATGCAGTTCCAGCTATTATAAGTGCATCATTATCTATTATGCTTGCTTGAATTGAGTTTGAATGACCTGTTTGAGCAGTAAGTATAGGTTATAAGGATGGTAAATTTATTGTAAATCCAAAAAAAGAAGAAACTTGAATTATGAATTTGGTAATAGCTTGAACAAAAGATACTATTACTATGGTTGAAGCAGGATGAGAAGATATTCCAACAGAAGTTTTGATAAAAGCAATAGATATTGCACAAAAAGAAATTAAGTTTATATGTGAAAAACAAGAAGAGTTTATAAACAGAATTACAGAATGAAAACAGAAGTTACAGGATATTATAGTGAAAAATGATATAAGTGATAAATTATTTGATTTTGTATATAGTTTTGCAAAAGACTATGAAGAAAGATTTTTTCCTACAAATAAAAAAGAGTTTCAAGCTTTGTATGATGAACTTTCAAATAAAGTAAATGAAAATTTTTCTAATTTAGATCTGGCTAATCAACTTGATTTATTGAATTTAGAAAATGAAGAAGATGTAGAAAAAGTAAAAAAATTAAAACTTAATATGGCAGTTTTCAAAGCAGTAAAAAAAGTTTTAAGAACACATTTATTGAAAACTTGAAATAGACTTGATGGAAGAAATCCACATCAAGTAAGACCACTTTATACAGAAGTAGGACTTTTTGATAGAGTTCATGGTAGTTGACTTTTTCAAAGATGAGAAACACAGGTTTTATCTTTAACTACATTGTGAGCACCTTGAAAAGTGCTTTTGCAAGATACTTTGGAGAAAGATGATGAAGAAGAAAGATTTATGCATCATTATTATATGCTACCATTTTCTACAAATGAGGCTAAATCTTATAGATGACAAGGTAGAAGAGAAATAGGACATTGATTTTTAGCTGAAAAGACTTTAAAACCTATTATTCCAGATGAAAAAGAATTTCCTTATACTATTAGAATAACTTCTGAAGTACTTTCTAGTAATGGTTCTACTTCTATGGCTAGTGTATGTGCTGGTTGTTTATCACTTATGGATGCAGGTGTTCCTATTAAAAAACCTGTTTCTGGTATTGCAATGGGACTTGTTATTGAAAAATTAACACAAGAGCAGGTAGAAGAATATACAAAAAGTAATAAATATTTAAAAATTGTTGAAATAGATGGAGAAAAGTATGGTTATATTATACTAACAGACTTACAAGGACAGGAAGATTTTACATGAGATATGGATTTTAAAGTTGCTTGAAGTGCAGATGGAATCAATGCTTTACAAATGGATATGAAAGTAAAATGATTACCTACTTTTGTATTACAAGAAGCTATACAGCAAGCAAATATTGCAAGAGCTGAAATACTTGAATTTATGTTACAAACTTTATCAGAGCCTAGAAAAGAAGTTTCTCCTTATGCTCCAAGTATAACAAAACTTGACCTAGAACCAGATGATGTAAGAACTATTATTTGAAAATGATGAGAAACTATAAAAGGTATAATAGATCAAACTGGGGTAGCAATAGATTTTGAGGATGATGGTACTACTTTTATTACAGCTGGAAATAAACAACAAGCTCAAAAAGCTATTGATATGATTATGGATTTAGTATGGAAACCTACAAAATGAGAAAAAATTAAATGAAAAATAATAAGAGTAGAAAGCTATGGTGTATTTGTGGATTTATGAAGATGAAAAACTTGACTTTGTCATATAAGAAATTTTAAAGATTATATAGAAGATTTAACAAAAAAATATAAGGTAGGTGATGAAATAGAGGTAGAAATTATTTGAACAAAACCAGATGGAAAAATAGAAATTAAGGCTGTTTAATTAAAGTTAAAAATATTAAAAGCTTCTTTTTTCTAAAAGTGTGTAAAGAATAAAGCAGGAAAATAATTAGTGTTAGTATAATGATAAAGTTAATTAAACCAAGTATTTAGCATATTTAGGGAAGAATTTAGTTAATTCAAGTTTTATTTGTTTAATTTAGTGAATAGATTTTAATCTGTCTTGATTATAAATTATAGCCAAATATATAAAACAAATAGAGGAAAAGATAAATAATTTATCTAGAAAAATACATTGATATAGGATACCAGAAGAAATATTTACTTGAAAATTAGTTAGATATTTTTATTAAAAATTATGTGGGCTTTTTGCTTGAAAATTTATAAAAATTTATAATTATTTGAATTTGGTTTTAATTTGGATATTATAAACAAATGTTGTATAATTTAATTTTTAAATTAACAAGTTATGACAAAAAAGAAAACTTGTAAGAAAAATATTAGAGAGGAAAAAACTAATAATGGAAATAATAATGAATTAGAAAATTTAAAAAAAGAATTAGAGAAGCTAAAAGAAGAAAATAAAAAACTTAATAAGCAATTAGAAGAAAAAGACGAAATCTTAAAAAATACTCAATTGCAATACCTTACATTAAAAAATGATTTTGATTTGCTTACAAGGAGAATGAAGGAAAATGAATTAAAATTAAAAGATGAAATTTTAGAAAAAACTATTTTAAAATTTTTGCCTATATTTGAAGATTTTATGAAAAGCTATGAACATTTGCCGGAAGAATTTAAAGAGCATAAATGGACTGAATGATTATCTTTGATAAATAAAAAATTAAATAATTTTTTGCAAGAATATAATATAGAAATTATAAAAACAGTATGAGAAGAAGTAGATGATAATTTACATGAAATTATTTGAGTAGAACCATCTGATGAAAAAAATAAGGTGATAAAGGAAATTACAAAGGGTTATTTAATAAAAAAGTGAGATGATATAAAGGTATTAAAGCCTGCAAAAGTAATTGTTTGACAATAAAAAAATAAAATGTCAACAAGAAAGTTAATAAAAAATTTGACAAAAATTTAAATATAATTATTATCAAGATACTTATTTAGTTTGTAAAAAATAAAAATGAATAAATTATTAGTAATTATTATGTTAATCTTATCTGTATTTGTTAGTTTAGGTGTAAAATCTTATGCAGCAGAAACAGATGATGATCTTTGATTGGGTAATATGGATGAGTTACTTAATTCAGATGAAACATTAGATGATACAGGTGCTGCACAAGATAATAATGAAGATGATAATCAGGTAGAACAAAAGGTAAAATTAGAGTCTGCATCAGTTACTGATACAACAATTAACTTGTTATTACATCCTGTAAAAGGTTATACAACTTATAAAGTTTATTACTCAAAAGTAGGAAGTTCAGATAGTACAGCTGAAAAAGAAGTTGTGTATACAGGTGATGGTGTAGCAAATGTAGAATTAACAGGTTTAGTACCTTCTACTGAATATACAATTGCTGCAAAAGCTTTTGATAATGATGGTAATGCAATAGAAGAAACAGCTTCTGATCCTATAAAAGTTACTACAAAACAAGCTGAACAAACAGAACAAAAACATCAATCAGCATCTGATAATGTATTGTATAATCCTACTATAAAAGCTTATAATAATAAAATTATTGTATCTTATAAGCCAGGTGTAGATGTTAAAAAAGTTCAAATTTCTACATCAGAAGATGGAAAACATTGGAAACCAGTTGCAGTAGTAGATGCTACAACTACAACATATACTATCAATACTACAAAAGCAGGTCAAAAATATGTTAGACTTGTTCCAGTGGCAGAAGATGGAAGTTTTGGTGTATGTAGAATAGGAAAAACAGAAGTAAAATATTTAAGTATAAAATCAACTACTCCAAAACAAGAAGTTAAAAAAACAGCTGAAAAAAATGTAGGTAAAACAAAAACAGGTCCAGAAACTTATTTCTTAATTATATTGGCTATATTTGCTTACTTAGTTTATGCTAGAAGAAAAAATAGAGCATAATATCTTGAAAAGAAAAAATATATAATTATTATATAACAAGCCCCGGTTGAAAAATCGGGGTTTATTTATTTTTTTACATAATTTGAAATGAAATTAGATCCAAAAAAAATTATTGATGCTTTACAAAATCTTGTAAAAGAATATAATTTTACACCGGAAGAAGTTTATTCAGTTGTAAAAATGTGAATAAAAACTGCTTTTAGAAGAGATTATCTTAATAAAAATAAAAAAATAGAGCTTGATATGGTAATGGATTCAAAATGAGATATAAAAATATATAGAGTTTATGAAGTAATACCAGATGAACAGGAAATAATTGATAAGGAAAAACAAATTCATTTATCAGATGCAAAAAAAGAAAATGAAGAAGTAGAAGTATGAGAAAATTTGCTTATAGATATTACACCAGAAAGTTTGGAATTTTCTAGAATAGCAGCTCAAAGTGCAGCACAAACAATAAAACAACAAATTAAAAGAATAGAAAAAGAAAGATTTTATAGAACTTTTGCAGATAGTGAAGGTGATATATTGGTTTGAAGGGTAAAATATGTTCAATGAGATATAGTTGTTTTGGAATTTGATAATAATACAGTAGTTCTTACTCCTGAAAACCAGATTAAATGAAAAACTTATAATCTTTGAGAAGAAGTAAAAGTTTTACTTAAACAAGTTAAAAAGCAAGGTTCTGATATAATATTGGAAGTAAGTCAATCTGCACCTGAATATGTAGAAGCTTTGATGAAAAAATATATTCCTGAAATAGAAGAATGAAAAGTAGAAATAGTTAAAACTGCTAGAATAGCAGGTGTAAAAACAAAAGTTTTAGTAAAGACAGATGATGAAAGAATAGATCCAGTAGGTGTTTGTATATGAGAATGAGCAAATAGAATAAATACTATTATAGATGAACTAGATTGAGAAAAACTTGATATTATTGAATATGTAGATGATAGACAACAACTTATTAAAAATATTTTTTCTCCTGCAAAAATAAAAAAAATAGAAGAAAATGATAATGAAATTTATATTTATGCTGATGAAAAAAATAAACCACTTATTTTTGGTAAACAAGCAGTTAACTTAAAACTTGCTAGTAAACTTTTGGATAAAAAAATAATAGTTAAATAAAGGGACAGGATCACAGGATTTAATTTGAGGTCAGAGGAGAGTTCAGAAGAGGTCGGAAGAGTTAGTTTGAGGTCAGAGGAGAGTTCAGAAGAGGTCGGAAGAGTTAGTTTGAGGTCAGAGGAGAGTTCAGAAGAGGTCGGAAGAGTTAGTTTGAGGTCAGAAGAGGGTTCAGAAGAGGTCGGAAGAGTTAGTTTGAGGTCTGAGGAGGGTTCAGAAGAGGTCAGAAGAGTTAGTTTGAGGTCTGAGGAGGGTTCAGAAGAGGTCGGAAGAGTGGGACAGGAGCACAGTATAAGAACAGGATAGCAGGAGAAAATAATTGATAATGAATAATTGATAATTAGGTGACAGGATTAAAGCAAGAGGTCAGAAGAGAAAAATTGATAATTTGTTAAAACTGTTAAATTTGTTAAATTAGTAAAATTTGTTAAATTAGTTTAATTTGTTATTCTGTTATTTTGTTATTTTGTTATTCTGTTATTTTGCTATTATTGTCTGTGATATATTATTGTCTGTGATATATTATTGTTATTTTGTTAAATCTGCTAAATTAGTTAAATTTGTTAAATCTGTTAAATTAGTAAAATTTGTTAAATTAGTTAAATTTGTTATTCTGTTTAATTTATAAAATAAAATATATGAAAAAGTGAATTTTGTATTTTCTAGCCATTATGATTTGATTATTTTTGATTATGAAATTTGGCTGGGGATTTATTTCAAATACATATATAAAAGATGGTAAAATATATGTAGATGAAATTATTAAAGAAAAAAAAGTTAATTTATCAGATTTTGTAAAAAAATACAAAGAATGAAAATTTCAAAAAATAAAAATAATAAATGATAAAGATTTAAAATGATATGTTTTTGTATGAACTTGACAAGCTAAATCTTATATGAGTATAAAAGATAAAATATATCCATTAGATTATGAAGTTTATAATACTGTAAAACCATATAGAACTTCATTAAAAGATTTGTGAATATCATTAACATGAAATACTCAAATTATTACTTCTTATAAAGAAGAATGATTGTTTACAAAAATACTTGTTAATGTGCTTCCAGTATTGTTAATATTTTTTCTACTTATATTTTTGATGAAATGAGCACTTCCAAAATGAGGTGGTCCTTTGTGAATGATAGGTTGAGTAGGTAAACAAGCAAAACCAGAAGAGGTAAAAACTAGATTTAAGGATGTTGCTTGAATGGATGAAGTAAAAGAAGAAGTAAAAGAAATAGTTGATTTTTTGAAAGAACCTAAAAAATATTTAAAGGTTGGTGCAAGAATACCAAAAGGTGTGATGCTTTATTGACCTCCTTGAAATTGAAAAACATTACTTGCAAGAGCAATAGCAGGTGAAGCTGGTGTACCTTTCTTTTATAGTTCTGGTAGTGAATTTATGGAAATGTTGGTTTGAATGTGAGCTGCAAAAGTGAGAGAACTTTTCAAAAAAGCAAAAGATGTTAAATGACCTGCAATCATATTTATTGATGAAATAGATGCAATTTGAAAAAAAAGAGGTCAATGAGCAACATGAGGTCATCAGGAACAAGAACAGACATTAAACCAAATTCTTACTGAAATGGATGGTTTTGAAAAAGATACTCAAATTATTGTAATAGCTGCTACAAATAGACTAGATATACTTGATCCAGCTTTACTTAGACCAGGAAGATTTGATAGAAAAGTATATGTTCCAAGACCAACACTTGAAGAAAGAAAAGAAATACTAAAAGTTTATTTAAAGGATAAAAAACTTGAAGAAGGTTTGGAACTTGATAAATTGATTGAAAGTTTGGCTATAAGAACAGTTGGTTTTGTATGAGCTGATATATCAAATTTGGTAAATGAAGCTGCTTTGAAAGCTTGAAAAGAAAATAGAGATTTTATAAAATGGGATGATTTTGAATATGCACTTGAAAAAGTAGTTGCTTGACCTGAAAAGAAAATTAAATCTATTGCAGAACAAGAAAGAAAAATAATTGCATATCATGAACTTGGACATGCTATTACTGCACATTTGTTGCCTTATGCTGATCCATTGGAAAAAATTTCTATTGTTTCAAGAGGTATGGCACTTGGTCTTACTTGGATAATGCCTACAAAAGATCAATTACTTATTTCAAAAGCAAAATTTCTTGATGAGATAGTTTCACTTATGTGAGGTAGAGCAGCAGAAGAAATATTTTTCTGACCAGAGAATGTAACAACAGGTGCAAGTAATGATATGTCTAGGGTTTATAAAATTGTATATGATATGGTTACAAAATATGGTATGAGTGAGCTTTGACCAATTATGTATTTTGATGAACAGGAAGGAAGTTGGCAAATGTATAAACCTTATTCTGAAAAATTATCTGAAAAAATAGATGAACAAGTAGAAAAATATATTTCACAAGCTTATGAAAGAGCAAAGCAAATTATAATAGAACATAAAGATATTATGCATAAGTTAGCTGATAGACTTTTGGAAAAAGAATATATGTCAAAAGAAGAATTTGCAGAAATTGTTTGAAAAGAAAATCAAACTCCAAAAGATATAGACCCAAAACAAGCCTAGAATTCATTTCTAGGTTTTTTATTTGATTTTATAAATTTTTTTAATATTATTGTATTACTTGAATAATACATTTATTTTTTTATTTTAATTATGTTTAAGATTAAGGTTTGTGGAATAAGAGATGTTTTGCAAGATTATAAATATGTAGATTTTATATGATTTAATTTTATATCATATTCTAAAAGAAGAATAAATTTAGAAAAAGCCAAATACATTGTAGATGATATTTTGTCAAAAAAATACTTGAATATAAAAAAAATTGCACTTTTGGATGATGATTTTTCAGAATATGAAATATTAAATATTTTAAAAAATTGTAAATTGGATGGTATTCAGTATTATGGTAAAAATGATAAGATATTTGAAAAAATAAAAAAATATGGTTATTTTACTATAAAACCATTAAATTTGGAAAATGCAAATAATTATAAAAATGATTTTGTAGATTTACTTATTATAGATGGTAAAAGCCCTGGTTCCGGTAAAAGCTATGATTATGAAAAGATAAATAAATTAAATTTAAATAAGAGTTTTCTTGTTGCTTGATGAGTAAATTTGGAAAATGTAGCTGATATTTTGAAAATATTATGAAAAAATAATTATTTTACTTGAATTGATGTAGCTTCTGCTGTGGATAATTGAAAAAATATTGATTTGGAAAAAGTAAAATTGTTTTATAATTTAATAAATAAAAATGTATAATAAACCATTTGTAATTAGTAAAAAAAGGTGAGAAACTTATATCAAATATTATACTTGAAAAGCTGTAAAATATAGTTTACTACAAGAAATTGATGAAAAGCAAGAACAGATTTTTGTAGTTCCTTTTTCACAAGCAAAAGAAAGATGATTTAAAGTAAAGTGAGATGAAAAAATAAGGTCTATTTTAATAGAAGATAAAAAATTTTTTAATTTTGATGATTTTATATCTACTTTTGAAGAAAAAGAAAGTATTTTGGATGGAGAATTAAAAGAATATTTTGATGAAAAAACTTATAAAGAAATTGTAAAAAATATTGTAGAAAAAGAAATTTGAAATGGTGAGTGATCAAACTTTTTGGTTGCACAGAAAGTTGAGT
>Ga0256833_1001334_pt1 | contig 18236 bp, 18 predicted proteins | sample 356284metaG_FD_190535 | JGI IMG/M metagenome (GOLD analysis project Ga0256833, IMG submission 190535) | Hydrothermal vent microbial communities from Mid Atlantic Ridge, Atlantic Ocean - 356-284 | ecosystem: Environmental > Aquatic > Marine > Hydrothermal vents | place: Atlantic Ocean: Mid... | reverse complement strand
TTAAAACTTCTCCAAGGCTTTTCGCAGCTGTCCAAGGTGGTTGCTTTATTCCCAGGTCTTCAAGGAGTTTGGAAAACTTCGCCCTGTTTTCAGCTACATCAACACTCGTCCCTCTCGTTCCCAAGAGCCTAACTCCATTTTGCTCAAGCTTCTTAGCTAGGGAATTTGCGAGTTGTCCCCCTGCAAAGGTTATAACACCATCTGGATTTTCAAAATTGTAAATATCTAAAACCCTCTCAAGGGTTATCTCTTCAAAGTAAAGCTTGTCGTTAATGTCCCAATCCGTTGAAACTGTTTCTGGGTTGTAATTTAAAACTATAACTTCATAGCCCCTCTTTTTTGCAGCATTTGCAAAGTTCACAACAGCCCAGTCAAACTCAACGCTGACACCTATCCGAAAGACTCCAGCACCCAAAACCAAAACTTTCGGATTTTCTGTGTGAGGAATGTCATCCTCTTGGGCATCATAGGTCATATATAGATAATTTGTCTTTGCAGGAAATTCTCCAGCCAGAGTGTCAATCTGCTTCACGAAGATTTTTGACTTCTTTCTTAATTTCTTACCCACTAACCTCTCTATTTGCTTATCGCTGAAGCTGAGCTTCTTCGCTTCCCTAATAAGCTCTTCAGTTGGGTTCTTCTTTAGCTCTTCCGCCACCCTAACGAGGTCTTCGATTATGTAGAGATAAAAGCGGTCTATTCCGGTGATCTCATAAATTTCATCAACGCTCACTCCAAGCTTTAATGCTTTAGCTATGTGCATTAGCATGTATGGTTCATAGTTCCTTATTCTCTCCATAACCTCTTCCAAGGGTTCTTCCTTTTCATAATATTCACCAATCAGCTCGTCTCCAATATCGACCATCCTAATTGCCTTTTGGAATGCCTCATGCAAGTTTCGTCCTATTGCCATGACCTCTCCAATACTCTTCATCTCTGAATTTATCCTCTTGTTTGCATTTTCAAACTTCTCTAAGTCCCATCTCGGAACTTTAACGACAACATAATCTAAGCTTGGCTCAAAAGCCGCTGTGGTAACTCCAGTCACACCGTTTAATAGCTCATTTAAGGTATAGCCCAAAGCAAGCTTTGCCGCTATATATGCTAAAGGATAACCAGTTACCTTGCTCGCTAACGCGGATGAACGGCTCATTCTCGGGTTTGTCTCAATAACATAGAACTCCTCCGATTTTGGGTTTAAGGCTAGCTGAACATTACACTCGCCAACTAAACCTATTGCTTCAGCAACCTTTATTGCCGCGCTCCTTAGGATTTGATACTCTCTATTGGTGAGAGTTTGAGAGGGAGCGACAACTATGGAATCTCCAGTATGAACTCCCATCGGGTCAAAGTTCTCTAAGCATGCAACGGCAACAGCATTTCCATTTTTATCCCTCACGACTTCAAACTCTATCTCTTTCCAGTGGTAGAGGTATTTCTCGACCAAAACCTCGCCAATCTCACTCTGAGCGAAAGCTCTGATTATATAGTTTTCAAACTCCTCCCTGTTCCAAGCAACGAAAGAACCTCTACCGCCGAGGTTGAAGCTAACCCTAACGATGACAGGGAAGCCAATCTTTTCTGCTATTTCAATTGCTTCTTCAACACTTTTAGCTGCTCCGCTTGGCGGTATTGGGCGTCCCACTTTTATCATTGTCTCCCTAAACCTTTCTCTATCCAAGGCTTTCTTTATGCCTTCTATGGGTGTGCCAAGGACTTTAACGCCGTATTTATCCAAAATCCCGCTTTCATAGAGTGCTACACCCAGAGATAAGGCACTCTGCCCACCAAAGCCTAACAAAATCCCATCTGGCCTCTCTTTCTTTATAACTTCCTCAACAAATTTGACATCCAGAGGAAGGAGGTAAACTCTGTCTGCCATCTCATGGCTGGTCTGGATTGTAGCGACGTTTGGGTTTACTAAGATAGTTTCAATGCCCTCTTCCTTTAGGGCTTTTAACGCCTGACTCCCGCTGTAGTCGAATTCGGCAGCTTCTGCAATCTTTATTGCACCAGAACCCAAAACTAAGACCTTAGAAACCACAGGCATCACCTTTGATTAGTTTTGCAAAAAGGTCAAAGACCCAAGTTGAATCCAAAGGTCCAGGAGAAGCTTCGGGATGAAATTGGGTCGCTATAATCGGTTTACTTGGGTGATAAATGCCTTCAACGCTTTTATCATCGAGATTAATCATCCAGACTTTAAATTCGTTTAAGCTTTCGGACTTTACCGCATAGCCGTGGTTTTGTGTCGTTACAAAGGCCTTTCCTGTTTTTAAGTCTTTTACGGGTTTATTAATTCCTCTGTGGCCGTATTTAAGCTTGTAAATCTCTGCACCATCAGCTAAAGCCAATATCTGACTGCCCAAGCATATACCCATTGTAGGGACGTTGTATTCAACTATAGCCCTTACCTTCTCCACCAACGTCTCCAATAGAGCTGGATTTCCTGGACCGTTGCTTAGAAATATCCCATCGGCGTTAAACTCCTCAAAGGCTTTTATTGGGTCGTAGGTGTAAGGTATCCTTATGACCTTAAAGTTCCTCTTTAAGAACTCTCTCAGTATTCCATACTTAATCCCACAATCAACCACGATAACAGCTTTATCGGCTTTTTTAGGCTCGTGAACTATTATTCCCTTTGGAGTTACCTCATCGACGAAATTTGCTTCATCATAGCTTAGCTTTCTAACCTTCTCCATGAGCTTTTCAAGCTCTTCCTTATCATAATCACCCACAGCCAAAGCCCCCATCATAACACCTTTCTCCCTTATCTTCTTGACCAATGCCCTTGTATCAACACCCTCTATTCCTGGAATTCCTTCTTTTTTGAGCCACTCATCTAAGCTCATTTCGCTTGCCCAGTGACTCGGTTGCATGAGTTTCGAAATCACGTAACCCTCAACTTGAATCTTATCTGATTCATAGGGAAGGGGAATGCCATTTTCCCTGATCTCTTTACTTGGCACGCCGTAGTTTCCAATTAGCGGATAGGTCATGATTAGAATTTGTCCCTTATATGATGGATCCGTTAATGATTCCGGATAACCCACCATTGCTGTTGTAAATACCACTTCTCCGAACCTAACTCCCTTGGCTCCAAAGCCCTTTCCTTCTACAATTGTTCCATCCTCCAACAAGAGGTAAGCTTTCACTTAAACCACCTACTGTTGAAGTCTTCTTCAAGCGTTTTTTCTGCTATTTTAATATATTCCTCAACTTTTTTTGGATTTGGGGAGCCTATAACGGGCTTTTTAATCCCCTCCTCTAAGCTGACCCCAATGTTATACTTCTCCCGAACCTTAGCGTAAAATTCTTCAACGCTTTCAGATTCTTTTACGAGTTTGGCTATCTCGCTGTAAACTTCCCTATAAGGTCTTCCACGCATCAAAGCGACTTTTTCTGCAATGTCCGTCGCTAAAATGGGGAAAATTTCTGCATCTCTCAGCAAATTCTCTTCATTGACATCAATTCTGGCAAATAGATCAGTGAAAATTCTAAGCGTTTCAAGTGTCCTCTTCAATATCTTGAAAGCATGCTTGTTGGCTTCCTGCATATCCAAATTATAACCCGTTGGAAGACCCTTCAGAACTGTCAGCAATGCAACAAGATGCCCTATACTCTCAGCGCCCCAAGCTCTGGCTATCTCCATTGTTGCCGGATTTTTCTTTTGAGGCATCATGCTACTTGTTGCTAAATGCTCATCCGGAAGCTTAAGATAATTGAACTGTGGGGTCGAAAAAACCACTATGTCCTCGGCAATCCTTGAAAGGAAGACGGACAGGTTTACATCGATTGAACAGGCTATTCCTAAGAAGTCTCTACCGCCCGTTGCAGTTATGGAGTTGAAGACTATTCCGCTAAAGAGCTCTCCAGCGAGCTTTTTTCTATCCAATGGTACGCTTGTTCCCCCTACAGCTCCAGCACCTAAGGGAGAGTTATCAACTACTTCAAGAGCAAAAAGTAAGGCTTTCGTGTATGTAGATAGGGTTTCCTCTATGTAGCATAAATAGTGAGCGAAAGTTGAAGGCTGTGCAGGCTGTAAATGAGTAAATGCCGGCATTATTGTATTGAGGTATTTTTTAGCCTTTTCCAAGAGAATTCTCCTAAAAGTCAACAATTCCTTTATCTGCTCGATTAAAAGTTTCTTTGCTTTTAGCCTTAAAGCCGCTGAAATGTGATCATTTCTGCTTTTTCCTAAAGCCAAGTATCCCTCATCTTCACCAAGCTTGTCTTTTAGGTAAATCTCAATCGCCTCGTGAACATCTTCAGCCTCAATTTTAAACAGCAGAGAAGGGTCTTTGAGGAGGTTTTTTAACTCCCATAGTATTTTCTCTCCCTTCTCTTTAGGGATAAGATTTTGGGACGTTAGGACTTTCACATGAGCTATTAAGCTCTCGATAACCTCTTCAACGATCTCTTTATCTTCTTCCATTGAAGAAATATAAGAAAGGATTTCAGAGTTTGCATCACCAAGTAAATTCTTCCTGTACATAACACCACCTAACTGACAGCCTTTTCTGCCTCCAGCTTTTTACTTTCAAATGTCTCCATAAGTTTGGACTTATTAGCTATGCTATAGGCCAAAACGCTCTGCATTCCAAAGAGTTCAATGAAGCCTATGGCAAGTTTTTGATCATAGTCAGACTTTTCGAATGTCGCTAAGTTCATGTCGTAGAGTGCATTCTGCGACTTCCTCCCAACAACAATGGCATTTCCTTTGTAAAGCTTTACTTTGACAGTTCCACTGACCTTTTCTTCAACGGTATCAATGAACGCATCTAATGCTTCCCTGAGTGGCTCGAACCAGAGACCATTATAAACGAGCCATGCCCACTTGGAATCTACTATTTCCTTAAACTCAAGAACCCACTTTGTGAGAACAAGCTTTTCAAGGTCTTTGTGGGCTTTAATCAGGGTTACTGCAGCCGGTGCTTCATAAACTTCTCTGCTCTTTATTCCAACGGTCCTATCCTCAATGTGGTCAATCCTTCCAACTCCGTGCTTTCCTGCTGTGAAGTTCAGCGTCTCTATAAGCTCAACTAAGTTCATTTCCTTACCATTCAGGGCAACTGGAACTCCTTCCTCAAATTCAATTGTTACGTACTCAGGCTTTTCAGGGGTTTTTTCTGGTGAAAGCGTCCACTCAAAAACTTCCTGTGGTGGTTCTTCAGAGGGGTCTTCTAAAATTCCCCCTTCTATGCTCCTCCCCCAAAGGTTTTCGTCAATGCTGTAGATTTTTTCCTTAACGGGAATGCCGTTTTTCTTTGCGTATTCCATCTCCCAATCCCTTGTTAGACCCCACTCCCTTACTGGAGCGATTATCTTAATCTCTGGATAGAGTGCTTTAACTGCTAGATCAAACCTAACCTGATCATTACCTTTTCCAGTGCAACCATGAGCTATTGCATCGGCATCCTCCTTCTTGGCTATCTCAATGAGTTTTTCAGCTATTAACGGCCTTGCTAAGGCCGTGGCTAATGGATAAGACCCTTCATAAAGGGCATTGGCTTTAATGGCTTTAGTTAAGTATTCCTTCGCAAACTTCTCCTTTGCGTCAATCGTATAGTGCTTTACTGTCCCAAGCTTCAAAGCCTTCTTTTCAATTTTCTTGAAATCATCTGTTTGCCCAACATCCACTGTGACAGTTACTACTTCGGCGTTCAGCTTTTCCTGCATCATCTTTAAGATGACCGATGTGTCCAAACCACCTGAATATGCTAAAACAACTTTCACATGAATCACCAATGCTGAATAAAAAGAACATCTTTTATATTTTTTGTAATTAATATACCAAAATTAACAAAAAATGTTGCAAATGGAACAAGAAACTACTTCCTCATCCTCAAGATAAGATCTTCAAGTATCTGGTACGCCTTTGGAGCATCTTTTCTATCGAGAACGAATATTGTATCTTTATGACACGAGATTACTTGGGTTATGTTTATTCCGCCTGATGAAAGGGCCGAAGCGACAAATGCAACAAACCCCGGAGTTTCTATTATCTCCTCTGGACTTATCAAAACTATGGCTGTCTGTTCCTCAATCAAGTCTACTATATTGTCTCTCAGTATCTTAACGACCTCCTCCTTTTCCTCGCTTGAGAGAACGAGTGTGAATGTTTCAACACCTTGAGTGAGCTGGAAAAATCTCGCATTTTCCATTACCTTAGAGAGCGGTCCAATTTTGTTTAAGACAGCTCTTTTTTCAGCTGTTATTACTGTCAAATCGGATTGAAGCTCAATAACTGTTTTTGCAACCACACCCTTAATTCTCCTTTCAAAGAACGCTCTCTCTTTCTTCAGCTCCTCTCCAATTCTTATCAAAGCCATCTTTACTGCTCCAGTTGAGGTTTTAACGTTTTTCTTCTCCAATTCTTTTAAGATAAGCCTTGCCAAAGCGCTGTAGTTTATAACATCTAAAATCAAACACTCCTTAATTGCTGGACGAGAGAGAACGGTGTCCTTTACAGCCTTCGCAACACTAATCTTTTCTTCCGCCATCATCTCACCTAAAAAGAATATCATTACCATAATATATAACTTTTTGTGCTATTTGATACTTAAACTCTCAGCGTTATCCTTATACTCCTTAAAAGCCTTTCAATTCCCCTCCCTCCAAGTAACATGGCCTATCTCTGTTTAGCATCTTTAATGCCCATAATGGCATTTTCTCGTGGCATTATCATTAAAAATTGCAAATAACAGGGTTTTGCAGTCAATCTTCATTTAACACTTTGTAGAATCTCTTATAACTCTCTATAATCTGCTCCTTATGTCTTTTTTTAAGATCTTTAATGTTGACGTCGGCCTTAGCGAATTCAAGAAATTCCTCGATTTTGTCCTTTGAGAACTCCAGAACCTCTTTAATGAACTCTGGCGAGTCATTCAGTACGGCTTTTGCATAAGTGGTCAGATACTTAAACGAGGTTCCTCCAAAGTTTTCAACTCCCTTAAATTCCGAGATGAAGCTCAGGAATGAGATGCCAATGAAATACGGAATTCCAATGACGACTTTCATCATTTCATCGTGTGTTTCTGCATCTGCAACGAAAACATCTGCCTTAAATTCTCTGAGAAAACCCACCACAGGGTCTGCATCATCTTCTCTTCCCTCAACTGGAATTACTATGAACCTTCTCCCTTTAAAGCTCTCAGCTCCGGCACCAAACATCGGGTGAACGCTGCAAACCTTCACGCCCTCAGGGAATCTCCTGTATATCTCCATCACATCCCTCTTGAATGTCGAGATATCAAAGATGACCTTTCCTTCAATTTTTTTGCTCAGCTCTGCAAGCTTTTCCAAAACTTGAGGCGTCTCCTCAAGAGACTTGGCAACAATAATCACATCGGCCCATTTAAAAAGCTCCTCCATTGAACCGAACAGCTTAAACTCAATTTCCTTTGCATGTTTTGAGCAAATCCCGACTTCATGTCTTGCGCTGAACTCTCTGGCAAACAGCTTCCCCATTTTTCCATAGCCGATTATTCCAATCCTATCCATCGAGCTCCTCTCCAAGCTCGTTTATTCTCCTTAGACCTTCCTGGAGCTTTGGGCTAACCAGGGAAATCCTGATGAAGTTTCTATAATCGCCGAAAACTATTCCCGGAAAAACGGAAACCCCCTTCTCCAGAAGCCTCTCCGCAAATCCCAGGCCTTCCGTCTTGGTCCTCACAAATAAATAAAATGCCCCGTCCGGCTCTTCAAATTCAAAGAACATTCTATCAAGAGTCCTGACGGCTAAATCAGCCCTTTTCCTGTAAATTTTCACAGCCTTCTTTTTAATTTCCTCTTTAAGCTCAATCGCTTTAATGCCTGCCCTCTGGATGAAGATTGGCACAGAGGTGGTCATTATTTCCAAAAACTTCTGCATGCGTCTGACATCTTCCCTCTGCGCTATCGCATAGCCTAACCTAAACCCTGTCATTGAAAAAAGCTTTGAGAAGCCCTTAACGGTTATGACGTTCTCATAGAGCTCCCTGGGTGGAGTGAAAGGTTTAAATGTTATGTCTGAATAGCTCTCATCCGAAAGGATTCTGATTCTATTCTCTTCGGCAAGCTCAAGAATTTCTTTGAGCTTTTCTCTTGGCAGAATTTTTCCAGTCGGATTGTGCGGGTAATTCAGAACGAGCAGGTCAACATTCAGCTCTTCCATTTCTGGCTCCCAGCCGTCTTCGAGGGAGGTTTTGAAAATTTTGACCTCTTTCCCGAACTTCCTTCCCATTGATTCGTAAGCCTGCCAGTGGGGAGAAATAACCCCGATCCTCCTGGCCTCAAAGACCTGGGAAGCTATCAGAATCTTCGAGCCGTTCCCTATTATTACATTCTCTTTTTCAACGCCCTCAGCCTCCGCTATTCTCTCCCTGAGTTCATCCAATCCGGAGGTTTTCGTATAGCCCGTTTCGCCCCTTCTTAAAGAGCTCACCGCCTCTTCTATTATCCTTTCATCCACGGGTATATCAGGCTGCCCTGCATCCAGCCTTATTTCAGGGTTGAGGGAGGAAATTTTGTTAAAAAACTCATATACATTAAAGCTGCTCATTTCTGCACACCTCCACTATCTTCTCAAAGATCATTTTAAACCTGCCGGCTTTTCTGAGGACTTCTTCCTCCCTTCTCTCATCCCTTGTGGGCAAACCCAGCTCCCTCTTTATCTCTCCAATCTCCCTGGCAATCCTAACCCTCTCATCCAGGAGCTCAATTATTTGCTCATCAATCATGTCTATTCTTTTCCTAAGCTCATGAAGCCTTTCCAACCCAACCACCTCAGCAAATGGTCTGCCAGAACCAGTGCCACCATCGCCTCGGCAACCGGCAGAGCCTTTGGCACTATGCAGGAATCAAATCTTCCGGTGAGCTTTATCTCAGTTCCTTCCATTTTCTCCAGGTCAACCGTTCTTTGTGGCTTGTAAATTGAGGGTGTTGGTTTAAAAGCTATCCTTGCGACAATTGGCATTCCGTTGCTTATCCCTCCCAGAATGCCGCCGCAGTTGTTGGTCTCTGTCATAACTTTCCCATCTTTAACAACAAATGGATCGTTTGCTTCACTCCCCCTAAGCTCGGCTATCTTAAAGCCTAAGCCAAATTCAACCCCTTTGACAGCTGGAATTGCAAAGAAGGCTTTAGCTAAATCCCCCTCCAAATCTTCATCGTAAGGACCGCCGAGGCCGGGAGGGACGTTTATGGCGATAACTTCCACAACGCCACCGACACTGTCCCCATCTTTTCTTGCTCCCTCCATCTCTTCGAGCATTTTTTGAAAAGCTTCCTCATCCGGGCAGAAGCTGTTTTTTGAGCTGAAGATCTCTTCAACGCTCAAATCCCTCGCTTTTACCTTTCCAATGGATTTTATATATGCCTTCACCTCTATCCCGGCTTTTGCTAAAATCTCCTTTGCAAAGTAGCCTGCTATTACTATTCCAGCCGTCAGCCTGCCGGAGAAAAATCCACCGCCTCTGTAATCGTTGAATCCAAAATATTTGATTTTAGCTGTGTAATCACTGTGTCCAGGCCTTGGAGTGTTTTTTATTCCCTCATAATAGGATGAATCAACATCTTGGTTCTCAATGATTACAGCTATAGGGGAGCCGGTCGTGAAGCCATTGAAGACCCCCGAGAGGATTACTGGCTCGTCGCTTTCTCTTCTTTTAGTTGAAAACCTCTTAATGCCCTTCCTCCTCTCAAGCTCAGCTTTCATCTTTTCTATGTTGACTTTAATTCCTGGTGGAACCCCCTCAATTAGAACTCCAACAACTCTTCCATGGCTCTCGCCGAAGAGCGAAAATCTAAGCATTTTTCCCATCATTGATTAATCAACCTCCTCAAATCTTCAAAGAAGTTTGGATAAGACTTTTCGACACATCTTTCGTTTAAGATAAGGCTTTTTCCTTTTGCGCCTAAAGCGGCAATTGTTAATGCCATTGCAATCCTGTGGTCATTTTGCGGATTCAATATGGCGCCCTTAAGCCTGCTCCTGTTTATTATTAGACCATCATCGAGTTCTTTTACTTTTGCACCCATCTTTGCCAAGTTCAAAGCCATAGCTTTTATCCTGTCGCTCTCTTTGTAGCGCAAATGCTTTGCCATCAAAACAGTTCTTCCTTCTGAGTAGGCTCCTAAAACAGCCAAAACTGGGAAGAGATCAGGAAAGTCCCTGCAGTCAACATCTTGCCCTACTAATTCACCCCTCTCAACTTCAACGTAGTCTTTGCCCGTTTTCACTTTTGCCCCAAACTCCTTCAAGAGGTCTATAATAGCTTTATCAGCCTGAACATCATCTTTGTCCAATCCTTCAACTCTAACTTTACCGAATATCGCTCCAGCCACTAAAAAGAATGAAGCCGAGGAGTAATCACCGGGGATTGAGAAATGCCCGGCTTTTATGCCCTGATGAACGTGGAAAATACCACCATCCCTCTCAACCTTAACATTGGCCCACCTTAGCGTTCTAAGCGTTATCTCAAGGTAGGGCTTTGAAACCGGGTTCAGGACTTCCACGCTTAACCCAACTTTAGCTCCTAAGAGAAGCAGGGCAGTGATGAACTGTGATGAAATGATTCCATCAACTCTCACGTAATCCCCTCTTATCTTCCCACCAAAAACCCTCACCGGCAGAAAGCCATTCGATTTAGTTTTTACTCCTAAATCACTTAAAGCTTTGAGCAGAGGCTTCATGGGACGTTTCCTTAAAGATTCTTTTCCATCTATCACGCTTTCTCCATCTGCTAAGGCACCAATTCCTATGGCCAACCTTGCGGTTGTTCCCGATTCAGAAGCGTTAATTTTGGCTGGCTTAACTTCTCCAGAACTTTCGACAAAATTCCAATCTGCTCTGGCTCCAAATGCTCTCACAGCATTTAGCGTTGCAAGTATATCGGTGCAGATTAGCGGATTCTCTATTTTTGTTTTCCCTTCCGAGAGCAATCCCAAAAATAATGCCCTATGCGTGTAGCTCTTTGAGGGGGGAGCCCTAATTTTTCCATTCAAAGTTTTCACCGGCGTGATTTCTATCATCGGCTCACCTCAGCCTTGTTATCAAAACTTCTCCATAATCTCTCCAAGTTTCTACAATTTTTTCGGGCTCTTCAGTTATTGCAAACATTGCAGGACCTTTTCCTGAAAGTCCGGCAACCACTCCGGCTCTTAGAGCCTCAGCAATGGGTTCGAGATTATATCCCAAGAAAGACCCATATATCAGCCCGTTCAAAACCAAAGCTTTTTTCCACTCTCCTCTTAGTGCCAACTTAAAGACTTCTTCAACGTATGGAGCGAGGACTCTGAAGTTTTTGTTCTTTAAACTTGACGTCAGGAGGGTTTCTCCGGGAATTAGCAAAACTACTGGAATTTTTTCCACTTCCTCTCTCTTCAAGAGCTCAGGCTTCAGGTTGTCCGTTAAACATAGACCTCCAAAGTAGGAAGCACAGGCATCATCAAATGCTCCCGTTAAAGTTACACCAGCTCTTTTCGATGCCTCAACGCCGAGCTTAACAACCTCAATATCGGACAACTCAATTTTAAGCTCTTTTAAGATTGCATCTGTTAGGGCATTTGCCACTGCAGAACTGCTCTTCAAGCCCTTTCCAACTGGAATCTCCGAGTCTATCTCAACTTTAACGCCAAAATCTAAGCCGAATTTATCTTTAATTGTCTCCACGACTGCCTTAACTAATGAAAAGTCCCCAAATTTCTTCCCTCTAACGAAGATTTCACCGCTAACCCCTTCACCAGTCAGCTTAACCCCAACGCTAACCTTCAAATCTATTCCAATTGCTCCCCCCTTTCCAGTGGCAAAGGCATTGATTACCGTTACCGCGCTAAATGCTTCGCCTTTCACCTTTAAGCGCCTCCCGACGCATAAACTCAACGTCTGGCTTGACTCCAGTCCACAGCCTAAAGCTTTCGGCTCCTTGGTGGATTAGCATCCACAAGCCGTCAATGGTTAAACAGCCGACTTCTCTGGCTTCCCTTAAGAGCCTGGTTTCCAAGGGGGAATAAATGATATCAAAAACAACCAAATTTTCTCTCAAAAGCCCCTTTGGAATTGGGGTTTTATCTTCGTTCATGCCAAGGGATGTGGCATTTATCACGATATCAGCCCAGCCTAAGTAGTGCTCTAAACTCTCTTTGCTCAGCTTTTCCCCTTTGATGCCAAACTTTTCAAGCTCTTTTGCTTTTTTCTCAGTTCTATTCAAAACCACAACTCTGGCTAATCTGGAGAAGGTGTGTGCTATCGCCTTCCCGGCACCTCCAGCCCCCAGAAGCAGGATTCTTTTTCCCTCAACTTCCGTAAAGCACTTTAGAGCTTTTAATGCACCAATGCCATCAGTGTTGTATCCAATGAGTTTACCCCCTCTGTTTACCACCGTATTCACGCTTCCAATTGCTCTGGCTTCTTTGGAAAGCTCATCTAAAAACTCCAAAATTCGCTCCTTGTGGGGCATCGTAACGTTTAATCCAGAAATCCCAAGAGCTCTAACCCCCCCAACCGCTGATTCCAAATCATCAACTTCAAAGGCCAAATAAACAGCGCTGATGCTATATTTTTTGAACAGGGCGTTATGGATAACTGGGCTTAGCGAGTGTTCAACAGGCTTTCCGATTAATCCATAGAGCCTCGTTTTTGCATTAATCATCTCCACCACCGATGAGAGCCAAGAGCAGCTTCATATCTTCAGCGCTCAGCTGTCCGGGTGCAGCTGCTTCGCCCAGAGAAGCGTAAGTAAATGGACTTAAAATCAAGCTAAAAGCCCTTGAAATTTTCCCTTTTTCACCCATGCAAAAAGCAATGAGGTTTTTTTCGTATTCATAGAACCTTACAATCCTTACATTATCAATGTGGTGCTTGGCAAAGGTGACTATTTTTATGACATCAGCCTCAAGCTTTTTCATTTCCTTCAAGAGTGCTTTGAGTTCTTCAAAGCTCGGCGTTTTCTCAAAATCGTGATATGAAATAATAATTCTACTCCCTTTCTCTCTTGCCAATCTTATTACATCTTCAGCGATCTCTGATTTGAATTCAACATCAACGAACGCTGGCTTAACCCTCATGAACTCCTTAAAGAGCCTCCGCCGCTCTTTATCACCAATCTCCCTGAACCCTCCCTCTTCCTTAGAACGCACCGTGATTATCAGTTTCCCAGCAAAGGGCTTCAGCTTTTCAATTCCCTCAAAGCTTTCCATGGCATCAACCCTGAGCTCATAGAGATCAGCTGTACCCTTTTCAATGATTCCAATTGCTTCATCAATGCTTTTTGCTTTAACTGTTCCTGCTATCATTCCTCATCGCCTCGAGAACAGCTAAAACCACCTTTTCATCAACTTCCCTTATGGCAACTTTTCCAATATCCTCTGGAAGTACAAAGACCAACCTCCCGTACCAGGCTTTTTTATCTACTCTCATGGCTTCCAAAAGCTCCTTTGGTTCGAAGCTGTGCCTCTTTGGAAGGCCAAACCTATCTAATAACTCCTCGACTTTTCCAGAATTGAAACCGTTGATCTTTTCCGCTATCAGCGCGCTCGCCATCAATCCGATAGCGACGGCAAAGCCGTGCTTTATCCTGTAATTTGAAGCTTTCTCTACTGCATGCCCAACGGTGTGACCTAAATTTAAAATCCTCCTCTTCCCGCTTTCCCTTAAGTCCTCTTCGACGATTCTGAGCTTTGCGTTTACGCATTCTCTAATTAGCCCTTCATCGATTTCCTTGAAAGACCTGAGCTTCTCATAAACTCCCGAATCAAGAATCCCGTACTTAACGACCTCACCAAAGCCGTTCGATATCTCAACCTCGGGGAGCGTTTTCAGGGTTTCTGGATCGATTAGAACAAAGTTGGGTAGAGAAAAGGTTCCAATGATATTTTTGCCCTCGAAATTTACCCCCGTCTTCCCCCCCATAGCGGCATCAATTTGAGCTAAAAGGGTTGTTGGAATCAAGCCCAAATAGGTTCCCCTCATAAAAGTAGAGGCAACAAAAGCGGCTAAATCTGTTATAACCCCACCGCCAAGTCCAATTATCAGGGACTTCCTTGTGAAGCCAATCTCAATTAGCTTTCTCCATATCTGCTGAGCCGTCTCGAGGCTTTTGAACTCCTCCCCATCGGGGATGACAATTGGAATAGTGCCTATTTGATCCAAAATCTTATCTAACCAAAGCTTTTCAAGGGTTGTGTTTGTTATTACGACGGTTTTGTAGGGAGAAAGTTCATCAACAATGCTTTTTAACTTTTTAATGCTACCTTTCTTGATTATAATCTCCATTTTCTTAAATCCTCCAAGAGTTCTTTGAATTCCTCGAAGTTCAGCTGCTGCTTTGAATCCGACATGGCTTTTTCGGGCTCCGGGTGAACTTCAACCATGATTCCATCCGCTCCGACAGCCAGTGCTGCTCTGGACAGGGGTTTAACCAAGCTCCTCTTTCCAGCGGCGTGGGAGGGGTCAACTATTATTGGAAGATGAGACAGCTCTTTAACGACTGGAACCGCTGAGATGTCAAGAGTGAAACGCGTTGATGTTTCAAATGTTCTAATGCCCCTCTCGCAGAGAATAACATTTTCATTTCCCTCAGCTAGGATGTATTCCGCCGAGTAGAGCCACTCCTGAATAGTGCTGGCGAAGCCTCTCTTTAAAATGACCGGCTTATCCCTTTTGCCAACTTCTTTCAGAAGGTCAAAGTTTTGGGCATTTCTCGTCCCGATTTGCAGGATATCAACGTATTTAGACACGAGTTCAACTTTCCCTGCATCCATAACTTCGCTGACCGTAACTAAATCAAACTCTTCTCCAGCTTTTTTGAGCCACTTCAAAGCTTTCTCCCCATGCCCTTGGAAAGAGTAGGGGCTTGTGCGGGGCTTAAATGTTCCTCCCCTCAGAACTTTAACTCCAAGCCCGCTCAAAAATTCTGCAGTTTTCATTATCTGCTCTTCCGATTCGACGGAACACGGTCCAGCAATTATGGTAAATCCTTCCCCAAATTTGACTCCATCAATTTTAACGACGGTCTTAGCTTTGTATTCTTTGCTGAATTTAAACATCAAATCACCTCCTCCCAACTACCTCAACTACTCTCTTTGCAATTTTATCAGCGCTTAAGCCGTGAAAGTCCAGCAATGCTAAGTAGTCTCTGGAGCTTCTGCCGAACTCCTCTGCTCCAATCCTGATGACTCTCTTTGGCATCTTTTCGCTCAAAACCTCCGCCACAGCTCCTCCAAGTCCCCCGGAAATGCTGTGCTCTTCCAAGGTGACTATTAGGTTGGCTTTTTTAGCTATTTTGAGCAGAGTATTCTCATCAAAGGGTTTTATCGTGTGAAAATCCGCCACCCCAACGCTCAGGTCTTTAAGCTTTTCAGCGACTTCTAAAGCCACCGAAACCATGAATCCACAGGCAATCAAAAAAACATCCTCCCCTTCCCTTAAGATCTCCGCCTTCCCAATTTCAAGCTCTTCTCCATTGTAAACCTTTACCGTGTAATCCCTTCCCAGACGCATGTAAAAGGGGCCTTCGCCTTCAACCATCTGCTTGAGGAGGACTCCGGTTGCATGGGCATCTGCCGGCACAAGGACTTTCATATTTGGCAGAACCCTCATTAAAGCTATGTCCTCCAGGCATTGATGGGATGAGCCGTCCATGAAATCCGAAAAACCTGAATGAGTCGTGATGATCTTGACATTTAAGTTGTCCCTCGCCACTGTATTTCTTATCTGCTCCCAAGCTCTCATCATAAAAGCTGCAAAAGCAGAAGCTACTGGAATTTTGCCGGCTATTGCAAAGCCCGCAGCCGTTGAAATTAAATCCTGCTCGCTTATGCCTATCTGGAAGAATCTATCGGGGAAAGCCTGTTCAAAGTAAATCGTTTTCGTTGAACCCTTTACATCTGCATCCAGAACTACAACGTCTTCGTTCTCCCTTCCCATCTCAACTAATGCCCTTCCAAAGGCTTCTCTAAAGCTTTCAATGATTTTAGCCATGTCTTTCACTCCCACTTTGCTATTATCACCTTTGGCTTTCCCTTTACTCTGTCGAGCTCAAATAGCAACTTTAGGAGTTTCTCGGCATTGTTTTCAACCTCAAACACTTCCCAGCCAAAGGATTTCCACTTCTCCCCTAGGGGCTCTTTTGACATGATTTCCTCCGTTTTCCCCGTTAACTGCATGAAGTTCCTGTCAATGATTGCTATGACATTGTCAAGCTTGTAGTGTGAGGAAGTCATCGCAGCTTCCCAGACCTGACCCTCATCCAGTTCCCCATCGCCTAAAATTACGTAAACGTTCTTTTCTTCTCCTTCGAGCTTTGAAGCCAGCGCTATTCCGTTGGCAACTGACAACCCCTGTCCCAATGAACCGCTTGAGACCTCGATGAAGGGCAAACCTCTGATAACGTGGCTCGGCAGTCCGTCCAAACTGGCAAAGCTCCTCAGCCCTTCTTCACTTAAAAGCCCAAGCTCTGAGAGGATCACATAAAATGCCGGCGCTGAGTGCCCTTTGCTTAAGATTACTACGTCGTTTTTTCTTTTCTTTGCCATCATCGCCTTCAAAATCTCAAGGCACGTTATAGAGGAGTTGAAGTGGAAGTTGTTCACTTCCGAGAGCATTTCTTTGAGCCTGCCATTTAAGGCTGAGCTAACACTCATTGTACCACCCCGAGAATTTTCAGAACGAGCCTTCCATGTTCCGTCAGTTCAACGGGTTTTGGATTGTTCTTTTCGCCGTAGTCTATCAGTCCGAGCTCCTTCAGAATCTTGGCATTGAGCTTTAACGTCGAAATTGGCTTCCTGGTTTCCCTGCTTATCTCCTCCAAAAGAGCATTCAGGGAGCGGTGCTTTCCGTTTATGCTCCTTAGAATTAGCACCTGATTTCCATTCAGGGCCCTTAAGAAGAGCCTCCTGAAGACAGCCAGCTCATGTTCCGGGTTTTGGGTTACAGATATTGGCGGGACATCACCATCACCGAACTTTGAAGTACGGAGGATATATTTAAGCTTTTGGACAGGAAAGCCTGCCCTGAGTGTTAAATCGCTGTTTCTGATAGGCGTATTATCAAAAATCAGCAAAATCATCAGAAATCTGACACATTAACCATTTTCACGGGTGAAACAGTCCCGTATGCTGTCTATCTGACAAAAAATTGATGAAACATTTTTTCAAAAATCGCGGATTTTAAACCAACAGCTTTCATTAAGCGGGGTGTTGAGATGAAAAAGAGCATAGCAGTGATAGGTGCCGGAACCATAGGGAGTGCCGTTGCAAAGGCACTGGCTGAAGAGGGGTATGACGTTATTGCGACGAGGAGAAGGGTTGAGAAGATTAGGTGGCTTGAAGAGTACGGAGTCAGGAGTTTAAGGGACAATAAGGCCGCCGCCGAAAAAGCGGATGTAATTATCCTCGCGGTAAAGCCAAATAAGGTCGGGAAAGTCCTTGAGGAGATAAAACCCGCCGTTGAGGGGAAAATCCTCATCTCATTTGCCGCGGGCATCCCCTTAAGGATACTCAGGGGGTTAGCGGATGCGAAGCTCGTGAGGGCGATGCCAAACATAGCCGTTCTTGTGGGAGAGTCCTTTACCGCATATACGGCTGATGGTCTGGAGGAGAAGGAAATTGAGCTCGTTGAAAGGGTATTTGGGGCTTTTGGTAGGTGCCTGAGGGTTGAGGAGGAGTACATGGATGCCATAACGGGGCTGAGCGGCTCCGGACCGGCATATGCGTCGGTGTTTCTTGAGTCGCTGATATACGGTGGATTAAAGGTGGGGTTGCCAAGGGACACCGCACTTCTGGCGGCCGCTCAAACACTTTTAGGCACAGCAAAGCTTTTGCTTGAAACCGACCTCCATCCAGCTCAGATAAGGGATATGGTAATAACTCCCGGAGGAACCACGATAGACGGGGTCTTCGAGCTTGAGGAGGGCAGGGTGAGGACGGCCGTAATGAAGGCCGTGGATGCAGCGACGAAGAAGTCAAAGATTCTGTCGCTTGAGATTGGAAGATAGCACCATGAGATTACATATTCACACCCAGCATGTTAAAAAGTGAACTTTGCAAAGCATTATATAGGTGAAACACATAACTACCTACCAAGGTGATGGAGATTATGGAGAAGATACCCACCGGAATTAATGGTCTGGACGAAATGCTCGGTGGGGGTTTGATTCCCGGCAGGACGTATCTGGTAAAAGGCGGGCCGGGGGCCGGAAAAACCACGTTTGCCATACAGTTCCTTATGGAGGGTGTGAGGAACGGGGAAAACGTCC
>Ga0256833_1001333_pt1 | contig 18245 bp, 8 predicted proteins | sample 356284metaG_FD_190535 | JGI IMG/M metagenome (GOLD analysis project Ga0256833, IMG submission 190535) | Hydrothermal vent microbial communities from Mid Atlantic Ridge, Atlantic Ocean - 356-284 | ecosystem: Environmental > Aquatic > Marine > Hydrothermal vents | place: Atlantic Ocean: Mid... | reverse complement strand
TGTAAAATCCGAAATCTCCAATCAAACGGGAGTTGCTTATTTCCTTTTGGACGATCTTATAGGAGCATTTAATGTTTGGGCAGGACAGACAATCAAATTAAGAGAGTATTGTGATTCGATAGATCCATTGAGATTAGCCCAAACATATTATAATATAGGATTTGTATATAGTCAATTCGGAGACTATAACAAGTCTATAGAGTATGTTGATAATGCTTTGAAAATAGTCGATAGTTTGTCTGCGGATTATCCAAACAAAAAATACGTAATTTGGTGTTTGTCTTCATATTTTAGCTCCAGGCTGATAGGTGATTACAATGGCGCCGAAGGCTATATCTTTAAAGCTATTTCCTATTTTAATAAATACGACATAAATGATATCGAGTTGAAGGCTGACCTTTTCTTAAATACAGGATTCAACTTCATAGATAAAAAGAAATTTGTTTTGTCAAAGAAATATCTTGATAAAGCTCAAACCATTTTATTGAAATTAAAATTGAATAAACTAAGCGTTCTATTTCGAAATTATGGAATGCTTTATTGGTCAATGGGTGATTATCAGAAATCAATATATTGGAGCAATAAAGCTCTTGAGTATATTAACAAAACAAAAAAAATAAATAAAACTACACTTGCAAAGATATATGGTACAATGGGTCTGGCATTGAGCTATGACAACCAATGGGACAAGGCTCTGAGTTATTATTTTAAGTCTTTAAATCTTAAGAAAGAGTTGAAAGGCTCAAATACTGCTTTGTCTCTCGCCTATGAAAATATTGCAGGAGCTTATGGCAGAAAAGGAGAATTGGATTCAGCGCTTTACTATATCGAAATAAGTATTGATAAGCTTCACAGGTTTAGTGACACGAAGCTTCCTCCGAAATATATGAAACTAAAAGAAAATGATTTCAGTAAACTATTAATGGTTCGTAAACTTCAAATGAAAGGTAAGTTTTTTTCGAGAAAATATCAAAATTCAGAAGATATTAAATTTTTAATCAAAGCAGATAGAAGTTTTGAAAAAGCAGACTCATTAGTATTTTTACTTAGGAAGGATATCAGAGATACCGATTCGAAACTGTTGTTGGGAAGTTCGTTGGATACGATTTACAAATATGCAATAGATAATGTATACACGCTTTGGAAACTGACGGGTGAAGACAAGTATTTGGAGAAATCATACAAATATATAAGTGAAAACAAGGCAGTTGTTTTTTCAGAAACCAAAGAAGAGCTTAGGTCTGTATGGAAAATTTTAGATCCTGATTTGAGAAAAGACTATCTTAAAGTTGTTGATGACATGAAGTCGGTTATGTATCAGAAACAATATGCAGCTTTAAAAAATGATTCCTTAGCATTTCAAACTCTTAATGCGGAATATTTGGCTCTATCAAAGGAAAAAGAAAAGGTAATGGATGAAATCAAAGTTAATTATCCAAATTTTTATAATAGAATGTACGGAGAATTAAGAGCTGATAATATTGAGGAACTTCAAGATAAATTAACAAATGATAATGCGATATTAGAATATTACATAGATGGAAATAGCTTGTATATTTATGCAATTTCAGAGACAAAACGATATTTGGTAAAGCAGCATTTTTCATTTGATATTGACTCGATTTTTAATGATTTTGGAAAGAATTTAACTTTATTTTCGAATAGTGAAACAAATTTGCGGATGTCACAACAAGTATATCCGATACTTTTCCCTAATCCTATCAGAAAATTTCTAGATGAGCAGCAAATTAAAAGACTAATCGTAATTCGGGATAAAAGCTTGAACAAAGTATCGTTTGATGCAATAATGACAGGTGAAGACTTTAAAACCGATTATTTGGTATATAAATATGCATTTTCTTATGCATTTAATAATAAGTATATTTGGGACACAAGTTTGGGAGAGCATGACAAAGATTATGAGTTCGGGGGTTATGCAACAAATTATGATAAAAATACGCTAAAAAGTATTACGAAAGATGTAATTTTTTGGATTGGGACATTTCCTCCTGTTTTGAAGCCACTAAAACAATCTGTTGATGAAGTCGAAACAATAGCAAAAATATTTGATTCGAGATTATGGATTGGGGAGGATGCAACTTATGATAATTTTGTTAATAATGCACCTAAAAGCAAGATATTACATTTGTCATTACACAGTTTGCTCGCTGCTAAAAACAATGAACAAAATGGATTGATATTTCAAAAAACATCATCCGATAAAAGGTTTATTCTTAAATCATCAGATTTGGTGAGTTTGCGATTAGATAATTCATTGAGTGTACTAAGCTCTTGTTATTCTTCTGACGGGGATGTAATAAAGGGTGAAGGTGTAAATAGTTTAGCTCGTAGTTTTGCGCTTGCAGGCAGCCCTGCTATAATTGCGTCACAATGGCAATCATACGAGGGGCAAACTAAGGATGTATTAGTGAATTTTTATTATTATTTGAAAAAAGGATTATCTAAAGATGTAGCTTTACAAAAAGCAAAACAGGATTATTTATCTAATGCAACAGGGCAGTTTCTTTCTCCTGCAAATTGGGCCAACCTAGTATTGATGGGAGATTCGAAAATGATTGATTTCGGGTTTGATTATATTTTAGCTATTGAAATAATAGTATTTCTGATTTTGTTTTTGTGGATTGGCTATGCACTAAAAAGAAGGAAAACTCCTCTTAGAATCAAATAATATAAACAATAGTTTTTTCAAATGTTTTGTTTTCTATATTAAAAAATCCTTTACGGTTTGGTATTAGCATAAGTTAAGGTTTTGTTAAAGAAGCGGTCGCAATTGGTTAATGTTTTATTAAAACATCGAAAAAGCTTTGTGATTGATTTTACAGTTTGTACATTTACTGTAAATATTTTGCAAGAATATAAAAAATTGGATAATAATTCGAGCGCAATTATAAAATAAGTTTAAGTAAGTTGCCATGAGAATTTTTTTATGTATATCAATATTTCTATTTTCTTTCTGCTTAAAAGCACAAAAGATTGAAAGTTTAGATACTTCAAAAATAATTTCAATTAATAGCAATTTTAAACAGGATGAATCTATAAAGGTATTTCGGTATCTATTTGGCCGGTCTCTTCAAAACAAAAGTTCGTATCTCAAATTTGGTGAGAGGTTTCTATATAGCACCTATTTTGTTTGGATTCCAAGTAGAGGATATTACAAAGGACGATGGCTTCATGAATTTACTTGGTACAATAGTTTATCAATTAATCTGAATAAGTCAATATATTTTGGGCTTCATTATCTATTGATTTTTACTACCGGGTCTACTATTTATCAGGACTCTAAACGTAAAAAGTACGGAGTTTATGGTTTAGTCATGCAGTATGATTTTCTTCCTGGATTCGAAAATCGGTTGTATTTAGAAACTTCAATCAACAAAGGTGATATTTGTTTATGTGGATTTGACGATCCTCGTAAATCACCTGATTTAACCTATTTGGGGCTTGGATTAGGGTATGATTTTCCTGTTTATAAACGAATAACATTAAGAGTTGGTTTTACCAATTATGTGATTTTTAATAATATTAAAGACAAAAGCAATTTTACACAATATGTTTTAGGGATCAATTTAAATATTGGTAAAAATTCAAAAAGACAGAGTATTAAATTTGATAAATTATTTAAATAGTAAAAAAATGAAAAAAGTTTCGGTATTGATTTTGTTTTACATTTTAATTATTCTTTCTTCTTGTGTTACACCTGAACAGGCACTTGAGAGAAGGTGGTATAAAATGGCATTAAGATTGTCAGCAAAAAAAATAAAAAACGGCAAAGATGTAGAGAAAAATATTAAGATATTGCAAACATCGGCTGATCATATCATTGTTGAAGAGTTGGAGAAGAAGAAAGGTTTGGTGAACTCTCCTCGAGTTAAAGATTGGATTAAAGTGCAGGATAGTTATTATAGAGTACTTGAAGTATTGGGAAAGGCAAATATCGTTTCGGATGGAAAGATATTGGAAGCATATGACGAGATGTGCTCGATTAAAAAGGATTTGGATTTTAAAATAGTTGAGTATTACTATAATAGGGGGGAAAATCACATGAAAAATTATTATAAGGATAATCAAAAAAAAGATGCCAGAAGTGCATATTATGAATTTGTGAAAGCAAAAAAGCACGGAGCTGCTATTTACTATAATAATATTGATGTTTTGATTAGTGATGCACACCAAAAAGGTATAGTTTATTATATAGGCGATGTTTCTGTTGTAGGAAATAATTTTTTTCTTAAACCGCTACCTGAAAATGCGGATTTTGAACCTGATTGTCGAATTAATATTGATTTCGGATCTCATAGTTATAACAAATCTTCTTCGGAGTCTTCAAGAAATTACTCTAAAGATGTAGTGGTAGGGAAGGAAGAAGTAAAAGATACATCAGGTAGAATTACTTATAGGGATATTAAAAAAGAAGTTGAAGCGACAGTCACTACAGTTAAAGTCACTGTTACCGTAAGTACTTGGACAAGTGTACACTCTACTAATATAACAGGGCAGTGTTCGGTATCTAGTGAATCTTTCCATTGCTCTGTTTCCGATGACTATGAGGAAGTACATATAAGTGGAGACAGGAGAGCTGTTCCTTGTGGAGTCTCGGAAAAGAGCGGTAATTCCTGTTTTGTTGAAAGTACTCTTGAAGATGAATTGGATCGGAAAGTTTTATGGAGTTTGCCTTTTTAGTATCTGAAGGAAATTTTTATTTTTATTATTTCTGATATTTTTTCCTTTTTATTGTAGCGAAATTGGTCTTTGGAGCATTAAGTGATAAAAGGGATTAAACATGAATAAAATTTTAAAATGTTCATTATTTGCATTATTGGTTTTCTTTGCTTCATGTTACAAGGATGTAGTCATAATTGATAATACAGACATTATAAATAAATCTTACCCCAAGATAGAAGTTGATGCAGAGATAGTAGGTAGGGTTCATGATGAAAATGGAAATGAAATAAATACCTTCAATAGCATATTTTTAAACAATATATACAATGCTACAAATTCACCATACTATCATTTTAGTGCTGTAGATGCCGACAAAAACGGGGATTTACTTACCATTGAGCTTGAAGCAGAAAAACATCAGTTTTTGGTAAAACCCATTGAAGATGACGTAAATTACTTCAGCCATTCTATTATCAAGAACCCGATTCTTATTACAGAGTCTTCAATTGTTGATATAAATAAGAAGTTGGACAATAAAATATTATTAAAAATAAAAGGTAACAGGTATTTGCAGGATAAAAATGCATATTCGGGAAATGTTGTTATTAAGACCTTTGTTCCCGACTTGAGTAATCCCAATCACCTTGAAACACTACCGGGAGGACACTTGGGTATTGATATGGACAGTAATAAAGTATGGTTAAATTTTTATGAGGTAGTGTTTATTAATATCGCTTCTGATACGGGAAGTCCATTAGAAATAGAGAATGGAAATGCTTCCCTCACATTTGCAAACCCGATGTACAAAGATTGTTCAATTTGGAGATACGATGAAACTAATCATATTTGGCAGTTTTACTCACAAATAGAAAATTATGAGATGATAGAGTCTAAGATAATCAAATCCGGATTTTATTCAATTGCAAAATCATATATTTTTAATTTAGTCGAAGGTAGTGTTTACATAGGTGATGTCCCATTGATAAATCAAACGGTTGATCTATTTTTTGAAGATAAACTTGTTGATAGAGTATATACCACAAATAGTGGAAAATGGTTTGCGCATTTACCCTTGAACCAGCCTTTCAAATATAGAATTGACTTCAATTGTAATGATATTATTGAGGAACGATTCAATTTAGGTGAGAATAATGCAAAAATTGCATCAATGGTTATTGATAAAAAGTTATTATCTTCAGTTGATATAACCGGAGTCTTAAAAGATTGTAGTAATAAAGAAGTGAATAAGAATTTTTTCAAAATAACTCATAATAACAATTCAAAAAGCTACTTTTTTAATTCCTCAGATATAGACATTATTTTTCCTTATTGTTCAGAGGGCTTGATAAGCATACAAAGTGCTAACGAATATTGGGATATTGTAGGGCCGGAAGTGGTATTTCATGATACAAAAAAAGCTATAAATTTTTATAACTTGTATGCATGTAATCAAATAGAGCAAGACGGGTATTTTAATATTAATATTGATGGTAAAGAAAAATTGTTTAGCACAACTGAGTCAAAGCTAGAAGACGGAAGAACAAAATTACTTGTTTATGATTATGAAAATATGAATATGGATTTTTATTTAATTTTCTCCGGTAAAAAAGCAAAAGAATATAATGATCAGGAATTAAATATTTTTTTTAAAGACTTGATGATTGGAGAAGATAAATATGATTTGAATTGTTCAAATAGTACTGATGGCTGTGGGTTTAAGAAATTCAAAATTGAATCTTATGGGTTCAAAAAAGGAGATTGGATAAAAGGAAATTTTGAAGGATTGTTTTGGGTCAAATCTTACAGTCCACTTCGTGCTAAATACAGAAGAATCAAAGTGGATTTTTTAATAAAAAGGAATTTCAATTAGTGAAATTGTCCAACTGGTACGAGAACAAAATAGTGCTTTTGAATATAAAATTACTGTGATATTACAAATGATGTTACTTTGACAGAAGTAGAGATAATAGAATACTGTAAAAGAGGGGACTCTAAGGGATTTAAACAGTTAGTCGACACTTATTCGTCTAAATTGTATGGGATTTGTCTGCGATATATGAATAATGAGTTTGAAGCAAAAGATGTATTGCAAGAGTCTTTTATAAAGATTTTTAATAGTATTACACACTATGAGTGTACCGGTTCTTTTGAAGGTTGGATGAGTAAAATAGCGGTTAACAGCTCTTTGATGGCTTTGAGAAAAAACAAATATCACTTTAGCCCTTTAGAACCTTTGAATGATGTTAAAAGTACAAGTTCTCTGAGTATTGACATAGAAAACATTATGGATGAAAGTGATATATTGGACATGTTAATGAAACTGCCTCATCACTATAGAGTTATTTTCAATCTTGCTGTAATAGAAGGGTATAAACATTCTGAAATAGCTAAAATATTGGAAATAGCAGAGAGTACTTCAAGGACAAAATTAGCAAGAGCAAGAAAAAAAATGCAGGATATCTATATAAAAGAAATGGGAATAGCGCCAAAATGTTTGACAAAAGAAGTGAGAAACGATATAATAAAAGCATAATGAAACTAAGTAAACAAGAACAAATAATAAAGGAAAAGATGAAGTCTTTTCAGCCTGATCTAGACAAAGATTCTTTGTGGGAATCACTAGAACAATATGTACCGAATAATACGCTTAAAAGACGTAAAAAACGATTTGTCATTATTTTATTATTTATTTTAGTTACAACTGGAGTTTTGGTTGGTGCTTTGGTAAATAATAGCATAACCGAGCCGATAAAGCAAAAGCATTCTGCTCAGACTAATTTTGAAAATAAAAGTTTAAAAAGAAAGAAAAGTAATATTGATAAAGTCAATAACAACTTAGCAAATAATCATGATGATAATAGCAAAATAAACAATAATAACAGTATCTCTGGCAATGATAAATCAACAAATATAAGTAAGAGATATACCCACAGTAAAAAAGCTATTAAAAACAAATCTTATAATTTTAATGCGAAATCAAAAATATTAGCACAAAATACGAGAGATATTATTGATATTTCAAATGCTAAAAGTGGTGAGTTGAATGAAGCAAAAAGCACTGTTGTTAAAAAATCAGACAGGAATACATTACGTAAAATAGATTTAAAAGTGGATGGTAATTTATTGGATACAAAACTAAGAGCTTTACCACAATTGGTGGCTGTAATAAGCAATCCTACTGTGACAATAATTGAATTGAAAAAGACGTCGCAAGCAGATTTGCTTGCTTTGAACATAGAGATAGGGCTCGGTGATTTCAACCATGCATTTGTACCAAAAAGCACTAATAGTGAATTTTTAACTAAATATTTTAATACAAATACCAAACCGGTTTGGAATATAGCGCTTGGGCTTCATTATAATCTAACAAACACTCTATATACCGGAGCTGGTATCGAATATACACAGCTAGTAACCCAATTACATCCAAAATGGGAACAAATACTTAATGAACAAAACCCTTATTACAACAAACTGACTCAAAGGGTGGTAAAGCAATTGGAGTATGAGGCAATCGCTCATAATTATCAAAATGCATTTGATATGCCAATTGATATTGGAATAAAATTGATAAAATCAAAAAAGCTTGGCTTATCAATAGAAGCCGGAGCTATATTCAATCTTTATACTTATTCAAAAGGTGTTGTTTTGGATCACAGATACAAACTTCACTATTATGATGATAACTCAAACAATCCGTATGGTAAATTTGAGCTTGGGTGGAGTGCTTCAGCTGTATTTGACTATCAGATGTATAGTAATATGAACATTTATTTAAAGCCTTCATTTATCACAAGAAGCATAAATTACAATTTTGCAAAATTTGATGTAAAAGAGAATTATCACATCTACAATTTAAAATTAGGTGTGAATTATAAATTATAAAACGATTATTATGAAAAAAATATTGATCTTTCTATTCACTATGCAATTTTTAGCATTGACAAATAATTTGTTATCACAGAAACTCGTAAGGGCTCATTGTATACCGGAAGTAAATGTTGTTGTCGAATACGCTACTTCAACAATCAAAGCAAAAGATTTTGATAACGGTAGTTTTTCGTATGATACCGCTGATAAACGATTTACTTTTTCTAATGTTAAGCCGGAGGATGACCCATTGTTTAATAATTCGGAAAACACTTCGGTTATTACTTCTTTTTCTATTCCCAATACACAAGAAACAATAAATGTATATGTTTGGGATACTGAAAATAACATGGATTATTGCAGAAGTATAATTCATTATATTAGCCCAAGTAACAGTGGAACTATCTTTGGCAAAATTGATAAAAATGAGAATATACCTATCAAATTAATCAGTACACAAGAACCATTTTTTGAAAAGAATATAACGACTGATTCCAATGGAGTATATTCATTTGCAAATATAAAGTCAGGCACATATAATTTAGATCCGATTAATGATAAAGATTTTTCTAATGGGGTCACTACCTTGGATTTAGTATTAATACAAAAACATCTTCTTCAAATCAAACAATTTTCAAAACTTCAGCAATACTTTAGTGCTGATGTAAGCAATGATAAAAGGGTTGATGTATTTGATATACTTCAAATAAGGGGTATAATCATAGGAACACTCGAACGATTTTACAATAATTCCTACAGGTATATGAATAATTCAGCCCCATCAAACAATATCCGAGAAGATTTTGAAAAAGGTATTGACACTTATGTTTTAGTAGATGGTGATTCTACAAGAGTTGACTTTACAAAGATCAAAATAGGAGATATCAATTCATCTTACAATGATGAGTCAAAAGATGAAGAAAGTATGCAGGAATATGGCATTACAATGGAAGAATTAGCCTTGAATGATAGAAGATTCCAAAGCAATTCATTTACATCAACCGAAAGATATCCAAATAAAAAAATTAAAATTCATACTCCTAATATTAATATAGAACATGGCGAGGAGTTCTGTGTGCCGATTGTATTTAAAAACCATGAAAATATACGAGCTTTGCAGTTTGCCATAAAATGGGATACAACAATATTGAAATACACTAAGAGAATTGAGGCTGGATTCAATGACTTTCATGATGTGAATATCATAAAAAATGATGAGTATTTTGTGGTTGCTGATGATTTTAGCAATAGAAAACTTGATTCTATTCCGGTTAAAATTTGTTTTGAAGCAATAGGAGATAAAGGAGACAAAACCACCTTGAAAATGAATAGTTCGCAAGGATTTGAAAATGCTTTTTACAATTGGACAAGACCATTAAGATATGATTTTACCGCAGGAAATATAATAATAGGCTCAGGATGTATAGATAGAAAAGAAATAGAACTTAGTAATCAAAATGCGGAAGTAACGGTTTTTGCCAAAGATCTGTTTTTAAGCGCTAAAACAGGGGACTTCTTATCAGTAAACGACCGAGATTCTATTACATTTGGCTGTGATAATGAGGGTCTTAACATTGTGTCTCTCCATTATGAAGGTGCCAATGATACGCTTGACTGTGAAATTGAAATAAATGTGGAAAACAACATAAAACCTGTAGTAGTGTGTAAAAACCGGATTGATATTACATTAGATGAGAATTATAGCTATGAACTCACTCCGGCGGATTTAGATGCAGGCTCTTATGATATCTGTGGGGAAGAGCTACAATATACACTGTCAATTGACGGTTCTTATTCAGAAAGTCCAAGTATATTATTCGATTGTGATTTTGAAAGTAAAAACATTGTTAGACTCAATATTGCTAATTCGAGTGGTAGATATGATTATTGTAATGTCCTGGTAAATTTACACTATACACCACCATATTATAAAAGTATTTCAGTAAGATTAGACACCGCTAATGTGGTGATTGTTCCAGGTTTTGGTGCAGAGATTACTGCGGATATGCTATTGACTGACCCTACCACATGTTCAAATTACTATGATATTAGAATCTATAGTAAAATTCCTTCGAACCTAATAAATACACCGGGAGATATAGAAAATCCTATAATTAATCCCGGGATTTATGTTGTGGGAATATTTGATTCTACAAGAAACAGTGCCTGGTGTCGGATAAGGGCCGTATTGCCAAGTGAAAACATCACAGGCTTCATATTACCTAAAGTAATCACCAAACAAGGAGAAGAAATCTGTTTGAATATGAGAGTGAAAAACTTTGATATGATAGACTCATTTAGTTTTCCATTAAGTTGGAAAAAAGATATAGTTTCATTCAATAGAATTGATTTTTTAAGTGAATATTTAATTGAAGATATCGGTTATAAACTTGATACTAATAATAGTGAGATCCAGGTATCTTGGAGAGATAAACCGGGACACGCTACAACTCTAGCGGATAATACAAGGCTATTTGATATATGTTTTGATGCAATTGCTAATAATGGAAGTAAGAGCAATTTGTCATTTTCTAGTCCAACCGATTTTACTTTACCTAAATCATATAGTCAGGGGAAAGAAATCACAAATTATGCAAAGGATGGAAGCATTAAGATCGAGGATATTGATTTTTGTTCATATATTACCGTAGACCTCGGCGTAGAGTTTACGGAGATAAAAGCATCGGATTTCCATTCTTCAATTCCATACAGTTCGGTAATAAGTGTAAATGGAGAGGATAAAATACAGTTTTCATGTGCTGATATAGGAGAAAATATTGTAGAGTTGACTTATCAAAAACTATCAGGTTTCGAAGGCAAATGTCTAGCAAAGGTTGAGGTAGAAGATACAGTTCCCCCGACTATTTATATGATTAAAGATACGATTGTGATTGATAATAACGAAAACATACCAATTGAAGATGTTTTGAGTTTTGAAATCTCTGATAATTGTACATATAATTATAATATTACACCTGAATTTTTAAATTGCGACTACGGAGGAAATGTTGAAATTATTATTGAGGCAATAGATATATCAGGAAACAAAACAGTTGATACAAGTGATGTATTTGTTGTATGTACTTCCAAATGTGCCACTACTAAAACAGCAAGTCTTACAACTGATGGAAATGTAATAATCAATGCCAACATGTTTGAATCAAAAGGAGATTTGAGCCCGATTATTTTGGTTAATGGCAAAGATAAATTGGAATTGAACTGTGATGATATAGGAGAAAAATTGGTGAAATTGACAAAAAAGCATAGCGATGGAGAGCTGACTGACTGCTTCGCCTTAGTCGTAGTGAAAGATAAAATATCCGCGGTAGCAATTTGCAAACAAACTTTGGAAGTGAAATTGGATCAAAAATTGTCCTACACTTTAGATCCCCTTATGGTGGACAATGGCTCTGTTGACAATTGTACGAATGATTTAGAGTTTTCTATTCATAAGTTAAACTCTACCGAACCGGGAGTATTATTTAATTGCGAGTCCGATACATCTGAGACGGTAGTGTTGGAAGTGATGGATAAATCCGGCAATTCCAATATATGTATGACTATTGTAAAAGTGAAACCATTTACTGAATCATTGACATGCAATGGCAATATTGTGGTTAAAGTTGATAGTATAACAAAAATTCATATAAATCCTAATGATATACTTGAAGGCGATTCTTATTGTTTTAACAATTTTTATATCGAGTTATTTAATGACAACCAAAATATTGAAAAAAGAGATAGTAATTATATAGACATATATGATTTTGGAAAGACAATTTATGCTAAAGTTATTGATAAAATTAGTGGTAATAGTTGCAACTCTACGATCAAAGTACTAAAACATAATACAGAATTCAATTTGCCGCATATAATCATAAGCAAGGGGGATACTTCCTGTTTAGATCTGACAGTTAGAGATTTTAATAGTATTTCATCATTCAAATTTCCTATCAGTTGGGATACTGACATAATACAATTGTCTAAAATAAAAAATCATAAGATTTTGGGTGGTATCAACTATTATTTAAATTCTGATTTAGGTGAACTAATAGTACAGTGGAAAGATAAAGAGGAAAAAACCAAGACACTGCCTCAATATTCTGTTTTATTCAGTTTATGCTTCGATGCAGTTGGTGATATTGGCTCTTCGTCTGATTTGAAATTTTTATCCAAATCAGAATTGATAAACCCTGAAGTCAAAGTATTTGGTCATAAATTTGATGCAATCTTTAATAATGGGAGTGTAAGTATTCAACAATCCATCAATGATTGCTCCATTGATACAATCACATTTATAGCTGAAATGGATAAATGTGGTAAATTGATTATAGGAGATTCACTGAAAGACATAGCTGTTGAAACGGATACTGTGTTTATAAATGGGATGAAAGAATTATATTTACCTGAAGGTATCAACAATATCTTGATTACTGTAAAACACTATGATGGTAGTGTAAGTAAATGCCATTCAGTAATTAATATTCTCGATACAATACCACCATTTGCTGCTGCCGAACAATTTAAAGAAGTCTATTTAGATTCTGATTTTAAAGCGGTTTTAAATGCTTATGACTTCGATGCAGGTTCAATTGATAATTGTTCAGCTGTAACATTTAAAATTTTTCCAAAAGAATTGGATTGCAATACTCCAAATCCGGTTGATGTGACCTTGTACGTAACAGATAAAAGTGGAAATACCGATACTGCACACACAACAGTCTCAATTAAGTATCCAATACCACCAAAAGCTATGGTGTGCAAAGATAAGGTAATTGTAGGAGTGGATGGAGATGAGGAAATCAAGATTACTGCTGATATGATTTTAGAAGGGAAAATGTCTTGCCCTAGTTTATATATGATTAACTTGTATGATAGTAATAATAGCACATCTCCCCAAAATGATAACTTAATAGACAATTCTGATATAGGCAATATTTATGCCTGCAAGGTCACTCATCCGGATAATATAAACTATTGTTGGTCGGAGATTATCGTAGAAGGAGCTAATTCGATAGATGCATGTGTTACAACCCCGGCAGGGATAACAGTCAGGGATGTGGAAATGCAGGAAGGAATAACCACTGATGAATCAGGATGCGTTGGTTTGGATAACTTAGTGAACGGCACAGTGATTAAACCCTTCAAAAAGGCGAAAGATGCATCCGGTTTAGATATATTAGATTTAGTTTTGATCCAAAAATATTTACTCGGCATCACACAAATCACTCCTTATCAAAGGATTGCGGCAGACTATAATAATAGCGGATCAATTTCAACTACAGATATATTAGGATTGCAGAAATACTTGCTTAGATTAGTTGAACCTAAATCATGGTATTTTATCGATAAATCATATCATTTTGCAAATAATAGTGTTTTTAATTATCCTAATTCAATAAAATATCCTTCCGAATCCGGAAGCTATGATTTCGTCGCCCTTAAAAGGGGAGATGTCAATTTTGATTACGGTAAGCATTTTACTTATCCTACTAAAGACATGTACATTGAAGATGAAATATTGTATAAAAATGAACCCTTAAATGTTTCAGTTAAAAACACAAATAGTATTGACAAGTTTGAAGCCTTGCAATACACAATAAAGTACAATCCTGATTCGATTGAAGTAGTTTCAATAACTAGTGATATCAGTAATATTTCTCAGATAAAGAATTCAGAGAAAGGAATATTGAAAGTGATAGTTGGATTGAACTCATTTGATAATTTACCCTCTGATTCAAAGCTATTTACTATAAAAATAATCCCAAAGGAAAATTGTGTCCTACATGAGGTAATGAGGCTTGATCAAAAAAATAATTTTCTTGCATTTGATAATCATGATATTTTATATAAGGTAGAATCCAATTGGAAAAACTGGATTACCGTCAGCTCAAAAGATATTATTTCAGATAATGACATTCAACTTTATCCACAGCCGGCAAAAGATTTTGTGTATGTTAAAATCAAGGATAGTACAAATAAAGACTATACAATTAAGGTTATGAATCTAGTCGGACAAGAATTAATAAATCAAAAGCTAATGAATAACAGAATAGGTGTATCCCATTTACAAACAGGTCTATTTTTGATTTGTTTTTATGATGATTCCGGCAAAATAGCTGTAAAAAAACTCGTCATCAATAGATAAATAATTAAAGTCTAACCAATTATTTGTAATACAGTTTACGAGTCATGGAATAAAATCCATGGCTCATTTTTTATTTTCCAAGGATTCGTTCAACCTTTTTTTTACCTATACGTTATAAGTTTATTGCATTACTAACAATTTGATAATAATATGAGTAACAATAAAAAAATAGCATTAATAATACTTGATGGATGGGGTAAAGGGCCAAACCCTGATATAGATGCATTGAAAGAAGCCAATACCCCATTTATGGATAATGCAATGACAGTTTATCCCAATTCAGAATTGATCACATATGGTGAAAGTGTCGGTCTACCTAAGGGACAAATGGGTAATTCCGAGGTAGGACATATGAATATTGGAGCAGGGCGGATTGTGTATCAAGATTTGGTGAAAATAAATAAAGCTATTGAAAATAGTGAACTGGAATCAAATAAGGAAATTCTAAATCTTATTGATTACTCAAAAGAAAATGATAAACCAATTCATTTGATGGGATTGCTATCTGATGGAGGAATCCATTCTCATATTAATCACTTAGAAGCATTGATTGACATATTTAATTCTCATGGCATAAAAGTTTTTATCCATGCCTTCATGGATGGTAGAGATACAGATCCAAAGAGCGGAAAGGAATTTATTAAAAAATTGATGCATTTTATTGATGGAATGCCTAATGCTAAAATAGCAACTATTTCAGGAAGATTTTATGCCATGGACAGAGACAAAAGGTGGGATCGAATAAAAGAGGCCTATGATGCAATGGTTTTAGCAAAAGGAGACGAGGCTAGAAATCCATTATTTGCTATTAATAATTCATACAGAGAAGGTGTGACAGATGAATTTATAAAACCAATAGTAATGGTAGATGGAAGTGGTGATCCAATTGGAAGTGTAGAAAAAGGTGATGCTGTTTTATTTTTCAATTTTAGGTCAGATCGACCCCGCGAACTCACTACTGTACTCAGCCAAAAAGATTTGCCGGAACACCATATGAAAAAACTGGATTTGTATTTTGCTACAATGACTACTTATGACGATAATTTTGAGGGTATTCATGTGCTTTTTACAAAAGATAACTTAAAAAATACGATTGGAGAAGTAATTTCAAAAGCAGGAAAAAAGCAAGTAAGAATAGCTGAAACTGAAAAATATGCCCATGTGACATTTTTCTTTTCCGGAGGAAGAGAAGATGAGTTTGATGGAGAAAAAAGAATATTAATTCCTTCTCCGAAAGTATCGACATACGACTTGAAACCTGAGATGAGTGCTAATGAGGTGACGGATGCAATAATTGATGAAATAGATACAAACGAACCTGATATGATTATATTGAATTTTGCCAATGGAGATATGGTAGGTCACACCGGGATATTTGAAGCCGCAAAAGTAGCAGCAGAGACCGTAGATAAAAGTCTTAACAGACTAGTTAAAACTGCACTTAAACACGAATACATATTATTGATTACAGCAGATCACGGAAATGCAGATTATATGATAAATCCTGATGGCACTCCTAATACTGCACACTCTATGAGTCCTGTTCCTTTTATTTTTATCTCAAAAGAAGCAAAAGATTATAGTATAAAAAACGGGAAACTGGCTGATATTGCTCCAACAATGCTGTCATTGATGCAAATGGATATACCAAAAGAAATGACAGGGGAAATATTGATTAAAAAAACTTTGTCCACAAATAGAATAAGCTAAAACCCGTCAAGAAAATAATACCGGTTATACTCAAAATATGCATTAATAAACCCGGCCTTGCATCCGAAGGGAAGTCTTCGGCTGTTACCAAACGATAATTAATAAATGCAATGATAGGAGCGACTAAAAACGAAAGTGTGGTCGCAATATCTATCAGCAATTTAAATCCCCTCGGATTGCCTGAAAATAACCAAATAACCATAAATCCTCCTATACCGGTAATAAATAATGCTGTTAGGTAAGGCTTTTTATTTTGATGAACATCAGATTCTTTTAAAAATATTAGCTCACCTACCCTTTCAAGAGATCTTGCATATCCGTCAAAAAGTCCTATGGATGTACCAAACATAATCGAAAATCCGGAAGCTGCAATAATCCAATAACTCCAATCTCCCATTGTATCAGTATATAGACTTATTACTTTGCTTGCAAAAGAAGCACTTCCATTAGGCATCTCCTTGCCTGTACCAAACATTAAATATGCACCCAAAGTAACAAAACAAATGGAAAGAAAAGCAGAAATCCAATATCCAAGATTAAATTCTCTTAAAGTTTCCTTTAGAGTTGGTTTGTATCCTGAAGTCTTGATTCTTTCGAGAGTCCATAAACTATTCCAAGTGGATAAATCCACTGCAGTAGGCATCCATCCCATCAATGCTATCAAAAAAGTGATATTGGCAGTATCCCAAATATCTGGAGGAACTATTGAAGATATATTAGCTGAAGGACCTCTGTAAAGTGCAATAAAAAAAGCCATCAAAGTAGAAAAAAACAAAACTATTCCTACTACCTTTATCATCGAGTCCAAAATCTCAAATTTACCGATAGACAAAATACCTAAAGTTACAACAAATAGAAGAATAACCGGGAGTATTTTTATATTAGATAAGGAGGAAAGCCCAAAAAGATTGTCCATAAATCCAGCGGTTACCGCACCTACAGCAGCCGTGACAAAAAACATAGTCCCAATTGTTATTAAAAAATATAAATACAACATCCAATTACCTATCTTCTTGTACCCATCAATCAAACTAGTGCCTGTAGTATTTGCATACCTAGAACCATATTCAAAAAATGGAAACTTTAAAATATTTGCTAATGCGATTGCCCATAATAAAGTGAAACCATAGCCTGCTCCGGCTCTAGTAGATTGTACTAAGTGAGACACCCCGATTGCAGTAGAAGCAAATAATATCCCGGGACCTAAAGTTTTAAGAAAGTTTTTCATCCCGTAAAAGTAAAAATTTGTCTTTGAAAAACAAAAATAAAGTTAATACATGAGCATTATTCGCCCATAATTCGTGAATTAGTGGCATGTATCTCTTAGTATTTGTCACTAATACACTAAATAAATTCTTATTATTTCATGTGTATTATTCGCCCATAATTCGTGAATTCGTGGCATTTATCTCTTAGTATTTGCCACTAATGCACTAATTAAAACCTTATTATACCATGTGTATTATTCGCCCATAATTCGTGAATTCGTGGCGTATATCTCTTATTATTTGCCACTAATGCACTAATTAAATTCTTATTATTTCATGCGTATTATTCGCCCATAATTCGTGAATTCGTGACATGTATCTCTTATTATTTGCCACTAATGCACTAATTAAATTCTTATTATTTCATGCGTATTATTCGCCCATAATTCGTGAATTAGTGACATGTATCTCTTATTATTTGCCACTAATGCACTAATTAAATTCTTGTTATTTCATGCGTATTATTTGCCCATTATTCGTGAATTCGTGGCAAAATTTCATTTTTTTTAGTCACTAATACATAAAGTGCCAATTATTTTCAGTATTTTCACTTTTAAAATAATTTA
>Ga0256833_1001332_pt1 | contig 18257 bp, 13 predicted proteins | sample 356284metaG_FD_190535 | JGI IMG/M metagenome (GOLD analysis project Ga0256833, IMG submission 190535) | Hydrothermal vent microbial communities from Mid Atlantic Ridge, Atlantic Ocean - 356-284 | ecosystem: Environmental > Aquatic > Marine > Hydrothermal vents | place: Atlantic Ocean: Mid... | reverse complement strand
TCTCTAATTCTATATGAACTTAAATGTACTATATGATTTTTATTTTCTCACCATATAGGGCATATAGGACATATAGGATTTTTTATCTCTAATTCTATATGAACTTAAATGTACTATATGGTTTTTATTTTTTCTCACCATATAGGGCATATAGGACATATAGGATTTTTTATATTCTAATTCTATATGAACTTAAATGTACTATATGCTTTTTATTTTCTCACCATATAAGGCATATAGGGCATATAGGATTTTTTATCTCTTGTTCTATATGAACTTAAATGTACTATATGGTTTTTATTTTTTCTCACCATATAAGGCATATAGGACATATAGGATTTTTTATCTCTTGTTCTATATGAACTTAAATGTACTATATGCTTTTTTATTTTTTCTCACCATATAAGGCATATAGGGCATATAGGATTTTTTATCTCTTGTTCTATATGAACTTAAATGTACTATATGGTTTTTTATTTTCTCACCATATAAGGCATATAGGGCATATAGGATTTTTTATCTCTAATTCTATATGAACTTATGGTTTTATGTCATTATAAGCATTATCAAAGGGATATAGGTACTTTTACTATATGTTTATTTTCAATTATCAATACTTTTATTTCTTTTTTCAATAAATAATTACATCTTTCATTTATACTTGTTAGTCCTAGTTTTGTACCCTTAGAGTTTTGAATAGGATTATATGTATTTTCTATTATTAAGTAGTCATCTTGATCATATATTTTTATAGACAATGGATGTTCATCTGTGATTTTATTGTGTTTTACCGCATTTTCAAGTAATATTTGAGAAGCCAAAGGAATGATCTTACTTTCGTTGTTAACAACATCTATTGTGTAGTTTAACGAATCTTCAAACCTGATTTTTAAAAGCTCCAAATACTTTTCTGCAAATTCAATTTCATTTTTGATTGAAGTTAAATCCGATTTTTTATTTTCTAAAATATAACGGTAAATTGAAGACAGGTTTTTCACAAATCTTTTTGCATTTATGGGGTTTTCATCGATTATAGAGTGTAATACGTTTAGGTTGTTAAATAAAAAATGAGGGTCTATTTGATCTTTCAAAGCATTAAATTTTGCCTTTTCATTTTCTGCGTGTAATGATGCTTCATTTAGCTTTGTTGTCTGTAATTCTTTATAAAAATATATAGAATAGAACATCAATAGCATTACAGTAGAAATATATATGGGCAATTTGAATTGATCAAAATTTATTTTTAATAGGTATGAAGCAATCCCTTTTCCGGTAAAATAGAAATACTGAAAGTAGTTTAATAAAACAAATACCCAAAAAGTCAAAATTAAGGCAAATAGCACACCGTAAATCAATCTTTTTAGTGGGTATTTATCCCAAGGTATGAATTTATTTAAATATATTGCTAAATATTTATTAGGCAAATATCCACCGATGGAATACATTATTGAAAAACTTAGATAAATAATAAAATTATGCCTGTTTACTATTCCTACCCATAAAAACAGATATAAAACAAAGAATACCAATACACCTATTGCTATGGATTTTAATAATTCGCGTACAAAATTTATATTTTCTTTCTTTTTAAAATTCATTTCTTTTTATTAAAAAGGCAATATTTTTATTTTTTATCCTTTTTTTTTGCTTTACAGTCATTACTTTTGAGTATTGCCATTGCTTGTTTCTTGCCCCAATCCGGATAATATTTTCCTTTTAGTGTAAAGTTATTAAATTTTTCGATAGAATTGGATATTTCCTCGCAAAAAGGCTGCATATCCTGCTTGAAAAACCTTGCTGCACCCATTCCAAATTGAGCTTTTAAGTAATAGGGTCTAGGATTTGTACTATCCAATACCATTGCTTTTTCATACATCATAATTGTTTTACCTGATAATTTAGCCCCATTTACCATTGGGTCAGAAGCCACATAGGCTGTAAGCAATAATCCCTTTAATGTGTATACTTCGGAATTATCTTTTGATGTAGCCATTGCGCTATCTATTGATATAGAGGCTTTGGATAATATCTGTTCTACTTTAGTTTTGTCTTTTTCGCCAAAAGAACCTGTTATCCCTACCTGGGCAGAATAATAATATGGTAGCCAGTTTGTTTTTTCCGCTTGTGCCACTCTATCAAAAATAGCTATTGCTTTTTCATTTTCGCCTTTGCCCCAATACTCAAAGCCCTTTTGCATTCCTTTATCATACGCCGATTGTGCATTAGCAAAAACCGTAACGGTCATTATTATTAATACTATTAATTTTTTCATTCTATACTTGTTTTATGGGCTATACCCGTTAGTTAATTGATTCGCTACGTTACTAATTTAATGTTTTAATACTTGTTTAATATCCTCATTTACGATTTCAAATGAAGCATCTTCATACGATGCCGGACCAAACATTCCTCTGGCGTTATTGGAAAAAGAGTAACCCTCCTTAGGAATACCGAAAATATAGGTGTCAAATTTCTTATTGCTATTTGCATCGTGAAATGTTGAAATTGCATAAATACCATTTGGGATACTATCAAATACTACGAGAGCAGTATTGCTATCGACAGTAACTTTTATTGATTTGTACCCTTCTTTTAAAAATGTTGCTTTAGAATTGTATAACCCTACATACAAATCACCCGATATTGGATTTATATTGGTTATTTTCACGGTGATCTTGTTTTGTGCATTAAGATAAGTAAAACTTAAAGTTAGGACTAAAACGATTATTTTTCTCATGATTTTTTGTTTTTAATTAAATAATAATTCAAAGATAAAGCTAATCAAATCCCCCATCAAATTGGCATTGATGAACTGTTGTTAAAGGATGCTGAACCGTAATGATTACAGCCGATCCAATTGATTTGCCTTATTATCATCGCTAATTGTCCAGAAAAAGCCTATAAATATTGATCTTGTAACAGGCGGCGTAATAAGCTTACTCCTGTATATACCGTTTGAATCAGGAATTCTAGAATATTGATAGCCATATTCATTTTCAAATCCAAGAATATTGGAAAAGGAAAAGAAAAGTATTTTTTGTTGGGATATAAGATAACTCCATGTCAAACTAAGATTGTGATACGATTTAGTTTTTTCTGTCATAAAACTATTACTATTGGGATTATTGTATGGTCTCGGACTAGAATATGTATAAGTGATACCGGGATAAGATTTAATGTTGCCAATCCAATACTTTGCAACTATAGAAAAATTGTGTTTTGATGCAAATGCAGGTGTAGCTTCAACAGGAAAATTTCTATATAATTTTTTAGAATCCAAATAAGAATAAGACAACCAATATTCTAAAAACTTTAAAGTCTTTTTGTCTTTCCAAAACACGTCTAAACCCCTGGAAAAACCCTTTCCTAAATTGGAAATTGTTTTGAAATCTTGTGATACTAAAATCAAATCATTATACTTTTTATGATAGGCTTCTATTCTTAATATACGACTTTGACTTTTATATGAATAATTCAAAATATATTGATTTGTGTTTTCATATTTTATATTACTGCTAGAGATAAAATTCATATCGGGAAGTTGAAAATATTTCCCTGCTGCAAATGATACTTGACCATATTTTCCAAATCTGTAAGCCAACGAAATTCTAGGTGCAGTATTCCATCTTTCTATAATATCAGCATATTCTGCTCTGAAACCTCCTTTGACCACAAAGTTTTTTGTAAATAAATATTTCATTTCCGTAAAAGCTGCATATTGTTTGCTATTTGAACCACCTTCTAGCATATATGTATTGAAACTCAGATTTTGTCCTATTCTCTCTCCACCTAAACTTAATTTCATTTGATCATTAAAGATATGGGTAAATTTCACTTTTGTGTGATGTCCTTTTAGAAACACATTTTTTTGAGAATCATCTATTTTGTATTTTGACTTATCAAAAATATAGCTAGCTCCTGCAAAAAATATATTTTTATTATTAATGCTTCCTTTGAAAGTATAGTTAATATAGATATTATCATTTTTTATTTGGGAATCCAATTTTTTATTATAATCGACATTATAGTCATTTATGATAGCGTTTGACTTTGTTCCGGCAGCATAAAATTTAAACAATCCTGATTTGAATTGATGTCGATATACCCCCTCTCCGGAAAAAGCTACATAAGGTTTTTTCCACTCATACTTATCAGGAAATAAAGCTTTATAAGGTGCAAGATTTATATAATTGGCAGATATACTAATTGCATCTTTTTCCCATTTTTTAGTTTTTCCAAGACCCAATCCGACAGTCATTATACTGATATCTGTTTTGCTTTGGATGGGAAAATCTGTGGTATTCATCGATAAAACCCCTGAAAGAGCATCTCCGTATTCTGAAGAATATCCCCCCGAACTAAATGCGACCCCCTTGAATAAGAAAGACGAAAATCTTGATCTGGTAGGAGTATTTTGATTTGTTGAAAGATATGGTTTGAATACATGCATACCATCAATATACACCTTGGTTTCTCTTGCATCTCCCCCCCTGACAAACAATCTACCGTCTTCTCCAACAGTTTGTATTCCAGGTAAGGTTTTAATTGCAGAATTTATATCTCCTGCCTCCGCACCGGCTGTCGTGACAACATCTATTGGATTTAAAACAGCTGTTTTTGAATTATCACCTGTTTCAAATGTTCCTGCAGTAATAGTTACAGCATTCAGTTCATTGACTTCGTCCTTTAGTACTATTTTTAAGTTTTTCATTTTAGTTATATCTGACATGATTTTAATCGTTTTGTAAGATACAAAAGAAATAACTAGTGTCTTTTCTTCTTTTTCGTTTGTTTTAAAACTAAAAACTCCATTTATATCGGTAAAACCTCCATCATAAGTGTTTTCAATATAAACATTGGCTCCGGTTATAGCCTTGCCTTTAGAATCTTTGACAATACCGCTTATAATGGTTTGTGAATAAAGAAAATTGCTTGATAATACTATAATAATTAAAAGTAGATTCTTCATGTTTTATATTTTTATTTTTGACAAAAGTATAATATTTTGTTGATATAAAAGAAATAACAAAGATGAGCTGTTGAAAAAGAAGGATGAGGTGTTTATTATTAATATCAGGTGATTTTATCAAGGTTGAAATAAATTTGGTTTTCAAATCTAATGTTTTTGAAAAGAAATACGTTCAACAATATTGCTTTTTTCTTGTTTTATATAGTATCTGTAAGAAAATACATCAATTTTGAAATTAATTGTTTGTGAGCAGATACAATATAAAAACCAACAAATTATTAAATGAATATAGAATTATTGATACCATTAGCGACATTTATTATTATAGCATTTGCCTCTGAGTCAATATCCAAATTCTTTACTAAAATTCATTTGCCTCTTATTAGTGGATTGATATTTACAGGAGTTTTAGTCGGACCATACCTTTTAAAAATAATATCTCACGATTCTCTTCATCAGTTGACTTTTATGCTTGATGTTTCATTGGCATTTATCGCAATGGCAGCTGGTAATGAATTACATTTGGAGGAACTGCAAAACAGTCTTAGGAGTATAAAGTTCAACACTTTTTTTCAATTACTTATGACCTTTATCGTTAGTGCATCTGGGATTTATCTTTTATCGGATTTTATTCCATTTATGAAAGATATGGATGCAAATGTGAAGTTTGCCATTTCAGCGTTATTAGGAACTATTTTTATAGCTAGATCGCCATCATCTGCAATTGCAATAATCAAAGAGATGAGGGCAAAAGGTCCGTTTACCTCTACATCAATTGGTGTTATAGTTTTGATCGATGTGCTTGTCGTAATACTGTTTGCCATTGTTTTTGCCTTATCTCAAAGTATTATTGATCATATTTCTGTTGATGTAATGCTATTGATAATTATAATTCTTGAACTTTTAGCAGCAGCGGTTTTAGCCTTTATAATGGCAAAAATTATGGGATTTGTTTTTTCGATAAAGATACCTCAATTTGTCAAAACCTTTATTATCCTTGCTCTTGGATATTCTTCATTTATAATATCAGAAGACATACTGAAAATCAGTCACTACTATTGGGGAAAAGATTTTTTTATTGAGCCTATTTTGATCGTACTTTTAGCCTCGTTTTACATTACTAATTATACAAAAAACAAACTAGAATTCAGTAATATATTACACAAAAACGGTACGTGGATTTATGTTGTATTTTTTACGCTTACAGGAGCTACATTAAAGCTTAACTTGTTTGTAGAGGTATGGGATATTGCTCTAGTATTATTTGGTATAAGAATAATCGGTCTTATTTTAGGTAGTGTTTTTGGTGGTTTAACCGCTAAAAACCCTCTTAAACACATAAAATATGGCTGGCTTCCTTACTTGACTCAAGCCGGTATTGGGATTGGTCTTGCAACGGAAATATCCGAGAAATATATCGAATGGGGTAATGATGCATTTACTATAATAATTGCAGTAATAGTACTGAGCCAAATAGTAGGGCCTCCATTATTTAAATTGGCAATCTTAAAAGTAGGTGAATCCCATATCAAAGCCCCGGATCAAGAGTTTGCAGGCATAAAAGATCTATTGATTTTTGGTTATGAAACTCAATCTCATGCCATTGCCAGAAATCTTGAACAAAACGGATGGGGCATTAAAATTGCAACATTTCTCCAGCAAAAAGATATTGAACATATAAATGACTTGGATATCATTTGTATTGATCATATCGATTTGGATATATTGAATATGTTGGAAGTGAAAAAAGCTGAAGCGGCATTATTGTTATTATCTGACGATAAAAATTATAGGATTGCTGAATTATTATATGAACATTTTGGCACACGTGAGGTAATCGTTCGTATAAACGATAGGACAAATTACAATAAGTTTAAAGAGTTGGGGTGTTATGTTGTAGATCCATCAAACGCTATGATTAATCTATTAATGCAGTACGTAAAATCACCTCATTCAGCTTCTCTATTACTCGGTGAACTCAAAGGACAAAGTTCTCTCGATATTGAGGTAAGAGATTTAACTGTAGTAGGTGAGTATCTTAGGGATTTACATTTACCGGCAGATGTTATTATTCTTTCTATTGAAAGACGTGGAGAAGTAATCATAACTCACGGTTATACCAAATTGGAATTAGGAGATATAATGACAGTTGTAGGTTCAGAAGAAAGTCTTGAAATGCTTAGTTTAAGGTGTAGTGTAGTCATATAAAAAATATAAAATCAATTATTTATCTTATTTTTAAACAATTATTAAATCTTTTGTTTGTATGGGGTGAATTGTTCTGAATGTATACTAATACCAACCCGCTACCAATATGCTGATTATAAAAAGGGAAGCAAATTGCCTCCCTTTTTTAATTTTAAATATTAATATATTCAATTATTCTTTAATAAACTTCTTACTGAAGCTTCCTTCTTTATTTGCAAAGCCTATAAAATAGATTCCGTTAGGAAGATTGGAAATATCATATCTCAAATTATTCTCTCCTTCTACCAATCTTACATTTTTAGAAAATACTTTTTGTCCCAGCAAAGTGCTAATAGATATGTTACCATTCATATTTTCCTCGGAAATAATACCAAGGTTAATGTTTTTACTTGCTGGATTTGGATAAACTTTGATATTTAATGTGTTATTTACAAAATCAACTACATCTGTACATAGTCCTTGATAATTGAATACATTATTTGGTATATTTTCTAAATCCGTATTTCTAGTAATAATATCATCAAGAGTAGTGAATCTTATCGCTCTTTTTTGATCTTCTGTAAGACCTTCGTCTATCTCAAAGAAGAATCTATCACCATCTCTAATAGCAGAAAATTGTTTTTTCATAACTAAAAGTCCTAAATCTCCAAATAAAGATCCCGGCAAATGATCTTCTGCTAAAAATCCAACCCACGCATCAATTTTATTGACATCTCCGTATACTTCAAAAAGTTTTTGATTTAATTCAATGTCTTTTGTCATTGTAGCAAAACTTACTATTGGTTGAAGACCAAAGTCTTTCCTGATAGTATTATAATCCGGTATACCCCTTTCTCTACCTCTTTGCATATTGATAGCAGCTAAATCCATTCCTCCTGCTTCGGGAGCACCAAAAAGATAATTTCTAACATCATCAACCAATTTTGTATCTAAGCCTTGCGCTCTTTGATGCATCATACCAAGTAAATATGGTTCAATTTTACCCTTAGTTTCGATTTTAATCATTGAAGGATTAAAAAATCCATCTCTTAAGTAAGTGTGACCATTTTCATAAACACTACAGTTGTCATCAAATCTTAAGATTCTTCCGTTAAGAACACTATGCCCATATCTGAAAGATGCAGTTGAAAACAAATTCATTATTTGGGCTTTAACAGCAGGATTGTAGCCCTTGTACTCATCAAGATGAACACCTATAGTTGGTAACCATTCATTGTAAGTGATGTTTTCTTCCTCAGCTATTACTATTCTTCTTGCTTCTTGATATAACCTCTCATCTTCCCACCTTGGATATGTCGCAGCCAATTTATCACATATTCTGTTGTGCTCTCTCATAAATAGAGTGTGAATAGTGGTTAGAAGAGGGTTTTCATTGGCTCTGACATCACCTGCAACAAACCATTTTCCATCAGGGGGCGTTACAGGATGATCCATTGCAGGAGCATTAGGGTCAACAGTTGAATTATAATATCCTGTCACAGTGTTATACGGCAATAAATTGTCCTCTGAAGTCTTTAATTTTCCTCCTTCAAATGTTCTTAGCCATTTTGATCTATCTTCAGTAGAGCCATAGACATTGGATGCATCCAAATAAGCTGTTATTTCATTTTCATATCTTCGCGGATTGCTAGGACTCGTTCCGGATAATTGGTCATACTTAGATCGTATAAGAGGTATAATTGCATTTCCTGTACTATTTGGGTCAAACCATTTATCTCCTTTTGGTACTTTAATTATAAAAGGTTCATTGCCATCAGGGACTAAAGTAATATCATGATCCACAAATTGTCCCCATACAAAGCTAAAATCACTTAATTCCAAATTGTCATAGACATCACCTTCTTGATTGAAAATCGTATTACTGATCAATCTGGGGTTTGGTCTGTCCTGTCCTCCGGGAATAGAAATACCATCTGCAAATCCATTTGAAACAGCAGTAATCAAGTGAGCTCCGGTTGAACCCCAATCCGGATTGTCAAGGTTATTATTCGTTTCAGCTATAGTTCTAATTTCTTTTGGTGAATTTTCTGCAAAAAATACATTTTTAGGAATTGTTGACATTCCTGAAGTTCTTGCTATGACATCACCAAGAGTAGTATTTGTGATTTCTTGTTTCTCTTTAAAAGTAAATTCAGCATCATTCATATAGTAAAACGGATCACCATCTCTTATCCTCATGAATTGATCTACTACGATTGTTTGAATCAATTCTCCAAACATAGAATTGGGTAAATGCTTTTCAGCTAACATTCCTACCCATGAATCTATATTATTGATATCACCATCGTATTGTTCGTATAATTTTTGTACTAATACCGGATCATCGGTTATCTCTGTGAAATCCGTGTAAGGGGTAAGACCGTAATTTTTTCTCATTGTATTGTAATCAGCCAATCCTCTTTCTCTACCTCTTTGCATATTGATTGCTGCCAAATCCATTCCTCCTGCCCCCGGAGGGCCAAAAAGCATATTTCTGAGATCGTCTATCATTTTACAGTCTACATCTTGTTGCATTTGATAACACATTCCTTTTAGAAAACAATCAACTCCTTCACTTTCCCTTATAGCATGTGGTTGAAAAAAAGCTTGCGCTAATCTCATATCTCCTCCAGGCATTGGGCGACCTTGTGCATCCATCCTTACTATTTTACTATTGATTGTTGAATGACCATATCTAAATGCAGAAGCAGAAAAATTGTTAGATATTTGAGGATTTACTTCCGGATTAAAGCCGGTGTATTCCGGTAGTTTTGATCCTGTCATAAACGGTAGCCATTCATTCATACATATCGATTGCTCAATAGCACCAACTATTTTCCTTGCTCTTTGATATATTTGCTCATCTGTCCAATCGGGATGTTTTGCTTTTATCAAATCACATTGCCTATTATGCTCTCGCATAAAGGTAGTATGCATCGAAGTTAAAAGAACATTTTCATTTGCTCTTATATCACCTGCAACAAACCATTTTTCGTCCCCGGGAATCATCGCTTGAAAAGGAGCATTTGGGTCAATTGGTGCATCGTATTCACCAGTTGTAGTATTATATGGAAGCATATTTCCTTTTGATGTTTTTAACTTTCCATCAACAAATTTTCTCAGCCATGTAGCTCTTTCCATATCTGATCCATATACATTGGAAGCATCTAAGAAAGCAGTAATGGCATTTGCAAATTTCCTTGGATTACTTACAGATGTTCCTGTCCCTTCAATAGCTTTTGATCTTAAAATGGGGATTATAGCATGCCCGGAACCATCGGGATCCATCCAAGCATCAAATCTCGGAACTTCAACATTAGCTGTTTCATGATCATCATCTAAAACCAATGTAATATCGTGATCCATGAATTGTCCCCAAACAAAAGTATAGTCACTTAAACCTTTACTGTCATTGATTAGCCCTTCTTGTGCAAAAATCTCATTACTTATTTTTCTAGGATTTTGACGATTAGGAGCAGCAGGAGCTGACATTCCATCTTCATACGCAACATCTGTTAATGTGATTAGGGTATCATTAGTACTTCCCCAAGTTGGGTGATTAGGATTAATACCTTTACATCCAATTGGTCTGTTCTGAGCCAAAACACTACCGGCAGGTAGTATTAAAATAATGGCTAAAATCAAATTTAAAAAGTAATTCTGCTTCATTTTATTATATTTATTTTTTATATCTACACAATTATTCACCACAAAGGAAATAAAATTTTGTTTAATTATACAGAAAATCGAAATTTATTAAATAAAATTTTTCTTATTTTGACAGTTTTTAAATATTAAAATACAATATGTTAATCGTAATTATTTGTTTTTAGTATAAGCTAAAAAGAAAATAGTTTATTGTTATAGATAAAATGAAAATTTATTTTATTTTTGATAAATTTTTAATAAATAAAATAATACATATATGAAAAAAAAAATACTACTATTTGTTGTGCTTATTTCAGTATCAACAACTTCTATGTTTTCGCAAAAAGATAAAGCATATTTTAAAGAGTATGAACCGGGATATTATCAAAACTTTATTTTAAAAGATGTGCGAAATTTTAAAGAAAAAACAAAAACAAACACTAAAAGAAAGTACTTAAAAATGGATCAATCTGATTTGCAACTTCCAAATGATCCATCGTTGTACAAAACTTATTGGACAGAACCTACAACTTCACAGGGTAATACCGGTACATGTTGGGATTTTTCGACGACTTCTTTTTATGAATCTGAAGTTTACAGAATGTATGGTAAACATGTAAAAATATCCGAGATGTATACTGCTTACTGGGAATATGTCGAAAAGGCAAAAAGATTTATTGAAGAAAGAGGAAATAGCAATTTCTCAGAAGGCTCTGAAGGAAATGCTGTAAAGAGAATATACGAGAAATACGGTGCAATACCAAGAAGTTTATATGATGGGCTACAAAATGGAAGAAAATATTACTCTCATGCAGATATGTACAAGGAAATGAACACTTTTTTGAAAAGTTTGAAAAAAAGTAATGCTTGGAATGAAGATTTTGCACTAAATACGATCAAATCTATTTTGAATCATTATATGGGAATACCACCTACTGAATTTGATTTTGATGGTAAGCAATATACTCCAAAATCATTTTTAAAAAATTATTTAAAATTGAATATGGATGATTATATCGATGTATTATCTTATATGCAAGAACCATATTGGGAGAAGGTCGAGTATAAAGTTCCTGATAACTGGTGGCACAGTAAAGATTATTACAATGTGCCTTTGGATGTATTTATGGAGACATGGAATTATGCTATTCAGAACGGATATACCATGAGTATAGGAGGAGATGTATCCGAAGCGGGTTTTAGCCGTAAAACAAACTGTGCAATGATACCCGACTTTGATATTCCTTACGATTATATAAATGATTATGCTAGACAGTTTAGATTTTCAAATAAAACAACAACTGACGATCACGGTATGCATTGTGTGGGTTGGTATAAAGCAAAAGACGGAAAAATGTGGTATTTAGTTAAGGACTCAAGCTCCGGATCTAGAAATCATACCGAAAATGAAGCTTTATTTGGGTATTACTTTTTTAGAGATGATTATGTAAAATTGAAGATGATGGATTTTGCAGTACACAAAGACGCATTAAAAAAATATATCAATAGGTTTAAATAAAGTAAAGATACCAACTACGTCCTAGATACTGAATATAATTCATTGTAGTGATAGCTGTTTTGTATGACAAAATGTTAATATTTTCATAAAATTTGTTGTTTTACCAACGGGATTGCGGATTATTTCGTCTAGGCTAGTGTAGTTTCAAATTTGTCGTGTTATAGTTTATGTCAAATTTGAATAGTGCCTGTCCATAAAGTGCTTAATTTTTGATGACTTTATGGACAGACACTAAATATGCAAAAAGCAAAATTATATATGACTAAAACAAACTGAACACAGTATTATTACAATAATCTTTTAAATTATGAACATAAAAAAAGTATTGATTTTATTTGCTATTGTTTTATCAATAGTTGCCTGCAATAAAGATAATAATGAAAATTCAAAGTTTATTGGTAAGTGGGAAATCGTAAAAGTATCCGGAGGATTATCTGGAAAAGGGTATACTCCATATTTTAAATATTTGTATTTTGTGGATAATGATGCCTGCAAATGGACTAATAAAAATGATAAATTTATTGTGGATGGTACTTATAGTCTTCGTAATAAATCCGGAAAAGATTACATTTCTTTTTATCCAAAAAATGATACCGCTATTTACAACTTTTATTCACATAAATTAGAATATGAATTTCTTTCTAATGATTCATTGTATATGAATCAAGGATGCTGCGACTTATATGATTATATCTTTGTAAAAGTGAAATAAAAATACATATCGGATTATAAAAAATCTTTGTAGATATTGAAGTACTTATGCACACAAAGACATCGCTTCTGAATTTGGTTTTTGCCTGGTTTAACACTTCACATAATTTTTCTATAATAGTGTCTTATGGGTCAGTTATTCTGAATTTAATGCCATTTCCGATTTCTCTATGTTGCCTATACCTTCGTTGACTTAAAAATTAGCTAATTCTGTAACCCTACCCAATAATGTGCTAAATCTCTGTTATTTTTGATTTTTGTCTAGTGAGATCAATAACTGCAGATTGGATTTAAACGGTTTTCCCGTCTTTTTTACCGATATCTCATTAGCTCTTTTGATATTAGATACGGCTTTGTCTTTATTGTCAAGTTTGTAATTCACAAACGCCCACAGATCAAAATATTTTATGTAAACATCTTCATCATTGCCTGAAAATTGAAATTCAAATGCTTTTTCCAATTCTATTAATTGAGTCGTGTCTTTTATTTTGTAGATCAATTGCATAATTTGATTGTAAAACCTTTTGTTTCTAAATATAAGGCTATCTTTCTGCAAATATTTTAATGCTGAAGTTATATATATTTGTTTTAGTTTTAAATCTTCTTTATCTTTCAATACATAAAAGAAATATCTATTTAAATAATATTGTGAAGTGTCGTTATTGAATAATTTGTTAAAATCTTTTTTCTTTTGTTTTATGTTAATGTATTCATCAATATAATCTTTTGAACTTTTCGTGTTAAAATACCGAATAAACAATATTTCATTTATGATTTTGGGCGGAAAAGAATCATAAAACTGTTGTTTGTGTTTTAAAAGATATTTATAATTTTTGTTAACGTCCAGATTCCTTAGGATAATTTCCATATTACTCTTTTTAGACCAGTCTTTATCCAATTTGAGTATTCTTTTTGCGATTTTTTTTGCCTTTTTCTTATATTTATTTTTTAATAATACAATATAGTATTCGTTCAAAAATTGTATGTTCTTTTTATTGAAAATGTAAAGACTATCATATTTTTCCAAATCTGTTTCAGTATTCGGCATTGCATTAAGCCTATCTAAAAACGCTTTTTTATCACTCGCACCTGAAAATCGATAAATTTCATTGCCTTCTTCATCCATAATAATAAAAGTGGGAAATGATTTTATTCTATATCTTGAGAATGTAGCTTTATTTTTTCCTTGCAAAAGCTCTACGCAGATGAATTTGGAAGTCAAAGTATCTTTTACTTCCGAATCGGGAAATATATATTTCTCCATCATCTTGCATGGGCCACACCACACGGCACTAAAATCGACAAAAATAAATTTGTTTTCCTCTTTGGCTCTTTTGCGGGCTTCGCTCAAGCTGTGGATAAAATAATCTTGGGCGATGATATTGTCGGCGCCGGTGATTTTTAGGGAAATCAGTATTACGAGAAATAGTTTTTTCATATTTAAAGTATTTTTTTAACTCCTCTTAGGAATATACTGCGGTATTTTCAGGACAAATATAATGAAAAAGTGATTTGTCATTAAAAATATTAATTCAAATACATGTATTTTGGGACATAATCTTTTCGATCAAAATATTTTTTATCATTTACGATGAATTTTAGATCAAATTTCAAATATTTATTATGTTCATTAGTAGATTTGAATTCGTGTATAATTTTATCCGGAAATTTGACGTATGAGTGAGCTGTATGAATATCATTGAGATTTTCATCACCTTCAATTTTCATATCAAGATTTAGTACTAAATTTACATGTTGTAAAGTTTCATTAATAAAAGGATAATTGATTGTATCTATAGCCTGTATTTTATTCTTTTTAGAAAAATCAAAAAAATAACTTGTTTTTAAATTTATGGAATCCGGAAAATGTTTGTTTAATTTATTAAATTCTATTTTTTCATGAAAAGCATTTAGTATATCTAAAAGTTTTAAAAATCTTTCTATAATCATACTGTCATTTGCTTTACTCAAATCCAATGGGTATATATTTGTTGTCTTAGTTTTAGAGATTAGTATTCGTTCTCTATTTTTATCCAAATCGAAATTTTCAGAACAATAGAATTTATTAATAAGGTCAATACTATCAAAACAAAAATTTATCCGGGGAAAACATATTTTTTCATTTTCTTCAAAAATGGTATCAATTCTTGTCGTATCGCTAATTGGAGAATACCAGCCTTTTTGCGGAGGTTTTTTACGTTCTGAATGCATACTTTCGTTAGTTACTGAACACCCGAAAAGAACTAACACAAATGTAAAAATTCCAAAATACAAATTCAATTTCATCAGTTTATAAGTTTTATTCAAAAAATACTATCTTTTTATTTACTCTCTTAGTGTACCTTAGCTCTTTAGAACTTAATAGCAAAAATGATACTCATTATCGCCACCAAGACACTAAGACAGAAAGTTGCACGAAAATGTCCAACTCGAAACAAGTCATCTTTATTTTACACCATTCTCTCCATTTTTAGAAATTATCAAATATATGCTTTTTGTATAGTACAAACACTTTTATTATTAGCCTCTTATGTTAAATAATTGGACCCGGATTTGATTTCCATTTCTTAAAAAATATTTTGGAAGTATAATATGGAAGTACAGTAATTACAGAATTGACTATTTCCCCATTTGACAAATATAAAGTACATTTATAACTATCAGAATTGGATGATTCTTGATTGTAAGAATCAGCAAATCCATTTATTATTATCAGACTAAAAATATCTATTTCGCTATATTTACCGTATTTGAAAACTTTATGAAGTTGCAAATTATCATTATCAGTAAAATAATCAATTATTAACGAATCCCATTTTGGTATATTATTATAAATTTCAAATTGATATATGATTGAATCTAAGGATATATCCAAATACCTGAAATCATTTTTTATATTATAAACTAAACTTTCCGGCTTGCCTTTCTCTACAACATCAAATAAAACAGAAGCTTCAAAACTATTTTTAGGAAAGGTAAGGAAGTTATCCGATCTTTTATATAAATCAATATATCTATAAAACCCATTGCCATATAATCTTAATGTATCATTGTATTCTTTTATTATCATCTTGTTATTTAAACCAAAATAAATCCTGTTCCCACCATTCTTTGTACAAGAACTCATAATAATACTAAAAGAAATGAAGATAATCAATATACTTTTCATTTTTTACATTTATCATTTGAACAATTAGAATTTAATTTTTTTTAACTATTCCAAACGGCGTTTTTCTTTTTTAATGCTTTCCAGGCTTTTGCATTAAAACTCCCCGATATCCCTAATCAGATTCCCGAATGTACCTCTCTATAATAATACTTTTATCATATAGCAACACATATATCATAGATGCAAGATTAGTGATGATAGTTGGTCGGGAGGGTGATTTTTTTATTTTCTCTCTTAGTGTTCCTTAGACTTAGTGCCTTAGTGGCAAAAACGATAGCCATTATTGCCGCCAAGATACTAAGGCACCAAGTTGCACGAAAAATGTCCAACTCGAAACAAGTCTTCTTTATTTTACATCATTCTCCCCCTTTTCAGAAATTATCAAATATCTGGTTTTTGTATGGGTAAAACACCTTGAAGACTTGGGGGAGAACCTTCAAGGTGGCACTCAGATTTAGTGAATTTACTATTTTTTAAGTAAATCTAATTTCTTGTAAATTTTCTTAATAGGTTTTATATTAGTTTTAATTCTAATGTCATCAAATTTAATGGAGTCCAAATGGCTATTAGGAAAACAAATAATAGCTTTATTTGGGCATGTATGATTATTAAAGGATTTAGTACTTTCAGTATTACAAAAACAATTTAATTCAATAAAAAATAATCCTTTTACCATGTCGAACAAAGGGCAGTGTCCAAAGCCTGTTATAGCCCAATTAAATACAATAAAACCATTTTGCTTGCAAATCTCGAATTTGAAAACATAATCATCTATTTTAGTGTACTTATCATTAATTCTATTAACTAAATATACAATAACATAATATTCATTTCCCTTTTTAAAAATATCGGATAATTGAATTAATGATTTACAATTGTCGTCATCAATATTAGTAGCTATTTCATTTACTTTAAAATTTACTGTTTTAATAGCAAATTGCGATCGTAAATCGTTTAAATTAAGCTTTTCAAACAATCCTTGCCTTTGTCCTAAAACTTTTTCAACATTAAACTTTCTTCCGCTATATTTGAATATAGCTGAATCCGTAAGATCTACAGTTGATATTGCGATGTGTTTATCGTTGATGATATAATTCATGTCTGTATATAGATATCCTGTGATACCACCATCGCATAATATATAGTTGTTGATAATAAAATCATAAATATATATTAGTCTATTATTATCAATTTCAATTTTATTTTGTGATGAAATAGCATTATTCAAGATTAATAAAAAGGATATAAAAATTATTTTTTTCATGGACAGACTGTATTTAGTTTATTAAAAATATCAGAGTTATTATGCTTATAAACGTTATAATTATGGAATTTGTCTACGGCATAATTTGGAGAGTATCCGCATTGCCATAAAATATCTTCTGGAAAGCCATTAAGAACTAATCCAATATAATCATCGTACTCACCTTTTCCTGTAATTTCTATAAGATTGTTAACCATTTCATTTAGATATTTGTCTAACATAAGTTTATGTTGATCTGTTGTTGTATTTGTTCCATATTCTGAAACAACTAATTTTTTAAATACATTCAAATAATTCAATGAATTTTGTGTTTTACCATCAAATCCAAATAAATTCATGCAATCATTGAATATTTTTGCATGTATTAGTTCATGTTGTAATGTTTCAAACATTTCCAATTTATCTTGTCCTCCGCAATTACTTTTATCAATTTCTATATATACAATTCCGTCTTGAATGTCTGTTTTACCAAATATTTTCTTATCGTCAGTGGATAAGTTACCTGCTCTGATATCAATTACATTTTTCCAATCATTTGGATCTTCAAAACTTTTGAATAAATCACAGACAAATGTTGTAATTAATCCTTTTCCCCCCTGCATATTTTCCCATATACAAGCCAACTCAGGACAAGTCGTTTTTAAAGTAGGAGATGTATTTATCTTTGTTCCACTATCCCCGATATCTTTCATCAGATCCTCGATAGTACCGAGCTATAATAATACTTTTATCATATAGCAACACATATATCTTAGATGCAAAATTAGTGGTGATAGTTGGTCGGGAGAGT
>Ga0256833_1001331_pt1 | contig 18258 bp, 24 predicted proteins | sample 356284metaG_FD_190535 | JGI IMG/M metagenome (GOLD analysis project Ga0256833, IMG submission 190535) | Hydrothermal vent microbial communities from Mid Atlantic Ridge, Atlantic Ocean - 356-284 | ecosystem: Environmental > Aquatic > Marine > Hydrothermal vents | place: Atlantic Ocean: Mid... | reverse complement strand
AGGCCGTTTCACCAGAAGCCCACCACACCGCCTTTTCGTCCACCCCATCCGAAAGGTCACGCAACCCCGCAGGCCATCCGGCCTCGTCCAGCACCAGCCCCATTGCCTCGCCCGCGTAAATGCCGCGCTGCATCGCTTTCCACACCGCCGCGCGCAGCATTCCCCAGCCATCCTCGACATCCATCCGCACCTGCGGGTACCCGCCCTTTGCCTCCCGCTTGATGCGCTTGATGCGCCCATACGCCACCGGCCAGGTGCTCACGCCATCGCTTACCTTTATCTTGAAAGCCTTGTTCGCCGTGAAGTTCGGGTATAGGGGGCTGTCGGTGTTCCACGGATCATACCGCCCCGCCTCGTCCAGCAGCATCACCGTCCCCGCGCCCACCTGCGGCGGCTCGAACCCCTTCCCGTTGCTCCGAACGACGTTCTTTCGCCCGCGGTGCAACGTCATACCAAACAGATTCTCCCCCTCGTCTGCCTCGAAGGTTCCGTCGCCGTCCCAGTCGACCCATAAACGCCACGTCAGCGCCATCACATCGCCTCCGCCAAAGCCGCGCGCACCTTCTCGGCCACAAACGTCCCCAACACCCGTTCCATCTCCACCTCATCGGCCATGCTCACCGTCGGCGCGTACGTAATCGGCACTACGACCTGCACCCGCGCCGCCGCGGGCGCAACCTGTTGCGATGCCCGCCCCAGCGGCGTGAACGTCGCCCGCTCAGGCCCCGCCTCACCGGCCAGAAACAGCGTTGGCCTCCGCACCAGCCAATCCCCGCCCTTCGCCTGCGGGATAGGTGCCGTCCACCCGGCAGCGCCGCCGCCGATCTTCGGCACCGAACCATGTGTATGAATGTTGATGTCGATGTCCACCTTCTTCGGCAACCCGCTGATCTGCCGCCCCACATCCCCCACCATCTGGGCATACTCTTCCGGCCCCACTTTCCCCTCCATAAAGGCCTGCGTCAAATAGCCAATCGCATCCTGCGCCTTGGCCGTCTTCTCATCCACCAGCCCAAGCCCCTTCGCCAGGCTCGTCAGCGCGCTGTAGGCTTCGTCAATCGCGCTCCCGCTGTTGTTCATGTCCTTGATCAGCCCCTGCTCCAACCCCTGCATGATCATCTTGCTGGCAATGTTATAGGTAATCTCCGCCGTCTGTCGCCTGTAGGCCGCGGTAGTGTTGTCCAGCGCGCCCTGCAGGTCGCCATAGGTCGCCTTCAAATCCTCCAGTCGCTGCTTGTCTGCGCCGCTTAGCCACTTCTTCCCTTCCAGCGCCTCGATCTGTTGCTGCACTTCCCCCATCCGCTTCCGCAACTCACCCGTCTTCTGAATATAGTCGTCATACGCCTTGCCCAGCGGCCCCGCAATCGTCTGCTGCAGCAAATCCATTGCCTGTTTGAACTGCGCCTGCGTGTTCACCCCCGCCAGCACGCTCGTCACCAGTTTCCCATGCGCCGCCGCAGCAGCATAAATTTCGTTGGTATACCCCGCGCTCGCCAGCATCGCCCGATCATACGATTCCGCCTCCACGGCCACCGCGTGTGCCTGTTCCCACTCGGCATCTGTCAAAATTCCCAACTGTTTATAAGTGCCATCTAACGCTCTGCCTTCTGCAATGGCTATTCTGATATGCTCAGCGCTCGCGTTCGTAATCTTTTTAGCAACGACTGCCGCCCGCAACATCTCGTCAACATACTCATCATACGTTTTTGCATTTTTCCGCATCTCAATTTCATGGTCACTGTAAGCCTTTCCTACTTCACTTAGCCCCTCTTCCACCATCTTACCAAACTTATACATCTCGTAAGTAGCAGCAGCCACCGCCATGATAGCCGCAGCAGTAACGCTTGCCTTTGCACCGACAGACGTCAGTCCCGCAATATACGCTCTGAACCCGCCAGCCGCTGCAATATCTTTTGAGAGTTCGCTTACCGCCTGCGCCGTTTTTCCCACAGCGATCATCGCCGGGCCTGCCGCCGCCGCCATCGCGCCGAAACCCACCACCATCTTCCGCGTCCCCTGCGGCATCTCGCCAAACGTCGCCAGCATGTCGTTGAACACATGCACCGCATCGATCGCCACCGGCAGCAACTCTTGCCCCAACGCCGCCCGCGCATCCTCGAACTCCGCCCGCAAAATCCGCGTGCTGTTGGCCAATGCCCCGCTCGTCCGCCGAAAATCCCCCTGCGCGTTCTTCGTCTGCTCCAAAATCAGCGCATACCGCGCCTGAATCATCGCCGCCTGGCTCACCTGCCCGTTGGCGTCCGCCAGGCCCATCTCCATCGCCTTGGCCTGCACCGCCGCCTGATTCAAATTGATGCCCAGCGACCGCAGCGGCTCCACCTCCCCCACCAGGCCGCTGCGTAACTTCTCCAGCACGTCTTCCGGGTTCAGGTTGTTGAAACTCGCCAGATCTGCCGCAAGTTTCACCAAACTCACCGACATATCCGCCGCGGGCTTCTTTCCCATCCCGATGGTCGTAAACAGGTTGCCAAACGTCCCCGCAGCCTCCAGCGCCGCGCGCTGGCTCAACCCCACACTCTGCGCCGCCGTCTTCCCGAAATCCTCCACCTCCCCCGCCGCGCTGCCGAACACCACCTCCACCTTGTTCATCGCCTCGTTCAAGTCGCTGGCCGCCTTCACGCTCACCGTGCCCATCGCCACCAGCGGCGTGGTCACGCCCACCGTCAGCGCCTTTCCCATGCGCTCCATCTTCTTCCCCCATCGCGCCGTCTCGCGCTGCACGCGCTTGATGTCCGCCGCATACTCGTCGGCGTCCAACTGCAACAACACCCTCAACTGCGCCAGCACCGTCATGCTCTCTTTCTCCTCTTGTCTGCGCCGCCAAACGCCGCATTCAGCGCCTCGACCAACGCCTTCAAATCGCGCCAATCCCGCCGCGCCCGGCGCGGCTTCCACCACTCAGGCCAAAAGTCCTTCACCCGATACGCCCTGCGCCTCGCCTTCGGGTCCCGGTGCAGGTTGGCCAACATCGCCATCAGGCTCGCCATCCACACATCCAGCCGCCCGCCTCCCTGCGGCTCCACCCGCAGGAAAGCCTGCCACTCCGCGAACTCCCGGCTGCTCACCCTGGCCTGCGCCTCCGCCACGCTCATGCCCAGCAGCGCCGCTAAGCGAAACCACGCCCGGCGCTCCGGGCGCGCCCTCAGTTTTTTTCCAGCGCCTCCACGTCTGCTTCCGTCAGCGCCGAAAGCCGCACCGCTGCCTCGAACACCCGTTGCAGCGCCGCCGCGCTCTTCCTGCCCAGCGCCTCGATGTCCTCATCGCTGAACACCCGCTTCCCTTCTTCGTCCACGATGCACCGAGCCAGATACCGCGCCCGGAAGTTATCCAGCGGCCGCCGCAGCGCCGCCGCTTCCGCTTCCAGCGCGTCGCGCTCCGCGCCGGTCAACCCGCGCACGCGCACCACGCCGCCCCACTCCGGCACCGGCACCTCTACCGTCCCCAAATCCTGCGCCTGCAAAATCTCCTCACGCGTCAAAAACTTCCCGGCCATCCATGCACCTCCGCAATTCGCAATTCATCATTCGCAACTCGCAATTCGCAATTCTTCATTCGCACTTCCAGGGCCGGCGCGCCCCCCTCGCGCCTGCCCCTAACCAGCCTAACTTTCCTAACGCCCTAACCTTCTTTTACGCCAGCGTCGGCTTCCCCGTAACCTTCAGCGTCACACTCGCGGCCAGCTTGCCGCCCACCGGCGCATCCGGCTCGAACCCCGTCACATAAGCCGCAAACTGCCACGCCGTCCCGTCCGGGAAAACCACCTTCCAGTTGCGCTTCGTCCGCGCGCTGTAGTCCGCCAGCAGCCCGGCGGCGGCGTTGTGGGTGGTATCGGTTGGAATGAAATTGATGTCGAAACTCACCTCGCCGCCGTCCAGCAGCGTCACGATGTACTCCTTCCACCCATCCGGGCTTCCCTGGTGGGTGACCTCCTCCGTGTCCGCGCTCAGCGCGGGCGGCTTGATGTCCAGCACCTCCGCAATCGGGGTGAAATTCTCCGGGTCTGCCCCATCACCCCGCTGCAACAGCGTGCCAAACGCAGAAATTGCATTGCTTTCAGTCATCGTTCACTCTCCTTGGTTTCAGTCTTCCGCGTGCCAGAGAATCACATCCAGCACGCGCTCGAATTTGCCCGTCTCGAACAGAAAACCATCGTTCTCGTTGTCCACGAAGACCGCCTGCACCGGCACATCGCCCATCGTCCCGCGATACCCGCTCACCGCCTGCCGCACGGCCTTCGCCACTGCCGCCGCTTCGGCCTGCCGCGCCGCCCTCGCCGTCACCTGCACCCGCGGCCACGCCAGCCTGCTCGCTCCCGTGTGCGCATACGCCCGCGGCGTGCTCACCCGCCGCAGCACCACCAACGGCAGCGCCGCATCCTGGGGCGCAACGGTTACGAACACCCGCTCGCCCACCAACGCCGCTACCCCGGCATCGGTCAGCAAAAACGCCCGCAGCGCCTCCACCACGTCCATCATCGCGTCGCCTTCGCAATCGCCCTGAGCAGCACCTTGCCCATCGCCTGCACGGCCTCGTCACTGTGCTCGTCGATGGCCGGGCGCAAAAACGGCCTCTCCGGCACGCCGGGGTGATGCACCTCGCCGCGCACCACCTGGCTGTCGCCTGCGCCAAACGCCACCGCCCGCTTCCCCGACTTCCGCTTCGGGCGAATCACATGCGGCCGCGCCCCAAACTCCGCGAACGCATAATCCCAGTGCTTGCGGTCAGGCCCCACCGCCGCGGCCACCCGGTCGCCCTTCCGCTTCTCCGAAACCGCATACACATGCGGCCCCGGCGCATTCCGCCGCGCAATCCGCTCGATGACCAGCGCGCCCTCGAACACCGCATCCGGCAGCACCTTCCGTAAATCGACGCCCAACTTTCGCAGCGCATCGGTCAACTCGCTCAAACCGGTCACCTGCCAGTCGATTTTCGCCTTCCGCCCGCTGCTCTTTCTACTCATCTACCTGCTCCTTGCACAGCAGCAACCACATCCGTTTGCCTTCGTTCACGTTCACCACGCTCGTAATCTCGAACACGCGCCCGGCGAAAAGCAGCCGCATCGTGGGCCTTGGCGTCGCGCCCGCGCGCCAGCGCAGCCACACCTTGTGCGTCACCTCGGCTTCCACCTGCGCGCCCTCCTGGAACTCGCGCCCGCTCACCGGCTGCACCGTCGCCCACGTTGTCAGCACATCCTCCCAGGCATCCACGGGCTGCCCAAAATCGTCCACCGCGCCCGTTCGCGCCTGCAACGTCACCCTGTGCCTCAACCGACCGCTCTCCATCGCCGCTTCCTCATTCGCCGTTCTTCATTCGTAATTCGCCGCTCGCAATTCGCTATTCGCAATTCTTCATTCGCAATTACTCAAACCTCACCGCCCGCAGCGGCTCCACCAGCCACCACACGCCCATCGGCACCTCTTCCAGCGCCTTGGCTTCGCTCACTGCCTCGCGATGCTCGAACCAGTGCGCCGCCAGCAACCGGATGGCCTGCCGTATCGCCTCCGGCACGGTGTCGGCCTCGTCGCCGTACCCCGCGGTGTAGGTCACCCGCACCCCCGCAGCCGGGGCCAGCGCCGAGCCTGGCCATGCCTGCCCCGCGCGCAGCACCACCCGCCCCGGCTCCGAGGTCGTATCTACCGCATACGTGCCTGCATCCAGCACATGCACCGCGCCTACCGCATCCGTCCACGTCACCGCGCTCACCACCTGCAGCGGCGGGCGCGGCAGGCGAATCGCGTTCCCCTCCGGCCAGGCGTCTAAGGTCAGGGCCAGGGTCTGGGTGATGAACGCCCGCCACAGCAGCCGCTCCAACGTCTCTCGCGCCGCGCCGATATAGGCCGCAATCAGGCCGTCTTCGTCGGCATAGTCCACGCGCAACTGCGCCTTCACCTCCTCCACGCTCACCGGCTCCCTCACCGGCGGCGTCACCACAACCAGACCCATTGCCCTACCCTCCGCAACTCGCAATTCGCAATTCGCAATGCTTCATTCGCCATTCGCTATTCGCCACGCTATTCCTTCACCGCCTTCTCCGGCGGCTCCTTCGCGGCCTTCTCGCGCTTGGCCTTCACCTTCACGGCCACACCGCGCCCGGCGCGAATCACGCTCTTCGCCAGCCCGTCGGGCAATTCCACCACCTCACCGGGCTTCCGCACCACGCCCTGTATCGTACACGGCACCAAAATCTTGACCTTCACGATGCACCTCCGCAATTCGCAATTCTTCATTCGCAATTCATCATTCGCCGTTCCAGGGCCGGCGCGCCCCCCTCGCGCCCGCCCCTAACGCCCTAACGTCCTAACGACGTCCTCACACCGCCGCGTCCAGAATCACCGCAAAACTCTCCGGATGCCGCAGCGCAATGTCCACATCCATGAACCCGGTCACCAGCAACTGGCCTTTCCGGCCCTGGGTATACGGGTCAACCAGGATGTCCAACCCATTGCCCCAGATGCCGATGACCAGATCCTGCCAGTTCCCGAAGAAAATCGCACTCAACCCCGTGCCGCTCCCCTTGGTCAGGTCGCTGCGCACCTGGGTCGTCACCAACGCGCCATAGCCGTTCAACGGATTCGGGCCGTCCTCCCAGATGAAACTGGGGTACCCGCTCACCTTCGGCGCGGTCTTCAGGTAGCCGCGCACCTTCGGGTTGGTGAGGTACGCCATCCGTTGCACGTCTGCATTGGCCGCGGCAATCGCCGTCTCCAGCGCCACGATGTGGCGCCACTCCGGCGCGCCGCCATTGTCGCCGATGGCCACCACGCTCACCTCGGCGTTGTTCGCCACGCCCAGCGGTTCGGGGTCGGTGCCGCTGCCGTGCAACCCCGCGCGGTCGATGCCTAAGGCAATCGCCTGCGCAATGTCCTCACGGGTCAGGCGCTCCACGTCCTCGCTGCTCTGCAACAGCGCCTTGCGGCTGATGGCCGTAGTCGCCGAGATGGATTTCGGCTTCAGCACCACCTGATCGAAGGTGTAATTGCTCTCGCTTGCCTCGCCGTTCTCGGCCACCCAGGCCGCCGTTGCCCCGCCGGTCATCCGCGAAAGCGGCAAGTTGCCCACCAACCCGGCCAGCGTGCGCGCGCCTGCCCGCTTCAGCACCAGCCGCGCATACAGCATCTCGATGAAGGTGATCGGCTCCTGCCCCACCAGGTACCCGCCCTGGGCGTCGGTTCCGGTCACGATGCCGCGCCGCTCACCGGGCAATGGCGCTTCCAGCACGTCGAAAGGCACGAAGAAACCCCGCGGCTCCCGGCCCAGGCGCTTGGCCACTTCCTCGCTCGCCTCGCGCTCCAACGGCGCTTCGCGCCAGTCGTTTTTCTCTGCCGCCCGGATCGCCCGCAGCAGGCTGTACTGCTCCAGGTCGCGCCCTTCCATGCCGATGCGCCCCTGCGGCTCCGGCTTCACCGCGCCGCGCTGCGGCTCGCGCAACTCGCGTACTTCGATGCTCACCTTTTCCAGCCGCGCGGCGCGCGCTTCCAACGCGTCGGCCTCGGCCATCAAGCCGTCGAACTTTTCCTGCTCTTCGGCAGTCAGGTCCCGGTCTTCGGCCTCGGCGGCCTCCACCAGCGCCTGCGCCTCTTCCAACTTCTGCGCCCGCTTCTGGCGCAATTCGTCCACTTTGGTACCCATGAGATTTCCTCCTCGAACTAAAGCCTTTTCGCGATCTCAACTTTGGCGCGCAACACACGCCAGCGCCGCCCCTGCCGCGCCTGGCCGTTGCCTGCCTCGCCCTCGCCCGCGCGGCCCTCCGCGCCGGCCTGGGCCGGTAACGCCGCCTTGCGGCGTAAATCCGCCAACCATGCTTCCAACGCCCGCACGCCGATTTCCGTCTGCGGGTACGCTGGGAAAGTCACCGGCGACACATCGAACAAATCCACATCCAGCAGCCGCCGCACCAACTTCCCATCTTCCGCCGTGCGCCACTCGTCGCCCCCCTCCGGCACCCGGAACGAAAACGACATCTGCGTCACATCCCCGCGCCGTATGCTCTCCATCAAATCCCGCGCCCACTGGGTCTCCGGCGGCAAAATCTCCACCCGCAGCCCCCGCTCGTCCTCTTCCAGGTGCAGCGTTCCCGCGCGGGCGCGCCCCAGCACGAAGTTCGTGTCGTGGTTCCACAGCGCCACCACGTCCTGCCCCTCGGCTAACGCCCGTCGGAACGCCCCCGGCGCAACCTCTTCGTAGAAGTCCCAAATCAGCGCCCGCTGGTTGAACACCGCTGCATAACCCACCAACCGCGGGCGGCCATCCGCGCTCGCCTCCGCCCGCATCTCTGCCGTAAACGCCCGCCGTTCCACCGGCGCCCCCACCATCGCCAAAGCACGCAAATCCGGCGGCGTGACGCCTGCATCCTTCAAGTGCGCGGCCAGGTGCCGCCATACGCCTTCACGGTCGTCGTCTGGAATCTGCACCCCGCCGCGTGCCCCGTTTAGCGCCGCAATCCCCGCAACGCACGCCCGCACGTTGGCCGCGCCGACGTTCCCCTCCGCGTCCACCATGTGATGCGGCAACTTATACGCGCTCTTCGCCGTTGGGTCGCCCTCCGGATCGACCCACGCATACATCCGCTGGTAATAGGCTCCATCGCCATCGCTCTTCAGCCGCGCCACCATCTCCGGCCCGTCCCAGGGCTTGTCTACCGTCTCCGTATGATGCACCTTGATTGCTCCCATCGTTCCTTCCTCCGCAATTCGTCATTCGCCATTCGCAATTCGCCATTCGCAATTCATCATTCGCTATTCGCCACTCGCCATTCACGACGCCACCGTAATCGTGCAATCGCACCCGGTGTGCAGCGGCGGGTGCCCCACCCACTGCCGCACCACGAACTCCGGCTTGCTCTCGTCGCCTGGCAGCACCTCGCCCTTGGCCACGAACCACCCTTCGATGCCGACCACCTGCCCGTCCAGCCGCTGGCAATAAGGGCAACTCTTGTCGTACGTCACCCATACCAGGTGCTTCACCCCCAACGCGGCGAAAACCCACTTGGCCACCGCATTGTTCAGCCGGTGAGCATTCCACCGCGTCTCCTTGTCGGCGCGCGTCGCCCGCCATTCCTCCATCCGCGCCGTCACCGCATCCAGCGCCGCGCTCGCATCGCTCTCATTGGCCAACGCCCTCACCTGCCCCGCGCTGGAACCCGTCCACCGCGCCGCCAGGGTCTGTAAATACTCATCCACGAAGCCCTCCACCCCCTGGGGCGCGCCCTGCGTTCCCGCGGGAACGCCGGAAGCCCCCGCCGCCTCGCTCGCCGCGGCGTCGGCCACCGCCCGCCCGTAGGCCAGGAAGACGGGGCGCAGTTTGTCCTGCATCCAGGCGGCGTGCTGCTCCATGAACGCATCCAACCACGTCAGAAAACCCAGCACGTCGCCCTTGCCGAGATATTTCCGCGCCGCGTTGGCCACATCGTTGGCCTCGCGCCGCACCACCCGCTCGAACGCATCCCGCAGCGCCTCGTCGTGCATCTCGATCAGTTTCCGCCGCGCCGCCACCCGCGCTTCTCGCTCGCGCCGCTCCGCGTTTGCCCCGCGCTGCTCTGTGCTTGCCCGCTGCCCCTCCTTCGGCATCATGTTCAGCGGCGTCCAATACGCATCCCCGCCCTCGATGGGGTTCATGTTCTCTAATTCCCGGATGTCGTTCGCGCTCAACCAGCCGCCGTTCCGCCCGATGGCATACGCCTCGTAACGGCTCTTGACGTCGCCTCGCAGCAGCCCGTCTACCAGATGCTCCACGAAATACCGCTTCCGCTCCGCGGGCGTCAGCAGCCGCAGCCAAATCGCCTGCTCCCACCGCACCAGCCACGGGCGCAGGGTGTAAACCACGAACTCAATCCCCTGCTGCTCGATATTGCTGAATGTCGCCCGGTCCAGGTCTCCCAACATGTGCGGCGGAATGCGGTACAGGCGTGCAATCTCCGCAATCTGGAATTTGCGCGTTTCCAAAAACTGCGCATCCTGCGGCGGAATGCCCACCGTGCTGATGTCCATCCCCTCTTCCAGGATTGCCGGTTTGTGGGCTTTGTCTACCCCGCTGTGGGCTTCCTCCCAACTGCTCTTCAGGTGCTTGTACGCATCTTCGCTCAACTTTCCGGGGTGCTTCAACACCACACCGGGGCGCGCGTCGTTCTCGAAGAACCGCGCCCCATAGGCTTCCGCCGCCTGCAAAAGCCAAAGCCCCTGCCGCGCCAGGCTGATGGGCGAATACCCCACCAACCCGTCGAAACTCAGCGCCGGAATGTGCAGAATCTCATCGGCAGCGAACGGCTCCCGCACCCCCTCGTAGTGATATTCCAACTGCCCCGCGGCGTTGCGCGTCACCGTCATCCTGTCAGGCCGCAGCGGCCACAACGCCATCACGCGCCCGCCGCGGTCGCGCACAATCTGGGCAAACGCATTGCCCCACGCCCCTAAGTGCGCTTGCAGCGTCTCCCGAAACACCACCGCGGTCATCTCATCGTTGGGCGCATCGTGCAGCAGCCGATACAGCGGGTGCTCCACCGCCCGCCGCTTCCCGCCATTCGGCAGCCTCTCGTAAACAATCAGCGGCAAACTCCCCACGCTCTCCGCCAGCAGGCGGATCGCGCTGTACACCGCGATGATATGCAGCGCGTTTTCAGGCGTCACCGGCTGCCCGCTCGCCCGCAACGCCGTCCACCACTGCTTCGTCGGCAGGGTATACACCCCGCGCCGTTCAGGTAACGCCAATGCCCGCTGCAAAATGCCCATCTCAACGGCTCCGCATCGCGCCCAACAGACTCACCACCAGCAGCATCCCACCGGCTGCCAGCAGCCCCAAATCCAGGCCCCACCGCAGGCCCACGCCCGCGCTGGTCATCGCCCAGCCCACAAACCCCATCACGTCATAGACATCCACATGCAACCGTTTCATAGCGTCCGTATCCCTCGCGTTTCGTAAACCGACCCGCCTTCAGCGGCGTGGCGCGTCGCCCTGTCCAGCGCCATGATGAGCGCCACCATCCCGTCGATTTTCTCGCGGCTCTTCCGCTTGTTCGGCTTCACATTACCCGCCGGGTCGGTATCCACCACCATGTTGTCGGCCATCCACCGCAGCACCGGGTGCCCGCCGTGGGCAATCTTCCCGTTCAGCACCATCCGCAGCAATTCTTTCGTCGGCGGGCTCATGCTGCGGAAGCCCTGCCCAAACTGCACCATCGTAAAGCCGCGCTCTTCCAGCGCCGTGCTGATCTGGATCGCGCCCCACCGGTCGAAAGCGATTTCCCGAATGTCATACATCTCGCCCAGGCGCTCGATTTCCGCCATGATGAAGGCGTAGTCGATCACGTTCCCCGGCGTCGCCGTAATGTAGCCATCCCGCACCCAGGCGTCATACGGCACCCTGTCCCGCCGCGCCCGCTCCACAATGTTCTCCTCCGGAATCCAAAACCGCGACACCACCCGCCACAAACCGCCCTCCTCCTCCGGCGGGAAGACGATTTCGAACGCCGCGATGTCCACGCTGCTCGCCAGATCCAGCCCGCCATAACCCACGCGCCCCGCCAGGGCTTCCTCGTCCACCGGATGGGCGCAGCGGTTCCACGCCTCCATCGGCAGCCACCGCGTCTCCTGCTGCGTCCACTGGTTCAGGTGCAGCCTCCGGAAGGTGTTCTGATACGCCGGGCTCTGCTGCGCCCGCCGCGCCTCCCCGCGCAGATACTCCCACTTCAGCGTGTGCCCCAGGCTGGGGTTGGCCTTCTTCCAAACCTCCTCGTCCAGCCAGTCGTCATCCTCGTCCGCCGCCCAAATCGCCGGGTAGAAGGTGTCGTCTTCGATGATTCCCTCGGCCACCTTGCGGGCATACTCATGCTGCTCCCAACAAATGCTCTCGCGGTCATACCCCGCCGTGGTAATCGCAATCACCAGAGGCTGCCGCCTCGCCCCCGTTGCCGTGGTCAGTACATCCCACAACTCACGGTTGGGCTGGGCGTGCAACTCGTCGAACACCACCCCGTGAGCGTTGAACCCGTGCTTGGTGTACGCATCCGCCGAAATCACCCGGTAAACGCTGTTCGTCGCTGGCACCACGATGGAGCGCTTATAAGGCTCACTACGCGCCGCCAGCGGCGGGCTGGCTTCCACCATCTGCTTTGCCAGGTCAAAGACGATGGCCGCCTGGTCTGTATCCGAAGCCGCGCTGTAAATCTCCGCCCCCGGCTCATCGTCCATGAACAGCATGTACAGCGCCAGCCCCGCGGCCAGGTTGCTGTTATGCGTGGTCACCATCCCCTCACCGGCCAGATAGAGTTCCCCTTCCACCTGGATGCAATTCACCGTGCAGTTCCCTACCGGCTCTACCGCCCGCACCATCCTCCCCATTGACCGGGTAGGACGCTCCGGCGCTGGCTTGAGGCGCATTTGCTTACGCCTTACTGAAACCGGTGGCCGGTCCGCAAACGCCCAGAACTGCGCTCGATACCGGGGGCCTTTGTCTTCACCGTTTAGCCGAGCCCTGTCCACCTTGACCGTGACCTTGTACCCCAAAGAGCGGATCAACTCCACCGCGTCCTCAAAAAGGCCCTGGTTGGTCAAAACCAACTCGCATTGACCTTGCTTTGAGATATACCCATCTGCATCCATCAGCCCTTGCAACAGCGCCATCCGTTGCTCATACGACGCCCGTAGGTACATATCCGGAATTCGCTTGGCCCCGATTAGCCCCAACGCTCGCAGCCGCGCTTGGACAGAGCGCGCCCTGCTGGCCTGCCGCCGATCGCCGTCGGTCAACCTGACAACCACAGCCTGCGCTCCCTTTTTTGCCGCCGCTTTGACCGGTATCCCCTCCAGACGAATCCGCTCGATCATCTCGGCCGCGTCTTGCGCGTTGAGTGTGACTACTGCAGCCCGTGAATGTCCATCGGCCAGCCACATGCCCAGAGTATACGGCGGAATGGGCAGATCCCTTTCCGGCAACTGCAATGGTGCATGCAACGGTATTCGATGCACGAGGTCGCCTCGTGCCCCCGCCCGCAGCGTTTCCCTCAACTCCTCCGTCGTCACCGGTGGCAAAGGCCCACGCGAACCTTTCTTCCGCTTCGTGTACCAGGTGCGTTCCGTCACCCATTCGTGCTTCGCGTGTGCAATCACCCACGAACCATCGGAAAACTCAACTCGAAAACAAGGCCCCTCGTAGGGTGGCGTCACGGCAAGCACCTTCTTAGGGACTCCATCTGGGCCAAAGACTTCGTTGCCTGACCTCAACTCTCCGTGCAACTTCCATCCTTCCGGGGTAGGAATGGGCGTGTCTACAGCCAACGCTTTCCCATTCTTTCTCGGCACCTCGATGTACACCGTCCGATAGCGCCGCGTGCCGTCGGCCCGCTTCCAGCCGAAAATATCGCGCACGATCTTCTTTTGCCACGGCAGCAGCAAGAATGGCTGACCGGCCCATTCGCCCTTGACATGGACCAGCAGGCGCTCGAAGAATGCCACGGCCACCGCCGCGGCCCGCTCGTCGAACCAATACTCAGCCATCCTCACCCTCGCCGTCATCCCGCATCACGGTAACGCTCTGCGTTTCGTGCTCCACCGCATCTGCTGCCTGCGCCACCGCCGCAAAAAGCATCTCCGCGAGCGATTTCTCGCCGTGCCCTGGCTGCACATGCACCCGCGCCCTGTCTGCTGGCGTCAGCCCGAACCGGGCTGCGTACTCCCGAAAGGCTTTGCTGTTGTCCCGCCATACCTGCAGCAGCGGGTGCTTGCGCGGCAGCCCGCGCTCGTCCTCAGCGATCATGCCTTCCTGCTCTATCTGCCGCCAGGCTTTGCTGGCCAGCGCCCAATGCTTCGCCATAATCTCGAACGCGGGCACATCTGCTGCCGTCAGCAGCCCCATGTCCACCAGCGCCCGCGCTGCTTTGCGCCAAAACCGCGCTGCATCGCCGTCCAGTCCGCTCGGCACCCGCGGCGGCCTGCTCAACGCCTGGGCCGTAGGCTCCTCCGGCAAGGCGCGCTTGCCTGGGTTGCCCTCCAACTGCTTCAGCGCGGTGGGTTTCGGCGGTCTGCCCCTCATCGCTCCCCCTCCTGTGGAAATTCCGCCAATTTCGCGGGCGCGTGCGCATGACTGCGAAACGGTCTCGCACTCTTGTTTCCCAGAGATTTAGCCCCCCCTCCCCCCTGGGAACGCCCGAAGCCACCATCTTCCAGCGCGGTCTTGCGCGCGTGGCATGATTTGCACAGAGGTTGCAGATTGCTACGCTCGTTTGTGCCGCCTTGGGCCAACGGCACGATGTGATCTACCTCGGTAGCCAGCACCACCTCACCGCGGGCGGCATGGATACCAAACGGGTCTGCGCAAAGCGGCTGCTCTCGCAGCACCATCTCCCGCACCTTCCGCCAACGCGCATCGTAGCCGCGCCGTGCTGCACTTCCCCGCGCCCGCTCATGCCAGCGCGCGTGCGCCCGGCAATACGCCCCTACCTCCGCGTACCGCGGGCAACCCGGAAATGCACATGGACGGCGCGGCTTCCTCGGCATCAGTCCGCTCCTCGTCCCTGCCGTGCCAGCACCTGGCCCACCTTCTGCTCTACGCGCTCTAACTTCTCATCATGCACCTGCATCGCCAGGTGCAACTGCCCCAGGCGCTCCGCTACATTTGCCAGCGCCTCATCTCGGCGCGCCAACGCTGCATCGAAACGCTTGAGCATCTCCAAGGCAAACCACATAAACGCCGCCACGAGGGGGACCTGTACCGCCAACGAAACCCATAAATCCTGCATCACTCACCCCTCTTGCTCGTCGAACCAGCGCGCCACACGGCTCAAATCTACCCGCCCCGACACGCCCGGCCAGCGCCCCCGGCTCGTGTACTGCCACAACGCCACGCGCTCCCAACCCGGCACCATCAACGGCTCATCTGCGCCGCGGTAGTCGGCCACCATCAGCGGACAACGCGCCGCAATCTCGGCATCACCTTGTGCCCCGAAATAGGCTTCCCACACGTCCTTGCGCGTGTAGATGACAGGCGCTTTCCCGCTGGTTTCCTCCACAGCGTCGATCCACACCTGTACCTGATTTGCCGCCCATGCCTGTTTCCCCTCCGGCGGATACCACTCCAAATCCAGCATCGCCCGCTCGCCGCGCTGCACGCCTGTCACGCGCACGAACACCGCCGCCTGCACCAGCCCATCGAAGCGCGGGTCGTAGAAGTGATAAGCCCAGCGACGCCAATCCAAAAACCTCGCCCGCGCCCAGCGTTCGCCGAAGCGCGGGTCGAGAATGTGAACGCCTTGCGTCGCCTTCAGAATCAACACCCACGGGCGCGCCGTCGCCCAGAAAAGGCCGGTAACCCGATTCCACAAACTTAAATCCACCGCGTGGGCATTGACCCACTCACCGGGCTCATCGTCCACCGCCTCGGTGTAGCCCAAATGGATCCACCCCGCCACGGGTGAGCGAATCTCTCCCCATACGCCGCGGCGCTCTATAACCTCCACCACCTGACCATGCGGCAGCGCACCAACACGTTTGTGCTGCGTCCCCGGCCCCTCGCGCACGTTCAGGCCCCTGGCAGCCGTCACCCGCACCTTATCTGCCATACCTCGCTCCTCATTCCTGATTCGCAATTCGCTTGCTACCCCTGCGGCTTGGTGTACTTCGGGAAGCGCGCATCGGCAAAATCATAGATGCCGCTCGCTGCCAACCCCACGGCCAGGCCAAACACCGCTACGCCAAACCAGCGCGCGAAATCCGGGTACATCTGCGCCAACTGATACGCCACGCCCGCGGCGGTCCCCAAGGCCATACTGAGCAACGTCAGCGCCCGTCCGCTCACGTTGAGTTTCTTCGCGAACTCCACCAACCCGAAGACCAGCACCAGGAAATTGATGCCGTTGACCAACATATTGCCCATGACTCACCTCTCTTATGACTGTGTGAATGCTTAAAACACAACCGCCCGACCGCGCTCAACATTGAGCACAGTCGGGCGGCAAACTCCGACAATTCGCCATCTTCCGCAGTTTGCGGTTGTCGTCCTTCCTTCTCATTATACCACGTTTCCCCTGCCTCCGCCCCGCCGTCCAATGCCAATGGAACCCACACTCGCACACCCCATCGGCATGATACAACCTCACACACCCTAATACTATCCGCCACTCCCTCACATCCTCCACCCACACCACCCTCCCAATCTCTCTCCCGCACCCCGGACAGTACAGTTTCTCCGTCTTCATCCCTACCCCTCCCCGGAAAAAACACACACAAACACACCCACACCCACGCGCGCACACACACGCTCTACACCCACACCCACACTACCACATACACACAACACACACACTCTCTAATTGAGGGTATCGGAAATCATATCGCTCTCGCCCCCCTCTCCATCCTCGAAACCCACCACGCGCCCCATCGCCCGAAAGACCAACTGCGCCGCTTCCAGCCCGTCCTCCGTGCGGCGCGCCCGGCTCACCGCCACACCCAACGCATCCCACGCCCATTGCCGCAAATACACTCGCCGCTTCTCCACTTTGAACGGGCCAATGGAAACCGCGTATTTTTGTAGATAGCGCTTTATCGTTGCGGTGCTTACGCCCAGGCGGTACGCCGTCTCGCTCACCGCCTGCTGCACGCTCATCCCCTCCTCCTTGGCAAAAAGCGTCAACAGAACCAGCATCGCACCCAGCAGCCGCACGAACCGCTCCTCCGTCGCCGTGCTGAACTCCATGATGTCGAACAACTTCAGCGCGCCCAACCCCCCCATCTGCATGGGAAAGAACCGCCGCAGCACGTCCTCCGGCCGCGCCTTTTGTTTCTTGTCTCCCTGCTGTTTTTGCTTTGCCACGATCACCTCCTTGGGTCACAATAATCTCGGCTGCCTGGCCAGCCGCCATACCCAGGCCACGCACGCCTGCGCGCCGAACTGCTCCTCTAAAAACACCGCCGCGCCCACCAGCGCACCTTGCGGCAACGAATAAGCCACAGTTTGCGGCCATATAAACCCACCAAAACCGATGCCTTTATCTCCACATGATGCCTCGATACTAAATAAATATCTGCCATTGAACTTGTGAATCTTGATGGTCACATAAGGCTGCCCCATTAGGCTCCTACCACGCTTGTCGAGCCAGGTATAAGCCTCGACCACTGGCAGCGTATCCCGCGACATGGCCGCACACCACACCCTCAACGCGCACCCCGGCGCCACACGCGCAGGATGCCACACCCCCCACGGCAGGCCCCACCTCAGCATCACCGGCCACATCTTCAGCCGCCGCCACTTTGAAACCCGCAACACCCGCCAGCCGTTACTCATCTCGCGCTCTTCCCCCCTTTGTGCATATGTGGAACGGCCATCTAACGATTGGCGTCAGTAGATGGCACAACCAGTCCACTGCACGCGTTGGGTGGCTCAATTGCTCTGCAAGCACTTTGGTTTCCTCGCGTACAAAGTCAATATTGCAGTATAGACCTCGGTACTGAGGGCAAGCAGGAACAAAATCACCAACATGACCGCAGTTAAAACCGAACCACCATAGGCCATCAGGTTCATTCATTGGGACCCTATTTGCAGACCATGTTACCCCACCATGCACAACTATGCTTCTCACTGCGTCGTCGGAACAATCCTTGCCAGCCAAGCGATGCGTCATGGGGACCCCCACATATCCACACCAGTATCCAAAAATGTCGTGGCGGTGTAAAACGCAACGCAGGCCCGCATGTTCAAATTCCTCATGATTTGGTTCATTATCCCACGGGCCGTGAAACCATTTCTCTTTTTCCATTTCACCTCTCCAGCGGTCGGCTCAACGGTTAGCGTCAGCGGCGGGCGTTAGCCCGTCCGCTGGACGCAGTGTTGGGCGTTACAAAATAAGCGAGACAACTACGCCTGCGATAAACACGATAAACAACACCATAGCCACTCTCAGACATCTCGCTTTCTCATTATTGATGCTTTTGTTGAAGTCAATTGATGCCAGATACGTACTAATCAGCACATCATAAGCAGCCTCCTCTCTCTGCCAGAAATTGTTATCGAGGTCATTCCAATTTGTAGCGATAGCATTTTTGTATTTCCGCGGTCGAATGACATTAAGGCAAAATGCCACGAGCGCGAAATACACAAGCAAAAGTGGCGCCTGGCCCGCCACACCGTGCACGATAACGCTGGCCACGAGCAGAATACCAAGCGCCTTTGCATCCAACACATCTGCTGCTGCTGCGTATTGGTCAAATACGCGCCGCAATTCAACAACAGTAATCACTTTTGGTTCCATATAGC
>Ga0256833_1001330_pt1 | contig 18258 bp, 18 predicted proteins | sample 356284metaG_FD_190535 | JGI IMG/M metagenome (GOLD analysis project Ga0256833, IMG submission 190535) | Hydrothermal vent microbial communities from Mid Atlantic Ridge, Atlantic Ocean - 356-284 | ecosystem: Environmental > Aquatic > Marine > Hydrothermal vents | place: Atlantic Ocean: Mid... | reverse complement strand
CAAGCCCTACAACAAGCAAATATTTTAAACAATCAAGGGGTAGATGCTTATAAAAAAGGTGAATATCAAAAAGCCATAGCTTACTATAATCAATCTATTGCTATTAAAGAGAAAATTTTAGGACGTGATAACCTCAATACGGCTACCTCCTACAATAACCTAGGACTTATTTATAAAAAAACTAAAGAATACCCTAAAGCTTTAGCATTTTTAGGTAAAGCGTTAGAGGTACGTAAAAAACTTCTTGGACGAAATAGCAGTAAAACAGCTGAGAGTTACAACAACATAGGCACGCTCTATGCTACGATGGGCGAAACCCAAAAAGCGATTAAACTAACTGAAAAAACAATTAATATCAAGCAAGAGATTAGAAAAAAAGAGAACCTTGACATTGCCATCTCTTACACCAACCTAGCCGTACTAGAAGCCTTACAAGGGCATAACACTAAAGCCATAGAACTTCATAAAAAAGCCCTAGAAATCAATAAAGAGAACTTTGGAGAAGAGCATGACCTTACTCAAAATAACTACAAAAATATCGCTCAACTCTACTTTGCTACACAACAGTACCAAAAAGCAAAAGAGTATGCGAAACACATTACCAAAGAGAATACCATAGAGTTAGAAGATATTAATGTTATTGAGGACTATCCTGTTCAACATTAATTAAACGGCATACTCTTTTTACATCTTTTAGCGTTATCTTTTTCTCAATGACTGCTAAAGTTTCATCAGCACAAACTTCTCCCCAAGGAGAGATGATGGCTGAAGCCAATGCCATATCCTCATCACTCGCATTACTCACCACCACAAAACATTGGTTCATAATGGCTAAAGCACGGCTAAGTGTCTCTAAATGCATTTGACGACTCTTTCCCCAACGTGCAGGAATCAGTACCACATCTGCCCCTTCTATCTGCTTCCAAAGCTCTTTAAATCGTAATTCAAAACAGATTAATATGGCGTAAGTAATAGTATTTATTTTAAATTTAACTATTTTATTTTTGTCACCTACTGCAAAATATTTCTCTTCATCTCCAAGTTTAAAAAGTTTATGTTTGTCTTGGGTGTGAATAATTTGATGCTGATGAATAACCACAGCTCTGTTAAAAAACTTTTCATCTTCTTTGATGGTCATTGTTAAAACAACTATCTGTTCATCTATGAGTGTTAAGAGTTCACCTAAAGCTTTTTCATAAAAACGACTCGCCTCTTCAAAATTTTCATAGTCAAAATTGGTCAAGCACAATTCAGGAGCGACGATTAAATCGGCTTTACTATTTTTAATATAATTGAGTAAATATTGCAGATTTTCTTCATAAGTGTCAAGCGTTTTGTTTTGAAGTGTGGCGACGAAGAAGTCGCCCTTATGTGCAGTGTGATTTAAAGGCTTTTTGACCATAAGGCTTAAAAGTCGTCCAAATCTAAAGAGCCTTTGGAGTAGTTGGTCACATTCCCCTCAAAGAAGTTGGTTTTTTGGTCATTAAATTTCGCAAAGTCATCAGCCCATTTAATGGGATGCGTAACATTATAGATGGTCTCCATACCAATGGCTTTAAGTCGTGTGTCAGCGAGATACTGAATATACTGCTCAATAATATCATCTGTAAGCCCCAAAATCTGCCCTTGGGTGATGTATTTTCCCCAGTTTACTTCAAGCTCCACAGCTTCTTTGAACATTGTGTAAATTTCATCGTTAAACTCTTTGGTAAAAAACTCTGGACTCTCACGCTTAACGGTACGAATCATATTTTGAAAGAGTGCTAAGTGTGTCACTTCATCACGCTGAATAAAACGAATCATCTGGGCAGAACCCAACATTTTACCTGAACGAGCCAAAGTATAAATGTAAGTAAAACCAGAATAAAAGTAAATCCCCTCCAAAATCTGATTGGCAAACATCGCTTTGACAATGTTCTTGTCAGAGGGATTGTCAGAAAGCTCTTGATAGACTTTAGCAATGGCATCATTTTTGGTTTTAAGCATCATATCATTTCGCCAAAGTCCATAAATCTCATCGGAATTTTGTGAAATGGTATCGACCATAACAGCGTAAGATTGGGCATGTAACGCCTCTTCAAACGATTGTCTAACCAAAATTAAGTTCACTTCAGGAGAGGTAATAAACGGATTAATGTTGTCAATAATATTGTTCGTCTGTAAAGAGTCCATAAAAATGAGTTGAGCCAAGACTTTGTCATAAGCTTTTTTCTCAGCATCGGTTAAACGTTTGTAATCTCCCACATCTTGGGTCATATCAACCTCTTTAGGAAACCAAGTGTTGTTAAGCATCACCTCCCAAAGGTTGTACGCCCATTGGTATTTAATGTCATTTAACTCAAAAATCCCTGTTGGGTCGCCCCCAAATATCTTACGTTCAGAGGTTTTTTCTTTCGATTCTGGGTTATATATTTTTTTTCTTTGCATTCTTTTTTAATCCTCAATTTACACTAAAATTTCATTTTTTACTATGAATGCGATTATACACAAATAAGTTTAGAGTCTATTCAAATCAATCACCCTATCAGCCCTCAAAATACTACTTGCTCTATGGGCAATGGTAATGACTGTTTTATCTTTTACATAAAGCTCTAACGTATCAAGTAACTTCTTCTCGGTGGCATCGTCAAGCGAAGAGGTTGATTCGTCAAATATCATCACTTTGGGATTGTCAAGTAAGACTCTCGCAATGGAGAGGCGTTGTCGTTGTCCTCCTGAGAGTTTTGTGCCGTTTTTTCCTACAATGGTCTCTAGTTTTTGCTCTAAGCCATCGACAAAGTCAAAGAGTTGGGCTACTTTTAAGGCTTCGTAAATTACTTCATCGGCATACTCTCGTCCCAATGTTAAGTTAAAACGTAAAGTATTGTTAAACATCAAAGGGGCTTGAAGCACAAAACCTACATTTTCACGGATTTTTTCGTAGCCTATCTTTTTGACTTCAATGTCGTTGTAAAAAATCTCACCCTCATCTATGGGGTAAAGTCCTATGAGGATTTGAGCTAAGGTGCTTTTTCCTGAACCTGTCTCACCCACTATGGCTACCTTTTCACCCTCTTTAATGGCTAAGTTTAAGTGACTTAATACTTGATGTTGTCCATCATACGAGAACGAAACATCTTTTAGGACAATGGAGGCTGATTTTCTACTGTCAAAAGGGTCACTTTGGGCAAGATAATGTGGCTCTTTTTCTAAAGCTAAAATCTCATTGAGCCGTTCAATGGCTGACTTGGCATTAAAATAGAGGTGAATAAAATTCATCAGCTTATCTACAGGTCGCATCAGTACCCACGCGTAAGAGAAGATGGCTAACATTTTACCAATGCTTAACATGCCAATAAGTACCATAAAAATGCCCAAGGCTTTAAAGATGTCGTGTGAATAAAAGATGAGCAGTCGTGAAAATTCCAATGCTATTTCACTCTTTAACCCAAACAAATACGAACGGTCACGTATGGCTTTTGCTTGTTCATCAATGGTATTTAAAAAATACGTTTCTCTGTTTTGTACCCTTATTTGATTGTAAAGTTCTAAACTTTCGGTTAAAGTGTTTTGAAAAGTTTCGATGGATTGGTTCTCTTTCTTCTTCATTTTTGCCACATTTTTAAACGTTCGTAACATAATGAACATGGTCAAAGGATTGAGTACCAAAATCACCAAAGCCAATTGCCAATTTAACCATAACAAGACAAGAGAAACCCCCATAAGCGTTAAGAGTTCCACCACCACTTCCCCCACAGAAGAGGCGACAAATTTGTCAATGGTTTCTACATCGGTGATGACTTTAGACGCAACAGCCCCAGAGCCTAAAAGGTCATACTCTCTCATGGAGACCACTTGCAGGTGATTAAGCAGACGTTTACGAATGGTGTAAGTGACCTCTTTGGATATTTTTGTAAACAGCCGTATGTGCAGAAGTGAAAAAACTAAACCTATGGCTTTAAGCCCCATAGTGATGAGCAAGACGATGAGTATGTAGTACATTGGCTCACCAACATTAACAAACTTGTCAATAATGGAGGTAATCTCTCCCCCTTTACCTAAGATGAGTTCATCTATGAGTAGGGGTAAAAGTAGGGCGACAGGTAGGACGACTAAGGTGGAGATGATGGCGACACTATTGGCGATTAGGAGGATTTTTTTATGTTTTATTATCTCTTGGAATATTGATTTTATTGTTATCATCTAAGAAATATAGCATAAAAACGACACAAAGTGTTAATAAAAACTTGTTATAATAAGAGAATATTATAATAAAGAGAGCGTAAATTATGAGAAAAAGAGTATTTCTAAGTACCGTATGTTTAACTTTGCTATTGAGTGCCTGTGGTAGTAATGACAAAAGCGAAGAGAAAAAATTTAGCACTGAAAAGAAAGCTGAACCCTCAGCTGAAATAAAAAAGATGAATGAACTTGAGAAAAAAATAGCAACAGCTAAAGTGACACAAGCATCTGAACCCAAAGAGGTAAAAAAGCAAGTAAGTGAAAAAGAAGCACCACAAAAAACAGAAACTTATGTTAAAAATATTTTTGAATTAACTACCACTGATGGTAAAAAATTACATGTTAATGAAGTTGAAAATGGTGTTACTTTTGAAGAACATAAAAACAAAATTGTCTTTTTACTCTTTTTTGGTCACCGTTGTCCACCTTGTTTGGGTGAAATTCCAGCATTGGAAAAACTTGTGGAAGAGAAAGGTGACAAATTAGAGGTTATTGCCATAGAAGTACAACGTCTGCCAGAAGAGCAACTTAAAAAGTTTAAAATAGCTAAAAAGATTAACTATACACTACTTTCAGGTGAAGATGCAACAAACTCAAAATTTATCTCTTATATTGCAGAACGGGCTCAATGGAGAGGGTCAATTCCTTTTCTTGTTGGAATTATGCCTAATGGTGAAGTGGGAACCGTACATGTTGGAGGTATGGGCTTAGGTGAAATGAAAGCCACCTTTGACCAACTCTCGAAGTAAACTTAGTGTGAACCTTAAGTGTTCACACACATGAAACTACACTTCGACCAAACGTCTTGCCATCATTGAAGCAATGGCGGTAACAACCATCACCACATAAAACATAGCCAATGCAAAAATATTGAGAAGTATGTTTAGTAGAGGAATCATTGAAAAGAGCGTTATAAATGCAACTAACGCAAAAACTCCTACCACAATAACTAAACCCAAAAGTGCTACATAGTTAAAATAAGATTTCTTAAAAGCACTTCGCCATACAGTTACTGAAAAAATAGAGAATACAGCCTTAAACCCTTGTTTAAAGTCTTGGGCTAAGATAATATTGGACTGCACCAAAGGTTGAACATAGGAGAGAATAAGGGCAAAAAGTAAAAAAGGAACGCCTAAATTTGCTAAGGCTAGAAGCATATCTGTTTGCGTCATTCCTTCATGGAGTATGCCCATTGAAGTGCCTACAATGCTTAGTAAAATCAAAGAGATAAAAATAAAAGCAATCCACCCCAAATAAGCACCAAATGCTGGTTGTAGAGATGTTTTGCTCATAGCCTCGGTTGTACTCTTTTGAATCTCATTGACATACGTGTCAATGCTAGAGGTAGTGTAGAATATTTTGCCAACGTGTATTTGAACAATAAAACCAAATACTCCTGCAAAGATTACAAATATAAAGCCGACCATAGGAACTGTAGCCAAAAGGTTTAAAACAACAAAAACAAGCATGCTTGTTAGTGTAAATTTTTTATTAATTTCTATAAATTCCCATGCCAAACGAAAAGTGTTTTTTATGGGTGCGTATTCTAGTGCTTCATCGACGAGTCTGAGGTTTTCTTCTTGCATGTTATCAATCCTTTGTATTAAAAAAGCATTGTAACATAAGACTATTTACAAGTTGTCAAGCCTTGTTTAAAACACTTACTATAATGGTTTGCCAAATCTATACGTGTTTGTGTTGTAGGGTGTGATGCAAAATAGTCTAAATAGCCTTTTTTATCATCTTTTTTGGTTTCATTATTCTCTTTAGCCATATAGTCCATCATACTCTGCATAATATTTGAAAATGATTTAGGGTCAATTTTGGCTTTAAGCATTTTATTAAATGCATACAAATCAGCTTCAGCTTCGTGTTTACGTGAGTACGATGAACTCACTAAAGCAGACCCAAGTCCTACCCCCATGTCACCCATGCCAGAAGCATCACCTGTCATCATCATCACAGCTACGGTGATAAATGTTCCTTCAATGAGCATCTCTAAACCATGACGATGCACGACATGACCCATTTCATGAAGCATCACAGCATCTATCTCATCTTGATTGGAGGCAAGTTGTATGAATTTATCGGTTAAGATAATCTCTCCTGATGGTAAGGCTAAAGCATTGGGAATTTCACTTCCACCCATTGTCCAAGAGCGAAAATATATTTTATAGCGTATCTCATCTTCATCTTCGATACTAAGCCTTGCTATTTTTTGCTCAAAATGTAAGCGAATTTCATCTTTTTGTACTTTGGTAAGATTACTCTCATCAAACATAGCTTTATCTAAAAATTTCATACTCCCTTTTGCAATAAGTCGATTGGTCTCATAAGGTAATGCTTGTGCAATTTTCTCACTCGTCCAAGGAACACCCCATTTAAAAAATGAAAAACCTGTGGCAACAGCAACTATCAATGCTACTGCTATCCATCGCATATGGGTCTCTAGGTAATGCACCAAGGCATTGGTTTTTTGTTGGTGTTTAAACAAGAGGTCTATCGCATCATTGTCCAAAGTGGTAAAAGCTGAACCATCTTCTAAGGTAATTTTACGATATACATTTCCCAAACGATCACTTACTTTTAGGTCAGAAGCATCTCCTCGATAGGCTGTTTTGTCTTCAAAGACAATTGCATATCGTCCTAAATCATTAATCTCAAATGTTGCAACAAAACGTTCTGCACTACCTTGGGGATGCCAATAACCTTGTATCATCTAAAAACCTACGTCCATATCTACGTCAAATGCTTCACCAATCTGTTCCCCAATTGCTCCACCACGTGCTTGTTCTTGTGTAATATATTCATCAAAACCAACTGAAGTATCAACCAAAGTGTTCTCAAGCATTAAGTTTGCCATACGCACTTTTGCCCAAGGCATTGCTAACCCAAGCGTAAACAAAATCATCAATAAGTTGGTAAATATTACCCATGCTAAGGCTCTCGCACCTAAGGTCGATTCAAAAGCAACTCGGTCGTCTAATAGAGTGTTTTCATAAACATAAGCTCTAATTCGACTCATAATATAAGCTCCTGCAAGTAGTGATACGATAATAAATCCAAAATAAGCCACAATAAAAAGTATTTCTGCTCCAGGACCTACACCCATGCCTACGAAACCTAAACCCATTACAACTAAAGGAAGCAGTGCTAACATAATCCCTTTGGCATAGATGCTTAAAAACTTTTTAGTCTCTAATTCAGTCGAAAATTGACCTTGACCATAAAAGCTATTGTTAAGCATATACTCTTTAGATTTTTTTTGAATTAGTGCAATAGCAAAAGCATAAAGAATCATAGAAAAAACACCGATAATAATCCCACCAATAATGAGAAAAGTAGGGTCTGAAGGAGAACTTTGTAAAGAAGGTATTGCAACTGAAGCTATTATCCCAACCATTACTATCAAAAAGATAATAAGTAGAGGATAGCCTAAAAATATTAGATAAGAAGTTTTTAATGCTCCTCTAAATGAAAAGTGTACATTTGAAAAACTACTTACTTTCATGTTAAAGATTAAACTTCGCCAAATAATCCATGGGAGAATTAAGATAAAAAATCCCATAAAGAAGAGAGCAAATTGTGGAGCAACCTGTGTAACGATATTGTAAATAACAAACAGTACCAAACCAATTAAAAAGCCTAATAGAAGTTGTTTCCCCGTCGCATGGTATTCAAAGTTTCTATCATTTAATGTACTGTTAGCATAAAAATAACGACGATTTCTTACTTTTGCCCAAGGGTAATAGATACCCAAGGTAATAATGGTCAATAGAACATTGACAATCCAAATTTTGAAGTATTCATTTCCTGCTCCTGTAAAGCGTAAAGCTTCCATATATAAATCCTTATATTGTATTTGATAATAGATTTTAACATATTTAGTGTATTTTTCTAGTAAAAATCTAGTTAAATTTCATGGCTATTTTATTCTATGCACTTTGGTTTAGTTTTATGAGCTTCTTTTTTTTGAGAGAGGGTAAAGGTTTAAAATAGTAGATTTTATATTATTATTTAATGTTTAAAATTATTATTTATAATTAAGTAGTAAAATGATATACTTATTTTTAGACACAAATAAGGAGTCATTATGTTAAAAAATATCACAATTGTTATGATTATAGGAATTAATCTTATACATGCAGAAAATATTCAAGCTATTGATAAGCTAGAGAAAGATAATCAAATTTTATCTTTACAGCTAGAGTCCATTGCACTTAAGAAACAAATTATTGAGATGCAAAACTTTATTGAGAATGATAAACTCAAAAAAGAGAAAGAGATTAGACATGAAAGTGCTATTGCGAAGTTTCGTAATGAATTACGAGCCAGTCGTAACAGAGCAAGACGCACACATTTAAGTTATGATGCGTATCGTTAATTTTGGTCACATCTTTTTCTCACTCTCAAGTCTAATTAAAATTTAGTATACTTCTTAAAAAGAAAAATATGAATTTATTAGACAAATCTAACAATACTTCTATACTTCTTGCAGGTATTTTAAGTATTGTTATAAGCCTTGGTATCGCCCGTTTCGCTTTCACATCACTTCTTCCATCTATGTTAGATGACTTTTTAGGGCTAACGTCAGCTGGAATTTTAGCTTCCTTAAATTTTGCAGGTTACCTTTTAGGTGCCATATTTACCATTTTCTTAAAAGAGATAAATAGCAAAGTAAAATATTTTCGTTTAGGTCTTGTTCTTAGTGTGCTAACGACTTTTATATTAGCAACAACAACAAATGAATATGTATGGTTAGTAGCTAGAGTAATTGCAGGTTTTGGTTCAGCACTGCTTTTTCTTATTGCCTCTTCTTTGGTTATGTTAAAATTAAATTTAAAAGAGAAGACTAAAGCTATGGGTATTCACTTCTCTGGCATAGGATTTGCGATTGTTATCTCTGAACTTATTAGCCAATATATTTTAAAAACACAAACATGGCAAGAGGTATGGCTGACGCTTTCAATTTTGGCTTTTGTTCTCTCTTTTTATGTGGTTTATATTTTATCTTTTGAAGAAGTTGATGTTAGCCTCCCCAAACAAAAAGTTTCAAAATCTATCTTCTCATCTTATGTTATTTTACTGATTGTAGCATACTTTACAGAGGGGGTAGGCTTTGTGGTTCAAGGGACTTTTTTACCTGATATTATTAACTCCTTAGAAGGCTTAGAGGGGTATGGAAATTTAGGTTGGCTAATTGTTGGGTTTGCAGGTATTCCCTCATCGATTATTTGGATGCGATTGGCAGATAAATATAACTATTTAGATATTATTATGCTTGCAATGGGATTACAAATCTTTGGTATGCTTATTCCTACTTTTTCTACCAATATCTACTTAAACCTTTTAAGTGGTGTTTTTTATGGAGGTACATTCATTGGTTTGGTAGCACTCTTTATGAACTTAGCAGGAAAACTAGCGAAAAACAATCCTGTAATACTGATGGGTTCTATGACCACAGCCTATGGCATAGGACAAGTAAGCGCACCACTTTACTCTGTATGGCTCAACTCCTATTTTGGAAATTATAATAGCACGCTCTATGTAACGGCAAGCATTGTTTTTTTAGGGATTATTCTTCTATTTTATATTAAAAAGCTTGTACCGTCATCGTTAGATTAATCATCTCATCTTTAACGTTAAACTCTAATGGTTGAGTTACTTTTACATAGTATCGTAATGAGAGTGTCTCTAAAAAGCTTTTAAAACTTTTTAAATTTTCTTGTTTCATCTTTATATTAATTTTATAGTTTTTTTCTCCAAGTTCTTTAACTGAGACTTGTGAAAAAAGTGCTTTAGTGTCTGCTTTAAAGTTTACTTCTGAAAATATTTTTGATTCCGTAGTAATGGCGTATCGAGATGAGATATTGTTGAATGCTTGGGTTCGTTCTTTATATTCATTAAGGTCGCTCATATAAGAGAAAATAGTAGGAATGACCCAAGAAATAAAAAGTACTAATGTGAGTAGATATATTAGTTTTGTTACGAGAGGTAGTTTTTTAAGTGTTTTTATCATGTTAAACCTTTGATATATTCGCTGTAAATGTAAATTCAGTCATAAAGTTTTCAAGTGGTTTTATGTTAAAGTTACCACGAGCATAGAGTGAATTTAGTTTCTCTTTTAATGGTTCAATTCCCCAAACAAGACCTTTTAGTTTAATATTCTTATTTGAAATGGTAGCAGAGTGTAACTCTCCACTTTTACCCATAGCATCAAAGACATTTTGTGTTGTTTTTGCAAGATAAGCATGGGTTATTTGCGTTTTAGATTGTATTTCAAGAAGTGCTATTTTATGATTAATTGAATTTTTTTGAGCAGTAAAATAAGCACCTGCTAAAAAAACCACAAGTAATGGGGCAAATAGATTTAAATTAAGTGTATTTTTATTTTTTTCCTCTATTTCTTTTTTAACAGACTTAGGCTTAAAAAATAAGTTAAGTTTATTCATAAAAGAAGGTTCTTTTTGTTGCTTTAGCTCCTGTGTATCTTCTACGTTTAAACTAAGGTCTTTGAGGTTTGCCATAGGTGCTTGTTCTTCTTTGGTATCACTCTTTTGAGAAGGTATGGTTCTTACGGCTGGTTTCATATAAGAGGAGCTAAAGTTACGTTGGTCTGCACCCATAGAGTGAAGTAAGTTGTGAATTGTTTTTTGTTTAAGCACAATGCTCATTGACAACTCTTCTCTTAAAACTTTTAACAATTTAGGGGCATCTTCAGGAACCAACATTTGAATATGGTCTGCAAATTTATGAGAGATTTTATGATAAGCTTGCATACTCTTATAGACTCTTTTTGCTACTTGTTTCTCTGTTAATCCACGTGTTCCTAGTGTCCAACTCTGCTCAATCTTATCTTTTGTGGCAAACATAATGTAAAGTTTACGGTCAAAAAGCCCAATGATAAGTGTTAATTTATCATTAAGTTTATGTTTGTACTCTTTGTAAAGTATGCTAAAAGGTGAAAAATAGAGTGTTACAGGAAGATTTCCAATATCTATTTTCTCTTGCATGACATAATTGTTTTTAAAAATCTCTGCTGATGCTTTGGTGAGGTCTTCTTTGTTCTGTACCGTTTGAGTGGCATCTAATGAAATAGAAATTATTTGATTTAAAGGGTATTGTTGCTTTAAAAGTCGTATTTTTTCAATCAATTTCTCTTTTTCACTCTCATGAAATTGCTCAATCTCTTTGCTTATGAATCCATCATTGGTTTGAATGGCATGATTTAAGAAATAGAATTCTCTCTCTTTATAATGGGTGATGGTTACATATTTTTTGCTTGACATCTTTTCTCCTTGTTTCTTATTTTGTACTGTTATCATTTTGGCATAAAGGGTGTGCCATTGAATAGGTATTTAACTTTTTATTGGAACTTAATTTCGTATATATCTGTGTTGAAACCATACTTGAATGACCTAAAAGCTCACTTACATCAGAAATTCTCGCCCCATTATGCAACATATGTGTCGCATAAGAGTGGCGTAACTGATGGGGTGTGGCTTTGATTCCATACTTTTTAAATAACCTATTAAAAAGATAACGTATTTGATTGACCGTCATTTTTTCACCCTCTTTTTCGAGTAAAAAAACTTTTGGCTTCTCTTGTTTAATATAATCTTCTATCTCATTAAAAAGAGACTTAAGTAAAGGAAGCTGTCTTACTTTGTCTCCTTTACCTCTAACCTCTGCCCACTCTTGTGAAATATCATTAAGCGTCAATGTTGAAAGCTCTGAAATTCTTAATCCTAAACCATACAACAGGGCAATAATTAAATGCTCTTTTTTTGAAGCATGGTTTAGAACTTCTGAAATTAAATTTTCATCAATGGGCTTAGGCAATGTTTGTGGTACTTTAATGGTTGAATCTCCTATTAATTTAATGGACAAATTTTGTTGCTCTTTCATATACTTTACAAAAGAGCGAATGGCACTTAACTTTTTTGAGATAGTTCGCTTTGAGTTATTAATATTTTTTAATCTCAAAGGGGTAATATCTAAAATAATCTCTTTATCTTCTTCATAATAGTGACCAAGCGATAGCAGTTCTTTAAGAACATTATCATAGGTATCTATTGAGCTAGAGGCGTAAGCTCTAACTTTCTCTAAATAGAATAAAAAATTATTAATATCTTCTTGTAAATTAAGCATAGGAAATTATATCAAATTTTTAATGTGTAACAGCTTATGTTCTTTTATATTATTTTATATTTATTATTTATTTATAGTAAATATGTAATTTAAATGTAATTTAATAATATTACGAAAGCTCTTTAAAAAGCCTTTATTTTAGAAAAATTGCTTTAAAAGTAGATAATTTTATTGAAATAAAAAGTGAGGAATAGTTTAATTACACATATTTATAATGCGTATGTTAGCATCTGTTTTTGTAGATATGCTTTTGCTTCCTCTTTTTGCATTTGGGAGAGGCTAAGGACTTGATGATAAATATTGAGCGTAGTAAAAGGTTTAGGAATGACAAATTTATCCCAACTTTTAAGTTGCCAAAAGGCATTGGCATTATAGTTTACAACCATAATAGGTAAGTTTGAGCGTAAAGCCAAAGCAACAGCACCATCGTGCATGGTATATCTAGGCCCTTTGGGACCATCGGGAGTTATCATGACAGAATGACCCTCTTTTAAAGCAGAAATAGCAGCTATGAGTACAGCTTTTGCTCCTCTTCTTGAAGAACCACGTAGGGCTTTAATGCCTAAGAAACCTAAGGTACGAGCAATAAGCTCTCCATCGTAATGTTGGGCAATAATTGCTGAAGTTTTTTGTTTTTTACGTAATTTTTTGTAAACTTGTGGGGCAATGAGCAGTTCAGCGTGCCATGTAACTGCCATACATTGTGTCTCAATTGGTTCATCAATAAAATGATACTTTTTACGATAGGTAAACCATAGAAGTTTCATCACCATAAAGATGAAAATAGGGATAAAAATAACCCCTATTTTTCGAGATAACTTTTTATGCACAAACAATTCCGTTTAATGCACCTCTTGAGACTTCTGTTACTTTGACTTTTAAAATTTTTCCTAAAAGCTCTTCACTTCCTTCAACATAAAAAAGTTTTCCATCGTCACTGCGTCCAGAAACTTTTCCATTGGCTTTAAGCTCATCAAAATAGACGTGATGTTCTGCACCCATTTGCGCATTCATTACTTCATCTAAAATTTCAGTATGTCGTGCTTGTAGTTTAGTAAGTCTTGCTCCTGCAACATCATTAGGTATTTGATTTTCAAAATCTTGTGCTGGGGTATGTGGTCGTGGTGAGTATTTAAAGGAGAAGAGTTGCTCAAAACGTACTTTATCTAAAACATCCATGGTGTCAGAAAAATCTTCATCGCTCTCTCCTGGAAAACCGACAATAATGTCCGTAGAGATGGTAGCCTCTGGACAAAGTGTTCTAATCTTTTCACAACGATTGAGAAACCACTCTTTAGAGTAACCACGTCGCATACTTTTGAGTAGAGAAGTTGAACCACTTTGAAGTGGGACATGAATTTGTTTACAAATTTTAGGATTAGAGGCGAACTCTTCTAAAAATGCATCATCCATATGTAAAGGGTGAGGTGAGGTAAAACGAATACGTTCTAAACCCTCGATTTTAGATATTTTTTGAAGTAGGGCAGTAAAATTGGTGTTTTCATCTTGGGTGCTAAAAGATTTACCATAGTTGTTTACATTTTGCCCTAAAAGCATCACCTCTTTAGCACCCGTATTAACAGCTTTAGTAATCTCTGTTACAAGAAGGTCTGAAGGAATAGAAACCTCATCACCACGGGTAGCAGGAACAATACAAAAAGTACAAGATTTATCACAGCCCATAGAGATGTTTACCATAGATTTAAAAGGATTACTTCTGTATTCGCTAAAATCATAGTTACTATCATCATTGTCAATATCAACCTCAACGGCGTGTTTCTCTTCAATGACTTTGGTGATTTTAGAGATATTTCTTGCCCCTAAAACAAAATCAACAGCAGGTGCACGTTTGATAATATCTTTCCCTAAATGAGAAGCAGTACAGCCTGTTACCCCAATTTTAGCATTTGGTTTTTTATGTTTTTTAAAGACCCCAATTTCTGAAAAAAGTTTGGAGACAGGTTTTTCTCTAACAGAACAAGTATTAATAATAATTAAATCAGCATCATCGAGTTTTTGAGTAAGTTCGTAGGGTTCTTTGGCATTAAGCTCTGCTATCATATGTTCGCTATCACGAACATTCATAGCACAACCTAAGGTTTCTATGTATAATTTTTTCATGAAGCGTTATTTTACGATATGTACCTCATAGAGATATTCGTCATCATCAAGACCGAATTTTACTTCTCTCAAATAAACAGAGTACTCTTTTGTTTCAAAATGCTCAACAAGTGATTTTAAATCTTTATGTGAGTTCTCTTTATCAAAGTAAAAAATAGACTTTTTATCTAAATCCTCTTCAATTTTATCGACCTCAATTGTTTTGGGTTTAGCATCTACTGATGCTCTGGCTAGCTTTAATTTCATTTGACTTATCCTTCAATATAAGTTATACTATTTAGACCAATAATATTTTATGTTGTATTTTATGAACAAATTATACCTTTTTAGCTTAAAGGTAAGTTTAGATATAATTCAACTCTTCAAACAAACGCTGAAATCACACCAAATTGTAACGCCTGTTAAGTTCCCATTTAGTAGATTTTAACAACTCTGTTTGAAATGATTGAAAAAGGATATTTAATGGAAAAAATTGTAGATATTATAGAAGCTATGGCACATGAAAAAAATATTTCACTAGAGTCAGCAGTTGGTGCATTTAAAGAGGCATTGATTAAAACAGCCAAAAGATGTACCTCTTATAGTTCAGCCTTTGAAGCAACGGTAGATATGGACGTTAAGGATTATACAGTAGAGCAAGTCATTACCATTGTCAAAGATGATGATGAACGCTTAGAGAGTGAACCTGATGCTGTTATCTCTTTAAAAGAAGCACAAGCAGAGTATGGTGAAGATTTGGAATTGGGTGACCAATTACGTTCGCCTTTTGTTTTAGAAGATCATGGGCGTACAGCGTCATTTAACCTCTTTAAAGAGCTTCAGTATCATATTCAAAGACAAGTGGAACAAGACCTTTTTGAAAAGTACAGAAACAAAGTAAACACCGTTATGATTGGTACGGTAAACCGTGTTGATGATGATGACAATACTTTTGTGGAGATTGGAGAGCTTAAAGGCTTACTTTCTCAACGTAACCGTATTAAAGGGGAAAAGTTTAAGCGAGGAGACACCATTAAAGCACTGCTTCGTTTTGTAAGCATTGACCCTGAGATGGGAATGTTTTTAGAGCTTACCAGAACTTCACCTAAGTTTTTAGAGAAGCTTATGGCAAAAGAAGTGCCAGAGATTGAAGATGAATCAGTTGTGATTATGGCATCAGCAAGAATTCCAGGGCAAAGAGCAAAAATAGCACTAAAAACAGACTTTCCAAACATTGACCCTATTGGGGCAGCTGTTGGGGTTAAAGGAACACGAATTAATGCCGTAAGTAGTGAGCTTGATGGTGAGAACATTGACTGTGTTGATTATTCGCCTATTCCTGAAGTGTTTATTACCAGAGCTTTGTCTCCTGCCATTGCTCAAAGTGTTAAAGTAAGTTCTGCCAAAGAGAAAAAAGCAGTTGTAAACATCACTTCAGACCAAAAAGCAAAAGCCATTGGTAAGTCAGGAATAAACATTCGTTTGGCTTCAATGCTAACAGGTTATACCATTGAACTGAACGAAATAGAAGGGGTAACAGATAGAACAGGTGAAAGCTCTGGAAACATTCCAGAAGTTGAAAAAACAACCAATACTGATGCCTTGGCTGACTTGTTTAAGTAGGCGTTTTATAACGCTCCCTTAGCCAACTTCTCAAACCAAAGCCTCCAAAGTGCTTTGTAGATAATCGTAAAAGCTTTGAGTTTTTTACGATTTATCTTTTTTCTTCCAAAATAGCTTCGTAAAAAAGTGTTACTATCTTTTGTGTTTAATTTGTACTCTATCATAATGGACACCAAATCAAAATAGATGTCACTGTAACGGGCATATTCCCAATCTATTAACTTAATGCTTGTTTTGTAAAAAATAATATTTCTAGCATGTAAATCATTGTGTCCTAAGGCATACTCTTTTGGCTCTTTATCTAAAATGGTAAAGGCTTTTTTTACCTTTTTATGTTTAAATGAGAAATGCTCTTTGAAGCTATTTTGTCTTTTTCTTGTCTTGATTTTGTGCAGTTCTATGAGTAATTGAGCCATTTTTTTAAGCTCTTGTTGGGTGAGTTTTGTTTTATGTTCTCCTGCTAGATACTCAACGACCATTAATCCTTTTTGCTCATCGAGTAAGATAGGTTTTGCTGCGATGTTCTTGGCAAAAGCTTTTTTTTGAATTTGAAATTCTAATTTACGGTCAAGGTCTATTTTAAATTTTCTTAAGAGGTATTTCTTGTTGGAATGTTCGAAGAGATAAATCTCATTGGAGTAGCCCTGCTGTTCTAAGAGCTTCAGTTTCTCTAGGGCTAGGTTCTCAATAGGCATTAAACTCTTTTCTCCATGTCGCATAGGCATAGATACCTAAAATAATATAAACCATAAAAAGTATGACTGTGGCTAAGTAGTTCATCTTCCAATAAAGTACCATAGCAACAGAGTCAATCACCAACCAATAGAGCCAGTTCTCTAAAACTTTTTGGGTGAGCATCCATGTCGCAATGACAGAAAAAACAAGTACGAAGCTGTCCATGTAAGCAAGTTTGGCATCACTATAAGTTGTGGATAGATAGCCAATAAGAAGAGAAAAGAGTAAGCCTAAGCTTATAATCTTTAAATTTTTAGAGAGCGTATAGGTGCTAATTTTGAGTGCTTCATCTTCTTTTCCGTTATGCCAAGCATAAAAACCATAAACAGCCATAATCATGTAATAAAAATTGAGCAAAGAAGAGGAGACCAATGCCCCCTCCCAAAAGATAATGGTGTAGATAAGGGTGGAAACAAAACCAAAAGCCCATGTCCAAAGTGACTCTTTTGCAGCCAGAATAACATAGGCTACGCCCAAAAGGGCAGCTGTGATTTCCCACGAGGACATAAGCTTAAAGGCATCTAGTAAGGATTGCATGGCTTAGTAGTCGTATCCTACTGTTAAGCCAAATGTTCTTGGCATACCTTGTTGGGTATAGACCTCTGTTTTGTAGCCATTACCTGGGTTATTTCCAAAGCTACCAAACCCTCTGGTTTGATAATCTTCATTGGCAAGGTTTCTTCCCCAAAGTGATGCCGACCAACTCCCTTGTACATACTCTAAGCTAGTGTTGATTAAGCTATATGCTTTTGCTTTGGCATTATGTCGGTTTGAAAAATAGGCTGAACTTCTACCCTCTATGTTCGCTTTAAGCATTAAAGCATCACTTATCATCACATCTCCTCCTAAGTCATATTGATAACTTGGTGATTGTGCAGGGGTTCTACCATTCATATTAACAGCCGAAGGATTAGGGTCAATATAGTCATCAAATTTTGCCTTTAAGAGACCCACATTGGCGTAAAGGTGAACATTGTCATTTGGGTACAAATTGGTTTCAGATTCAAGTCCATAGTAGTGACCTTTGGCTGCGTTGGTAGTGTAACCTGTAAATGATGGATTACCCTCAGCATCTTTTCCTGCGATTGAACTTGAAACTTGTTGATCTTTACGTTTTCCATAAAAGAAATTAAGTCGTGCTTTTAATTTGTCATTAAAGCCATTAAAGGTTCGCCCTGCATCGAGGTTCCAAAGTGTTTCGGTGTTGTATGATTTAGCTGTTGGAATGAGTGAATCATCGGCATTAACACCCCCTGGTTTATAGCCTTTTGAAAGGGTGATATAGTGCATATTATTTTTATCTTGTTGGTAGCTCAAACCAATTTTTCCACCAAGAAGTTGTTCATCTGTTGTAATGCTAACGGCATTTGAATCACTGTACTTTGCTTTCCATTTTTCAGCTCTAATGCCTGTTGTTAGTGTTAATTT
>Ga0256833_1001329_pt1 | contig 18268 bp, 15 predicted proteins | sample 356284metaG_FD_190535 | JGI IMG/M metagenome (GOLD analysis project Ga0256833, IMG submission 190535) | Hydrothermal vent microbial communities from Mid Atlantic Ridge, Atlantic Ocean - 356-284 | ecosystem: Environmental > Aquatic > Marine > Hydrothermal vents | place: Atlantic Ocean: Mid... | reverse complement strand
CAAATGTGGTGTTTGTACCATCAGTCCATCCCATTTGAAGGAAGAAGTATATGACAAGAGGGTGGGAATTGGACGAAAAATGATCGAATGTGATCGCCGTAACTTTTGCCTTTACTGGAGGGTAGCCCCACGGGACATCATTCTCGTCCCAGAATGCGGTATCAACTTCTGCATTGGCAGCAGGGAACATCCACCTGCCAGGATCTGAAGGAATTAAATTGTCGTACCAATCTCTCGTCTGACCACTCCACATAATGTGGGGATAATCCTCTCCGTTGTAGAAAAACGCCACATTTCCGTCGGCAATGGCAAGGGAACAGACGACTGCAATAACATGATGAGTGGAATTCAAACCGGACCAGACTATAGAATCAACCATAACGGAACCCGGGGGCCCCGTTACATCATCCGAGGATATAGTCCCCGGAAACGCACCATACATGTTCCCCAGCAGTAAAGCCAGGACTATGACTACTAACTTCTTATACATAACTAACCCCCCTTTTGTTTTTCCCGTTTCAGGAATTTTATTTGAAAGATCTGTTCCAATAATTAACTGATTCTCCCTATTTGTCAAGCTTTTGTGGAGGGTGTTCGAAAAGTATTTTTCTTAATTCGCGGATAGAGTTGATTTTACAGTTATCACCCCTTTTTAGCCTTTTTCCAACGAATAGGGGGTTCTCAAAAATCCCCCTTGGAGAAGGGGGGCTTAGGGGGATTGAATTTCAATCAAAAAACATTCTCCTTTAGTTCCCCCTTCTGAAGGAGGGGGATTTTTCGAACAACCTCACAGCGGGTTATGTGGAAAACTCCTCCTTTTGAAGTTAAAAAGTTCCACTGACTCAAACCACATTGCTATTTCCAGAAGAACCTCTTCAATGATATCCTCCTCTAAAAATATTGGAAAGTTATCCACTTTTACGACGATACCCCCGCTGTATTGGCGAAATACCATGGGCAGATTTATTCCTCTTCTTTTAACAATCAGAAGTGCACTGGAATCCGAAAGGTATGCCCCGTGTTCAGTCAGTTTATTAAAAACAAATTCTTTATCCTGATGAATAACTAAATGGGCCACCTTCAGATCATCACGAGTTCTTTGTAAGCACCAAAGACAGACTTTAGAGTGCTAACGATCTCACCCTCGGTGGCGTAAACTCTGACGGCATCAATGATGTAAGGCATAAGATTCCTGTTCGTCTCAGCTGCCTCCCTGAGCCTCTTTAAAGCATTCTGTACAGCGGTGTTGTCCCTTTCCTCCTTGACTTTCCTCAGAAAGGCTATCTGCTCTGGTTCAACATCAGGATCAATGTAAAATCTGGGAATTTCAATCTTTTCTTCTGGATCCGCATACTTGTTGATTCCCACCACAACATATTCACCGGCTTCAACCCTTCTCTGGTAATCGTAAGCGGCGTCTGCAATCTCTTTACGGAAGAAACCGATTTCAATTCCCTTTAAAACGCCGTCAAGGAAGGATCCGTCACCGAATTCGAGGATTTTATCAAAGTATTTATAGGCCTCCTCTTCCATTTTGTCCGTGAGTGCCTCGATAAAGTAGGAGCCTGCAAGGGGATCAATAGTATTTATCACACCTGTCTCTTCAGCTATTATCTGTTGAGTTCTCAGGGCGATTTTTACAGCCTTTTCTGAGGGCAGCTGAACTGCCTCGTCAAACGAGTTGGTGTGCAGGGACTGGGTACCACCAAGCACTGCCGCAAGGGCCTCGTAAGCGGTTCTCACTATGTTATTTTCAGGCTGCTGGAGGGTCAGGGAACAACCAGCCGTCTGGGTATGGAACCTCAACCTCCAGCTCTCCGGCTTTTTTGCCCTATAGCGATTTTTCATCTCACGCGCCCATATCCTTCTCGCTGCACGGAACTTGGCAATTTCCTCAAAGAAGTCCATATGAGAGTTAAAGAAGAAAGATAATCTGGGGGCAAAGTCATCTACATTGAGTCCAGCTCTTATTCCTGCCTCCACATAGGCGAAACCGTCTGCAAGAGTAAATGCCAGCTCCTGAACAGCCGTTGATCCCGCCTCCCTTATGTGATAACCCGAGATCGATATGGTGTTGAACTTCGGAACATGATCCTTTGCAAAGGCAAATATGTCGGTAATTATCCTGAGTGAAGGCTCGGGCGGGAAAATCCATTCGTTCTGGGCGTGGTACTCCTTGAACATGTCGTTCTGTATGGTCCCTCTCAACTTGTGGGATGGGACTCCCTGCTTCTCTCCCACCACAATATACATCGCCAGAATAATGGAGGCAGTGGGATTTATGGTAAACGATGTGGACACCCTATCAAGGGGAATACCTTCAAAAAGTATTTCAAAGTCAGCAAGGGTGTCAACAGCGACTCCCACTCGACCCACTTCTCCTTCAGATAGAGGGTCGTCAGAGTCTCTACCGTACAGTGTCGGGAAATCGAACGCCGTGGACAGTCCCGTCTCTCCGTGCTCGAGGAGATACTTGAACCTCCTGTTCGTATCACGCGCCCTTCCAAAACCCGCAAACTGCCTCATGGTCCACACCCGGCCCCTGTACATGTTGTAGTAGGGCCCACGAGTGTATGGATATTCACCGGGGAAACCCAGCTTCTCCATGTAATTGAAATCTTTTATGTCAAGGGGGGTGTAAAGGTCCTTTATCTCAAGACCTGAAATGGTCTGGTACCTCTCTTTGATGTCCTTTGACCTCTCTCTCCTCCGATTATACCACTCTTCAAGATTTCTCTTGAGATCTTCAAACATGTCAAAAACCCCCTTTTTGCTGAATTATATGTATCTCCGACTTATATGTCAACTTCTTAAAGGAGAGGGTTCGAATAATTCCTCCCTGAGAAGGGGATGCTCACCTCTCAAAAAGAGAATTTCCACTCATTTGGATGGGGAATAAGGGGGAAATGTCCTATAACTCGAGTAGAAAAGAGTTGTTCTCCGTCTCGTGAATACAAATTTTTTTCACCTGAAATTTTTTCCCAAGAACTTCTGCTATATACAAGGCAAGATGCTCTCCCGACGGGAAAGGTAGTATCTCATTAAGGTCGCGGTGGTCCAGTTTTGAAAGTACTCCCCTTATCCTTTTAACATCCACCTTACCCTTCAACCATACCGTTATCTGATAATCGTGGCCGTGCTTTTCTTCTCCACATTTACCGTAATCCTCTGGTAATCTGTGTGAGGCGGACACATGATGGGTAAGACCACTTAAAACATCGTTCTTTGTGCATTCGGCAAATTCATTTTCTCCCGTTTTCACAAGAACAGATGTGACATTTCTCAGTTTTTTTGTGACTTCCCTGAAGATATACCGTGCGATGTTCTCAAGGGTGGGCAGGTTTTCCCTGAAGTACTCGAGATCGTTGAGGCATCTATGGTCGAGTGTCTCGATAACAGGCGAAACTTTTGCTTTCAACTCCTCCAGGTTTATCACCATACCGGTTTCAGGATCGACCTCACCTTCTACAGTTACAAAAACCTCAAAGTTATGTCCGTGGCGATTGATAGATTTTCCAAACACCTCTCTATTTTTCTCTACTGTCCAGGAAGCGTTAAATAGATAGTGGCACGCGGAGAATCTGAATCTTCTCGTTACCTTCATTTCTTTATGAAGAACTTTACAGGGGGGCTCGTACCCCAGTTGTCCCATTCGTCCATTGCCCGGAGAATGATACTGTGGTATAAAGTATCTTCGAGACTCCCGGTTGTAAAAAAGAGGCTATCCGTGTCAGATGTGGTTACTGCTGTGTTTCCATCAAGTATAAGCTGGAAACGGGTAACTTTCGAGGAGTCTGAAATTTCGGCCTTCACATACACGGTGTCTTCCTTAACCGTATCCCCTTCTGCAGGATAAATAATCCTGATCACTGGGGCTAAAGTATCGGGCTTCCCCGGAGGCGGAGCCTTGTGACCGCATCCAGTTAGTAATGATAAAAACACCGGGATTACAAGTTTTCTCAATATACTTTCACCCCTTTCACACCTGGAAAATAGTGCATGAGTATGTCCTTCATTTTAAAACCTCTTTCAGCGAGAATTCCAGCACCAACCTGGCACATACCGACGCCGTGGCCGGAACCTCCTCCAACAAAAATAACCCTTTCGATATCCCCCTTCTGGTTCCTTTCGTAATCCACATAAAAAAGTGAGCTTTTAAGACCTCCAAAAAGCTTTCTTATCCTGTACTCGCCCCTGATGGTTAAATTTTTTCTTGTCCCGGTTATAAGAACTTCAGTTATTCTCCCCGAAACTCCCCGGGAAAGGGGAACAATGGCTTTTAGCCTGCCAATATTCTGGTGTAAAAAATTAGATATCATCTTTTCTACTTCTTTGCGGGAAAACTCCACTTTCCACCTGAAGTTCTTCTGAACATACCTCTTGATTGCAGGGCTTTCTACATAATTACAGAGTACAGAATCAGGTGGAGACTTCAGAAAAAGCCTCACCTCCACAGGATCCTGTAAGTTGAACCGGAACTTCCCATCCTTCACACCTTTAAGATAAGGCACTTCCCGTGTCTCCCATATATATCCGATATCCTCAGTGTGTCCTCCGCATGTGGAGTGATAAAACACCTGAGCAACTCTACCCTCAAAAAAGAGCACAATCCCTCTGGTGACATCAACGGCACTATCAGACACCGATGTCCTCGCTGGAGAAAATGCCTGGGAAAGTACAGATCCAACAAAGTCGTAGGGCTGGTATCTGAAGGATTTTCCGAGGTGAGAAATTGCAAATGTCCTGGCAACAACGGCCTGGGCCTTCAGGGCCTCAAAGGGGAAAGAAGGCGGCATCTCTGCTGGCAACACATGTTTTATGTAATCCTCGAGGTCCTCCTCCACAACCACCACCCCGTCACCACCCGTGTTTATCGTGAAAATAATCTTCCCCGTTATACTGTCACCTTCATCCAGAAAGAAGTGGCCTCCCTCCGGGTATAAGACAATTGAATCCCGTGCCTCCAGAATCTTCCTCCCAGAAGAATCCTGAAGCTCAAAGAATCCAGCTTGACGAATGTAAGGCTCTCTGTAGATTTTACCATCGATTTCGTCTTCCCTAACAGGTCCTCTTAAAAGATAGAAATCCCTGTTGTCAATTGTTATTCCATCAAGATGAATAACTGCACCGACATCTATGTGGAAAAGTCCCGGTGGGATCTTTCTGAACGGCTGATCCGATTTTTCAACTATCTCGTAGTAAAGAAATTTCGCCTTTCTTGCATTTTTTAGCTGCATAAGGTAATAGCCGGTTTTTAGCTCGGTACCGTTACTGACCCTGAAGTTTCCCCTGATCCCGAACCTGAAAGAGTTTTTGAATGAAAAAATTTTAACCCTCACTCTTACAGGCCAGTTGAGGATTATTACTCTCCTTGCCGGGGGTATATGGGGAGGTGGCTTTATAACTCTGTGGCAGGAGGTAAGGAGCAAAACAAGGAAAAAGGCCTTTCTCATTTTGTCAGGATATTCAGTCTATCCCTTGCCCTCGCTGCAAATGGTGACCTTTTGTAAAACACTATAAGTTTCTCGTAGGTCTCAATTGCACTGTCAAATTCACCTTCCTGCTCGTACGACAATCCAAGGTAAAAAAGTGCATCGTCCATGATGGTATAAGGCTTGTTGAACTCAAGGACCTTTTTAAAGTAGGCTATGGCGGAGTCATAGATCTCTGTTTCGTAATACATTTTCCCTATCTGGAAAAGTGAGTTACCGACGATCCAGTCCCTCTCAACAAACCTGGGGTCAGCTGAATTTATGACCTCAAGAACATCCTGATACCGTCCAACTTCGTAGAGACATCTGGCATAGGGAGCAGCCACATCCTTCAGGTCGCCACCCCCAATCGATATGTAGTTCTCATAGTTCTCTACAGCCCTTTTACAGTCCCCTTTCCGGTAATAAAAATCTCCGAGTATCCTGTACCTGTGGCCAAGATTGTACATGGGATCAAACTGGATAATCCTCTGAAGCGCATAGATAGCAAGCCTCTTCTCACCTCTAACATAAGCACTGTCCGCTATCTCTAAAAGCAGTGAAATGTAGCTTTTTCTGTCCTTACCGTAGATATTGCCGTTTAAAGAATATAGGGTTTTCAAAGCCTTTGGATACTTCCCCCAGGCAAAGTAAACCTTTGCAAGAAGTATCCGGTATCTTTGGGGAAGTCCCTCTGTCTCCTCCTGTTCAAGGATGAGGGCTTCTGCCTTCTTAAATTGCTTTTCTTTGATCAATTCATCAACCCTTGATTCTACTGAACTTCTGAACCTGCAGGACTGTGCCAGCAGTATCATTGAAAGTAACGCAATTACCGCCTTTTTCATGGATTTTATTATAATCTTTGACCCACGCCAGTAAAAGTTTTAAATTTTAAGCATGTGCGAAATGAGGCTTGTGGATGGTGGTTCCCATCTTGTCCTTTTCATACATGGTTTCTTTGGAAACATCGAGACTTTCAGGGATCAGGGGGAATTTTTAAAAAAACACGGTATATCCTACGCTCTCGTTACTTACCCTCACGATGATTTCACCTTTGAAGACTTTATTGATTGCATTGTCGAAAAGCTCGTCGATCGTGGAATTAACAGATTTTCCATCCTGGGAACCTCCATGGGAGGATTCTGTGCCCAGCTTTTTGCGGCAAGATACAATAGCAGAATAGACTCCCTCATCCTGACCAACACATTTTCGTCAACAACTTATTTCAGGCGGAAAAACAGGTTGATAACCGCAATTGCCCCATTTTTGCCCGAAGGACTTATAAAGTTCTATCTAAAAAATGTCGCAAAAAAGGAGTATGGCGGGTACGAAGATGTCTGGAAACTGTACAGAATGGTGGATTCTCTGACAAAAAAGGATGTCCTTGCCCGGGTTAAAGCCCTCACGGCCATAGAGAGTGTGAATTTCGAGAAAAGGTTTCCCGTTGCAGTTTTAGATTCCGCCGACGATGTTACCATCCCGGATTTCTTAAAATCCGAGCTTAAGTTTGTCGCCCGGCCAGACTTTGAATATACATTCCCATCTGGTGGACACTTCCCCTACATCTTCAGAAAACAGGAGTTCAACCAGATTCTCCTCCAGTTCATCGAGGATGTTTACGCGCTTTAACCTTTTCTATCATCTTCCTGTGTGTTGAAAAGGGGATCTCTGGAAGGGAATTGAGAGAAAAGAATCTCACATCCACGGCGTCATCCCCCGGCCTGAGTTTTCCCGAAATCCACCTGAGTTTGTAACCTATGCTCACGATCCACCTGTACTTGAGACTCGACTGACCGCAAATCCCTATAATCTCTTCAACCTCTCCCACGATACCTGTCTCTTCAAAAAGTTCTCTCTTTGCAGTCTCCTCAGGCTGTTCACCCATTTCCATAAAACCCGATGGAAGTGCCCACATCCCCTCAGCAGGCGGGACACCCCTTTTAACGAGTAAAACCTCCTGATTTTCATTCAGTACGACACATGCCACCACTGGAACAGGATTCTCCCAGATTATGATTTTACATTTAGGGCAGTAAAGCCTCTCCCTCCCCTCATGCTCCCTGGTTTCAAGTTTTGTTCCACACAAAGGGCAGTACCTGAATGGATAGAAGGGTTTCATCAGTTAATCTCCAGTGCGTAGGGCAGAATATAGAGATAGGGTGATGTGAGAAGCTTCATGTAAGAATTTACCCCCATGCCAGGCAGGGTTAAAGAAAACTTCCAGCCGGGGTACATCTTAACTTCGTAATCTCCTCTGATACCGGCAAGCTTCACAGCCTCTTTTATGGCATCTGAAAGGCCTCCAATTCTATCCACGAGACCAATTTCTTCTGCTCGCTTTCCACTCCACACTCTGCCCCTTCCTATGGTATTAACAGAATCCGTAGAAATTCCACGACATTCTGAAACCCGGGTGATAAACTTTTCGTAACCCCATTCAAGCTCTTTTCTCAGGACTTCCCATCCACGGGGTGAGAATTTTTTGAAAGGCAGATTCTCGTCGGCAAGCCTGTTGGTCTTGAGTATCACGGTATTTACGCCAATTTTTCTGGCAAATTCTTCAAAAACCAGTTTACCACCGAGTATGCCGATTGAACCTGTAATCGTATTATTATCTGCAAAAATCCTGTTACCCGGGGCTGCTATGTAGTATCCTCCAGATGCAGCAAGCCACCCCATGGAGACCACAAGTGGTTTTTCCTCCCTGAGCTTCATAAGCTCCTGCCAGATCATCTCCGATGCAATGGCATCACCACCACCTGAATTGATCCGGAAAACCACCGCCTTAACACTCCTGTCCTTCCTCAGTTTCCGGATCAAATCCACCATGGTCACGGATCCAATGGTCTTACCCAGAATACCCTCGGAACTTTCACCATTCACAATGGAACCTTCTGCAACCAGAACAGCGACCACAGGTTTTACCCATCCCTCATCAACCTTCCTGACCGGCCTGAATTTTGAAAATTTCCTATCCTCCAGATCCGTCTGGTGAACAATGCTGTCCACCAGGCCGTACTTAAGTGCCATGTCAGAGTTAAAGAATCCCACTGTGTCCATGAGCATCCGGAGACTATCCTCCGTCATTCCCCTGGACTTCGAGACCTTATCCAGAAATTCATTCAAAAAATCCTCAAGAAGTTCCTGAGTCTGGATACTGTCGTATTCCGAAATGGTTGACCTTGTAAAGGGCTCGACCGCACTCTTGTATTCCTTAATGTGGTAAAACTCCGCCTCTATGCCGAGTCTTTTTAAAAGGTCTAAAAAGTAGAACTTCGTTGCCAGGAACCCGGGGATCAAAACTCCACCCATGGTCTGGATGTAAACCCTATCACCTGCAGATGCCAGATAGTAGGTAATTGGACTGTACAAACTTGAGTAGAAATAGACCTTTTTGCCCCGGAACCTCAATCTCTCAACAATTCTCCTCAACTCCTCTGCCTGATTGTACGAAAGATGAGGGTTTTCCAGTTTTATCAGTACCTCTTTTACCCTTGTATTTTCTTCAATTTCCCTGATTTGCTTCAAAAGGTCAAAAAAGGACATCTGTCGTCTGAAAATCTTCACCTTTCCGAGCTCGGGATAGGATCCTTTAAGAGTGATTTCCACCCGGCGCTTGACAGGAAGAGCAAGTTTTGTAGGATAGGTCTCGGTGGAAAAAATAACACTGTACCGGGTCAGTTCGTTCCTTCCCCTGTATCCAATACCCATGTGGGAGGTGAAAACTCTCAAACCTATACCAAGCTCTCCTGTCCTGTCCATGTCAAATACAAAATGAACCCCTTTAAGAGGCTCAAAAATAAGCCCACCTCTGTAATTTTCCAGTGAATCGGAATATAAAATTTCGGCATAAAGCCTTGCAATACCTCCAAAGAGCCTGATCCCCGCTCCCCCGTCCATCAGATAACCTGCCTTCCGGTATTTTATGTACCCGTTCAATGTAAAGAGACTGCCAAACCTCTTTATAAAACCCAGACGGAAGGAATAATCTCTCCCTTTAGAAACACCAAATCCGAAGAAGGTTCCAGGCCTTATCTTCAATCCCGTTGCATAGTGGAATGTTTTTTCAGTATCAGAGAAAGTCAGCCCGAGCCCGTAGAAACCGGCAAGCATGCTGATACTTCTGGTGTCTTTCTGGTAGTCCAGGAGAAGTTCAAAACCGGGCATAAAGGCTACGGAGGCAGGGTTTCCCGTAACTCCCTCTGCCCTGAATGGAAAGGTAGAGTTACCGAAGAAACTCAAAAGTAAAAATACACTCAGGATACTCATACTTCACCTCCTGAATGAAGTAAAAACCACCCTTTCCCAATTGTCAACCCCGTGAAAAGGGTGTTGGAATAATCCCTCTCGCAAGAAGGGGGGCTTACCTTTTAAAAAACAAATTCCCTGTGATGTAAAGGAAATAAAAAGGGGGGCGGGCCTTCGGCCCGCCCCCCCCCTTTTATTTTTCTTAACTACCTCACAACAAGCACCTTCGCCACACTCGTATGTCCATCTGCCACCATCTTCACAAAGTACACTCCACCTGTAAGCCCCCTCGCATCAAACCTCACACTGTGCCTTCCCGCTTCCACTCTACCTCTGTATATCTCCCTCACCTTCCTTCCCATCACATCGTAAAGATTCAGTTCCACTTTCGTGGCTCTCGGCACCGTAAACGCTACAGCAGATACACCCTTCACAGGATTGGTCACTGTTCCAATAAGTCTGTAGTCAAGTAATCCGTTCCTCTCTCCAACCGACACGGGATAGGCAAACAGGACGGATAAACTATCATGGGGCACTATCGGATCCCCATTATATGTGTACTGCAGGTACCAGTCACCATTCGGATACGCCGTGGCATCCTGAATCCCTATCGTCTCATCGCTGTAATCCGTTATCGTTAAGTAGTTCATCCTAATGTTACCATTGCTGTACAGCACCACCTCGTAAGTGTTGTATGTACTCCCACCATACTCCGGCACCTCGTAAAACTCCACCACTGCCGAATCACCAAAATCCTGGAAGTACACCGCTCCGTGACCCGATGTGCTGGATGGATTCTGATCAGACCAGTAGAAGGCTATAACATCCCACGGACCGCTGTATGCGTTGGTGGGAAGTGGCCTGTTGCTCAGGCCAAAGTAATCGTGATGGAAGGTGATGGTTCCGTTGGACTGGATGTCTATCGTCTGGTAGTTCGCATCGTAGAATGGGAACTGGAAGCTGAGGCCAACGGAATCCCAGTCGTCGTCACCAAGAGGGATCTGAGTTCCGGTTGATGTAATGTCAATCCACTGGAAAGCAGGGCCGCCCTGGTAATCAGAGTCCACGAATGTGTAGCCGAAGCCGTCTGGTCCGCCTGAGTGGGCGTTTGTGACCACATGGACCGTGTTGGATGGGTCAGATTCGTGTACTGGAGTTTCGTTATCGAAGGCTGTTACATAGATGTCGAATGTACCCGGGGTCACCTCAATGGTATCAACAACGGGCATACCGGCGGCAGTTGTACTGTAGGAGCCTGAGAGTGTGCCGTTGAGGTAAATATTAATACCCGCAAGGTCATCCAGAGGCGTGCCATCAGCCTGTGTGGCGGGATTGATCCATGTCAGCTCAATGTGGCTGTCGTCCACGACATTTGCCACAAGATTCTGGGGTGGAGCCGGGTAAGGTGAGCCTCCGGCGTACCATGTGGTTGAAACGAACGGGCTGGTCGAATCGTTGGCATCAACGGCCCTCACCAGAACCGTATAAAGTGTACCATCTGTCAGTCCCGTGATGGTGTCTGCCTGAACACCGGCAGAGACGGTGTCAACAAGTGTCGTATCCTTTCCACCGGCGATCCATACTTCGATGTGGAAACTTGTGAGTGAGTCACCGCCAAAGTATGTGGTGGGATCTGTCCAGGAAACGGCTATGGAGGTGGGCATGGTGTAATCTGAGTACGCTGTCAGGTTTGTTGGTGGCATGGGATCAAGTGAATCTCCGGCCTGTTCGACAACTGCTGCAATGTTCCAGTTGTAGTTCAAACTGAAGTCACGAAGCTCTGCCCATGGGATACCATCGGGAGAGTAAACCCAGTCTCCTTTTCCTGCAACTGCAGGGCCACCGTCCACGGATATGGGATATTCACCCTGAGCGTGTGTGATCTCAACAGCCACCCACAGATCACTTGCAGGATCGATCATGACACCAGGAGCCGGAAGATCGACCACCACCCAGCCATTACCTGTGGCCGTGTATGGTGCAGTTGCAATGATATCTCCTGGCATAGTGTCAGTTCCTGCGGCATAGATGATCACCTGACCTGAGTGAGTACCGGTCTCGTGGTGATAAAAGAGGACCTGGGTCAAACTCCACCCTCCATACTGCCCGAGCTCCGTCGGTGTGAGCTTAATGGCCGCCTGATAAGTTCCACCGTTTGTTAACCCTATTGCATCGTTATCCACAGATGTGTAGTAATAAAGAGTATCTCCCTTTGCCTGCCCTTCTGGAAGAACCCCGTGATTACCTGGAATCCAGCTATCTGCCTTTTTTGCCGATGTAATTACTACCCTTTTTACATCCTTTACCTCTGTCCTGCCCATGCCAGCAACTGCCAGTACAAGGGTGACAACCATCAACTTACGCCACATAAACTACCTCCTTTTTTTGTTTCGTGTCATTTTACATTGACCGGTTACAACCTGTCAATCAACAATTTTCGATCAATCGACCAGATTCTTCGAAATGTCGTTTACCAGTTCAGTTAATCTTTCCTCATCAACACCCTTTACCCTTCCCTTTTCAACCACGATTTTGCCATTGATAATGGAGTAATCAACCTCGTGACTGAAACCTGTAAAAACGACAGATGCGACAGGATCACTGAGGCTTCCTGCGTGTTGAGGACGGGTGAGGTCAATCAGAAGGATGTCGGCGGCAAACCCTTCTCTTATCTGACCTACTTTCCTGAATCCGAGTAATTCTGCTCCGCCACGGGTGGCGAGTCTGAGGGCCTCCCTTGCCGTCATTCCGGCGGGGCCGTACCTCACCCTCTGCAGGAGCATGGCATTTCTCACCTCCCCCAGCATGTCCGAAGAATCGTTGGAGGCAGATCCGTCCACACCGAGACCCACCCTTACACCAAGGTCGAGCATCTCCCTGATCCTGGCTATACCGGATCCCAGCCTCATGTTAGAAGACGGACAGTGAGAGACACCTGTGCCCGTATCCGCCAAAACCTTAAGTTCTTCATCGTTGAACCAGATTCCATGGGCAAAGTAAACATCTGGACCGAGCCAGTTCAGGTCTTCCATCAGGGAAAGCGGCCTTTTACCGTATCTATCAATACAGTACCTCTCCTCATCAAGGGTTTCGGCAAGATGGGTGTGCATGAAAACTCCATAAGATCGTGCCAGACTCTCCGTTTCCCTCATCAATTCAAGCGTGACATTGAAGGGACTGCACGGGGCAAGAATTATCCTCGTCATTGAAAAATCGGAAGGATCGTGAAATTCTTCTATCACCCTCTGCATGTCTCTAAGAACCGTATCGTCGGGCTCTACAAGTTCCTCAGGCGGCAAGCCCCCTGATTTAACTCCCATGGTCATGGAACCTCTTGTGGGGGCAAATCTTATACCCAATTCTCTTGCCACCTCCACCTGAATACCCATCACATCACCTGTCAATCCCACAGGATAAAGGTAGTGATGATCTGAAGTGGTGGTAGCACCTGTTTTAAGAAGTTCAACTATGGCGAGTTTTGTGGCGTAATAGATCGCCTCTTCATCAATCTTCATCCATACAGGATAGTGAAATATGAGCCAGTCAAAAAGTCCGGCATTCTGGGCACCTTTCAGATTCCTCGTTAAGATCTGAAAAAAATGGTGATGTGTATTTACAAGTCCCGGAATTGCAAGGTGCCTGCTGCAATCAATCACCTCTCCCCGCTCTGGTATATTTTCCCCGATTTTCACTATGGACTTTCCATCAATGAGTATGTCGTAACCTTCCAGTTCCCTGTTTTCATCATCAAAGGTGGCGATATACCTGCAATTTTTTAGTAATATCATTTCTTTCCTCCACTCTGGAAAATCCGTATAATTCTAATAAAAATCCGGGAGGATTACAAATGAAGACATACGAAAGTTATCCCTGGTGGTGGATAGTGGGGCAGAATGCCGCTCTCGTTATATACTTTACAATCGGCTATCTTGTGCTCTCTCCCCTGAAAATTTCTAACTTTCCACTCGTTTCCGTGGCGTACATCCTCTTTCTCTATGTGATGATCATCTTTGTTCTCCGTAAACACCTCTGTACTCACTGCTATTATTACGGAAAGTGGTGTTCCACAGGATGGGGAAAGCTTTCATCCATACTTTTCAAAGAAAAGAGCGGAGACTATCAACTTGGAGTAAAACTTGCAGGCATCACCTGGGGAATCGCTGCAGGACTGCCTCTACTCCTCGGTATACTGGCCATTGCCCTCGAAAAACGCGTCTTGCTCCTCTGGATCCTCTTCACGATGCTAACGCCACCGGTAATCTACTTTCACAAACTTTCGTGCAAGACCTGCAGGATGAGAGACAGGTGTCCTGCAAGTATGGTGCGTAAGTCTTCTTGACATTTTGCAGAACGGGAAATAATTAAACTGCGAAACGGAGGTGAAGTCATGAGAGTGATAATCACAAAGGACTACGATGCGATGTCCAGGAGGGCGGCAGGATTTGTGAGGGAGCTTATCGAGAGGAAACCGGATGCCGTCATAGGATTTGCCACCGGGTCCACACCGATTGGCCTCTACAGAGAACTCATCAGGATGCACAGGGAGGAAGGACTCGACTTTTCCAAGATCGTTACCTTCAACCTCGATGAATACATCGGACTACCCAAGGATCATCCGGAAAGTTATCACACATTCATGTGGGAAAACCTCTTCAAGCACATAAATGTGAACCCCTCAAATGTCCACATCCCAGACGGCACTGTCCCCGATGTGGAGGCATACTGTGAGTGGTATGAAGAAAGAATAAAAAAATTCGGCGGGATAGACCTTCAGATCCTGGGAATAGGAAGAGACGGACACATAGGGTTTAACGAACCGGGCTCGTCCCTCGGTTCAAGAACCCGTATAAAGACACTTGCAAAGGAGACGCTGGAGGACAACGCAAGATTCTTTGGAGGAGACATAAACAAGGTGCCCAAACAGGCTATAACCATGGGAGTTGGCACCATTATGGAGGCAAAAGTACTGCTTCTCCTTGCCTCCGGAAAGAAGAAGGCAGAAGCAGTGAAGAAAACCGTGGAGGGACCCATTACCGCCATGGTCCCGGCTTCTATCATGCAACTTCATCCAAAGGCCATCCTGATCCTGGATCAGGAGGCAGCCTCATTACTTGAAAGGGAGTACGAATATGATAGCACTGTTTGAAGATGACAGATGGAGAAAACTCTATCCACTGAGTCTCAGCCACCCTGTATGGGAACTCAGGGTGGGAATTTTTAAAATTTTTGAAAAGTACGAAAAAATGGTAGAGAAACCCGCTCTCTTTACCAGAAAATACTTGGAGGATGTCGCTAAAGAAAGGTATCCGGAGTATAAAATCAACGATTACAAAGTTGAAGATGTCGTGCTGGTGAACTCCCGTGTCATTCCAGACGATAGGTTCGTGAAGGAGCTAAAAACTCTCAAAACCGGCGAGAAAATCGTTCAAGACGGCGAAACTCTCGCATGCAGGGTCAAATTCCCTGATAGATACTTTAACCAGGAGGGAGTATTTACAGGTTGTGATGATTCTACTCCGAGGGAGTTTCAAGGTGCAAAGATTTTTACTTACCTTTACCAGCTTGTTCACATGAACCATGCAGAGATCGTCAAAGATTCAAAATTTTTCAAAGGTGGTGTCAGGGGTAGGGTTTACGAAGGAGCTCACATTCTGGGTGATGTAATCATAGAGGAAGGTGCAACTGTTTATCCGGGTGTGGTTATCGACGGTCTCGAAGGGCCTGTGGTAATTGCAAAAGACGCAGTGATCATGCCAAACGCCACCATCTTGGGCCCGTCGTACATAGGTGAAAAATCAAGGATTAAAGTTGGGGCAAAGATATATGAAGGGACGAGCATTGGCCCTGTTTGTAAGATCGGGGGCGAGGTAGAAGAGACCATCATCCAGGGATACTCAAACAAGCAACACGACGGATTCCTCGGACATGCTTACATCGGAGAATGGGTCAATCTGGGGGCCGACACAAACAACAGTGACCTCAAGAACAATTACTCCAGTGTCAAGATTTTTATAGACGGAGAATGGATCAATACTGGTGAGATGTTCGTCGGTCTGATGATGGGAGACCACTCGAAGAGTGGAATAAACACCATGTTCAACACGGGATCCGTGGTGGGCTTTTCGAGTAACATATACGGTGGAGACTTCCCGCCAAAATTCATTCCCTCCTTCGCCTGGGGAGGAAGTGAGGGTTTTGTCACATATAAATTCGATAAGGCAGTAGAAACTGCAAGGCGGGTTATGGGAAGAAGAAAGGTTAAACTAACAGAAGCCTACCGCAGGATGATGGAGAAAATCTACGAAATTACGAGTGACGAAAGGGACTTTTAAACGCTTATTCGTCTGATAAACGACCCACTACCGGGACACGGGAGAGCAGTTCATGGCCGTGGGGAGCCGATTCTAACTCTTCTGTCAGGTCCTGACCTGCGGTATGAACGAAGAAGTGTCTGCCGTTCTGCCAGAGAAAACTATCTGTAACATCATAGATGAGACCGTTTAAGGCAATGTATGCCCTTCTGCCGTTTTTACCGTCAAATTTTTTTAACTCTTCTCGTGTGAGTTCAATCATCTTTTTTGTAATGTGTGGGGCTGGCCGAAGGCCAGCCCCACACATGTTTTACTTCAAAAACTTTTTTACAAACGGTGAGGTCTCACCCTCTCTCATAAAGTGACCCGACGGCCCCTCTCCAAGAAATTCGGAAAACCAGGATTCGTGCTCTATTTCTTCGTGCAGGATGGAAAGCGCAAGGTCGTATGTCCTGTGATCCTTGCCGTATGTCAGATTGCAGATGTGCGTGTAACCTCTTACAGCACACCTCTCAGCTTCAACGAGGACCCTCAGAATTTCTCTCACATCTGACGGATTCTCCGGCAGATAAGCGGGGGGACATGCGGATAAATCGTGAAACTCCTTCATATCACGGGGCAACCTTCCACCAAGTTCGTAGATCCTTGGAACCAGTGCCTCAAAATGATTTCTGTCTTCTATCCTCGCCTGCTCGGCGATCACCTTGAGACCCTCACCTTCGAGTCCGGTAAGGTTTGCGCGAAGAATAGTGTAGTAATAGTAAGTTGTGAGCTCTGCTGCTGCGTTTCTGATGAGAAGCTCAAGTAGCTCCTCAACATTGACTCCTGCCTTTTCTACCATTTCTCTGGCTACCTTTGCCATTTTTTACCTCCTATTTTTTAAAAATTATTCTAAATCAAGAATACACCTAAATTCGGAAATTGTCAAATAAAAGCACCGATGAGTGTCTCCTTCGTGGGAAGAAGTACAAATGGGAGGCTATCTTTTAAAAAGGTGAAAACCGTCCTATGTGGAAAACTTTTTATGCCTTTATCAGGAAATTCCTCATCATACCGAGGTCTTCGTGCTCCAGGTTGTGGCAGTGGTAAAGGTAGAGACCCGTGTAATCCTCGAATTTCATGACAACCTCTGCCTCCATTCCTGGCATAAGAAGTATCGTATCCTTCCAGCCCCCGTCAACGAAGCCGTCCTTTATGGTCTCCCAGCCGTATGAGGACGGCGTTCTATTTATGATCTGGAACTGGACATCGTGAACATGTACGGGATGTGGCGTCTGCATTCCATATCGAGAATTTACGAACTTCCACACTTCAACCGTATTCAGATGGACTATTTCGTCCCGTGCAACACCGGTCATACTGAATGTCCTTCCGTTTATGGTTGGCTGCATTCTCATCATTTCAAATACGAAAGTTCTCGGGTTCTTAATGTTAACCGCCTCTTCAGGATCGAAAAATTTCACCTGTGAGAGTCTGGAAGGTAGTCTGTATGGGTTCTTCCTTTTGTGAGTCACACGGATTCTAAGGATGTCAAAGTCAGATCCGTTGGGTAAACCCATTCGTCTCATCATGCCGAACATACCTGCGCCTTCAAACTCAAGGCTCCTCAGAATTACAGTATCACCAATCTTTTTATCCGAAAGGTCAAGCCAGACATCCACCCTTTCTGCAGGTCCAAGCATAACATAATCCCTTGTCGTCGGTACCTGAAGCAGTCCTCCATCCGTTGCAATAACGGTGATGGGTCTCCCATCACTCCATGCAAGTTTGTATATCCTGGAATTCGAGCCGTTTAAAATCCTCAGCCTGTAGGCACTCGTTCCAAGTTCAAGGGTGTAATCAGGCCTGCCGTTAACAAGGATTTCATTCCCGAGGAATCCCATCATCCTCTGCATGGGATGGGTGAGATATACGAGCTGCCCTTCCCTGTCGAAGGTTCTGTCCTGGATGACAAGGGGGATATCGTCTTCACCTTCTGGTAAATCGAGCCTCTGTTCTTCATCGTCTGTAATCAAAAAGAGGCCAGCGAGTCCAAAGTAAACCTGTGGACCTGTTCTACCATGAGGATGAGGATGAAACCAGTATGTACCTGCCCTGTTTTTCACCTCAAATTCGTAAATGTAAGTGTCTCCCCTGCCAATGACAGACCTCGGATGACCATCAGCCCTCTCAGGCACATGTAATCCGTGCCAGTGCACTATGGTTTTATCTGGCATGTCATTTCTGAAGATGACCCTA
>Ga0256833_1001328_pt1 | contig 18272 bp, 31 predicted proteins | sample 356284metaG_FD_190535 | JGI IMG/M metagenome (GOLD analysis project Ga0256833, IMG submission 190535) | Hydrothermal vent microbial communities from Mid Atlantic Ridge, Atlantic Ocean - 356-284 | ecosystem: Environmental > Aquatic > Marine > Hydrothermal vents | place: Atlantic Ocean: Mid... | reverse complement strand
AGGAGGAGGGTGGCCGGCACACACCGTTCTTCAACGGCTACCGTCCGCAGTTCTACTTCCGGACCACGGACGTGACCGGGGTCTGTACCCTGGAAGAGGGAGTGGAGATGGTCATGCCCGGCGACAACATCCATATCACCGCCGAGCTGATCACGCCCATCGCCATGGAGGAGGGGCTGCGTTTCGCCATCCGCGAGGGCGGCCGCACCGTGGGCGCCGGCGTGGTCACCGAGATCATCGAGTAGATGCCTGACAGATATCTGGCCGGCCGCGGCTCGCGGTCCGCCCGGAGACAACGATGAAACACCGCCCTGAAGCCAGGGCGCCAGAACGTCATTCTGGTGAAAGAGGAAGAGCATGATCCCCACAGATAAGATCCGTATCAGGCTGAAGGGTTACGACCATAAACTGCTTGATCAGTCGACACGCGAGATTGTCGATACCGCGCGGAGGACAGGCGCCACCGTGGCCGGACCCATTCCGCTGCCGACAACTATCAACAAATATACGGTTCTCCGTTCGCCTCATGTCGACAAGAAGTCGCGCGAGCAGTTCGAGATGCGGACCCACCGACGCCTGCTCGATATCCTCGAGCCGACCCAGCAGACCATCGACGCCCTGATGAAGCTCGAACTGTCTGCCGGCGTCGACGTGGAGATCAAGCTGCCGTAAGCCATCCCTTACCGGTGGCAGCGATTGGTTGTTGACCGCTTTGTTATGAGTTTAGCCAACAGGTAAACAGATGCCGAAAACACAAGGAATACTGGGCCGCAAAATAGGAATGACCCGCGTCTACAACGAACATGGCCGCTCCATTCCCGTGACAGTGATCGAGGCCGGACCCTGTACGATACTGCAGAAGAAGACCGAAGCCAAGGAGGGCTACAATGCCATCCAGGTCGGCTTTCTCGAAAAGAAGGCCTCCAGGCTCAACAAGCCCGAGGCGGGACATTTCAAACGATCCGGTGGCAAGGGGTTCTATCACGTGCGTGAATTCAGGGTGCCTGATCCCGATGCCTTTGAGCTCGGGCAGCAGATCATGGTCTCCGAACTGCTGAAGATCGGTGACAAGGTGGACATCACCGGGCGAGCCAAGGGCCGCGGCTTCCAGGGGGTCATGAAGCGCCATGGCTTCGGCGGCGGCAAGGCTTCGCACGGCTCCGGTTTTCACCGTGCCCCGGGTTCCATCGGCTGCAGCGCCTGGCCGGGAAGGGTGATCAAGGGCAAGAAACTGCCCGGTCGCATGGGCAATAACGTGGTGACCCAGAAGAACCTGAAGGTCGTTGATATCCGCGAAGAGGAAAATATCCTGCTCGTCGAGGGAGCGGTACCCGGTGCCAAGAACGGCCTGCTCAGCATCTACACCAGGTCCTGAATTGGCACCGCATGTGGCCACAGGCCGGCACAGGTGAATCCCGGGGAGCCGTCCGCGGCCCGGACGATATTTTTGAAAGCTGCTGTTTAAGGAGATACCCATGGCAGTTTGTGATGTTGTAAATACCTCCGCTGAAAAGGTCGGAGAGATCGAGTTGAATGACGCCCTGTTCGATGTCGAGGTCAAAACCGGTGTCCTGCACGAGGTGGTGTGCATGCAGCGGGCCAACCGCCGTGCCGGTACCGCCAGCACCAAGACCCGGGGCGAGGTACGTGGTGGCGGCGCAAAACCCTGGCGGCAGAAGGGCACCGGCCGGGCCCGTGCCGGCTCCAGGACCTCGCCGATCTGGCGCGGAGGCGGCACCGTCTTCGGGCCCAGACCACGGGATTACAGCTACAAGGTGCCCAAGAAGGTCCGTCGGCTTGCCCTGCGCATGGCGCTCAGCGCCAGGCGCCGGGAGGGAAACCTGGTGGTGCTCGACGATTTTTCCCTGGCCGGGATCAAGACCAGGGAGTTTGTCCGGGTGATGGGCAATTTCGAGTTTGACAACTGCCTGGTGGTGACCGGTGAGCCTGACGAGAAACTGCAGCTTTCGGCCCGGAACGCGGTGGGCTACAAGGTCCTGCCGGTCGCCGGCCTGAACGTTTACGATATTCTCAAACATTCCAAGCTGATGATCGTTCAGTCCGGCCTGGAAAAGCTTGAAGCGAGGTTAATGGTATGAAGGTTCTCTATGATGTGGTCAAGAGCCCCTGCCTGACAGAAAAGAGCAATATCCTTCAGGAGCTCCAGGGAACGGTCGTCTTCAGGGTCAATCCGCGGGCCAACAAGATCGAGATCAAACAGGCCGTAGAGAACCTGTTCAACGTCAAGGTGGCCAGCGTGCGCACCGCAACGATGCGCGGCAAGAAGAAACGGGTCGGTATCAAGTCCGTTGGCAGGACCAGTGACTGGAAGAAGGCCTACATCACCCTTTCCGAAGGCGAGATCAATTTCCTGGACGAGCTCTAGGCGGCAGGGACGACGACAGCGCCGAAGGCAACAGGTACTGCTGCTCCCTCTGAAGGTTTAAGTTAACAGGAAGAACAATGGCAATAAAGACCCATAAACCGACATCACCGGGAAAGAGACATCACGTATCCATCGTCAATCCGGACCTTTCGGATAAAGCGCCTGAAAAAAGCCTTCTGGCGCCCCTCAAGAAATCCGGCGGCAGGAATTCCTACGGCCGGATCACGGCCCGGCATCGTGGCGGCGGCCACAAGCGCAAATACAGGATCATCGACTGGAAGCGGAACAAGGTCGGCGTACCGGCCCGGGTGACGGCCATCGAATATGATCCCAACCGTTCGGCCCATATCGCGCTCCTGACCTACAGTGACGGTGAGAAGTCCTATATCCTTGCTCCCAACGGTGTGGCTGTCGGCGATACGGTCATGGCCGGACCGGATGTCGATATCAAGCCCGGCAACTGCCTGCCCATGGTCAACATCCCGCTGGGTACCATCATCCACAACGTGGAGATGAAGATCGGCAAGGGCGCCCAGATGGTCCGCTCCGCCGGGGCATCCGCCCAGCTCATGGCCAAGGACGGCAACCATGTCCTGGTCAAGCTGCCTTCCGGCGAGGTCCGCAGGTTCAACAAGGAGTGCCGGGCCTGCATCGGCGCAGTGGGCAATTCCGAGCACGGCAGCCAGAAACTCGGCAAGGCCGGCCGGTCCCGCTGGAAGGGAAGGCGGCCTTCGGTCCGCGGTGTGGCCATGAACCCCATCGATCACCCGATGGGTGGTGGTGAGGGCAAGAGCTCCGGTGGCCGGCATCCCTGTACGCCGTGGGGTGTGCCCACCAAGGGGTACAAGACCAGGAAGCGGAAGGCGTCTGACCGTGATATCATCACCAAACGTAAGTAATTTCAGGAGAAGATCGATATGGCTCGTTCCATAAAAAAGGGTCCTTTTGTCGATGATCACCTCTTAAAAAAGGTTGAACAGGCCCAGGAAGCAGGATCCCGGAAGGTTATCAAGACCTGGTCCAGGCGCTCGGACATCATCCCGGAAATGGTGGGACTGACCTTTGCCGTCCACAATGGCAGGAAGTTTATCCCCGTCTATGTGACGGAGAATATGGTCGGACACAAGCTGGGGGAGTTCTCTCCCACCAGGACCTACTACGGCCACGCTGCGGACAAGAAGAAGAAACGGTAAAATCATCGCCTTCCGGTGCCACCGGCGCGGAGGAATATTCCGCCGCCGCAACCGGCTACGGTGGCATCCGGCCGAAGGCCCAAGCCTAGATAGCGTTCAGGAGTTAACCGATGGAAACGAGAGCCGTCGCCAAATATATTCGTATCTCGCCCCGCAAGGCGCGCCTGGTGGCCGATGTTGTCCGGGGCATGGACGTGGATACCGCCATCACCACCCTGCGGTTCATGCCCAAGAAGGCTGCCCGCATCCTGCGCAAGGTCATCGAGTCCGCCGTGGCCAACGCGGATCAGAACGAGACCATTGATGTGGATACCCTCTACATCAAGTCCATCCAGATCGATGGCGGCCCCATGCTGAAGAGATTCCGTCCCCGCGCCATGGGACGGGCGACCAGGATACTGAAAAGAACCAGCCACATCACCGTGGTTGTTGATGAAGCATGATCCGGTTTACCGGCTCAACCACCAGAGATCAAATCGACTAGGCATTGGAGGAGAACCTTGGGACAAAAAGTCAATCCCATAGGACTGCGGCTGGGTATAACCCGCTCCTGGGAATCGATATGGTATGCAGACAAGGACTATGCCCGTAATCTGTACCAGGATCAGCAGATACGCAAGTACCTGAAAAAGAGACTCTACCACGCAGGTATTTCCCGGATCATCATTGAGCGGACCGGCGACAAGGTACGGATCAAACTGTTCACTGCCCGGCCGGGTATCGTCATCGGCAAGAAGGGTGCGGAGATCGAGAATCTCAAGAAGGACCTGGAGCGGAAGTTCAACCGCGAGTGCCTCATCGACATCCAGGAGGTTCGCCGGCCCGAGGCCGACGCCCAGCTTGTCGCCGAGAACATTGCCACCCAGCTCGAGCGGCGTATCGCCTTCCGCAGGGCCATCAAGAAGTCCATCAACTCCGCGCTCAGGTTCGGCGTCAAGGGCATCAAGATCTCCTGTGCCGGCCGGCTGGGAGGCGCCGAGATGTCGCGGGTTGAGTGGTTCAAGGAGGGACGGGTTCCCCTGCATACCCTGCGCGCCGATATCGACTACGGCACCGCCGAGGCCAAGACCACCTATGGGATCATCGGGGTCAAGGTCTGGATCTTCAAGGGCGAGATCCTCAGCGAGCAGGAGATGCCTGTGGCTCCGTAACGCCGGACACCTTTTTCGGAGCAGGCCCGGAAGATGCCGGCATTCCGCCGGATGAAAGCGGACCGGCACTCTGCATGACCATCTACAGTGGCCTGGAAAACGGTGCACCACCCGTTCTCCGGCACGTTCTCCAACAGGAGTGAGGAACAATGTTAAGTCCACGTAAGGTAAAGCACAGAAAACAGCACAAGGGGCGTATGCGCGGAACCGCCCAGCGCGGATCGAGCATCTCGTTTGGTGACTACGCTCTCAAGGCCGTCGGCTGCGGCCGGATGACGGCCCAGCAGATCGAGGCCGGTCGTGTGGCCATCAACAGGAAGGTCAAGCGCGGCGGCAAGATGTGGATCAGGGTCTTTCCCGACAAGCCGATTACCAAGAAGCCTGCCGAAACCCGCATGGGTAAGGGAAAAGGCTCGCCGGAATACTGGGTGGCCACCATCAGGCCTGGCAAGATTCTCTATGAACTCAAAGGGGTACCGGAAGAGCTCGCCATCCAGGCCCTCAAGCTGGCCGGTTACAAGCTGCCCTTCCCGACCAAGGTCATCACGAGGAGTACAACGATATGAAGGCGAAGGAGCTTCGTGCACTGAGTAGCGAAGATCTGCGGAAGAAGGAACAGGATCTCCGTGAGGATCTGTTTAAACTCAAATTTCAGCACGGTATCAGAAGGCTCGAGAACCCCGCCCGGCTGGCCCAGTTGCGCCGGGACATAGCCAGGGTGAAGACCGTTTTGAACGAACAGGCCGCAGGCGAGCAGCCAGCCTAAGACCAACTACTCCAGCGGATCGGAACAGATGAGTGACCACAAGACCAGGAAGACCCGGCAGGGTGCTGTAATCAGCAACAAGATGGACAAGAGCGTCGTCATCCTCGTGGAACGGAAGGTGCGCCACAAGCTGTACGGAAAATATATCCGTCGCCGGGTCAAGTACATGGCCCATGACGAGAACAATCAGTGCAACATCGGCGACACCGTTCTCATTGAAGAGTGCCGGCCTCTGTCGAAAAAGAAGCGCTGGCGGGTACGGACCATAGTAGAGCGCGCGGTCTGATCACAGGATCCCGGATACCATCATCCGTCCGTAACAACGTTTTTCAGGTGAGACCATGATTCAAACTGAAACCATACTGAATGTCGCCGACAATTCCGGGGCGAAAAAGGTCCTCTGTATCAGGGTCCTTGGCGGCACCCGGCGCAGGTATGCCTCCATTGGCGACGTTATCGTCGTGACCGTCAAGGAGGCCATCCCCCACGCCAAGGTCAAGAAAGGTGACGTGATGGACGCCGTTGTTGTCCGGACGACCAAGGAGATCAGGCGGCCCGAAGACACCACGGTCCGTTTCGACGAGAACGCTGCCGTTCTGCTGTCCAGCTCGGGCGAGCCTGTCGGTACGCGTATCTTCGGACCGGTGGCCCGTGAGCTGCGCTCGCTCGGTTTTATGAAGATAATTTCTCTCGCGCCGGAGGTCCTGTAAGGGGCGCCGGATACCACAGACTGGAAACGAGAGACAAGAGGAAGAGAGAATGCGCCAGGGACGAACAAGTCTGAGAATAAATGATCAGGTTGAGGTGATTGCCGGCAAGGACAAGGGCCGGGTGGGGAAGATCCTGAAGATCGACCACAAGAGAAACCGGGCCGTGGTTGAACGGATCAACATGATCACCAAGCACCAGAAACCGCTTGATGCGACCCAGCCCGGACAGATCATCAAGAAGGAAGCATCCATTCACATCTCCAATATCATGCTGGTCTGCCCGGAATGTGCCAATACCGTCCGGACCGGCAGGAAGTTCCTGGAGGATGGCACCAAGGTGCGGGTCTGCAAGAGCTGCGGTGCAACGATTGAAACGTCAAAGAAGTAGGGAAGCTCCCTGCGTACGGAGTATAGGATGGCAACGCTGAAAGAACAATACGAACGCGAATACAGGCCGCAGCTTCAGAAACAGTTCGGATTGAAGAACGTCATGGAGATCCCCAGGGTTGAGAAGGTTGTCCTCAACATGGGGCTTGGTGAGGCGGTGCAGAATCCCAAGATCGTCGAAAAGGCCGCCAGCGAACTGACCCTGATTGCCGGGCAGAAGGCCGTGGTCACCCGGGCCAAGAAATCGATCGCCACCTTCAAGCTGCGCGAGGGCATGCCCATCGGTGTCAGGGTGACCCTGCGCAGGGACAAGATGTACGATTTCATCTCCAAGCTGGTCAATATCGCCCTGCCGCGGGTTCGCGACTTTCGTGGTGTCTCGCCAAAGGGATTTGACGGCAATGGCAACTTTTCCATGGGCATCACCGAGCACATCATCTTTCCCGAGGTGGACTACGACAAGATCGACAAGATACGTGGTCTCAACATCACCATTGTCACCTCGGCCCGGACCGACGAGCAGGGCAGGGAACTGCTCCGGCTCATGGGAATGCCCTTCAAGAAATAGTGGTACCCCGGACGCACCGGATACTGCAGTCAGAACAAATACATTGTTGAAAGGAGAATTCCGTGGCAAAAAAATCACTTATTGCCAAGGCCAAACGGCAGCCGAAGTTCAGCGTCCGTGCCTATAACCGCTGCCCGCTCTGCGGTCGCTCCAGGGCCTTTATCCGCAAGTTCGGTATCTGCAGGCTCTGTTTCAGGAAACTTGCCTCCCAGGGCGAGATCACCGGTGTGACCAAATCCAGCTGGTAGCCGGCAGTACAGAGGGCGGATCACCTTCGGGCCCGGGTCCGGACGGAGACCGCCGCCAAGAGTACCGGGAGGGAGCAACCGCTGCCAGGCCGTTGCCGACCCCCCATTGTTCGCATGGTCCAGACCGGAGAGTCCGGACCTTCAGGTTTACTTAGAAGAGGAATTGTTCGATGTCTATGAGTGACCCGCTGGCAGACATGCTCACCAGGATCAGGAACGGGGTTTCGGCCCGTTTCGATTCGGTCGAAATGCCGCTCTCCAAGCTCAAGGTTGGTGTGGCGAAGGTCCTGAAGGAGGAGGGCTACATCAGGGATTACCAGATCCTGGACAAGGGTGTCCAGGGAACCCTGAAGATAGACCTCAAGTACGGACCGGACAATGAGCTGGTCATCACCGGAATACGCCGGATAAGCAAACCCGGACTCCGGCAGTACAAAAAGAGTGGCGCCATACCCAAAGTGATGAGTGGTCTGGGCGTAGCCATCCTTACCACTTCCCAGGGCATTATCACCGATCGCGAGGCGCGGAAAAGGAACATCGGCGGTGAAGTCCTGTGCGAAGTCTGGTAACACCATTGGCTCGGACAACAGGAGGAGAAGATGTCAAGAATTGGTAAACTGCCGATTCCTGTCCCCGCCGGGGTCAAGATCGAGATCAATGGTACCCATGTCAAGGTGACGGGCCCCAGGGGAACCCTGGAAAGGGATATCCGTCCTGAGATCGAACTGAAGATGGAGGGCGAAGAGCTGGTCGTCTCGCCCCGGGGTACCTCCAGGAAGGTCTATGCCTTCTGGGGCATGACCCGGACCCTGATCAACAACATGGTCATGGGGGTGGACAAGGGATTCAAGAAACAGCTCGTGGTCGAGGGGGTCGGGTACCGGGTCAGTGTGTCCGGCAAGATCCTGACCCTCAACGTCGGCTTTTCCAATCCGGTGGAATTCACCCTGCCCGATGGGATCGCCGCCGATGTGGACAAGGACAACACCATCACCCTCGACGGTATTGACAAGGAACTGGTCGGCATGACCGCCGCAAGAATCAGGGATATCCGTAAACCCGAGCCCTACAAGGGCAAGGGCATCCGCTACGTGGACGAGCATATCGTGCGCAAGGTCGGCAAGGCCGGCGCTGCAGCGTAACACAGAACATGGAATGGTAGGATCATGGCTAAAACAAACCCCAAAGTAACTGCCCGGCAGAAGAGGATCCGGCGGATCAGGAAAAAGATCAGCGGCACCGCCGAGAGACCGAGGATGCGGGTGTTTCGCTCCAACCGGCACATCTATGTTCAGCTCATCGACGACACCAGGCAGACGACCCTGGTCTCCATGTCCACCGGTGACCGGGAATTTGACGCCTCCGACTGCAAGGGCAAGTGCGAGCAGGCGAAGAAGGTCGGACTGATCGTTGCCAGACGGGCCAAGGACGCCGGAATCAGCGAGGTGGTCTTTGACCGTGGTGGCAATCTCTACCATGGCCGTGTCAAGGCCCTGTCCGAAGGGGCGCGGGAGGGCGGCCTGAAGTTCTGAGCCGCCGGCCGCCACGCGGGCAGGATCCGGCACGATGCCGCGACTGTGGCCTCGACGCGGATCCGCGGCAGACGGCACGGCCAGGGCGGCGCGGGTTCCGCGATCACAGCCGCAACGAACGATGAAAATAGGGCCGCCACCAGACAGCGGCCGGCAATTTTCAGGGAACAGATAATCAACGGGGGTGTTTCTTGGCTGATTTCAAGCGAGCTAGAGAAGGCAACGAAGAAGAGCTCATAGAAAAAATTGTATTTATCAACCGGGTTGCCAAGGTTGTCAAGGGTGGTCGCAGGTTCAGCTTCAGCGCCATCGTCGTTGTCGGGGATGGCAAGGGCAAGGTCGGATACGGCCTGGGCAAGGCCAATCAGGTGCCCGAGGCCATCCGCAAAGGGATCGAGCGGGCCAGGAACGATATGCGGTCCGTTGCCCTGACCGATGTCTCCATACCCCATGAGATCGTCGGCAAGTTCAAGTCCGGCAGTGTCATGCTCAAGCCGGCCTCCGACGGTACCGGTGTCATTGCCGGTGGTGCCGTGCGGGCGGTGCTCGAGGCAGCCGGGGTGCAGAACATCCTGACCAAGTGCCTGGGGTCCAATAATCCGCACAACCTGTGCAAGGCAACCATCGATGGCCTGCGGCGTCTGCGGTCGGCAGAGCAGGTCGCTGCCCTGCGTGGTCTCAAGGTCGAGGACATGGTGGCCTGAGACGTTCGGCTGCCGTGAAAGCGGCCTGGCACCGGTTACCTGCCGGATCAGGGAGGATCCTCCTGTCGGCCTCCAGAGTCCGGTTAACTGAAGGATGAGATAGTCATGAGTGAGACGATAACGATTACCCAGGTGAAAAGCGGCATCGGGTCCACCAGGAAGATCAGGGCAACCCTGGTCGGCCTGGGACTGACCAGGATGCATAAGACCGTAACCAGGAAGAATACGCCTGAGATTCGCGGCATGGTGAATAAAGTCAGGCATCTCGTACGGGTGGAGGAATAGACAGTGCTCAAGTTAAACAATCTCTCGCCCAGCGAAGGGGCCCGCAGGAACAAGAAACGAGTTGGCCGTGGGCCTGGATCCGGACGGGGCAAGACCGCCACCCGCGGTCACAAGGGCGCCCGTTCCCGGTCCGGTTTTTCCGCCAAGCCCGGTTTCGAGGGCGGGCAGATGCCGCTGCATCGCCGGCTGCCCAAGCGGGGCTTCAACAATATCTTCCGCAGGGAATATGTCATTGTCTCCCTCAGCGATCTCGACCGGTTTGATGCCGGCACCACCGTCGACCGCCGGGCCCTGCTTGATGCCGGGATCATCCGTCGTACCGACGGTCCGGTCAAGGTTCTTGCCAACGGTGAGATCAGCAAGGCCGTCACAGTGGACGTTGACAAGGTGAGCAGTGGCGCCCGTGACAAGATCACCGCGGCCGGCGGGACGGTCAAGGAGTAGGCCATGAGCGGAATCGCCAGTGCTGCAAACATCCCGGAACTTCGCAAGAGGGTAGTCTTTACCCTCTTGATGCTTTTTGTCTACAGAATGGGAGTGCAGATCCCGACTCCCGGCATCAACGGTGAGGCACTGGCTGCGTTTTTCGAGAAGAATGCCGGTACGCTGTTCGGAATGTTCAACATGTTCTCCGGCGGCGCCCTGTCCAACTTTTCCATCTTCGCCCTGGGCATCATGCCCTATATCTCGGCCTCCATCATCATCCAGCTCCTCACCGTGGTCATCCCGCAGCTCGAGGCCCTGTCCAAGGAGGGGGAGGCAGGACGGCGCAAGATCACCCAGTACACCAGGTACGGCACGGTGGGCCTCTCCATCATCCAGGGGTTTTTCATCGCCACCGGTCTGGAGGGCATGACCGGCCCCGGCGGGGCGCCCATCGTCATGGTGCCGGGCATCGAATTCAAGCTGATGACCGTGCTCACCCTGACATCGGGAACCGCCTTCATCATGTGGCTCGGCGAACAGATGACCGAGCGGGGCATCGGCAACGGCATCTCGCTGATCATCTTCGCCGGTATCGTCGCCCGCATGCCGGCTGCGGTGGGCAACACCCTGCAGCTTGTCAAGGCCGGTGAACTCGCCGTGATCTTCATCCCTATCATGCTGGTGATGATGGTGGCGGTGGTGGTCTTCATCATCTTTGTGGAGACGGCCCAGCGGCGTATTCCCATCCAGTATGCGAAACGGGTGGTCGGCAGGCGGGTCTACGGCGGCCAGGCATCTCATCTGCCGCTCAAGATCAATATCTCCGGTGTCATTCCGCCGATCTTCGCTTCATCGATCATGATGTTTCCGGCAACCATCGGTTCCTTCATCAAGATCGACTGGGTACAGCAGGCCTCGGCGGCCCTGTCACCGGGGACCATCTACTATTACATCCTGTATGTGGCGATGATCGTCTTCTTCAGTTTCTTCTATACCGCAGTGACGTTCAAACCCGACGATGTCGCCGAGAACCTGAAGAAGAACGGCGGGTTCATTCCCGGTATCAGACCCGGCAAAAAGACTGCTGAATTCATTGACAAGGTACTGACCAGGCTGACCGTTGTCGGTGCCATCTACCTCAGTGCGGTCTGTGTCATGCCGACCATTCTGATCAACAGGTTCAATGTGCCCTTCTATTTCGGCGGCACCGCGCTGCTGATCGTGGTCGGCGTTGCCATCGACACAATTTCGCAGATCGAATCGCACCTGGTGATGCGCAACTATGACGGCTTCATGAAGGCCGGCCGTATAAAGGGGCGGCGTTGAGGACAGCGTGACCGCAGCGGATCAGGACAAGGTCATCACGGTCAAGACTCCGGACGAGATCGAGATCATGCGCGAGGCCAACCGGATCGTGGCCGGTGTTCTGTCCATGCTCGCCGACGAGATCCGACCCGGAATTTCCACCTGGAAACTGGACCGCCTTGCCGAAGAGTACTGCCGTGATCACGGGGCCGAGCCGGCATTCAAGGGATACCGGGGATTCCCTGCAAGCCTCTGTGTCTCCATCAATGAACAGGTGGTGCACGGAATCCCGTCCAAGAAAGTCAAGCTGCGGGCCGGTGATATCGTCTCCATTGATTTCGGCACCCGATACAGGGGGTTCTATGGCGACTCGGCGGTCTCCATCGGCGTTGATTCCATTGACGGCCAGCGGCAAAGGCTGCTCGATGTAACCCGCGAGGCCCTTGAGCGGGCCATCCGCCAGGTCCGGATCGGAAACCGGGTGTCGGATATCTCCCGGGCCGTACAGGAGTATGTCGAGGAGCACGGGTTTTCCGTGGTCCGCCAGTTTGTCGGCCATGGGATCGGATCCCAGCTCCACGAGGGTCCCGAGGTGCCCAACTATGTCCAAGGCACGGCCTCGCCGCGGATCCTGGAGGGTATGGTGGTGGCCATCGAGCCCATGGTCAACATGGGAACCCATAAGGTCAAGGTCCTGCGCGACCAGTGGACAGTGATCACCGCCGACAGAAGGCCGTCGGCCCATTTCGAGCACTCGGTGGCAGCCACCGTTGACGGCCCCCTGGTTCTGAGCCGTCGCGCGGACGAGGGGTAGCGGCCACAGGGGTGCCATTTCTGGTTTCAAGAAAAAAGTTGAAAAAATATATTTGTTCGATATAATCAATATTTTTTGCGCCGAACATTATTTTAACGGAAGGTATCATGGCGAAAGAAGAGGCCATCGAGGTTGAAGGAACCATCATCGAGCCGTTGCCCAACGCGATGTTCCGGGTGGAGCTTGATAACGGTCACAAGGTACTTGCTCATATATCAGGCAAGATGCGGATGCACTACATCAAGATTCTTCCCGGTGACCGGGTCACGGTGGAGCTGTCGCCATACGATCTGACCAGGGGCAGGGTCACATTTCGCGCCAAGGGCGGCAAGAAGAGGAAATAGGTGTGTTGCGGCCGACGGGGTCACAAATCAGAGCATGGATCCGGGCCTCTGGGCGTCGGATTGGAGAGAGGTCATGAAAGTACGGGCATCGGTCAAAAAGATGTGCAGTGACTGCAAGATAATCAAGCGTAAGGGAATCGTGCGGGTCACCTGTAAAAACAAGAAGCACAAACAGCGGCAGGGATGAGTCCCGGGGCCGGCCGCCGGCAAGGTGCGGGCCGGCCGGGTTCCGACACGCTCAAGAGACAAGGAGTAAGATCTTGGCACGTATAGCTGGTGTAGATTTACCAAGAAACAAACATATGGATCGCGCCCTCACCTATATCTACGGTATCGGCCTGACCACGGCCCGGCAGATTCTCGACAAGGCCGACCTGCCATACCAGATGAACAGTGACGACCTGAGCGGCGACGATATCAACCGGATCCGGAAGATCATCGAAAGCGATTATGTGGTCGAGGGAGACCGCAGGCGCATCGTGTCCATGGATATCAAGCGGCTGATGGATCTCGGCTGTTACCGGGGACTCAGGCACCGGAGGGGACTGCCCTGCCGGGGACAGCGGACCAAGACCAATGCCCGGACGCGTAAGGGGCCCAAACGGGGTGCGGCCGTCCGCAGGAAATAAATCTATTGCGCTCTCCGGCCCGGTTCGGAGGAGCAGACAACGTAAAAGTTCAGCAGCACGCCGTCTGCACGCGCTCGCGGCTGGCCGCATAGCGGGCTATCGGAGTTTCGCTGTGCTCGCTTACCTGACAGCCGGCCGCCATCAGGCACATATGAGGCATTGCTGAACTTTTACCAAAAGTATCGGTCTTTCTGGGTGGTTGCCGATAGCGGTAAACTATTACCGGACAACATATGGAGTGAGCATGGCTAAGGCAGGAAAAGGCGGCGGTCGGAGCAAGCGTCGTGAAAAGAAGAACATTCCCGAAGGAATAATTTTTATCTATTCTACCTTCAACAATACCGTCATAACCGTCTCGGACCGGCAGGGCAACACCATTGCCTGGTCGAGCGCCGGCGTTGTCGGCTTCAAGGGATCACGGAAATCGACGCCATTTGCCGCCCAGAACGCATTGAGCGATGCTGTGAGCAAGGCCAAGGAACACGGAATCCGCAAGGTTGAGGTCCGTGTCAAGGGACCCGGCCCCGGCCGTGAGGCTGCTCTGCGCGCCCTGACCACGGCTGAGCTCGATGTCAGCAAGATTGTCGATGTCACCCCCATTCCCCACAACGGATGCAAACCGCCGAAACGGCGAAGGGTCTGAGGAGCATCCGGCCTTTGCCCGAATCCAGGGGCAGGGCCACGGCATGATATGGATCGTACCCCCCTGTGGGATGACGAACCATCGGTTTTTCCAAGCACAATGGTGTACGCGCTCTCAGTGGCCGCAGATCTGTGCAGGCGTGCCTGACCGCAGTAAGCGACCGTGGGGAGACTCCGATAGCCTGCCTAGGCGGGCAGGGACGACCGTGCAAAGAAGCGGTCCTGTGAGCGCCTACTATGGATCCGCCCCCGGCGGCCGCAAGCCGCCACCTGTGGGTGAACCTGGTCCGGACCGGCCGAGTGGTGAGCTGGCAGGACGGCCGGGAGAGGTCAGCACCGGTCCGGAGCGCTCCTGCCGGAAGGCAGGATTTCGGCCCGGATTTCCGGTGCCTGATTTTCTTGTCAGAGCAACCAGCACCAGCTATTTTGATGGAGGTTTAAGTTGGCCAGATATACAGGAGCGACCTGCCGGATGTGCAGGCGCGAGAACCTGAAATTATTTCTCAAGGGCGAACGGTGCTACTCGGACAAGTGCGCCTTCGAACGTCGATCATTTGCCCCGGGTCAGCATGGCCAGAACCGGTTCCGCAAGGTGTCGAACTATGCCATCCAGCTGCGCGAGAAACAGAAGGTCAAGCATATGTACGGCATGCTCGAAGGGCAGTTCCGCCGCTACTTCCAGCAGGCCGACCGTGCCAAGGGGGTCACAGGCGAAAACCTTCTCGTCATGCTCGAGCGGAGACTGGACAACACCGTGTACAGGCTCGGCTTTGCCAGCTCCAGGAGCCAGGCGCGGCAGCTCGTCCGGCACAATCATTTTCTGCTCAACCAGAAGAAGGTCAATATTCCCTCCTATCTGGTCAAGCCGGGCGATGTCATCACCCTCAAGGAAAAGAGCCGCAAGAACGAACTGATCACGGACAATCTCGAAGGTGTTGCCCGGCGTGGGGTGCCCAGCTGGCTCGAGCTTGATGCCAAGGCCTTCCAGGGCACGGTCAAGTCGATGCCCAACCGAGACGAAATCACCATGCCGATCCAGGAACACCTTATCGTCGAGTTGTACTCCAAGTAATCAAGAGAGGTCAGGTACTGCATGGCACAGGAAATTCGGGACGACAATCCCTTTTACAAGAACTGGCATGATCTCATCACGCCGGAGCGGCTGGAGGTCAACAAGGAGACCCACACCGAGCGGTACGGCAAGTTTATCTGCCAGCCTTTTGAGCGCGGCTTTGCCGCCACCATCGGCAACTCGCTGCGGCGGATCCTCCTGTCCTCCATCCGGGGAGCGGCCATAACCTCGGTGAGGATCGACAATGCCCTGCACGAGTTCACCACCATTGACGGGATTCATGAGGATGTCGCAGAGATCATCCTCAATCTCAAACAGGTGCGCCTCAAGCTCAACGGGCCGGATGCCCGGACCGTGGTCATCGAGAAATCGGGACAGGGCGTGGTCACGGCAGGTGATATCAACGGTGCCGGCCATGTGGAGGTCATGAACCCTGACCAGGTCATCTGCCATATCACCGGTGACACCACCTTCAGGGCCGAGCTTGAGGTACAGTGGGGCAAGGGATACGTCCATGCCGAACAGAACAAGCGCGAGGATCAGCCCATCGGCGTGATTCCCATTGATGCCGCTTTTTCGCCCATAGTCCGAATTCAGTACGTGGTCAGCCAGGCCAGGGTCGGTCAGCAGACCGACTATGACCGACTGACCATGGAGATCGAGACCGACGGCAGCGTCACCCCGGAAAATGCCCTTGCCTATGCGGCCAAGATCCTCAAGGAACAGATGACCATCTTCATCAACTTTGATGAGGAGGAGGCCAAGGCACCCGAGAAACCAGAGGGCGACGATGGCGAGCTCTCCTACCCGCCGTTTCTTGACAAGAATGTCGAAGATCTCGAGCTTTCGGTCCGTTCCGCCAACTGCCTCAAGAATGCACAGATCCAGTACATCGGCCAGCTGGTGCAGAAGAGCGATGCCGAGATGCTCAAGACCAAGAACTTCGGCCGCAAGTCGCTCAACGAGATCAAGGCGTTGCTTGCCGAGCACGATCTGACCCTGGGCATGAAGCACAAGGGATGGATTCCGCCCAACGAGCGGGAAGAGGCCACAGAGGAAAAGTAGCCCCTGCCGGCCGGCAGCAGGCCGGGCCGCTGTCGAAAGCGGGAGTCACTCCACAGCAGCCCGGGATGGTGCCCGTCAGCCTTCGCTGATACGGGAACACGAGTCGCCGCCGGGTCGGAGAAGGAGACGGCGCATGTCGGCATGGGCCGGGGGCGGAGAAAAACCGCCCGGCAGGAGGCCAGGAGCGCGGGGCATTTCAGGACAAGGACAGGACAATGAGACACAGAAAAGCAGGCAGGAAACTCGGCCGCACGGCCGCACACCGGAAGGCGATGCTGCGGAACATGGTCACCGCCCTCCTCGAGCATGAACGTATCGTCACCACGGTGCCCAAGGCCAAGGAGGCCAGGAGGATGGCGGAAAAGATGATCACCCTGGGCAAGAGGGGCGATCTGCATGCCAGGAGACAGGCCCTGGCCTACATCCGTTCCAGGGATATCGTTGCCAAGCTCTTTGATGAGATCAGTGCCCAGTATGCCGACCGTCAGGGCGGATACACCAGGATCATCCGCACCGGCACCCGTTCCGGAGATGCCGCGCCCATGGCTATTGTCGAGCTGGTCGGATATGAGGAGGCCTACGAGGAGGCAGCCGGCGAAGAGGAATAGGGCTGCAGGTCATGTCCCTTTCCCGGCATCCTGATCCGGCTCTGCCGTCCGGCGGATCGAAAGCTGGTGTGACCCTGCGGGTCATACCGGCTTTTTTTGTCAGAAAATCAGAAGGACAGAAATCATGATGGACTCCTAAAAAGCCCATCACACTCTACAGATGGCTCAGCATCAAAGTGCGATATACAAGGCGTAGCGGTGTCGGCCAAGCGGCGGCGTACCTGCAGTACGTCGGGCAGTGGCCGTACCCGCTACAACGCAGAAGATCGGACTTGTTGCGACGCCATCAATCATAAGTCTTCGTGCCGCCTGCGGCGCATGAGTTCACCGCTATCGGCAACCACTTGAAAAGACCGACACTTTTGGTAAAAGTTCAGCAGTGCCCCGGCTGTACCCGTTCCTGCGGGCATGAAGGTTGATCACAAAATCAGGTCCCGGGAGGCGGTAATTGCGCTGCCTCCCGGGCCTGCCGGTATCGTCCGGCTGTGCGGAACCGTACCATGGAGATGGCGATGAAGAGTGAGGTTGACACGGATATCCTGGTGCCCGAGGGACGGACGCGGGTTGGCAGCGAACCCTTCCGCTTTCATTGCCATCCCGGTGTCAGTTGCTATCTGCACTGCTGCCACAAGGTGGAGATGTACCTCTACCCCTACGACATCATCCGTCTGAAGAACCGCCTCGGCCTGCATTCCGCCGAGTTTCTCCGCCGCCACACCAGGGTCGCCGCCGGCAGCCATCCCTATTTCCCCGCCCTGATGCTCAATATGGCCGAGAGTGAAGGCTTCCCCTGTCCCTTTCTCACCGGAAGCGGTTGTTCCGTCTACCGTGACCGGCCCTCCTCCTGCCGGACCTATCCGCTGGAACGGGGGGTCGAGCGAACCGGAACCGGGGAAGGCCTCCGGGTTCACTATTTCATGACCCATCACCCGTACTGCAAGGGCCACGACGAACAACGGACCTATACCATCAGGCAGTGGGAACGGGACCAGCAGCTCTATGAGTACAACCTGCACAACGACCTGTGGGCCGAGGTGGATGCGTTCTTCGCCACCAACCCCTGGCAGGGCGAGGGAGCCGCAGGGCCCCGGCAGCAGATGGCCTTCATGGTCTGCTACAATATCGACGACTTCAGGGCGTACATGGAAAAAAACAACCTGCTTGCCATGTTCCGCCTGGATCGCGACCGGCGCAGGCGCATCAGCGCCGATGACAGCGAGCTGCTCAGGTTCGGCTATGACTGGCTGTTCCATGTCCTTGGTGACCGGCGGACCCTCCTCCGTCGTTGATTCCCTGTATCTCTCCCTGGCAGAATTCTGCTGATTTTCTTGAAATTCTGACCAGATCGTGATAGAAATACAAGATTTATACCCGCTAAAAGCCGCCGGTCTTCAGCCGGAGGCGCCAACGACACACATCCCGCACTGATCCTTTGGT
>Ga0256833_1001327_pt1 | contig 18278 bp, 12 predicted proteins | sample 356284metaG_FD_190535 | JGI IMG/M metagenome (GOLD analysis project Ga0256833, IMG submission 190535) | Hydrothermal vent microbial communities from Mid Atlantic Ridge, Atlantic Ocean - 356-284 | ecosystem: Environmental > Aquatic > Marine > Hydrothermal vents | place: Atlantic Ocean: Mid... | reverse complement strand
ATCGGCGGCAGCGGTTTTATCGGCAGCCACCTGGTGGAAGAGCTGCTCAGGCAGGGAAAAACCGTCCGGGTCTTTGACCGGGCCCCTTTTCCCGGAGACCTGGAGCTGCAGCCCCGGGAGATGGTCCTGGGGGACATCCTCGACCGGCAGGCCCTGGTCCGGGCCATGGCCGACTGCCGGGTGGTCTTTCACCTGGCCGCCACCCCCATGCTCTGGGATCGTGACCCGTCGGTCTTTGAGAAGCTCAACCACCAGGGGACCCGCAGGGTCCTGGCCGCGGCCAGGGAGGCCCGGGTGCCCAGGCTGGTCTTCACCAGCACCGAGTCCATCCTCGCACCCACCCGCGGCAACCAGCCGGTGACCGAGGATGCCCGCCCCAGACTGGAGGACATGCTGGGGCCCTACTGCCGCTCCAAGTTCCTGGCCGAGCAGGCAGTGTTCCGGGCCGCGGCCGACGGCATGGACGCCATTGTCGTCTGTCCCACTCTGCCCATCGGCCCCGGCGACCGGAACCTGACCCCGCCGGGACGGATGGTGTCGGATTTTCTCCAGGGCAGGATTCCCGGCTACCTCGACTGCACCCTCAATTTCGCCGATGTCCGCGACATGGCCGTCTGGCACCACCGGGCCGCGGAGCGCGGCAGGCCGGGCCGCAGGTACATCCTCTCGGGCTACAACCTGAAGATCATCGAGTTCTTCGAGCTGTTGAGCCGGGAAAGCGGCCGGCCCTGCCCGCGTTTCCGGGTGCCCTGGATCGTGGCCCTGGCCTGGGCCTGGCTGGAGGAGGCGGTCTGCCGGGTCACCGGCGGCCGGCCGAAGAGTTCTGTCACCGGGGTCAGGCTCTGCCGCCGTTCCATGGCCTTTGACGGTTCCTGGACCTGGCAGGCCCTGGGGCACCGGCCGCGGCCCCTGGAGGAATCCATCCGCGACACCGTGGCCTGGCACCGGGCACGGCTGGCCGCGGGCTAGTCCCGGAAACCATATTCCTCGAAGATGGGGTGCAGCCGCCGGTGGATATCCTCCCGGCTCAGACCGTACTGCTCAAGGGAATAGCGGTGCCGGCTTTTGTACTTCCTGGCCCTGCCCGTCTCCTCGATCAGCCGGGCATCGAATTCCGGCTCCACCTCCATGCCCAGGGCCTGGTAGATCCTGTGCACCGTTGCCCTCGGGTCAGCGACAAGGTCCTCGTAGCGGACCTTGAGCAGCCTGTCCGGCGGAAACCCTTTTTCCAGCTCATGCAGGTGCAGGTAGTAGTCGCAGATCAGGTGGGCCAGTTCCCGGCAGGCCCGGTTGTCTTTCCTGGCCCGGGGCGCGAGGCTCTTCCAGGTCACCTCGAACATGGAGATCAGGGAGGGGATGGATTCATAGGGATGACGGACCAGGTGGACGATGCGCATGTCCGGGAGCAGGGAATGGATGGTATCCAGGCGGCCGGCGATGAGCGCCACCTTCTGGAGCAGGATCTTGTCCGGGCCTGTGGCGTAGAGATGCCGCTGCAGGCAGCTCCGGTAGTAGGCCATCAGCCGGTTCCGCTCGCGCCGGGGCATACGGTCGACAAAGACAGCCGCCTCCATCTCGTCGAAAAATGGGAACAGCAGGCCGAGCAGGGGGCTGAGCATGGCGTACATGAAGAGCATCTCGTCGGACTCCGCCTTTTCCGGCCCTGTTTTGTGGATGGTGGACCAGCCCCGGAACCCCCGGTTGCTGATCATGTTGAGCAGACGGCGACCCGGGCTGCCCAGCAGCCGGTCGATGCCGGCGCTCCACTCGAAGAGCCTGTAGCAGGTGATGGCCGGAAAGATGGTGTGGTAGAGCTTGAACCAGGCGAACCGGTCGTCAAGGGCCAGCAGCCGGTGGCTAAATGTGGTGCCGCTGCGCGGGTTGCCGATGATGTAGAGGGGCGCCCGCAGGGGCTGGTTGCGGAAGCCGGGGAAGAAGACATGGTCCAGCAGGCGCATGGACCAGACAAAAAGACGCAGGAGGAGGAAGGGGACCAGGAAGAGGAGGACCAGGGTTGCATGTCGCGGCGAAAAGTATTTTCTTGAAAAGGAGAGCCGCAGGAGCGTAAACAGGGTCGGGTAGTGGAGATACATGGTACCGCCTTTGCAAGGTGGAATCAGGGGCGTTGATTGCCCAATGGTTCACCGCCATCGGCAACGGCCTGAAAAGAGGAACACTTTTGTTACAAAGTTCAGCATCGGCCCGGAGGGGCCGTGGTCGGGAATATGGCCGTAATCCGCTGAGCCGTCAAGGGAAGAAGAGCGTATGCAAGGGAAAATTCGCGCCACCACCGGCATTGCCGCCCTCCTGGGTGCCGGTCTGCTCGCCTGGCTGCTGGCCCGGGCCGGGATCGGGGAGATCATTGCGGTCTTCTCCCTGGTGGGATGGAATCTCTTGTGGCTGGCCGGCTATCGCGTTTTTCCCATCCTTGTCGATGCCCAGGGCTGGCGGCAGCTCTTTGTCCGCACGACCAGGCCGCCCTTCATTGACCTGGCCCTTGCCCGCTGGGTGGCGGAGTCGGTCAATACCCTTTTTCCCGTGGCCCAGGTGGGGGGGCATGTGGTCCGGGCCCGCCTGATCGGCAGGATCGACCGGAGCGCCGGCGAGGCCGGCGGCACCGTGGTGGTGGACTTCACCCTCGGCCTGCTCACCCAGGCCCTGTTCACCCTCCTCGGCCTGGCCCTGCTCCTGCGGGAGACCGGTGCCAGCCGGGACACCTCGGGGATCTTCATCGGCCTGCTCGTGGGCCTGGCGGTGCTCGGCTGTTTTTTCCTGAGCCAGAAGGCGGGACTGTTCGGTTTTGCAGCCGGCAAGGTGGGCCGGATCCTGAAGGAAGAGCAATCCGCCACCCTGGTCAGCTCGGCCCGCGACCTGGATACCACCATCAATGCCATCTACGGCCGCAGGACGCATCTCTTCCTCTGCCTGCTGTGGCGCCTGCTGGGATGGATCAGCAAGTCCGGGGAAAACTGGCTCTTTTTTTATTTTTCCGGCGCCGCCCTGACACCGGCCCAGGCCATCATCCTGGAGAGCATCAGCACCGCCTTTCGCAGCGCCGCCTTTGTGGTGCCCGGAGGTCTCGGCGTCCAGGACGGCGGCCTTCTGCTCACGGGCTCCCTGCTGGGCCTTGCGCCGCAGGAGGTCATGGCCCTGGCCCTGGGCAAACGGTTCCGGGAACTTGCGGTCGGCCTGCCCGGCCTGGCCTGGTGGGCGCTGACAACGTCCGCCGGACGTCGACAAGAACAGAAAACCTCCGGCGGATCCTGACAGTATGCTGAAATGCCTGCGAACCGATACACCCTGCCTGCCGGTCTGGTGGGTACGCTGGGTCCTGCGCCACGGGCTTCTTCTCCTTGTCCTGATCCTCTGTGGCACAGGGGTCCTGCTCTATTTCACTGCCGTGAATTTCCGGATCAACACCGATCTCACCGAGATGATCTCGGAGAAGCTCCCCTTTCGTCAGGACGTGAGGGAGTTCCACCGGGAATTCCCGCAACTGGTGAACAACGTGGTCGTGGTGGTGCGCGGCCCGTCCCCGGAACAGGCCCGTCAGGCCAGGGACCTGCTGGCCCTCCGCCTGGCGGCAGATGGCGGGGTCTTCCGTTCGGTGTACGCACCGGGCGGCGGTGATTTCTTTGCCCGCAACGGCCTGCTCTATCTCGGGGTGGACCAACTGGAGGAGCTGGGGGACAAACTGGCGGAGATGCAGCCTTTCCTGGCATTGTTGTCCCGGGATTTCTCCCTGTCCGGCCTCTTTTCCGTGCTCACCAGGATCGTGGAGCAGAAAGAGGTTGCCCTGGATGCAGGTGGCGGGTTGCCACTGCTCTTCGATCGGCTGGCCGGGGTGTTTGCCGCGGTCGGCGCCGGCAGAAAGGCGCATATGGACTGGCAGTCCCTGGTCATGACCGGCCGTCTGCATGCGGCGGAGAGCCAGTTTATCCTCCTGCAGCCGGCCAGCGGCGGCAGGGGCAACCCGGCCAAGCGGGCGGTGCTGGCCATCCGCCGGGCAGCACAAGACCTGCGGCTCGCCGACCGTTTCCACACCAAACTCGATATTACCGGCAAGCCGGTGATCAACTGGCAAGACCTGCGCAGCGTCCGCCGCGACATCACCATTGCCTCGCTCGTCTCCTTTGTCCTGGTGGGCATCGTTCTCTACCTGGGCCTGGGGTCGCTGCGCCTGGTACTGGCCGGACTTTTCACCCTGGTGACCGGCCTTGCCTGGACCATTGCCTTCGCCATCCTGGTGGTGGGCCAGCTCAACATGATCTCGGTGACCTTCGTGGTCCTTTTCATCGGCCTGGGCATCGATTACGGCATCCAGATCTTTCTCCGCTACAAGGAGCTGCTCATCGGCGGACGGCCGCACATGGAGGCCATTGCCGAGGCCGTGAGCGCCACCGGCAATACCCTGCTCCTGTGCGCCATCTCGACGGCCATCGGGTTCTACGCCTTTGTCCCCACCGCCTATGTGGGTGCCTCGGAGCTGGGGCTCATCTCCGGCACCGGCATGTTCCTCATCTTCCTGGCATCCATTACCGTGCTGCCGGCGCTGATGGCCATACTGCCGGAGAAGAGACAAAAGAGCCTCCCCCTGGCCATGGGCGGAACCTTTGCCCGGCTGCTGGTCCGGTATCCGCGCCCCATCCTTGCGACGGCCGGTGCGGCCCTGCTGGCTTCGCTGTTTCTTCTGCCGCATATCACCTTTGACACCAACCCCTTCAACATGTCTGACCAGGGCTCGCCGGCCCTGCGGGCCGCCATGCGGCTCTTTACCGGGGAGCGGACCACGCCCTGGACCATCTCGGTCCTCGCTCCAGACCACCGCCAGGCGCGGCAGCTCGCCGCGCGTCTGAAGGCATTGCCCGAGGTCAGCGCCGCCATTACCATCGATGATTTCGTTCCGGCCGACCAGGAGGAGAAACTGGCCATGATCGAGGATATGTCCCTGAGCATGCCGTCGGCACCGCCTGCGGACAGGGAGCCGGACCCGCATCGCTGCCAGCGGGACCGGGCAGCGCTCATATCCCTGGATCGGGCCCTGGAGCAGCGGTTGGCTGCCGGCGGGCTGGAGCGCCAGGTGCGGGAGGCGATGGGCCGGCTGGCCTCCGGTGTACGTGTCATCGGCGGACAGCTTTCCGGGCCGGGACGGGAAAAGGAGATCTTCGACCGGCTCGAGCAGGCCCTGCTGCCTGATCTCGCGGCCCTGATCCGGCGCCTGAACAGGCTGATGGAGGCGGAGCCGGTTACCCTGGCCCGGCTGCCGGCCCCCCTGGTCAGCCGTTATGTCTCGGCCGACCACCACTACCGGGTCCAGGTCTTTCCCGGCCGGGATCTCCGGGACCGGCACAACCTGGAACAGTTTGTCAGTGCTGTCACCGCCATCGCGCCCCGGGCCACGGATCAGCCGGTGACCGTCCTGAAGGCGGGCGAAACCATTGTCCGGGCCTTCCGCAACGCCTCGGTCCTGGCCTTTGTCCTCATCGGTCTTTTTCTCCGCCTGACCATGCGCAGCATGACCGAGGTCCTGCTGGTGCTGGCACCGCTGGTGCTGGCACTGTGCTATACCGCTGCCGCCACCGTGCTCCTGGATATTCCCTTCAATTTCGCCAATATCATCGTCGTTCCCCTGCTGCTGGGTATCGGCGTGGATGCCGGAATCCACGTCCTGCACCGGGTCAGGGAGGTGCACGGTCGTCTCGTCCATGTCCTGGAGACCAGTACTGCCCGGGCCGTGCTCTTCAGTTCACTGACCACGGTGATGAGTTTCGGCACCCTCTCCTTCATGCACCACGCGGGCACAGCCAGCATGGGGAAGCTGCTGACCTTGAGCGTCACCCTGATGATCGTCTGTACCCTGATCGTCCTGCCGGCCTGGCTGGAACTGTATGGGCCGTTTGCGAGTGGCGGAAAGGAGAGAAAAAAGCCGTGATCCCGGATATGGGACCGGCTCATTGTCCGGATTCGAGTTTGCGGATCTTGTCGTCCAGGATCCTGAGCAGGCCCTCGATGCCTTCTTTCTTGAGCACCGACCTGAACTGGGACCTGGTCTGGGAGAGCTGGCTGACCCCCTCCACCCGGATGTCGATGATCTGCCATCGACCCTGGTGGGGGACAAGCAGATAGGTGAGGTCGCGCGGTTTTTTTTCCGGCCGGGTTATGCGGCTGGTCACCTTCATGTAACGCTCGCGGAAGGGGCGGCTGTCGACTATGGTGAACTGCTGGCCCCGGTAGCGGCCAAATCGCCCGGCATAGGTGCCCACGGACCAGGTGATGTACTTGCCGAGCAGCTCCTTCTGTTGTGTGGGGGTCAGTTTTTTCCAGGCGGAGCCGGTGGATTTCCTGACCATGAACTCATAGAAGAACGAGTCCCGCATCACCGGCTCCAGCAGATCATAGCGACCCTTGAAGCCGAGTTCCTCCCCCTTTTTCATGCAGGTGAGCAGGGCGGCATTCAGGGTCTCGATGACCCTGACCGCATCCCCGGGGTCCGGGGTCCGTGCGGCCGTGCAGGGGGTGGCTGCGAGCAGGGAGAGAAAACAGACGAGAAAAAAAAGACGGTGTTTCATGGCAGGAGTCCTGTTATGATTTTTTTATACCAATCTTGGTATGTATGGAGTACATGAGCAGAATGATTCTCAGTTTCTGTCGCCGGTCCGGGACCGGACACAGGGGCCTGCAGCCGGCATCCTGCTGCAGGGAGAGATGAACATGGGCAGTGGGTAACGGTTCACCTCTGTCGGCAACTCCCTTGAAAGGCCGATACGTTTACACGTAAGCGCTCACAGGAACCGCATCTTTGCACGGTCGTGCCTGCCCGCATAGGTAGGCTATAGCGGTCAGGCACGCCTGCACAAATCTGCGGCCCCTGAGAGCGCTTACAGCATTGTGGTCGAGAAAACCGATGGTTGGTTAGCCCGTGAGGAGTGACGTTTAGACCATTGTGCCCGGCAGGCGCCGGGAAAGTCGGAAGGATCAGGAGAAGTAAGGAAAAACCATGGAGATAATTCTTGCCAGGCCGCGCGGATTCTGTGCCGGGGTCAACCGGGCCATCGATATTGTCAACGAGGCGCTCGCCCGTTACGGGGCCCCGGTCTATGTCCTGCACGAGATAGTCCATAATACCCATGTGGTCAGCAGCCTTGCCGAAAAGGGCGCAGTCTTTGTCAAGTCCCTTGACGACATTCCCACCGGTTCGGTCACCATCTTCAGCGCCCACGGGGTGGCCAGGGCGGTGGAGGAACGGGCCAGCGAGCTGGGCCTGCATGTCATCGACGCCACCTGTCCACTGGTGACAAGGGTACACCGTCGGGTGGCCAGGCTCAACAAGATTGGCTACGACGTCCTCATAATCGGCCACCGTCACCACCCCGAGGTGGAGGGCACCTGCGGCCGGGCCGTGGGCCGGGTCCATGTCATTTCGGGTGAAAACGACGTGGTGGAACTCCGGGTCACGGATCCTGGCCGGGTGGGCTATGTGACCCAGACCACCCTCAGCATGGACGATGCCTCCCGCCTGATCACTCTGGTCAAGGAGAAGTTTCCGGAAATCGATATTCCGGAGCGGACCGACATCTGTTACGCCACCCAGAGTCGGCAGTCCGCTGTCCGTGAACTGGCCGGCCAGGTCGACCTGTTCCTGGTGGTGGGCTCCAGGAACAGCTCCAACTCCAACCGGCTGCGCGAGGTCGCGGAAAAGCAGGGCGTACGCGCCCACCTCATCGATTCCTGGCAGGAGATCATGCCGGCATGGCTGGACGGCGTGACCCGGGTGGGGATCACCGCCGGCGCATCGGCGCCCGAGATCCTGGTGAGGGAGGTCGTCCGCTGGCTGCAGGAGCGGCAGCCGTCCACGGTCCGGGAGATGGACGGGCCGGAGGAAAACACCAGGTTCAAACTGCCGGAACTGCCGGATTTCGCTCTTCAGGAAAGCTGAACGATGAAAGAACTCAAACTCACCACGGTCCAGGAGTTCGACCGGGAGGACCAGGAGGCGGGCAGGGCCAAGAAGCGGCTCTTCATCGGCCTCGTGGCCACCGCCGGCACCGCTGTCATCCTCTTTCTGCTGCTGGTCCTGATCCTGCCGATCATCGGCCTGCGCAACATCCATCCCTGGGCGCCCTATATCTTCAGTGTCCTGGTGGGCAGCCTGATCCTGCTGGTGATCTGGGCCACGGTGGGTCTGGTGCTCAATATCCTGTTCGGCCGATCCCTCCTGCTCTTTTCCAGGATGCGGGGTCTGACCATCAAGCTTTTCCTGCCGCTCATGATCCTGGTGGGCAAGCTGCTGCGCATCCCCAAGGACCGGGTCCGTTCCTCCTTTGTCAAGGTCAACAACGACCTGGTGGGCAGCACCGACAAGCGGTTCAAGCCCGGCGAGCTGCTGCTGCTGATGCCGCACTGCCTGCAGAACTCCCGCTGCAAGATGCGCCTCACCTATTCCATCCACAACTGCAAGCGGTGCGGCAAGTGCCCCATCGACAGCCTCATCGGTCTCAGCGAGCGCTACGGCATCCATCTTGCCATCGCCACCGGCGGCACCATCGCCCGGCGGATCGTGGTCCAGCGCCGGCCGAAGATGATCCTGGCCGTGGCCTGCGAGCGTGACCTGGCCAGCGGTATCCAGGATACCTATCCACTGCCGGTGTTCGGGGTACTCAATTTCCGGCCCCATGGCCCCTGCCTGGATACCAATGTGCCCCTGGATGTCCTGGAAGAGGCGATCCGCAGGTTCATGGACCCCCGCTGGTACCCCGAGAACCGGCCCGTGGACCTGGACAAGATGCGCCTGGTCAGGGGCGGCCAGTCATCGCCGGAAAAGACGTCATCCCGGGCCGGTTAACTCCCCATTTCGTAACAGTTCACCGCTATCAGCAACTACTCGAAAAACAGCAATACTTTTGGTAAAAGTTCAGCAGTGCGTCAGCTGTGCGTGATCGGGGCTGGCCGCTATAGTCCGCCGCTATGCGGCCAGCCGCGAGCGCGTGCAGATGGCGTGCTGCTGAACTTTTACCACATTTCCCGTCAGTACAGGTACCATCATGGGTATTCCCGCAGTACAGAAACGGCGCATCGGTGCGTACATCATCGGTCGGCTGCTCCGCAGGTCAGACAGGTTCCCCCTGGTCCTTATGCTCGAGCCGCTTTTTCTCTGCAACCTGCACTGCAAGGGCTGCGGCAAGATCAATCAGCCCCGCGAGCTGCTGGAGCAGATGCTTACCGTTGACGAGTGCGTGGGCGCGGCCGAGGAATGCGGCGCGCCGGTGGTGACCATTGCCGGCGGCGAGCCGCTGCTCCATCCGCAGATCCATACCATCGTCGGCCAACTGGTGCGGCGCAGGCGGTTTGTCTATCTCTGCACCAACGGCCTGCTCATCGAGCGCAAGCTGGAAGGGTTCACGCCCAGTCCGTACCTGACCTTCAATATCCACTTCGACGGCCTGGCCGAACGGCATGATGCCGCTGTCTGCCTGGAAGGCGCCTTTGCCAGGGCCACGGCAGCCATCCGCAGGCTGGTGGCCGCCGGTTTCCGGGTCACCACCAATACCACCTTTTTCAAGGGGCAGACCGTGGAGGATGCCGCTCTTCTCTTCGATCATCTTTCCTCGCTGGGGGTGGAGGCCATGACCGTGGCCGCCGGTTTCAACTATGAAAACGCCGACGACCAGGACAGCTTTCTCGGCCGCGAGGGAACAAAGGAGCTGTTCCGGCAGATTCTGCGCAGGGCCAGGCCGGAGTGGACCTTCAACCATTCCGGGCTCTATCTCGATTTTCTGGCCGGCAACCGCGAGCTGACCTGTACCCCGTGGGGCAACCCCACCCGGACCCTGCAGGGGTGGCAGCGGCCCTGTTACCTGCTGGCCGACGGCTATGCCGGGAGTTTCAGGGAGCTGATGGAGGAGACGGACTGGGACCGTTACGGTGTCGGCCGCGACCCGCGCTGTGCCGACTGCATGGTCCACTGTGGATTTGAGCCCTCAGCCGTGCTCGAGACCGTGCGTCACCCGCTGCAGGCGCTGCGGGTCGCGCTCCGCGGCCCGGGTCGTTGAGGCACGGGCGGCAAGGGGATCGCGGAGGATACGCCACGAGCGGCGCAGGGATCTGCGGGCCAGAGAAAAATCCCGAACCATGGCCAGGAGCCGGGGCAGCAGCCAGGGACGACGCAGAAGCTGCTCCAGGAGGCGGCCGGGACGGCTGTTGCCCTGCAGGTCGACACCGGCCAGCAGTTCCGGCGCCAGCCGCCGGCCGGCCGGATCGCAGATCACCCGCAGGCTGAAAAAGGGCAGGCCTGCGTCCTGCGCCGCCCGGGCAGCGGCCGCGCTTTCCATGTCCACGGCCAGGGCCCCTGTCCGCCGAAGGGCTGTCGTTTTCTCCGCCGGCGTGAGCAGGGGATCGGCAACGCAGAGCAGGGGGCCGCGGTGGCATGGGATGTGGTGGCGGTGCAGCCGGTCTTCCAGCAGGTCAACCAGGCCGGGGTCACAGGGCCAGGCGGACCCCATGGCGGGATGACGGCCGAGAATCCGTTCGCCAAGGACAATGGTGCCCGGTTGCAGGTCCGGCGAAAGTCCGCCCGAGATTCCCATGCTGCCGACAATGACGCAGCCGGGCAGATGTCGGTGGGCGGCCGTCAGCACGGCCTGGCAGCCGACACCGCACTGGACGATCCGTACCTGCTCCGCTTCGGGCGTCGCGGTTGCCGGAAGACGGCTGTTGCCGAGCGCCGCCGCCTCCACGGCCAGGGCCGTGAGAATGAGCAGGGCGGGAGGACGGCTGTGGGGCGCAGGTCCGCTCATGTCGGTTGCGGGCCGGTGGCCGGTCCGCTTCCCGCGGTATCTGCCTGTGGAACCGTTCACCATTGTTGGAAATATCCCAGCATTTTGTATTGTCCATGGGGAATAGTGCACCGCCATGGGCAACCACCTGAAAAGGCCGACACGTTGACGTCCATGGAAGGGCGGTGTGTCCGACAAGTCTACAGCATCGCCGCAGATGGAACAACAGTCACTGGTCAGGGGCATGGAAAAGGCGATCCACTGGCTGCTCGGGGACCAGGATCCGGCGGGATTCTGGGTCGGCCGGCTGCAGTCCAATTCCTGCATGGAGGCGGAGTGGATCCTGGCCATGCATATCATGGGCATCAAGGACGATCCCAAGTATGAGGGCGTGGTCCGGGCCATCCTCAACGAACAGCGCGACGACGGCTCCTGGGAGGTCTATTACCGGGCCCCCACCGGTGACATCAACACCACGGTGGAGTCCTACGCCGCCCTGCGCGCCGCCGGCCTTGATCCGGACTCCGGTCCCCTGGCCCGGGCACGGCAGTGGATCCTGGACAACGGCGGCCTTGCCGGGATCAGGGTCTTTACCCGCTACTGGCTGGCCCTGCTCGGCGAATGGCCCTGGGAACACACCCCGGCCCTGCCGCCGGAGATCTTTTTTATTCCCGCCCGGGCGCCGTTCAATATCTACCGGTTCGCCACCTGGGCCCGGGCCACCATGCTGCCGCTCGCCATTCTCACCGCCCGCCGGCCGGTACGGCCGCTGCCGCCGGAACGCCGCCTGGACGAACTCTTTCCCTGCGGCCGTGACAGTTTCGACTTCCGGCTGCCGCGCAGACAGGGGCTGTTCTCCTGGGAGCGATTTTTTCTCCTCACCGACCGGCTGCTCAACAGCTATGCAGGGGCGCCCTGGCAGCCGCTGCGGGAACAGGCCATCGGCAGGTGCCGCGAGTGGATCATCCGTCACCAGGACGCGGACGGTGCCTGGGGCGGTATCCAGCCGCCCTGGATCTATTCGCTCATGGCGCTGCATGCCGAGGGCTATCCCCTCCATCACCCGGTGCTCGCCGCCGGTCTCAATGGTTTCAATCTCCACTGGTCCTATGAGCGGGATGGCGGTATCTATCTGCAGCCCAGCGAGTCGCCGATCTGGGATACGGTGCTCGCTCTCCTCGCCCTGCTCGACTGCGGCATGCCCGGGGAGAGCCTGGCCGCCGCGGAACAGGCGGTCCGCTACCTGCTGCGCAAGCAGGTCCTGGTGGGCGGTGACTGGCAGGTCTTTGTCCGGGACGTGGAACCGGGCGGCTGGGCGTTCGAGTTCGAAAACGACCACTACCCGGACGTGGACGATACCGCCGTGGCCGTGATCGTTCTTCTCCGGCTGCTGCCGCTGATGACCAGGCCGACACTGCGGGAGGAGATGAGGGCCGCGGTGGAGCGGGCCATCCCCTGGCTGCTGGCCATGCAGAATCCCAACGGCGGCTGGGCCGCCTTTGACCGGGACAATACCGGCCGTTTCCTGACCCTGATCCCGTTTGCCGATTTCGGCGAGCTCCTTGATCCGCCCAGCGTCGATGTCACCGGGCACGTGGTGGAGGCCCTGGGCCTCTATGGCCGGACCCTGGATGACCCGGTGGTGGCCAGGGCCTGCCGCTACATGCGCAGCGAGCAGGAGCCGGACGGCCCCTGGTTCGGCCGCTGGGGCGTGAACTATATCTACGGCACAGCCGCGGTCCTGCCGGCCCTGGCCGCGGTGGGCGAGGACATGGGCGCGGACCATGTTCTCAGGGCGGCGCAGTGGCTCGCCCGCCATCAGAACGAGGATGGGGGCTGGGGCGAGAGCTGCGGCTCCTACATGGACGATCAGCTCCGTGGCCGGGGGCCCTCAACCGCCTCGCAGACCGGCTGGGCCATCATGGCGCTGTGCGCCGTGGACAGCCACGCCTTTGACGACCATATCCGGCAGGGGCTTGCCTATCTCCTGGCCAGCCAGCGCGCCGACGGCACCTGGGACGAACCCTGGTACACCGGCACCGGTTTTCCCGGCTACGGGGTGGGAGAGCGGGTGAACCTGCACCGGGCCGCGGAACGCATCGACCAGGGCCGTGAGCTGTCCCGCGGCTTCATGCTCAACTACAATCTCTACCGCCACTATTTCCCGCTCATGGCCATGGGCAGGGCACGGCGCCATCTCGGCCTGTGAGCGGCTGCCACGGGCCCGGCAGGGCGGTTTGTCTTACGGGCCGAGCAGCCCGCGCTTCAGGTCCGGATCACCGGGTGGATCGCCCAGCCAGATGGCGAACAGGGCCCGTTTCAGGGGCAGGCTGTCGATGGCGGCCAGCAGGTGGCCGTTGAAGCTGACCTCCAGGCCGCGTCCGGGCAGCCAGGCCACATCATAGACATCGTGCCGGCGCACCCGGACCGTGAACAGGTCGCAGAACTGCCGCATGGCCCTCTCCAGCTCCGCGTCCGCATGGGGCGCCCTCTTTTTCAGCCCCTTCATCCAGCCCCTGCGCAGCCGTTCCGGTGGAACACCGTCAAAGAGAAAGTGCATGCGCATCAGCATGGGCGCATCGGCGGCCGCTATTGCCGCGCCGTTGTCCTGCCGGTGGTCCAGGTAGAGGGCGCCGACATAGATGTCGAGCAGGTACTTGCTGCGGACACCGGCGCCATTGAGGAGCAGGTGGTGGCCTGCCAGGTCGATGGATTCAGGCAGAGTGACGCCATCGACCTCCCGGCCCGCGGCAGGGACAGTGATGAAAAGAGAGCAGAGGAGCAGGATGGTATACAGTGATTGACGGGGTCTCATTCTCTATGCCCTGGCCATCATCATCTTCACCTGGCTGTCGAGAAAGGTGTCCATCCGGTGCAGGTATTCCTCCACTGGCAGACCCTGCAGGGCCGCGAGCCGGACCCGCAGGTGCATGGTCTGCAGGCTGGTGGCCAGCCTGGGGTCGGCGCCGATCCTCTCCGCCTCCTCCCACTGGCCCAGGGCCATGTGCGCCTTGAGCCGCTGGTTCTCCATCTCCGCGCTGGTGTCGGCGGCCCGCCGCAGATACACCAGGGCCTCTTCTGCCAGGCCGTTGGCCAGCAGTACCCGGCCCACGTGGCCCATCACCGAGACCTCGTCGGGAAGATCGGCGGCAAGATCCAGGGCCTTTTCCGTGAATCCCAGTTTCAGATAGTAGTTGAACAGGGCCATCATATGGGGCAGGTTACCGGTGTAGCTGTGGAGTACCGAGTCCCGGAGCACCATGTAGTAGAGGTTCTCGTTGTGTTTCCTGAGGTTGAACAGGTCGTCGAAACGGTACATGTTGCGGGGCGCCTTTTGTTCGATCTCTTCGGGATCACGGAACTCCACGCTCTCCAGCACCTGGTGGAGAAAGACATGGAAGGAGAGCCTGCGGCCGGCCAGTTTCCTGTTACCATAGTCATCGGGAAAACGCACCATGAACTGGGTCAGTCCGCCGGCCTTCACCCCCTCCATTCCCTGTTCGAAATCGGGCAGCAGGGAGCTGTCGCCCAGGGTTGCCATCTCGTAGAAACATTCGGTCTCCGGCACCACCTCACCGGCGAGCAGGCCGCGGCAGTCGAAGATGATCCTGCAGCCGCGGCGGGCCACGGCCCGGCGTCGGCTGCGGTAACAGGTAAAGGGCCTGCCGAGAAAGGCGGCCACCTCGGGCCGGTCGGCGAAGTTGTCCCGCAGGCGGCGCAGGCAGGCGGCCGCAGCTCGGGGCTCGTCGAGCTGCTGATAGATGGCGGCAAGCATCATGTCGGCCTCGGGCCGCTCCCGCAGCAGGTGATGGTGGCGGGTAATGAAGCCGGCAATGGTGAAGAGGTTGGCACCACCGGCGATGTCGTCGGCAAAGTCCTGGCGGTTCAGGCGCCAGAACAGGCTCATCTGGCGGATCTCCTCCTCGTTCATGGTGCCGGTGCGATAGTCACGGCCGACACTCAGATAGAGGGGCCGGGTCCGCGGCAGGGGGATGATGCCGTGGCCGGCCGGATCATCGGCAATGGGGGTACCGAAAAAGAGATGGAGCTGCTGAGAGATGGAGTTGCCGCTGATGGTCACGTCATGGCGGCGCACGAAATCCAGGGTCTTGCGGGCATCGTCGGGCGTCTCTCCGGGCAGGCCGTAGAGGGTGAACAGCTCGACATCCATGCCGGCCTCCATGGTCAGGCGGATGGCCCTGGAGATGCCGTCCGGATCAAGCCCTTTCTTTATCCTGGCCAGGGTTGCCGGATCAGCGGATTCCAGGCCGAAGGCGATGGTATGGGCCCCGGCCTCACGGAGCAGGGCCAGCAGGTCGGCATCGACCAGGTTATAGCGGGTCTGGCACCAGAAGGTGGCCCAGGGCGCCTTTGCGATGATGGCATGGAGAACCTGTTCCAGCCGGTCACGGGACCAGGCAAAGTTGGGGTCGGCGAACCAGAAGTCACTGATGCCATCCCGCTCGTGCAGGCAGCGCATCTCCTCGATCACCCGGTCGACGGAGTGGAAGCGGACCTGCCGGCCATTGGCCCGGGGTGTATAGCAGAAGGTGCAGGTCGAGGTGCAGCCGCGGGAGGAAAGCAGGATGGCCCTGTCCTTGCCGCGGCAGTCAAGGGTGCCGTCCAGGTAGGGGGAGGGCAGTTCGTCCAGGGAGCCCGAACCCGGCTGCCGGCCGGTATCGGCAACGCCATTGCCCTCCCGGAAACAGAGGCCCTCTATCCCGGCCAGGGGCGCGCCGCTCTCCAGGGCGCGGGCCAGCGCCGCCATCACGGTCTCGCCGTCACCCCGGCAGAGGATGTCCGCCTCCTGCATCTGCAGCAGGGCCTGACCGGGCATGAAGGTGACCTGGGGGCCGCCGAGGACAACGGTGATTTCCGGGTCGAACCGCTTGGCGAAACAGGCCCACAGCCGGACCTTGTCGATATTTTCCTGGTAGACGGAAAAGCCGATGACATGCGGCCGGAGCTCCTGCAGGGCACGCTTGAACACCCCGGGTTCCAGGGGCCGGTCCTGGTAGTCGCCGAGGATACGGCCCTCGTATCCTTCCTGCTTCAGGCGGGCGAGGATATAGCCCTGGGAGATGGGAATGGTGTCCGGGCTCTGCCAGCCGGCCCATTCGTTGACATGGACAAAGAGAAAAGTACCAGACATGGAGACCCTCCTGGCTGCATCTGGCCCGCATGTCGCAGGGTTGGAGTCCCTGTAACTATTACCACCGACCAGAAAGTAGGCCAAAATCAACGGCGAGGAGGCTGATTTTTGTATGATGGCCACCACCATCACCTGGATCTACGCCTGCAGGTTGGAGAAAACGCCGACCAGGAGGCACGCGGTCCAGGGCCGTAAGCATTTGGCCTTCTCCGACGTCACACGAAGCATCGCCAAGGATGCTTTGTCCGATGATTTTGCAATACTTTGCCGCCGCCCGGCAAACCAGCGGATAATTCCGTTGTCGCCGCGCTGCTGCGGATGGCGGCGTGAACCATTTTGGGGAAACTTCAGTTAGTCCGTCTTCTGCCCATGGGCTGAGGTCAAGGTCTCCCAGATGTCAAGGGCGCGGAGCGGGTTGAAAATACGCACTCCACGGACAGCAAATTTCTGGTCCCCATTGTACAGAACCGCCCCTGCAGCGACACGATCGCCCGCAATAGTCCGGAACTTCTCCAACCCTTTCACGAAATCGGTGGAAAAGGTCGCGGCGGACTTGATCTCAACCGGGAAGAGTTTTCCTTTCTCCCGGATCAGGAGATCGACCTCGTTGCCATGAGAGTCGCGGAAGAAATAGACCTCCGGCCTGATTCCCCTGTTAAGTGCACCCTTGACGATTTCCGTAATCACGAGGTTCTCGTAGAGACCGCCGCGCAGGGGGTCGCGGAGCGCCTGTTGTTCCGTATGGATACCCAGCAGGAAAGCGACGAGTCCGGTGTCCGTGAAGTATATCTTGGGTGACTTGATGACACGCTTACGGATGTTCTCGAAAAAAGGCGGCAGTTCGAAAACGATGTAAGAGGCTTTCAGCACGGAGAGCCAGTTCCGAATTGTCTTGGAGGACACGCCCACATCGTTTGAAAGGGACGCGAGGTTGACGACCTGGCCCACCCGCCCCGCAAGCAGAGTGAGAAACTGCTGAAATTGCGTGAGATCCCGCAACTGGATCAGGGCGCGCACATCACGTTCGACATAGGTCTGGATATAACCGTTATAGAACCGTCGGGAGTCCAGATTTTCTTCGTGGAGCCGGGGAAAACATCCCCTGACAATCAGTTCGAAGGGACTCCACGACGGTTTGTAGTGGCGTAGTTCGGACACGGAAAAAGGCCACAGGGTCAACATGGCGGTGCGGCCGGCCAGCGACTGGCTGATGGCCCCATGCAGCATGGGCTGATGACTCCCGGTCAGAATGAACTGCCCCGATTGGCCGGTCTTGTCCACGATCCCCTGGATATATGAAAGCAGGACCGGGAGCCTCTGCACCTCGTCCAGGATGCCGCCTCCCGCCATCTGGCTCAAGAAGCCCCGGGGATCTGCTTCGGCCGCGAGCCTGATGTCCGGGTCCTCCAGGGAAAAGTAGTTTTTTCCCTGAAACGTCATCCGGACCAGGGTGGTCTTGCCCGATTGACGAGGGCCCAGGATGGTGACCACGGGATACTCCGCGGCGCATTGGATCAATTCTTTTGCCATGTCACGTGTAATCATGCCGCTAAGATACCAGGGTATTGTGCAAGTTGCAACCTTTGATTCCCGATTTGCACAACTTTCTGCATTCTTCCTGACGACCGGGAATCTTTAATGCAGAATCCCGAATGGCTCCCTTGACCCTGGCGAAATTTTGTCTCCTCGACGTATGGCATGGATTAGTATTGCCACCGACCAGAAAGTAGGCCAAAATCAACGGCGAGAAAGTCAGCCACCGTCAACGGTCTTGTTTCGGCCACCTCGTCTTCTTTTTTCATTTTCTTCTCGTTTCTTGTCATTATCAGCTTATCGAAGCTGTCGCTTCTTCCTGCATCTCCATTCCTCTAATTATTTTTCTTTCCCTGTCGCGAACATCTGATCTTGGCCAGGCTCTCCATGAGGAGGGAAGCGCCATGGTTCGGATATTTACTTGTTCATGCTGTTGTCGCAAGTCACCTGCCAACCCCCGCGTCAAAAATCAGAGCTATTGTGGCCATGCCGCCTGCCAGCGGGAACGGAAACGACGATGCAGCAGGCCAAAATGACCACCGACCATGATTACCAGGCCAACCAGCGTCAGGCGCAGTGAAGCTGGCGGCAGCGCAATTCCGACTACTGGCGCAAGCGGAGAGCTGAACGGCCTGGCTCCGGGGAACCAGGCGTCCATCCTGCCGACACGACAGCGGAAGATCGAAGGCAGCTTTGCCTTTATCGAGCATCGGTTTCTCAGGGCCGGATTCTGGACCCCTTGAGCCGGCACGAACTCCGGCTCTACTTTTTCCTGGCGCTCGTTGCCGACCGCCACGGGCTGTCATTTTACGGCTATGACA
>Ga0256833_1001326_pt1 | contig 18286 bp, 22 predicted proteins | sample 356284metaG_FD_190535 | JGI IMG/M metagenome (GOLD analysis project Ga0256833, IMG submission 190535) | Hydrothermal vent microbial communities from Mid Atlantic Ridge, Atlantic Ocean - 356-284 | ecosystem: Environmental > Aquatic > Marine > Hydrothermal vents | place: Atlantic Ocean: Mid... | reverse complement strand
TTTTTCAAGCTTCCCGAAAACGAACAGTGGACGGTTCACCTTCGCAGGTTTCCTGAATGTAATGGACAGCTTGGCCGTGACCGCATCATATCCCAACTCGTACGCGAGTTTTGCCACCGCCTCGTCTAGAAGTGTGGAAAGGATGCCGCCGTGGACGATACCGTCCCACCCCTGGTAAACATCCGAGGGAACGAATGTTGTCCGCAAGGTCTTTTCCCCCGGGTCGATCTTAAACCGCAAGCGCAACCCGCCCGGGTTGTCCATTCCGCAGACGAAGCACCTGTTTTCTGATTTGAGTTTCACTTCGTTCCGAACAAGCGATCTCCCGCGTCCCCGAGCCCGGGGAGAATGTAAGCGTGGTCGTTCAGTTCGCGGTCCAGGGCCGCCGCGTAAACCGGCACGTCGGGATGTGCCTCGAGCATGGCTCTGACACCTGGGGGAGCCGCCACGATGCAGAGAAACTTGATGGCCTTCGCCCCAATCTTCTTCAGGTAAGAGGTTGCCGCCACGGCTGATCCCCCGGTCGCCAACATGGGATCCACCAGGAGAAAATCCCGGTCCTCAGGCTGCTGGGGAACCTTGAAATAGTATTCCACCGGTTTGAAGGTGTCATGATCTCGATAGAGCCCGATGTGGCCGACCCGGGCCGAAGGGATCAGGTTAATGATACCGTCCACCATCCCCAGCCCCGCCCTCAGGATGGGAACCACGGTTAGCTTCTTCCCCCGGATAACCTTCCCCGTCATCTTCTCCAGCGGGGTTTCTATCTCCTTTTCCTCGAGAGGCAGGTCTTTCGTGACCTCGTAGGCCATGAGCATGGACAACTCCTCCACGAGTTCTCGGAACTTCTTCTTCGAGGTATTGATGTCTCTCAGGTACGTGAGCTTATGCTGGATGAGGGCGTGTTCGATAAGGTGTAGATTCTCAAATCTTTCCATTTGCGACTCCTTTTAGGTTCTTTCATGAATGGGGGTTATCAGGAAAATGTCATAGCACAAACTTCTTCAAAACAAAAGGTGATTGACAAACCGCCCCCTGGAATATAGGGTGTCACCCGCGATGGAATTGACCCCAGTATCACGAAAGAAGGATTTATTGATGCGCGCGTATCAACAAATGTTCGTGTGCTTCGGCCCCCGCCATTGGTGGCCGGCCGACACACCACTGGAGGTTATGGTTGGTGCGGTGCTCACCCAAAACACGGCCTGGACGAACGTGGAAAAGGCCATCGAAAACATCCGGGCCGCCGGCGCTTTAACCCTCGAAGCACTCGCAAACATCTCGGTAGAAACCCTGGCGGAATGGATTCGGCCGTCCGGCTACTACAACCTCAAGGCGAAACGCCTCAAGGCCCTTATCCTTTTCCTTCATGACACCTATGGAGGGGATTTAAAAAAGATGGCGCAGACGCCCATTCCTCTCCTTCGAAAACACCTCCTAAATGTCCACGGCATCGGTGAGGAGACCGCAGACAGCATCCTGTTGTATGCTCTGGACAAACCGGTCTTCGTGGTGGATGCTTACACCCGGCGAATCTTGAGCCGCCATCGGATGATCGAACCTAAGGCCACCTATGGAGAAATTCAGCGTCTCTTCATGGAGCATCTCCCGGAGGATGCCGCTCTCTTCAACGAATACCACGCTCTCATTGTTGAAACAGGAAAAACCTTTTGCCGAAAAACCCCGCGTTGCGCGGGGTGCCCCCTCGCGGGTCTCAACGGCGCCAACGTTGCTCCGAACATCCCACCTGATTGAGTCTCCTTTCTTTTAAAAACTTATAGGCCTAAAAATAAGCAGTCCTCAGGATATTCAACACCAATCGCGTATTTTGGAAAAAATTTTTCCTTGACAAATTTTATTTTCTTTGATATCTTATAATCATTCTAAAATTAGAGGAATTTAAATGGTTCAAGGGATCTATGAGGACATAGCTGGGACGTTGCGGAGTCATGGACTTCAGGTTACTTCGCAACGTATTCTAATTTATGACTATCTTATTCACACCCGGGAACATCCAAGCGCGCAGCAGGTTTTCGAGGACGTGTTCGAATCTTTGCCCGGTATTTCAAAAGCGACGGTCTATAACACGCTCGAGGTTTTATCAAATCACGGCCTTATTCAGAAAATTAATATAAATTCAGGGGTTACGAGATACGACGGAGACACGTCAGTCCATTCGCACCTCATCTGCACCCACTGTCATCGGATCATCGATTATTTCGATGACAGTTTTCTGGGGCTTCGCGTGCCGGAGAACCTCTGGAACGGGTTTGAGGTAAAACGGACCTGCGTGATTTTTTACGGGGTTTGTGATTCCTGTAGGGAGGAGCTTGCGGCCCAGGCAAAGGAAAAGAGAAAAGCGAGGAAGGATTGTGTCGTTCCCTTCAAAAGGGACCTTAAACAGGTCGATGCCTGGCTGACCGTGAAGACGAAAGGATAACCACTTCGGTTGGCCGGAGTCCCCGGGAACTGGAAAAGGAAAGTTTGGTAACAATTTTAACGTAACAAACACAAGCCAAGGAGGTCATGTATGGCGGAAGAAGAAGTCGTTGGGTGCGGAAAGCCGACCGGCTCCGTGGTCGGCGAACCGGCAGGTGAAACGGAACAGACAACAATGGAAACAGTTACAAAGGAGGAAGAAACAATGATGGTTAAAGTCGGTGGAAAGGCCCCAGATTTTGAGGCGCCTGCCTATCACAAAGGCAAGTTTACGAGTGTCAAGCTCTCGGATTACCTGGGTAAGTGGGTCCTTTTGTGCTTTTACCCGGGCGATTTCACCTTTGTTTGACCGACGGAATTGTCAGCGGTCGCTGACCGGTACAATGAATTCCAGGAACTGGGCGTCGAAGTGATAGCCGTGAGTGTGGACAGCATGTTCGTGCACAAGGTTTGGGACGAGGAAGAGTTGGCCAAGATGGTCGACGGTGGAATTCCCTACCCCATGGCGTCGGACGGCGCGGGGAACATTGGGAAAGTCTACGGCGTATACGATGAGGCCGGGGGCGTGGATGTCCGGGGCCGATTCATTATCGATCCCGACGGGGTCGTGCAGGCCATGGAGGTTTTGACGCCGCCCGTGGGCCGCAAGGTGGATGAGGCCCTGCGTCAGATCAAGGCCTTCCAGCACGTGCGCGCAACCAAGGGCGCCGAGGCCACACCCTCTGGGTGGGAACCCGGCAAGCCTACCCTCAAGGTAGGTCCGGACCTGGTGGGAAAGGTCTGGGAGGTATGGAAACCGTAACAAAAAAGTGAATTCAACCTGGCGGGGCGATCCCCTTTGTTTCCGTCGGGTTTTATCCATAGATGGAAGGAGATTCAAGGAATGGGAAAAGTTTTGATCGCTTATTACAGCAGGAATGGGCATACGGAATCGATGGCGAACTACATTGCCGAGGGAGTCAGGATCAAGGGATGCGAGGCGGAGGTAAAACCCATCTCCGAGATAAAGAATGAGAAGGACCTGGAGGGATACGACGCCTACATCTTTGGCTGTCCGACCTATCACAGGGACATGACGGCCAACATGAAATCGTTCCTTTTCCTGGCCGAGAAGGCCAACCTGGAGGGCAAACCAGGCGGGGCCTTCGGTTCTTACACCCACTCGGGGGACGCCCCCCTCGAGATATACGAGACCATGGAATACGTTTTCAAGATGAAGGTGACAAGCCTGGGATCATTCAGGATGAAAGAGGCGGATATCGAGAACAACATAAAATCCTGCCAGGATTACGGCGGGGTAATCTGTGAAATGATTGGTTAATTAACGGCGGGGTTGTTTGTGTCCACACAGGCAGCCCCGGCTTTTTAAACAAGGAGGTGCCGTATGCTTTATCCATTGTTTGAATGGCACGGCGTAGGGAACGGGATGCTGATGGCGATCATCGCCACCTATCACATCCTGCCCTGCCACCTTGCCACGGGTGCGTTCTGGATTACCTATGTCATGGAACGAAAGGCGTATCAGGAGAACGACGAGGGCATGCTGGAGTTCATCAAGAAATACAGCCTGCTCGTTTTGATTTTTTGCTTCGTGACCGGTTCCCTAACGGGTGCGGGGATCTGGTATGCCGCGACGCTCATAAGCCCGAGGGCCATTTCGGGCCTAATCCACAATTACGTGTGGGGATGGGCGACGGAATGGGTGTTCTTCCTCATTGAAATTGTAACCATCTATACCTACTATTACACCTTCGGAAAGATCTCCCGGAAGGCCCATCTCAGGATCGGCCTCATCTACGCCATGTCGGCATGGCTCAGCATGGTGATCATCACCGGAATCCTGGGCTTCATGCTGACACCCGGCAAGTGGTCCCAGACGGGCCTGTTCTTCGACGGGTTCTTCAATCCCAGCTACTGGCCGCAACTCTTCGTGCGGACCGCCTTCATGTTCGTGGTGGGCGGGGCCTATGCCGCCATCGTCGCCAGCTTCATGAAGGATCCGGACATCAAATCCAAGGCCATGAAGGTTGCCGCGAAGTGGGGCCTGGGCGGCCTGATCGTCGGCGGCCTGTTCACCGTCTGGTATTTCACCAAGATTCCGGCCACGGCCAAAACGATTATTTTCGAGGACCTTGCTTTCACCAAAACCATGTTCGAGATCGCCATCGCCGCCGGCGTCCTGCTCTTCATTTACTTCGGTATCTGGGGATTCATGAAATCCCGGACGGCGGGACCCATTCCGGCCATCATCGCCATGCTGGTCCTCTTCGTGGGTATCTGCGCGGGTGAGACGATGCGCGAGATGGCGCGCCGACCTTACCTGATTCCCGGTTACATGTACAGCAACCAGATGATCGCCAAGGACATGAAACCGAAAGGCGTCAAGAACGAGGTGGCCAAGTTCAACAAGGAGGGGGTCTTGAAGAACTACTACTTTGCCCCCGAAAGCGTCAAGGAGATAGACGCGTCCAACTTCATGGCAGCGGGGCGAATTCTCACGAAACTGGAGTGTATCAGCTGTCACACGGTGGAATCGACCGGTTTCTTCTCCATCCCCAAGCTGATGGTGAGGTTCGGTGCCTCGTCACCCGAGGAGGTTCACGACTTTCTCGACGCGCTGAGTGATTACGACTACATGCCACCGTTCGTAGGAACAGAGAAGGAGAAGCGGGCCATGGCCGCCTACATCGCCTCCCTGGTCAATCCAAACCAAAAGGCCGACCCCGCGTGGGTTTTGGGCAAATAACCCTTCACGCGTGTAAAGGAGGATAAAATGAATCTTGCACAAGTCTTGAATGGGTTGCGGGACCCCATGGGCGTGCCGTTTTACCCGTGGTTTTTTCAGGTGCTGATGGTATTGACCTTCGCCCTGCACATCATCTTCGTGAACCTCGCCATCGGCGGTTCGTTCATGGCGGTTTACGAGCACTACAAGAAAGGGGAAAACAATAAACGCCTGTCGCGTTTTCTTGCTCGGTCTTCCACGGTCAACCTGTCCGCGGCCGTAGTCCTCGGCGTGGCACCCCTGCTGTTCGTCCAGGTGGTTTACGATCCCTTCTGGTACGTATCCAACCTGCTTTCGGCATGGTGGGCGGTCGGGTTTCTCTGCTTCGTGACGGCGGCTTTTTTGGCCTTGTACGCCTTCTACCTGAAGCGCAACCCGGAAAGCGGCATGAAGGGGTTTGGTTTCTTCGGCTGGCTGACCTTCGGGCTGCTGCTTCTGGCCGGGTTCTCCATGCATCTTCTTTCGGTGCAGTTCCTGGAGCCGGAGAAGTGGAAATTGTGGTATCTTTCTGGAAATATCATGAACACGAGCGGCACGACGGTTTATGATTTTCGGATCTCTCGGTATCTCCACTTCATTATTCCCTCGTTCGCCATCACGGGCGTGTTCATGATGCTCTACGGGTGGTTTTTCAGACAGCGCCAGGACATGGACAAGGAGTATCTCCACTGGGTGGCGGTCTCGGGGGCCAAAATGGCCCTGTGGGCGACGATCATCCAGATCATCATCGGGTTCTGGTGGCTCTTTTCCCTGCCGAAGAACCTGAATTTCACGTCGAATGCCTTCCTCTGGATCGGGGTGATTTTAGGGGTGATTTTCTTCCTTGTTCTCATGGCCGCGCAGAAGGACCCGGAGAAATACGCGGTTCTCTCCGCCCTGTTCGCCTTCCTGGCGGTCCTGGGTATGGCGGTTTCGCGCGAGGTCTTGCGGATGGTCTACCTGGGGAAATTCAACTACTCCATCTATACCTACAAGCTGAATATCCACTGGGGCAGCACGGCGCTGTTCCTGTTGACCTTCGTCATGGGGATCATCGTCATGGCGTATCCGTTGACGGTCGCCTGGAAATTGGGCAGATACGGGACAACCAGCAAGGAGGGTGCGTAAAATGGAAGAGCTTGAAAAATTCGGAAAGCTGGCAACGGGCCTGATGGTGGCATGGTTCATCGTCGTCGCGGGATTCGGCATTGTCCTGTCCCTGATGAATGGAACCTTCTTTTAGATAGGCCGCAGTGACTGTCGGGCGGGTTGTTCAAATGGGGCAGCCCGCCCGGTTTGAGAACACCTTGATTTTTTCCCGTCAATCCTCTATGGAGGGTGTGTAGAACGGGAAACCGAAAATAACCAAAGAAAAGGAGAAAAAGATGGATAAGTACGTATGCCAGGTTTGTGGTTATGTGTATGACCCGGAACAGGGAGACCCCGAGAGCGATATCGCCGCTGGGACCTCATTCGATAATCTTCCCGAGGACTGGGTTTGCCCCGTCTGTGGCGCCGGCAAGAGCGAGTTCGAAAAGGAGGAATAATCCGTGAAACCCATTGAAATCAAGCCCGGCGTCTATTTCGTCGGGGCCATCGACTGGGACCGCCGTCTTTTCGACGACTTGGTTCCCCTCCCGGACGGGACGAGCTACAACGCCTTTCTGGTAAAGGGGAGTGAGAAGACGGCACTCATCGACACGGTCGATTTTCACATGGCCGACGTCCTTTTCGACTATCTGGAGGGCGTGGATCATATCGATTACATCATCGCCCACCACGGGGAGCAAGACCACTCCGGGACGCTTCCAAGGATTCTCGAGAAATACCCGGAGGCGAAGGTCTACCTGAGCCCCAAGGCCAAGGGGATCTTTATGGATCTCCTGCACCTTCCCGAGGAGACCTTCGTGACGGTCCAGGACCGGGAGACCCTGTCGCTCGGCGACAAGACCATCGAGTTCATCCACGCCCCGTGGGTCCACTGGCCGGAGACCATGTTTACCTACCTGCAGGAGGACAAGATCCTCTTCACGGCGGACTGCTTCGGGTCGCACATTGCCACAAACGAGCTGTTCGTGAAAGACGAGGGCATCGTTCACGAGGCGGCCAAGCGCTACTTCGCGGAGATCATGATGCCGTTTTCCGGCGTTATCAAGCGGAACATGAAGAAGATCGAGGACCTGGAGATCGACATCATCGCCCCGGATCACGGCCCCCTCTACAAGCATCCCGAGTTTATTCTCGAGGCCTACCGCCACTGGGTTTACGACGATCCCAAGAACGAGGTCGTCATTCCCTACGTCTCCATGCACGGAAGCACCAAGGTCATGGTGGATCACCTGACGGCGGCCTTGACGGAACGCGGCGTGACGGTCAGGCTCTTCAACCTCAGCGAAGGAATCATCGACATTGGTAAGCTGGCCATGGCCCTGGTGGATGCCGCGACCATCGTGATCGGCACCCCGACGGTCCTTACGGGCCCGCATCCCAACGCCGCCCACGGCGCGTTCATCGTCAACGCCCTCCGTCCCAAGGTGAAATACCTCACTGTCATCGGGTCTTACGGGTGGGGAACCAAGGCGGTGGATGTCCTGAAGGGAATGCTTTCGAATCTCGGCAAGGCGGAATTCCTCGACCCCATCATTGTCAAAGGCCTGCCCCGCGCGGACGACCTGAAGACGATCGAGGCCCTGGCTGAAACGATCGCGAAAAATCACGAGGCGCAGAGTTTCGCGTAACATTTTAATATGCTTTAAGTATCGCCAGGGGCCGGGAAACCTCCCGGCCCCTCGTGTGTCCGGTCGTTTTTTTTCTTGACAACCCCCAACGGGAGTGGTAGGAGTTTAGCTGTCTGAAAATAGACGGGTGATTCCGCAGGTAAAGGGAAACCGGTGCGAATCCGGTGCGGACCCGCCGCTGTAACCGGGGACGAACCCCGCGAGAAACCACTGTCCCGCACAAGCGGGATGGGAAGGCGCGGCAAGTAGAGAGATCCGGGAGCCAGAAGACCTGCCTGTGGAAGGAGCCATGATCCTCGTGGAGTGGGATCGAGGGCTTTTTTAGTGGATGAAAAACGGCATCCCCTGGGCGTTCGGTCCCGGGGGATTTTTTTGTCCGAGCAGGGGAATAGGGACCATTGAAGGTCCCATGAAATGGAAAAGGAGGTGTGTGAACATGAAGACGGGCGCAATATTGTACGTGGCGGGGGAATCCGCGTTGGATGAGACCGTGGACGCCGGCAGCATCGCGAAGGAACTCGGCATTGCCGCGGACAGGGTGGAAATGGTCTCGGCCACGCGGGGATACGAGGACGTCATCGACGCGTGGTGGATGTTGTTGACCCGGGGCATGAAACGGGTGGTGTGTTTCATGGTTTCGAGCATGGACGGGAAGCATTTCAAACTCGTGTCACAGCCGCTGCGGCTGTGCGGATGAAAGGAGGATAACGAGAAAATGGGAAAGATGAAGAAAGGGGTCATCCTGATCCTGACGGGACTGTTTATCGGTTTTCCCGGCGCCCTTTTTGCCGGGGGAGGGGATCTTTCCGCCATCAAGGCTGAGATCGAGGCGATGAAGGGTCGGCTCAAGGCCCTGGAGAACCAGTTGGTGAAGCAGCAGCAGGTGATAGAGAAACAGAACAAGCTCATCCAGTCCTACGAGAAGGCCCTGAAAAAGCAGGAAACCGAACTGGAGGCCCAGAAGAAGGAAGTGGCCGGCCAGAAAGAGGTTCTCGCGAAGCAGGGCAAGGAGACCAAGGCCCTTTCCGCCCTCGAGGCGGTTTTGAGTCACATGGAATTCTCCGCCGACGTCACCGGCATCGTCCAGGGCACTTCCAACATGGATGACGGTGATTCCACCGACGGGGCCTATACCTTCGATTTCGGCATCGCCACCCATTTCGGGGGTTACGGCAGCTTCTACGTTCACCTGGAAGGGGGTGACGGCGAAGGTCTCAACAACGACGTGCCCAGCTTCAGCGTTCCCAACTACGATGCCTACGCGACCCTGAACAACGCCAACGAGACCGACCTGACCATCTCCGAGGCCTACTACGAGTTCAATCTCTTCAAGGAGAAGGTGACCTTCGACGTGGGGAAAATGGACATCAGCGTTCTGTTCGACGAGAACGAGGCGGCGGGGGACGAGACGACCCAGTTTCTCTCCAACATCTTCGTCAAGAGCATGGGACTGACCATCCCCGAGCCGGACAACTTCTACTGCCCGGCCATGATGGTGAAGATCGACCCCATCGACCTCATCGAGCTGCGCCTCGTGGGGGCCTCGGTGGAGGATAACGACTGGGAAGACCTTTTCACGCACGCCTTCGGAGCGGCGCAGGTCAACTTTCGACCCAGGTTCAAGGGGCGACAGGGGAACTACCGGTTCTACGCCTGGATCGACGGCCGGAACCACGTCAAGAACAGCCGCCTTGCGCTTATTACAGATAGCTACAAGGATCCCCGCGCGGACGAATACCAGGCCGGCTTCGGCGTGAGCTTCGACCAGGAACTGACCGACAATCTCATCGCCTTCTTCCGTTACAGCACCACGGACGACGACCTTGCGTCCTGGAGCGACGGCCACTGGGAGATGATCCCGTTCAACCAGGTCTGGTCGGCCGGTTTGCAGGTATCGGGAGCTTACTGGAAGCGGAAGGACGACGCGGTGGGGCTGGCCTTCGGGCAGACCATCCTGACGGACGACTATAAGGACGCCAACGACCACACGGCCAACGAGAACTACGTGGAGGCTTACTACCGGTGGCAGCTGCACGAGCGGTTCGCCCTGACGGGAGACTTCCAATGGATACAGAACGCGGGCGGCAATTCCGACGCCAGCGACATCTTCATCTTCGGCCTCAGGTCGCAGTTGGATTTCTAAACGGAAAACGGGTAAAAAAAGGAGTGAGTGAACAATGAAAAAATGGAGTTTCATCTTTTTTGCGGCTGTGGTAGGGTTGGCCGTTACGACAACGGGATTTGCCATGGGGAAACTGCCAGATAAAAAGGCCATCGTGCTGGCCGACTTCGGAACCACCTACCTCTCGGCTCTGAAGGCCATCACCACGATTCAGAACGAGGTAAAGAAGGACTTCCCAAACATCGAGGTGCGGATGGCCTTTACCTCCAACATCATCCGCAACATCTGGCACAAGCGCCGGCAGGATGCCGCCTTCATGAAGGAACACGGCAAGAATCTGAAGGAGTTCCTCTCTATCAAGGGGCCCCTTGCCACCATCGCCGACCTGCAAGACGAGGGGTACCGGACCATCATTGTCCAGCCGTGCCATATCTACTCGGGGGAGGAATATGCCGACCTCCGCTCTTATGTCAACGGCCTGAATACCATCCACACCATCAAGGCCAAGTACATGCCCTTCGTGAAGCTGGCCATCGGCCGTCCCGCCCTGGGAACCTACGGCCCGGCGCACGATTACCACGAGGACATGGAAACGGCGGCGAAGGTTCTGAAAGACGACGTGGCTCTGGCGGGGAAGGAGAAGGCCGCCCTGGTCTACATGGGGCACGGCAATGAATACTACAGCACGGGCATCTACGCCGAGTTCCAGCAGGTCTTGCGCAAGATGTATCCCGGCGTCAAGATCTTCATGGGAACGGTGGAAGGTTTTCCCTCCCTGGACGATGTTCTCGCGGGGTTGAAACACGCGAAGATCAGGAAGGTTGTTCTGAAGCCCTTCATGGTCGTGGCCGGCGACCATGCCAACAATGACATGGCGGGTGACGACAACGATTCCTGGAAGAACCAGATCAAGAAACTGGGGATCCGGGTGGTTCCCATCCTTCACGGTTTGGGAGAAAACCGGGCATGGGCGCGCATCTACGTGCGCCACATCAAGGACGCGGCGAAGGATAACGGGATTGAACTCAAGTAAACAATGAAAACGGTAACAAGGGACGCCCCGAGCGGACGGCGGGGCGTCTTCATCTTTTTTCTGCTTGCTGGAATTTTCCTTATCGTCATCCTCACCTCGGCGGGGATGGGATACATCCGGATTGCCCCGCTGGCGGTGCTGAAGATTATTCTCGCGAAGGTGCTCGGTCGGCCCGACTTTCTAAAGGGACTCGACACGGTCTTTCCTTATGTCGTCTGGGACGTCCGGCTGCCGCGCATCCTGACGGCGGCCATCGTGGGGTGCGGCCTGTCCATCTCCGGCGTGATCTTTCAGGGGATCCTCTTAAACCCCCTGGCCGATCCCTATACCCTCGGCGTCTCGGCGGGCGCCGCCTTTGGCGCGGCCATCGCCCTCCTGGTGGAAATCCCCCTTTTGGGATTCTACGCGGTGCCGCTGTTCGCCTTCGCGGGGGCCCTCCTGACCCTGCTGTTCGTCCTGTCCATCTCCTCGTTCGAGGGACGCATCGCCTCCAACAACCTCATCCTGGCCGGTATCATCGTCGCCACCGTCCTCTCGGCGGGCATCAGCTTTATCAAGTACGTGGCGGACGAACAGGTCAGTGTCATTATCTTCTGGCTCCTGGGAAGTTTCAATTCCCGAACCTGGCTCGACGTGGCCCTGACCTTCGGCATGGTCGTGGCCGGGGGAGGCTTCTGCCTCTACTTCGCCCGGGACTTGAACGTCATGGCCCTGGGGGACAGGGTGGCGGTGTCGCTGGGGGTTCAGGCCAACAGGACCCGGACGGCCCTCCTGGTGGCGGCCTCCCTTATCGCCTCTGTCTGCGTAGCCGTCTCCGGTATCATCGGATTCGTGGGCCTGGTGATTCCCCACCTCATGCGTTTCATCATGGGCCCGGATAACCGAGTCCTGATACCCACCTCCGCTCTCCTGGGCGGCATTCTCCTGTTGTCCGCCGACACCGTGACCCGCGCCGTCCTTCCCCACGAGATCCCCATCGGCGTCCTGACGGCCCTCATCGGGGGCCCCGTTTTCTGCTATATCTTTCGTAAGAACCGGAGGAGGCTCATCCATGGCTGACGCCCTCTTCCACCTGCGGGATGTCTCCTTCGCCTTCGGGCCGAGGGAGGTGATCAGAAACCTCACCTGGCGCCTCGCCCCGGGACACTTCTACGGCATCGTCGGACCCAACGGCTGCGGGAAGACCACTCTCCTCATGCTCATGATGGGATACTATGCCCCCCAGCGGGGGGAAATCCTCTTCGAAGGCCGCCCCGTCGGGACATACCGGCGGCGCGCCCTCGCCACGAAGATGGCCCTGGTCCCCCAGGATTTCACCATCAACTTCGATTTCAGCGTCTTCGACATCGTCATGATGGGGCGGTATCCCCACATCCCCCGGTTTTCGTCCCCCGTCCGCGGGGAGATTGAAAAGGTGAGAGGTGTCATGGCGGAGATGGGAATCGAGGGCCTGGCCGATCGTTCCGTCATGGCCCTAAGCGGGGGGGAGAAACAGCGGGTGGTCTTCGCGCGGGCCCTGGCGCAGGATACGTCCGTCCTGTTTTTGGACGAGGCCACCTCCAACATGGATATCCAGCACACCCTGCACGCCCTGGCGCGCGTCTCCGACCGCGTCTCGGGGGGGAGAACCGCCATCGGGGTCTTCCACGACCTGAACCTCGCCGCCATGTTCTGCGACCGTCTCGTCTTCATGACGGCCGGACAAATCGCGGTCTCCGGAGAGACCGGGAATGTCCTGAACGAGACGGCCATCGCCCGGGTCTTCGGTGTCGAAAGCAGGGTCGTCCGACACCCCCTCACGGGCGGGATACAGGTGCTTTTTCACAAGGAGAGCCGTTCATGAGAACAATCCACCGGACCATCGGGTTTCTCTGCCTGTTCCTTTTTCTGGGCGTCACCGCCGCGGGCGCGGTGGTGATCGTGGACGCGGGCGGGAAACGGGTAACCGTTTCTCCCCCCTATCACCGCATCATTTCCCTCTACGGCGCCCACACAGAAAACCTCTTTTCCCTGGGGCTGAACAAGGAGATCATCGGGGTTTCCCGTCACGAGGCCTATCCGCCCGCGGCCACCCGGAAACCCGTTTTCAGCTACCACGAGGACGCGGAGAGATTCATCGCCGCCCGCCCGGACCTGGTCCTGGTGCGCCCCATGATTACGCGGGGTTACCCCGCCCTCATGCGAAAGCTCCGCGCGGCGGGCATCACCGTCGTCTCCCTTCAGCCCACCAGCGTGGACGGGATGCTGACCTACTGGAAGACCCTCGGGCTCTTGACAGGGAGAGGAAAGGCGGCCGCCCGGATGATCGCCCGCTTCGAGGCAGGGATCGCGAGGATAAAGAAGATGGTTGCCGGGATACCGAAAGACAAACGGAAGCGGGTCTATTTCGAGGCGATCCATAGCCGCATGAAGACCTTTGCCCCGAACGCCATCGCCATGTTCGCCCTGAAGACCGCGGGTGGCATCAACGTGGCCGCCGACGCGAAGGCGGTGCGCGGAACCAACATCGCCGAATACGGCAAGGAACGGATTCTCTCCCACGCCGACGAGATCGACGTCTTCCTGGCCCAGCGGGGGGCCATGAACCGGGTCACACGGCGGAAGATCCTGGAGGAGGGAGGTTTCAAGGCCATCAAGGCGGTACGCGAGGGACGCATCTACATCATCGACGAGAAGATCATTTCCCGGCCTACCCTGCGGCTTGTGACCGGCATCTACGAAATCGGCCGCTTTCTCTATCCGGAAACTTTCAACGATGTCTCGAACCTGCGGGCAAAAAAGCTCCTGACACGCGCCCAGTTCGCGGAGATGATTGTCAAGGTGACGGGGATTCCCATCAAGACGCCGAGCTACCGCCACGACATCCTGAAACGGCGCAAGGGGAGCCATTGCTACGGGGATTACCGGGACGTGGATTACACCTCCGAGGCGAGCGCCTACATCGAAACAGCGGTCGCGCGCGGTCTCTTTCGGAACGCAGGCGGGAGGCGATTCTTCCCCTTAAAGCCGATTCTAAGAGGGGACGTGGCCTACGGGATTTTTATGAAATTCGACCTTCCCGAGGCCAGGCCCGTGAAGATTTCGGATATCCCGGAAGACGATCCGCTCTATCCCCAGGCCGCCGCCGTCGCGGGACTGGGCATCATGAAACTGAACCAGGGAAAATTCGCGCCCGGGCGTGTCGTTTCGGGCGAAGCCGCCTACCAGGCCCTGAAAAGGGCGGTTGCGGTGACGGAAAGGAAGTAAACGCCATGGAAAAAAGGTATGGAACATTATACGGGATCGGGGTCGGTCCCGGGGACCCTGAACTGATGACCGTCAAGGCGGTTCGCATCCTCAAGGGTGTTGGCGTGGTCTTTACGGCGGCCTCCACGAAAAACGATTACAGCACCGCCTACCAGATCGCCCGGCGCTACGTCCCGGAGACGGCAGAGGTCGTTCCTTTGCCCTTCAAGATGACCACCCGGCACACGGCCCGGCGTCAGGCGCGGGAGAAAAACGCCAAGAAGGTCCTGCCCTACCTGGAAACGGGGAAAGACGCCGCCTTCCTCACCCTGGGGGACCCCCTTACCTATTCCACCTTCAGTTACCTCGCCCAGGCCTTGAAGGAGATGGAGCCGCGGGTGACCATTCGCGTCGTTCCGGGGATTACCTCCTACCAGGCGGCGGCCGCCCGGCTGCTCGTTCCCCTCTGCGAGGGGGAGGAATCTCTGCTTGTCGTCTCTGGCGCCATGGGCGGCGAGGCCCTGAGAAACCTCGCGGGCGACGTGGACAACATCGTCATGCTCAAAACCTACAAGAACTTCGGTGACATCGCGAAAACCCTCGAAGGCCTGGGTCTCCGGGACAGGACGGTCGGCATCAGCCGGTGCGGCCTGGAAGGGGAGGCGATTATCGAGGACATCGGCCGCTTTGAGAACACCCATCCCCCTTACTTTACCCTCTTGATCGTGAAGACGAAACGGGAAGAGTCCTGAACCTGTTTTATCCTTGAGGAAGCTGGCAATATTCAACGCCAGATTTCTCAGAAGGTTTGCCTTTATTTGACAAAGCAGGCTATTATTCTATTAACTAAGATCCGTTTAATGGGTTCTTCGCTATTTCAAGTGGGTGAATCGAAATTGAGCTTGCCGGCGATGAGGTAAATCATGGCAATGAGATTCTTGGGTGTTCTATAACCTCTCGCTCTTGCCTTGGCGGCCTGAATCAAGCTGTTGATGCCTTAGAGAATTCCGCTGCTTAGGTTCGATTTGAACCATTGAAGAACGCCGGTCCAATGCCGCTTGATGGTATAGGCGGCATCAATAATCGGTTGAAGCCAACTGTGGGTCGCCCAGAAAAACCACCTCTTCAACCATGACTCAGCTAAGTCAGGGGGCCGGTTACATATTTCCTGTAAGGCCAACTTGATATGATACGCCCTGCTGGTCTTAAGATTCAACTTTTTCAAGAAAAGGCTTTTAAGTTTGGTTATTTTTTAAATGGTCGGGATTTTTCAGCCAAATGTAACGAGAACGCGCAAGTTCCGGGTGGGTCTTCTGCTCTTCTCTGTGTACCTGGTCCACGGCCTCATGGATGCCCTTCATGATGTGGAACTTGTCAAATGTCAATTCCGCGCCCGGGAAGTTGTCTTCAACACTCTTAATAAAGGCAGGGGACATATCACAGCACATTTGCTTGATGTTTTACGCTTTGCCGTCATGGTCCAAAGGATCGTTCTTAAACCCGGCCAAGGTAGAGGCACCCTTGCCTTCTGTGGCAAACATGACTCTCGGCACACTGAGATCAACAAACAGGCTGACGTAGTTGTGTCCTCGCTTGCTGGCCGTTTCGTCAAACCCAACCTCGCTGACGTCGGAATAATCGGCATGGTCACGACCTTTCTCGACATAGTGGTGGATGAACCACCATAGCCGGGTGTCATGCTCGACTACAAACTGAGCAAGGGTATTCACGGGCATCGCTTTGGTAAGCGTCATGATGTATGCCTCAAATAAGAGGGTAAATCCGCTTCCGGGACGAGCCCACGGCACCCCAATAAGGTGAACGGCTCCACAGTGTTTGCAACGAACACGCGGGACCTTCGCGGTTAAATAGGCCTCGTGTTGAAAAAAGTTCAGACGCCCCCGGTCCTTTTGACTGTGTCTTAGACTTTGAGACCCTCGCGACTGTAGACAGGATATCTAAACATGCACCGTCGAGGAAAGACAAGGGTGATGTCAAGCTCGAAGGATTCTTGACATGATGAGACAAATCTATGTATATATGAATTAGGCTTTCAATAGTTTTTTTATGGTGAAAAAATGAACGGATTTAAGACCTTCCTTAATTTTACGAGAAAAGTTCTTCATCATCTGGATGAGATCTTGCATATCTTGATTGCCTTTATGTTGGTTGGGCTTGTTTTCTGCATGGCGTATTATACGATTACCCATTTCAAGGCATTTACGCCGGAGGCGGCACTGCCCATTATCGACGATATCATGTTGATGCTGATTATCCTGGAACTTCTGTGGCCTGTTTTGAAATTCCTCAGGCGTGAAAAATTTTCTCTTAGTCCTTTTATTTATGTTGGAATTATTTCCGGCGTCCGGCGAATTTTAACTATCGAGGCGAAGGCATCCATCGCCCATCATGAAAGTTACTATTCCCTTATCGAGATAGGAGTGAGCGTGGGCGTGGTATTGGTTTTGGGGGTTGTTCTCCTTCTTTACGAAAAGGCGGGGGAATGCCGGATCGACGAGGAGGAGTGATGGCGCTGACGAAGGCTCCAAAACCCTGGCGCCGGCGGTTTTGAGTTCCAGTTCATGAGCCCATGAAACAGAGATTTGTCCCTTATCCCGATGAGATCCGGGTAAGCGATTCCCGCCGCCGGTTTGCCGTCGTTATTCGCACCCCTTTTCTTCCTTTTTTTGGGGAAGAACTCAGTGGGCCGGATCCCTATGAAGAGATAGTGAGAATGAAGGGTCGCCTCCTTAAGCATGAAAAGCGAACGGAAATCCAGGTGAGAGAGGAGGCAGATAAGGGATTTTTTCTAAAGCATTATTTCTATTCAGGTTTTTCCAAATGGAAAACGTGTTTTAGCCGGATGCCTAAATCTCAGAGGGAATACCTTGCCCTTGGATATTTGAAAAGCTTGGGTATCCCAGCGGTGGAGCCCGCAGGATGGGGAGCGCGCCGGGACGGCCTTGGGCGCGTCGAAAGGTGTTTTATCATTACGGCAAAGGAAAATCACGCGAGCGATTTTCGCGCCTGGTTGAGGCAAATGGAAACGAAGGCCCAGTTCCAGGCGCGGGCGGCTGTCATACTCCGTAGTCTTGCGGGATTCTTGAGAGCGATCCACGAGCGTGGTTTTTTTCTCCTTCGCCCCAACACCAGAAATGTGCTGATACGGCAACCGGACTCCCCGGTTCCCGAGGTTCTGTTTCTCGATCAGCCCTATGCCCGTTTTCTTTCGGGACCGGCGGCGCGGTGGGGCCAGTTGAAGGATCTTTCAACTCTTCTTGGCGGAGCGCTCAGGCATCTGGACGAAAGTGTCCTCTCAGACTTCTTCGATGTCTATCTGCCGGATCCCCTTGGTGGGGCGCCGGAGGTATTCCATGATCACCTGAAGCTGGCTATAAGAGCCCGGGAGAGCGAGCACAGGATGAAGAAACTGTTCCTCCAGACACGGGCCCTCCTGCCTGTTTTTCTGGACAAATCCTGAGAGAAAGGTTACAAGAGGACGTATGGACAAAGAGATTCTCAACCATTACAACAGCTCCCGGGGCGCCCAAAGTTACGCGCGGAAGTTTGAAAAACATTGGTCGGAGAGAATAAACAATCGGCATGAGCAACGCTTGCTTGAGCGACTTATGCGCGCGATCTCCGAATCGGTTCCTTTTGAAAGAGCCTTGGATCTGCCTTGTGGCTACGGCCGGCTCATGCCTCTTCTGAAACGTCATGCCCGGCGAGTCATCGAGGGGGACTGGAGTCTTCCTCTCCTCAGGATCGCCCGAGAGAACCAGCGGAAGGATGCCGCGATTCATATGGCAGATGGGTATGTCCGCGCCACGGCTCTTGCCATGCCGTTTGACGATCAGGCGTTCGACGTGGTATTGTCCGTGAGGCTATGCCACCATATCCGGGAGCGCTCCGAGCGTCTCAATTACGTCAGGGAACTGCTTCGCATCAGCGACAAATGGGTGATT
>Ga0256833_1001325_pt1 | contig 18287 bp, 19 predicted proteins | sample 356284metaG_FD_190535 | JGI IMG/M metagenome (GOLD analysis project Ga0256833, IMG submission 190535) | Hydrothermal vent microbial communities from Mid Atlantic Ridge, Atlantic Ocean - 356-284 | ecosystem: Environmental > Aquatic > Marine > Hydrothermal vents | place: Atlantic Ocean: Mid... | reverse complement strand
CGGCAAAAAACACCGAAGTTGATCAAGCCGCTAAAAATTTTACAAAAATGCTCTCGGATATGGTCGGAGATGTTGCCGAGCAGCAGCAGGCCGCCGACAAGGAAGTTCAACAAGTGCATGCCGGCAACGCAAAAAACCTGCATTCAGCCATGATTGCCATGGAAGAGGCGGACATCTCAATCCGCTTCATGGTGCAGGTCCGTAACAAGGCGCTTGAGGCCTACCAGGAAATCATGCGGATGCAGGTGTAGGACGATCAAACCGATCAAACGATCAAACCGCTTAAACGATCAAGCCGATCAAACCGATCAAACGATTGAACGCTTGAACCGCTTGAACGATTAAACGTTTGAACGATTGAACGCTTGAACGTTTGAACCGTTTGAACGCTTGAACCGCTTGAACGATTAAACGTTTGAACGCTGAAACGCTTGAACCGCTTAAATTCAAACACAACTAAAAACATTAGACTACACAATGGCTGAGCAAAGCACACCAACACCCGAAGCGGAAGGCCCGAAAAACGGTTTTCAGGTTCTGGTCAAGAGAATACAGGACTGGCCCCTGCCCCGCAAGCTGGCTCTGCTGGCCGTCACCCTGATCTCATTGGCCCTGTTCGGCTATATTATTCTGCAGGCCAGGACAGCGGATTATCAATTACTGTATGCCAATCTTAACGAAGAGGATGCCGCCGCCGTAACCGAATGGCTGCGGGCTAACAAAACGCCGTATCAGCTGACCAATAATGAAAGAAACATTCGGGTCCCGGCAGGTGCGGTGCATGAAGTCCGCCTGAAGCTTGCCTCGGCCGGTCTACCCAAGGGCGGAGGTGTCGGTTTTGAAATTTTTGACAAGCAGTCGTTTGCCCTGACGGATTTTGTCCAGAAAGTCAACTATACCCGGGCGCTGCAGGGTGAACTTGCCCGGACCATTGCCTCACTCAGTCCCGTTGAATCGGCCAGGGTCCACCTGGCCCTGCCGGAAAAACGACTCTTTAAAAATCAACAGCAACCGGCAACCGCGTCGGTTATCCTCAACCTGAAGCCGGGCCTGCGGATGAGCGAATCACAGATACAGGGAATAGTCTATCTGGTTTCCGGGTCCGTAGAGGGACTCGATCCCGACCATGTGACCATAATCAACCAGAACGGCAAGGTCCTGACCAAAATCGGTGACAAGGGAATACTGGGCAATATGTCGCCGGATATGCTGGAATACCAGATGCAGGTGGAGAAAAACCTGGAAACACGCGCCCAGTCCCTGCTTGACACCGCCCTTGGCCCCAAAAACGCCATGGTTCGGGTAACGGCATCCCTTGATTTTGCCAGGTTTGAAAAAACCGAGGAGACCTATGACCCGGAAGAACCCGTGATTCGCAGTGAACAGATCAATGAACAAAAATCCGGCTCGCAGATAGTAGGCGGAGTGCCGGGCGTGCAATCAAACCTCCAGGGTCCGGGAAGCACCGCCACCGGCGCCACCCCACCATCAAGCAGTCTGCAGAAGACCACCAACTATGAAATCAGTAAGGTTGTGTCCAAGACCGTAAATCCGGTCGGTACCATAAAAAAAATTTCCGTCTCCGTCCTGGTTGCCGACAAGATCAAGCCGGCGACTAAAAAAGAACCGGAAAAAAGCGTCCCCCGTACCGCCGCCGAATTAAACTCCCTGAAAACCATGATCGCCTCCGCCCTTGGTCTTGACCCGGCACGTGGAGACAAAATCGAAATAACCTCCATGCCCTTTACCGAAGAGGTAACAGAGGTCGGCACGGAAGCAACCGGCACCAATGCCCTCTATCGCTACATGCCGCTTATTCGCTACGGTATTCTCTTCCTCGGCGGTTTACTGGTGTATTTTCTCATGATCAGACCTATTATAAAGACCCTGCGCGAAGACGTTACCCAGCATTACAAGACGGTCCAGCAGCTCCAGAAAGAACAAGAGGAGGCCAAACAGGAAGAGGAAGAGAAAGAACTGGAGGCACTGATGCGGGATCCGATCATGCGGGTACGTGAGGCCATCCAGACCAACCCGGTCTTTGCCGCCCATATTCTGAAAAACTGGATCCACGATAAAGGTTAATACCAATCCATGGCACAACAAAAAGACAAAATGGACGGTATTCACCGGGCAGCCGTTCTCCTCATGTGTCTTGGTGAAGACACTGCGGCCAAGGTGATGCGGGAAATGACCGATGAAGAAATATTCAGGATTACCAGGGCAATGGCTGAAATAGATCATATTCCAGAGAAGATGAAGCTGACCGTTCTTTCGGATTTTGAGCTGTCGTCCGAGGCCCAGGCAGGACTTGTTATCAAGGGACAGGACTTTGCCAAGAAGACCATTGCCGGTACCGGCGATGAGGAACGGGTCAAAAGCCTGATGAAACAGTTTATCACCGGTACCGAGACCCGGCCCCTGGAGACAATCGCCAAAATGCAGCCGGGCATGGTCGCCGGGCTGCTTGAACGAGAACACCCGCAAACGGTCGCCCTGGTGCTTTCGACCCAGACCCCGGATCATTCCAGTGCCATCATCAGCCACCTGCCTGAAGAGATGCAGGCCGATGTCATTTACCGTATCGCCACCATCGACAGTGTTTCTCCCGGGGTGATCGACCGGATAGAAGATGCCCTGCACCGGGAAATAGGCGTGGTGGTCGGCGCCCAGGATCAACGGCAGATCGGCGGCATTCCCAAGGTTGTTGAAATCCTGGATAATATGGAAAATAACCTGGATGCGGATATTCTGGACAACCTGGAAGAAGTGGACCCGGACATGGTGGAAGAAATCCGCAAGCAGATGTTTACCTTTGATGACCTTGCCGCCGTTGATGGCCGCTCCCTGCAGATGATCCTGCGCGAGGTCAACAATGATTCCCTGACCCTGGCCCTGAAGACCGCTTCTGATGAATTAAAAGAAAAAATCTTCTCCAATATGTCGGCCCGGGCCGCCGACATGATTCGGGATGATCTTGAGGCCCTGGGTCCGGTACGGTTGTCCGAGGTCGAGGCCATGCAGCAGACCATAGTCAAGATTGCCATGAAGCTCGAGGAAGAGGGTAAACTGGTTCTTGGTAAGGGAGGCGGGGATGAGCTCGTCTAAAATCTTCAAAAACGATCCGTCTTTTACCCCGGTCTCCCTGATCAGCGAAAAAATAACACCTGATTTTTCCGAGGAAGACCGGCAAGTATCCACCCCGCCGCCCGAAAAGGAAACACCGGCGGAAATGGACGGCAAACAATCGGCAGCGACGACGGAAACCAGTCCGCCGCCACAGACCCCGTTACCTGATATTGATGCCATCAGGGCTGAAGCCTATGCCCAGGGCAAACTGGAGGGACAACAAAGCTGTCAGGAAGACAAGCAGGCGCAACTCTCCGAATTACGATCGGCAATCAAGGCCTTTACCCAGGCCTGCAGCGAAGTGGACAACCTGCATGAAGAGCTGCTGGAACAAAGTCACGGCGACATGATCAATCTGGTCATTGCCCTCAGCAGAAAAATTATCGGCAGGGAAGTCGCAACCGGACGGGATGTCATCGCCGACACGTTGCAAAACGCCATTGCCATGGCCATGAAACATGACGAGTACGATATCTGGGTCAATCCGGACGACCTGGCCGTTGTCGAGAAAATGGTACCTGATCTGATAAATTCCATGCAACAGCTCAACCATGTTACCTTGAAAACCGACAAGGAGATCCTTCGCGGCGGCTGTCGGTTGGATTCCGATATCTGCACGGTTGACGCCACTATTGAAGCGCAACTGCAGACAGCACGGGAGCTTTTTGAAGAAAAGAACAGCAGCAATGACATCCGGCCGGACAAGAATAACGGCGATAACCCCAGCGCCGACATGTAATGAACATCCGGACTGAGGATATTGACAAACTGATCACCCCAAGGGTTTACGGCAAGGTACGCCGAATCGTCGGCCTGGTGGTCGAAGGACACTGCCCCCATTCATCAGTAGGTTCACTCTGTGAAATCAGCCCTCTGGAACAGGGCCCTCCTGTCCCGGCTGAAATAGTCGGCTACAACAACGACCAGGCGCTGTTGATGCCCCTTGGCGAACTGCGCGGCCTTGGTCCCGGCAGCCTGATCCGTGTTGTCAGGGAAAGCGTCTCCATCAAGGTGGGCGATGGCCTGTTAGGCCGCGTTATCGACGGTATGGAACAGGTGATTGATGACGGCCCCCCCGTACATCTGCAGGCAACTACGCCCCTGTACACCTTGCCGCCCAGCCCCATGCAGCGTCAGAAAATAGCAAAGCCCCTTGACCTGGGTATTCGGGCCATCAATGGACTGCTCACCTGTGGAACCGGACAGAGGATGGGCATTATGGCCGGTTCCGGTGTCGGCAAAAGCGTTCTTTTAGGCATGATGGCCAAATATGCCAAAGCCGATATCAACGTCATTGCCCTGATAGGGGAACGTGGTCGCGAAGTACGTGAATTTATTGAACGTGATCTCGGTGAAGAGGGACTGAAACGTTCCATCATCGTGGTCGTTACCTCGGACCAGTCACCGCTGTTGCGCATGCGCGGTGCCTTTGTCGCCACCGCCATAGCCGAACATTTCAGTAATCAGGGGAAAAATGTCCTGCTGATGATGGATTCCGTGACCCGTTTTGCCATGGCAATGCGGGAAATAGGCCTGGCCATCGGGGAACCGCCGACCACCAAGGGCTACACCCCCTCGGTATTCGCCACCTTGCCCAAACTGCTTGAACGAGCCGGAAATTTTGAGGGCAAGGGCTCCATCACCGGCTTGTATACCGTCCTGGTTGATGGCGATGATCTGACTGAACCGGTAGCGGATTCAGTTCGTTCCATCCTTGACGGCCACATAGTTCTCTCAAGAGATATTGCCGCCAGAAATCATTATCCGGCCATTGACGTTATGATGTCGACTTCCCGGGTCATGCGCGACATCGTCAGTAAACGCCACATGGAGCTGGCAGGCAAGGCCAGAAATGTCATGGCCGTGTACCGCGAGTCTGAAGACCTGATAAATATCGGTGCCTATGCTGCCGGCAGTAATAAAAAAATCGACTATGCCATTTCCAGAATTGATGCCATCAATGACTTTCTCTGTCAGGGTTTTGATGAATCGGCCTCCCTTGATGAAACCATCCGCGATCTTGGCAACCTGGTGAGTGACCGTAAGGGGCGCGACCGAAGACGCCCCGGACGACGTAATGTTGAACGAAGGAAAAATCCGGAAAGAGATGAAAACAAATCATGAAACCGTTTTCCATGGAGCCGGTCCTCAGGTACCGCAAACAGCTTGAAGACGAGGCCAGGCAAAAGCTCTTTACCAGCTGTAGAAAAGAAAGTGAAATCAAGGAGAAAGTTGAAGAGGCAAAGAACATATTAGCCGAGCTGTACAGCAACCTGGAACGTGAAAAAGGGGAAGGAACAACAGCTGACCGGCTGCTTCTCTATGAAAACAGAATTCTTGTTAACCGGGAAGAATTGGTAGAATTACAGAAAAAACTGGCCGACCAGCAAAAGGAAGTGGCACGCAGGCGCAGGCGTCTGCTGCATGCCGGCCAGGAAAAAAAGGCCCTGGAAAAACTAAAGGAAAAACAAAACATGGCCTATAAACAATATAAAGAGATACAGGAAGCCGCCATGCTTGACGAAATCGCCGTATTACGGCACGGGCGCAGGTAGGACAACACTTGTTCCTGAATTGAGGTTGTTATCAGGTTATCATGATAAAAACAGCATCCCGCAAAAAAATAAAAATTATTCCCCTTGTCCCCACTATTTTCCCTGGTCTCATTCTCCTGGTCTTTTTTACAGTCCTGGCGACGCCTGGCCTGACGGCAACCACGCAAACAACCACAAAACGACCACAAAAAAATACCGTAAAGGAACAAAATGACAACGAACCCCGGTTCAGCTCTGTTGAGCAACGGCGGGTTTTGCAGGCCCTGCAGCATGAACGGCAAGGACTTATCCAGGAACGCCGTGAGCTGGAAAATCGAAAAAAGGAACTAAAGAGATTGGCAGCCGAGGTCGATAAGAAACTTGACCAACTTGAACAGACCAGGCTGCAGATCAAAAAGCTCCTTGCCGAAAAGGATGCCCGGGAACAAAAAAGAATACGCGATCTCAGTAAAATGTACGCAAAGATGTCTCCGGAAAAAGCAGCCCGTATCATGAGTGCCCTTGACAAGAAATTAGCCATCGACCTGCTGGCAGACATGAAAACCAAGGCCGCTGCCAAGATACTCAACAACATGGACAAGGATAAAGCCGCACAACTGAGTTCAGCCTTTACCTCGCTAAACTGATATTTTTTTACAAAGGAACCATTGATGCAAGCCATATCAGCCCTGCCGGCAGCTCCCCAGCCGGCTCCAGCACCGACCGATGCACCATCTGCCGGCGCCGCCGCCGGAGAAAGCCATTTCAGCAGACATCTCAAGGATGCCCGACAACAGGCGGATAAGACCCGGCATGATGCACAGACAGCAGCAGAAGGCCGACCCCGGCCCAAGGGGAAGCCTGAGGAAAAACCGTCCGACAACGAACATACGATCCGGGCAACCGGGGAGAAGCACCCCGCTGCCGTTCATAAGGAGCATAACGCCGGCGATGAAGACAAAAAGGACAGCCGGACAAGCGGAACCGATGGGACTAAAGAAATCCTCAGACAATTACTACAAAATTCATCTCTCCAGCACATACTGACGGTGCCGGACAAGGGTACGACGAAGGCCGGCGAACCGATATTGACCGACAAGCAGCCGTCAGGGATCACGCAAGCCGACAAACCAGTATCTTTGTCGACCCGGGACGGACAAGCAGTTCTTGCCGATCTTCTGGCCAAGGCCACCGACGAACAACCATTAACCGCCATGGAGCGCATGCATACAGAGTCGACCGGGCAACAATTGGAAAAAATACCGGAAAAAATGGTCGTTGAGGGGTGGCAGGCCCAATTCACTCACACAAAGGTGGGGGCCGCTGCCGGTCAGCAGCGCGGGACGACGGCACAGACAGTCAATGAAAGTCAGAAAATCACCATCAATGCCCAGGGAATCCAGGCATCGGTTGCACCGCAGGCCCCGGCACATGGCACGCCCGGCAACAGCGTGCAGGCGCCGAACCAGCCACAGGACGCAAATGCCAATTTTATCCATTCCAGTTTACCCGGGGTCACAACGACAAATCCTGAAGCCGAATCAGGAAACGAACAGCAACCCGGGCAGAGCGGAAAAAATTCAACGCAAAACTCCCCCCTCCCACAGGGAGCCGAGACACCGGCCAGGCCGGCCGGTCTGGACATAACACCTGTTTTTTCCCTTGACCAGACCGGCACGACAACCACGCAACCATCTGCTTCGACAAATACAACGGCACCTCTGCTTCACCTGCCGTCTGGTATCGAAGTGCCGCACAGTCAGATTATCGACCAGGTAACCGGCCATTTTAACATGAGTCGGCAACTGGAATCCGGTAATGTTACCATCCGACTGCATCCGGCCGAGCTGGGCGAACTACGCATGGAGATAAAGGTAGAGCAGGACAATATTAAAGCACATATAACCGCCCAGAACCCCCAGGTACAGGACATTCTTGACAGGAACCTGCCCAGGTTGCGTCAGGCCCTGGAACAGCAGGGAATGAATCTTGCTCATATCCAGGTCAATGTTGCCTCCGACGGCAGCAGCAACAGCCAGTTATTTCAGGAACAATTCAACCGGCAGCAATTTAAACGACCGGCCCCCACGGCCACCAATGATATGACCTTTTCGCTGCCCGAGGAAAAACCTGATGAACAGTACAGGATTGATCCTCTGCAAAACTTGAGCGTCCACATTTAAAGGAGCTGCACCATGACATACATACCTGGAATATCACAGGGTTACACGGCAACCGATCAGGCAGGCAAGGCCGAGAAAGCCTCTAACACCGGCACCGGCAAAAAAACCGCTGATAAACAAAAGACCCTGGGACAGGATGATTTTCTGAAACTTCTGGTTGCCCAGCTCCAGAACCAGGATCCGCTCAATCCATCGAACCCGACCGAGTTCACCGCCCAGCTTGCCAACTATTCGCAGTTGGAACAGCTGTTCAACCTCAACGATTCCATGGATAAACTGGCGGAAAGCCGGAATACCTCCGACCGTTTTTCCGCTCTCTCCATGATCGGCAAAGAGGTGCGGGTTGCAGGCTCTTCATTCCAGCTTGGTGAGGGTGCGGCGGAAATAGGTTACACCGTTGACGGCAGTGCTTCCGAAATCCGGATTCACATTCAGGATTCAACGGGAAAACGGGTGGCGACCTTGAATGCAACCGATCTTACGGCCGGGGACCATGCCATCACCTGGCAGGGGGTTGATGAAAACGGAGAGCACCTGCCGCCTGGACAATACTCGCTGGTTATTGAATCCAAAAGCACAACCGAAGGTGAAACCGCCGGCGTTACGCCACTTGTCCTAACCAATGTAAGCGGAGTTGATCTCGGCGGTACCGACCCGCTTCTTATTACCGATGCCGGCGACTTTTCCATGAATGATATTCATGGCGTTTATGAAGCAGATTCTTCTGAAAACGAGCTAAAGGATAACGGGGAAACGACCGATACAGGAAACAGTGAAGAAAACGTCTCTGGCGCAACGGATGGCGCGGGGATAGTTGATGAGGCCGCATCTGCTGTCAGGACAGTGCAGGAGACAGTGGATACGGTCAGCGGCGGATAAAGCATACTCCGGTTAACTTTTTCACGCTGAAGACAACTCTGAAATTATCAAAGAAAGGTTGCACGATACACAGGAGGAGAGCATTCCTCCAGGTTGCAGCCACTAACCACGCAGGAGAATGCCATGGGCATCCAAAGTGCAATGTTTAGCGGCGTCAGTGGACTTAACACCAACGCCCAGGCCATGAGTGTTTTAGGTAACAACCTGGCCAACACCAATACCATCGGTTTTAAAGGGGCAAGAACGGTCTTTTCCGATCTGCTCTCCAGTACGGTCTTTGGTTCCGGCGGTACCTCCCAGGTCGGCCGCGGGGTCGGTCTGTCCACCATTGATAACGTCTTTTCGCAAGGCACCTTTGAAACCACTGCCTCCGATACCGATGTCGCCATTGAGGGTGACGGCTTTTTTATTGTTAAAGAGCCCGACAACGACACACCATTATACACCAGGGCCGGGGCATTCAGATTCAATAACGATGGTTACCTGGTCAACCCGGAAGGCCTCCGGGTTCAGGGCAAGTTATTTGATCCTCTCACCGGCGACCTGGCTCCCGGAGATCCCACCGATATACAGGTAAAAAATACCGGCCTGGTGGAGGCCCAGAAAACCACGGAAATGACCTTTACCACCAATATTGATGCCTCTTCACCCGAACTGGGAGCCGGTGCCATTGATCCAACCGACAAAACTACATACAACCTGCAGGCCTCTTCCCAGGTATTTGATACCCTGGGTGAACCCCATATGCTGTCTGCCTACTGGCGTCTTGTCGATGCTACCGCCAATCAATGGGACACCGGTTACACCATTGACGGCGACCCCGCCACCTTTACCGCCCTTGGCGGCCTTACCTTTGATAATCAGGGTCATCTGCCGGATACCGATGGGGACGGAAAGCCTGATCCGGTGGTGGAGAATATCACCATTGCCGACTGGGGCAACGGTTCGGAACCAAACCAGCAGATAGCTCTTAATTTTGACTGCACCCAGTTTGACAGTGCCTCCAAAGTCATCGGCCAGGATCAGAACGGCTTCGGATCCGGTAACCTGACCAATGTCGCCATCAACAGTGAAGGAACGGTTGTTGCTTCCTATTCCAACGGCACCCAGGTCAACATCGCCACCCTGGTTCTCGGTAAATTCAAAAATCCCAATGGCCTGGATCTGGCGGGCTCCAACCTGTTTACGGCAACTACTGATTCCGGCACGGCCCGAGTCGGCCTTCCCGGCCCGGAACTTGGTAAAATTTTCACCAACTCCCTGGAACAGTCCAATGTGGACATGGGGCAGGAATTTGTTAAAATGATCACCGCCCAACGCGGTTTCCAGGCAAATTCAAAAATAATTTCCACTGTTGATGAATTGTTAGGAGAGTTGATTAATCTGAAGCGATAGCCACAGTTACAAACTATCCTCTCCACCTATTCGCCAAAATTTTGACTCCAGGCCGTTTTACCCCTTTGGGGTGGACGGCCTTTTTTATTACTTATAACACTTTGAAACAACATAACAATGGCTATTCATGTTTACAAAAGTATATCCGGCATTCAACTTGCAAAGTTCTTTTTGACAGGGAACCGTCCCTGCATGTACACTACAATGAAATAAACAAAAAATTTTATCGTTTTATCTTTTTTATCTTTTGCACCCATTTTCAACTGATCGCTGACAACAGGCTCATCACGTGGATATCGCAACAATTATAGGGTTGGTCGCTTCTTTCGGCCTGATGCTGATGGCCATTTTGCAGGGTGGCTCCCTGAGTATCTTTATCGACATTCCCTCCGTGCTCATTGTTTTCGGTGGTACGGCGGGTGTTGCTCTGGTCAACTTTCCCCTCGGCGATGTCCTGGGCGCTGTTGCCGTTGCCAAAAAAACTTTTTTATTTAAAGAAACCAATACCAATGAACTGCTTGCCCAATTAATGGAATTTGCCAACAAGGCCCGTAAAGAGGGTATCCTCTCCCTGCAGGGCGCCATTGATTCCATAGAGGACACCTTCCTGGTCAAGGCTCTGCAGATGGCGGTGGACGGCCAGGAACCGGAAGATCTCAAGGCAATGCTCAACACGGAAATCGATTACATTGCCGAGCGCCACTCCATGGGGGTCAGTATTTTTGAATCATTAGGCGCCATTTCCCCGGCAATGGGCATGGTCGGTACCCTGATCGGTCTGGTACAGATGCTGCAAAACATGAGCGATCCGTCTTCAATCGGTCCGGCCATGGCAGTTGCCCTGCTGACGACCTTCTACGGTGCCGTCCTTGCCAACATTATCTTCCTGCCCATTGCCGGCAAACTGAAAACCAGATCCAAAACAGAAATTTTACAAAAAACAATAATTGTCGAAGGAATGGGGTCCATCCTCTCCGGGGAAAATCCACGGGTGATGGAACAGAAACTCCACGCCTTCATTGCTCCGAAGCTTCGAGAATCCGTCTTTAACAAATAGGGAGTCCCGCCATGCCTGACAAGGAACCTGAATGCCCGGCCGGCGCGCCGATGTGGATGACCACCTTCAGCGACCTGGTTACCCTGCTGCTCACCTTCTTTGTTCTTCTGCTTTCCATGGCCAGCACGGATCCAGTCAAATTCGTGCAGGCAAAGACCTCTATCAAGGATGCCTTCGGCTGGCGTACCACTGCCGCACCCAAACAGTACAGCCTGCCGATAATTCCTTCGCCGCCCAAGGCAAAATTCAGCCCAATCCCCCAGGAAACGGTCAGTAAGTATTACAAACGAATAAAAACGGATTTAAAACTCAACAAAATAAGTGATGAGGTTAAACTGGTACGCAAAGACAAAGATACGCTGATCCTGCGTGTCCATGATTCCGTATTGTTTGAACCAGGCCAGACCCGTCTCAACCCGGCAAGCTATCCCCTGCTGCGAAAAATTGCCGACATCGTCCGGCCCCTGCCCATGCTCATGCGTATTGAGGGGCATACTGATAATACGCCGGTGAGAAATTCAAACCTGTCCAACTGGGACATCTCTGTGGCCCGGGCGGTCTCGGTCATGCGTTTTTACCACCGGGGCAGACTTTTTGCCATGGACAGGATGTCGGCAGTCGGCTATGGCGCAACACGCCCGGTCGCGCCCAATACAACCGAGGAGAACAAGGCAAAAAACAGACGGGTCGACTTTGTCCTGCGCAGCAATAAAATACCCTCCCAGGCAAAACAACAACAACCCCCGATTCCTTTTTAACAGGGAACACTCCGGAGCATATCCATGGCAAAAAATAAAGAAAAAGAAAAGGATGTTCAGGCCGAGGAAAAGGGTGGCGGCGGTAAGAAAAAACTGATTATCATTATTGCGGCAGCCGTCATTCTCCTTGCCGGCGGTGGTGCGGCCGTCTACTTTCTCTTTTTAAAGAAACCGCCGCCCGAAGAAAAACCGAAAAACGAACAGGTGGAGATGGTGCAGCCGTCGGCAAAAGAAGAGGCGAATATCGGGCCGATGGTGGATATCAAGGAATTTATCGTCAATATTATCAGTGAAGACGGAACCCATTACGTCAAGGCCTCACTGACCCTTGAGCTCAACGATGAAGCCGCCCAGGAAGAGGTCAATAAACGAATGCCGCAGATTCGGGACGCGGTTCTGCTTTTGATCGGCAACAAGACCTTTGAGGAACTTCAGGATTTACAGGGCAAAAAACAGCTTAAGGCCGAGATAAAGAGCAAAATCAACTCATTTCTCACCACCGGGCGGGTAAAGCACGTTTACCTTACTGATTTCGTGGTGCAGTAACAGGGCGCATCGTGGAGCCGATTCTCAGCAAAGAAGAAATAGCCGATCTCCTTGCGGCGATCAGGGTCGGAGCGATCAATGTCGATGCCATTGATGACAAAGGACCCGGGCAGGGAATCCAGAAAACAGCCCTGGAGGTCGATCTGATCGGACTGTACAGCCGTGACGAAACCAGCGGCGAGATGCGTATCCCCAACCTGGACATCATCCTTGATGTATTTGCCCGTAATTTCGGCACCTCGCTGACCAATACTCTGCAACGCACCTTTCAGGTGGAACGGGAAGACATTGTTACCAATAATTTCCAAAACAGCCTGATGGAGCTGAATAATAAAGGGGCCATCGGCATTTATTCCACCGATCCCCTCAAATACGGCTGCCTGTTTCATTTTGATAATCTGCTGGCCTTCACCCTGCTGGAAATCATGCTCGGCTCTTCCCATGCCAATGAACTGCTGGCCCTTGACCGGAATTTAACCCCCATAGAAATAAATATTCTCAAAACCAGTATGACCGGTATCTGTACCGACCTGGGTAAGGCTTTTGCACCGGTGGCGGCCATCAAACCGCAACTGGTCAAAGCGGAGAATAACTTTCGGCTGGTCAATATTGTCGATGCTGAAACAGAAGTACTGGTTGCAACCTTTCAGATCAGGGCCGGCAGTGAACAGGCCGGGAAATTACGGATGATTATTCCCTATCTGACCCTGGAACCGATCCGGGAAAAATTCAAGGAAATTGTTTCCGTTACCCATGCCTCATATACCTGGGGAACGACCTTTGCCAAAGAAGCCCTGGAAATGCCCTTTTTACTGACGGCACGATCCGGCTCCCTTAATCTAAGCATCAGAGATATCATCAACCTCAAGGCCGGTGATATTATTGACCTGGGATATGATCCCAACCGTCCCCTTGATATCCTTGTCGAAGATAAACAAAAATTTTACGCCGTACCCGGTGAACGTGACGGTAAAAAGGCCTTTCATGTTACCGGGTCCCTTGGCAACAGTGTAGGAGAATAATATGGAAACCAGTGAAGCAGCTGAACCTGTAGCCACAGGCGATACCCTGCAACCCGAAGAAACGGCCGAACTGCTGGAGGAAACCGGCCCGCCGGCAGCGGATACACAGCCGACCACCGAAACAAAAGACAATTGCCGCGATCTTGAATTTCTCTTTGATGTACCGCTCCAGGTCTCGGTTGAAGTCGGCCGCGCCCGTATCCTGCTGAAGGATTTACTGCAGATGGGCGAAGGCTACGTGGTGGAACTGGATAAATTTTCCGGCGATCCCCTGGATCTGTACGTCAATTCCCGGCTGATTGCCCGGGGCGAGGCCGTGAAAGTTGGAGATAAATTCGGTATCAAATTAACCGAAGTCGTCAGCCAGTCGGACAGGATTGCCCGGCTTGGGTAAAATGAAGCATTTTTTCATCACCGTCACAATCGTCCCACTGCTCACCGGCATCCCCTGTCCGGCCATGGCAGCGACGACATCTCTGAACATGGGTTCAGCCCTGCTGCAGACGATATGGGCGCTGTTAATTGTTGTCGGCATTATTTTAGTGATCTATGGACTGGCTAAAAAACGCTTCGGCTCCGGTCGGATCGGCACAGGCCAGATCAACCTGCTGGAAATGCGGCACATCATGCCGAAGACAGCTCTGGCCCTGGTGGAGGTTCGGGGAAAAACATTGCTTATCGGCATCGGTTCGGGTCACATCAACCTGCTCGCCGACATTGCCGATGAACGATCGGCCTCTGATGGTCATGGGCAACACGCTGATTTCAAGACCCTGCTGGCAAAGGAAGAAGAGAAATGAAACGTGTTCTCCTGTGCATGGGGCTGCTTATTCTCCTGCCGGCCCTGGCTCACGCCGTTACCCTGCCCACGCTGACACTTGGGGTCAAAAATGCAACAGGACCGAAAGAGGTATCCACCGCCCTGCAGGTTCTATTTGTCCTGACCATTCTCTCCATTGCCCCGGCTATCCTGTTGATGACCACGGCCTTCACCCGGATCGTTATCGTTTTAGGGTTTGTTCGTCAGGCCATGGGCACGCAGAACATGCCGCCGAACCAGATTATTATCGGCCTTTCTTTATTCCTTACCTTTTTTGTCATGTCGCCCGTGTTTAACAAAATCAACAACACGGCCCTGCAACCCTATATGAACCGGAAAATCACGGAAAAGGTCGCCCTTGACAACAGTATAGCGGCCATGCGTGAGTTCATGTTCTCGCAGGTACAGGAAAATGAGCTGCAGCTGCTGATTGATATTACCAAGGAAAAACAACCTGTTGATCGAAACGATGTGTCAACGACCATTCTCATTCCGGCCTTCATGCTCTCTGAGCTGAAACTGGCCTTTCAGATGGGCTTTATGATCTATATTCCCTTTCTGGTCATCGACATGATAGTTGCCTCCGTCCTGATGTCCATGGGCATGATGATGCTGCCGCCCATCATAATCTCGCTGCCGTTCAAACTGCTGCTCTTTGTCCTGGTTGACGGCTGGCACCTGGTTGTCGGTTCTTTGATAAAAAGTTTTGGCTGATAAACCCATAAACAGACCATGAACTCGGACAACTGATAACTATGACCCCTGAAGATGTAGTCCATATCGGCAGAAAGGCTGTGGAAACCGTTTTATTAGGTTCCGGACCAATGTTGATCGCGGCCATGGTTGTCGGGCTGATCATCAGTATTTTTCAGGCTGCCACCCAGATCAATGAGCAGACCATGACCTTTATTCCGAAAATCGTGGTCGTGTTTGTGACCCTTCTTATTTTCGGCCCCTGGCTGATGAACCTGCTGATTACATTTTCGACCGGCATTATTTCCTCCATCGCCACAATCGGCCGTTGACCGGAGGGATCAGCGAGAATTATCGTGGATATCCAGCTCATCCCCCTGGGACAATTTCACACCTTTCTGATCTGTTTCGCCCGGGTCATGGGTATTGTGGCCGCCATCCCGGTCATCAACAGCAAACAGGCACCCATTCAGGTCCGAATCGGGCTTGGTTTTGCCACGGCCCTGTTACTCTTCCCGCTGATGGCAAAGCACACACCGAACATCAATTTCACCCTTATGGAATTTGCCCTGGTTATCATCAGGGAAGTACTGATCGGTCTGCTGCTCGGCCTGGTCTCCCTGCTTATCTTCACGGCCGTCAGTTTCGGCGGCACCATCATCGGCTACCAGATGGGCTTTGCCGCCGCCAATATTTTTGACCCGCAGACAACGCAGCAGTTGTCCATCATGAGTCAGTTTTCCAATATCATGGCCTTTCTTATTTTTCTGGCCCTCAACCTCCATCACATCTTCTTTAAAGTCATTGTCGACTCCTATATTCTGCTGCCGCCCGGAACACTGAACCTCTCCGGGCAGGCAGTCCCGCTGCTGATGGATCTGGCAGGCCACATGTTTGTCCTGTCGGTTACCCTCAGCGCCCCGGTGCTGGCCCTGCTCCTGATTTCCAACCTGGTACTTGGTATCCTGGCCCGGGTCTTCCCGCAACTCAATGTCTTTCTCCTCTCCTTTCCCATGAATATCGGCATTTCCCTGCTGGTCATCGGCCTGACCCTGCACATTCTCCCCTTTATGCTGAGTCGGGAATTTGACACCATGACGGAAAATTTTTCCCGCCTCTTTCACCTGCTCTGATTCCTGAACCATTCACCGATTTATTTTCGTAAATTCAGTTTGTTTCCTGACATCGGCAATAAATTTGCATTCAGGTCTATACCTTGCATTTCCAGAAACAGGAACGGGATGCACCCTTAACCAGTCATCAGCAACGAAACAATGGCAGAAGAGACCTCCAGCGGCGAACGCACAGAAGAAGCGTCGGCAAAACGACGGGCCGATTTCCGTAAAAAAGGCCAGGTTGCCCAGAGTAAAGAGGTGCAGACCGCTGCCATGTTTACCATTATTCTGGCCTTCTGGATGTTCTACACCCCTTATTTCTGGCGGGATCTCACACAATTACTTGTCTCAGTCTGGAGCAGAAGCTGTCAATATTCCATCACTCCACCGGCCCTGATGCAGCTCACCCTCTTTCTCTTTAAAAATCTTGCCATCATCATGCTGCCCCTTTTTCTGGTGGCCATGATTACCGGCTTTTTGGCCACGGTTGCCCAGATCGGCTGGCTTTTTACCGGCCAGCCCTTGATGCCTGATCTCAGCAAACTTGATCCCGTAAAGGGCATGGCCAGGTTTGTTTCCAAGCGCTCACTTGTTGAAATTATAAAATCTTTACTGAAAGTTATCCTTGTGGCCTGGATCTCTTTCCGCACGGTTCAAGGTGAATTTGACGATGCCCTTGTTCTCATGGAAATGCCCCTGCAGCAATTTCTCCACTTCCTTGGCCGTACCGCAACCCTGATTATGATGAAGGTCAGTGGAATTATGATTTTTCTCGCCATCCTTGACTACGGTTTTGTACGCTATGAGATGGAAGAAAAGATGAAAATGACCAAACAGGAACAAAAAGAGGAACATAAGGACACAGAGGGTGACCCGCACATCAAGTCAAAAATCCGTGCCATCCAGCAGGAGATGGCACGCAGCCGCATGATGGCGGCCGTACCGGAGGCAGATGTGGTTATCACCAATCCGACCCGGGTGGCGGTTGCGCTCAAGTATGACAACAGCTCAATGGATGCGCCCGTTGTTCTGGCAAAAGGACAGGAACTGGTCGCTGCCAAAATAAGGGAAATCGCCAGGGAACACGATATCCCCCTGATCGAAAATCCACCTGTGGCAAGATTATTGCATTCCAAGGTTGAACCGGGACAGGCCATTCCCGAGGAACTGTTTCGGGCGGTTGCGGAAATACTGGCCTATGTTTATTCACTCAAGGGAACACAACTCACGTCCTGATTATTTTTTATCTGCATTAGACAGGCATGGAAACAGTTGACACACAACCGCTGCTCAGCCGGATAGACTGGAAGGATCTGGCAACCCGCAGCGATATATGGGCCTCATTCGGCATCATCGGCATTCTGTTGCTGATGATAATTCCGCTGCCGCCCATGGTCCTGGATATCTGCCTGGCACTCAATATCACCCTGGCCATTCTCATTCTGATTATCAGCCTGTACACGGACAAGGCCGTGGAGTTTTCCATATTCCCTTCCCTGCTACTGGCCACCACCCTGTTCAGGCTCTCGCTGAATGTGGCTTCCACCCGCTTAATCCTGCTGCACGGCAACGAGGGGATGAATGCCGCCGGTTCGGTCATTGAGGCCTTTGGCCAGTTTGTGGTCGGCGGCTCCTATGTGGTCGGCCTGGTCATCTTTATCATTCTGGTTATCATCAACTTTATCGTTATCACCAAGGGTGCCGGCCGTATTGCCGAGGTGGCGGCCCGTTTCACCCTTGATGCCATGCCCGGCAAGCAGATGGCCATTGATGCCGATCTCAATGCCGGTCTTATTGATGAGGCGGAAGCCAGGAGGCGCCGCGAGGAAATATCCGACGAGGCCACCTTTCACGGTGCCATGGACGGTGCTTCAAAATTTGTCCGCGGTGATGCCATTGCCGGTATCATCATCACCATGATCAATATCGGTGCCGGTTTTATCATCGGTGTCATGCAAAAGGGCATGCCCATGGCCGAGGCAGCGCAGAACTACACCATCCTCACCATCGGTGACGGTCTGGTCGGCCAGCTGCCCGCCCTCATCATCTCCACGGCAGCCGGTATGCTGGTAACCAGATCCGGCGGCAAGGAAAACTTCGGCGACGAGATAAAAAAACAGTTTCTGCGCTACGGCATGGCCCTGTGGATTGTTGCC
>Ga0256833_1001324_pt1 | contig 18301 bp, 6 predicted proteins | sample 356284metaG_FD_190535 | JGI IMG/M metagenome (GOLD analysis project Ga0256833, IMG submission 190535) | Hydrothermal vent microbial communities from Mid Atlantic Ridge, Atlantic Ocean - 356-284 | ecosystem: Environmental > Aquatic > Marine > Hydrothermal vents | place: Atlantic Ocean: Mid... | reverse complement strand
GAAACTATCTTATTTCAAAAAAGTTTAAAGACAAAATAATCAATAGTGAACCTATTATTCAAGATGGTGACGGAGATGCTGCTTTCACATAGTGTTTGTTTGACTTTACAAATAGGCACTTCAATCCTGAATATATCTCATAATCTCTCTATTATAACCAATATCACGATATAGTTCATCTTGGCATCAAAAATATCAACCGCAAAATAAGCTTATGACTTTAATGACAATTGTATTCTTTTCCTGTCCAAATCAATACTAATAACTCTTGCATTGATCTCTTGATTAATCGAAACTATCTCATTTGGATCACTCACAAATCTATCTGCCAATTCAGAAATATGAATCAGTCCATTTTCTTTGATTCCTATATTCACAAATGCACCAAAATTGGTTACATTTGTCACTTTGCCATTTATTGTCATCCCTACATCCAAGTCTTCAATTGATTTCACTTTTTCATCAAAACTAAAAACAGAAGCCTCTCCTCGGGGGTCTAAACCAGGTTTTTCCAATTCTTTTAGGATATCTTTTAGAGTGGGCAATCCAATATTTTCCCTTGTGTATTTTGCAAGATTTATTTTCCTAAGCGCATCAATATTTCCTCTTATTTCATTTATAGAAATACCGACATCTTTTGTTATTGCCTTGACAATTCCATAGTGTTCGGGGTGAACACCTGTGTTATCTAAAGGATTTTTAGCATCTCTAATTCTCAAAAATCCAGCTGCTTGCTGAAATGATTTACCTCCCAATCTCGATACTTCTTTTAATTGGATTCTACTTTCAATCTTTCCTTTCTCTGTCCTGAAAGCAACAATATTTTTTGCCAAAACAGAACCAAGTCCCGATACATATGCAAGCAAATGTTCCGATGCTGTATTGAGGTTTACCCCTACCGAATTAACCGCCGCTACAACGGTTCTATCCAATTTATCTTTAAGGAGTTTTTGATTAACATCATATTGATATTGTCCTACACCTATAGATTTAGGATCTAGTTTTACTAATTCCGCCAATGGATCCATCAATCTTCTTCCTATTGACACAGCTCCTCTCACCGTAATATCCTTATCAGGAAACTCATCTCTAGCCACCTTTGAAGCCGAATATATGGAAGCACCATCTTCATTTACATAAAATAGTCTGATTTTAGACCCTAACTTCAAGGTCTCCAGCCAATTCATCGTCTCTCTGCCTGCAGTACCATCTCCAATAGCTACAATTTCTACTTTATGTTTTTTGATAAGTGATAATACAATATCTTCTGATTCATACTTATTATTTTGAGGTGGATGCGGATAAATCACAGAATCTTCCAACAAATCACCATTACTATCCAAGCAAACCACTTTGCAACCTGTTCTAAACCCGGGATCTATCGCAATTGTACGTTTTTGACCAATAGGAGGAGCAAGTAATAATTGACTTAGATTTCTTTCAAATACTTCGATTGCTTCCCTATCGGCCAAGTCTTTATATTTACTCCTCATCTCTGTCTCAATACTTGGTGCTATCAATCGCGAAAAACTATCTTCAATAGTTTCTTTCAAAATTTGAAAAACAGGACTATTAGCCTTTATCACTTTTTTATTGATTTTATCAAGCAAAAACTCTTCTTCCACTACTAATTTAACACGTAGATATTTTTCCTTTTCGCCTCGCAAAACAGCCAACAACCTATGTGAAGGAATTCTTTTCAATTTCTCCCTATAATCAAAATAATCTTTATATTTTTGGGCTTCATCTTTCTTTGATTTTATCACTTTTGACTCCAAAAATGAATACTTATCATACTCTTTCCTTACGATAGCTCTGATATAAGTATCCTCACTTAACAATTCCGCAATAATATCTTTTGCCCCGGCAATCGCATCTTCAATTGTTTCTATTTTATCATTCAAAAATCTTTTGGCATATCCCAAAACATCTCTATTTGTTTGGTTAAAAATCTCGATTGCCAATGGTTCAAGACCCTTGTCACGAGCCTTAGCTGCCCTCGTTTTATTGCTGCGCTTATATGGCAAGTACAGATCTTCTATCTCAACAGAATCAAAAGATGTCTCGATATTCCTTTTTAGTTTATCGGTAAGTTTGCCTTGATCTGCAATGGATTTAAGCACAAATTCTTTACGCTTAACAAGCTCTTTAAGCTCAGAATACTTTTCGTCAACAGCATTAATGTCCTGTTCATCCATTGACCCTGTCATCTCCTTTCTATATCTGGCAATAAAGGGGATAGTCGCACCTTCATCAAAAAGTCTCAGTACATTAAAAACCTTATTTTGGTGCAAAGAAAGTTGGTTAGAAATAATTTCAGAAAATGTATTTAGCATATTGTATTTTTATTTATATGTTAATTTCTATAAATATTTTAGTCCATTATTGCGAGATTAAACAAAAGTGAATCAAAATATTCAGATAATATTACAACTCCTTTTTTCTCTCCCAATCACTAACAATCCTTTTCTTTTCATTGTTTATTTCCTATATTATTTCCAAATGCAATACACCTATCTCTTTAATCCTATTAATCCCACTCATAATTCATAATTTATTATGTTTCCCATCACAAAATGGTTTCTTACGAGTATTGCCACAGTTACACAGATTATATTCCGCACTTTTTTCCGCTTTAAATATTAAGGGTTTGAATTCTGTTCCCTTGTGTAATCCATCACAAAACGGGAGCTTCTCAGATCTACCACAACTACACCAAGCATATATCTTATCTTGTTCTAGACCGGCTTTTGCAGGATGATTTACTTTTTTATTCATAACTTTATTTTTTTAATCTTTCTAGTAGCTTATCTGCTACTCTAAATGAATTTGCATAAATAGTCCATGTATATGTCACACTACCTCCTGTTGGCATAAAACTGCCATCTGTAATGTACAAGTTGTCCACTTCATGTGATTTGCAATTAGAGTCTAAAACCGAAGTTTGCGGATCGTTTCCAAACCTACAACCTCCTGCTTGAAGATTGGATGGTGGTGCACCGGATATACCGGAATAAATATTCTTAGCACCCATTGTCTCCAGTATTTTCTCTCCTTTTGAAGCCAAATATCTTCCTACTTTCAAGTCGTGTGGATGATTTCCAATTCTTATTTTTGCAACAGGATCACCCCATTTATCTTTTGTTTTTTCATCGAGACTTATAAAACAATCGTCAGTAGGCAGCCAATCTGCAAAAACCTCAAATTTTAGTTTTTTCACATTGCCAAAATAATTTTTAATTTTGTTTTTATAACTTGCACCATATTCCAAATTACCGTAATCATCCCATTTTTGACCTATTGCTTTCACCATAGCATTAGCGTGTTCAAATAAAAAATCAATTGTGCCTCCTTTCATTCTCTCTCCGGTATTGTCATCTTTATACTCGTAAAATTCATGGATAGTTCTATTCACAAATACTCCCGGTATTGATAAAGATTCTCTATCAGATTTAGACATTTTATCTAGATAAAACTCTCCCCCTCCTACTCCACCGGCAGAAAAAACAAAGTTTTTACCAACTTGACCATTATTATTCGAAAGACCATTTGGGAAATACTTGCTTTTGCTCATTAATAACAGTCGAGAAGTCTCAACAGCTTGAGCAGCTACGACAAACATCCTTGCTTCAACTTTAATCATATTCTTATCCACATCGTAATACCATGCGCCGGCTATTTCTTTATTGCTGTTTGTTTCCAGATTATAAACCTTAGCATTTGGAATTATTGTACAATTTCCTGTATCCAAGGCATCATGCAACAATGCTACTCTTGAACTTCCTTTTGCATTGGACGAACATCCATAACTACCGCAATAATTAGAGTAAACACATGCGCTTCTTTTAGCTTTTGGTTTTGATAAAATCGCTCTCGGCATCGGTATAACTTCAATTCCCGCTTCTTCTCCCGCTTTATCAATCCAACTTGAAACAATATTTTCAGCTAAAGGAGAATATGGGAAATCTTCAGTTGAACGAGGTTCAAGCATCTTATGCTTTATTACTTTTCCCGAAACCCCAACGACTTTTTCCACCTTTGTATAATAGGGCTCCATGTCTTCATACACAATGGGCCAATCGACAATGTTTGCTCCTTCTATCTTACCAAATTCACTCAACAATCTAAAATCAACAGGCTTTAATCTCTGAAAATATCCACTCATAAAATTTGATGAACCTCCAACACAATTACCGTTCCAAAAATCATTGCCTGTGTCATAATTTGATTTGGCCACCCATTGCCCATCACTATTTTTGTCTTCAATAACTTGTGGCTCATCAATCAACCTTGGGGTATATACACTTCTTCTTACAGCAGTTATTTCGTCTTTTGTAAAATCTTTAGTTCTAAACCAAGGCCCTTTTTCCAATACTACCACAGAATAACCGGCTTTGCTCAGCTCATAAATCACAGGACCTGCCCCAGCTCCGCTTCCAATTACACAAATATCATATTTTTTATTAATCTCTACCATTTCCTTTTTTTTGCTTGACACTAAAGTTGACCCATGTCGGTAATTATCACATTCTCTTTTTTCCTCATTAACAAAGTCTGATATTTATTGTTTTCTTTTGGTCTAGGTAGACCCGGATTGTGGTTGTACCATTCCCAGACTACACCATCCGGATTAGAACCATAAATCGGGTCAGCAAACATAGACTCTACAATTACAGATAAAACTTTTGAAAAATAATTCTCACCCCACCCTTCATTTACAATTGCTTTTAACAATTTGTATTTTTCTTTAGCATTGAGCTCTTCAAAGTGTTTTTCATATTTCTCCATAGCCGTTTCATCAATCCATTTAAGTCCATCCAATAAATACTTATTCTCTTCCGGATCAAGATAATTATCTCTTATATTCCATATAAAATAATCATAAGTTCTCACTTTCTCCAATGAAGGCCCATTACCATCACTTGGATATAAAAACTCCAATACAGTTTTTAGTATAATTTCTTTTCTCTTGCCCAAAACTCCTTTTTGTGATTTAGCAACACAGGAGTTAAGCAAAGGAAGGTTGATAATAACGCCTGCACCTATGAGCTTAGTTATAAAACTTCTTCTTGTTTGTATCTTTTTAACAATAATCCTCTTCATAAATCGCAAGTTATAAAAAAAGGGTTTGTTTCACAACAAACCCTTATCAATATTCTTCAATTATACAAAAAATTAGTGTTTGCAACTAGTTTTTTGTGACTTACTACAACTTTTTCCTTTTTTGCAACAGCTTTTTGCTTTTTTACCACTACAACTGTGTTTTAGCTCAGACTCATCGACTGTATTATTGCCACTTGCTTTCATGCTTCCTGACTTTCCATCACCGCATTTTCCACTTCCACACTTTCCACTTCCACACTTTCCACTTCCACACTTTCCACTTCCACACTTTCCTTCACCGCATTTTCCTTCACCGCACTTGGAATGCATCATTTTAGATTCATTTTGGCTGATGAAGCCATTTTTGTTTTTATCCAGTTTTTCAAACATCTTTTCATGAGCAGTCACAAATTCGTCTTTTGTCATAAAATCATTGTCTCCTGAATATATTTTACTAAACATCGGACATTCGTCTTTACTTATTTTCCCGTCATTATTTTTATCTTTTAATGGAAATTCCTTCATTGCAGCAGCGAGAAATTCTGCCTTTGATACTTTATTATCTCCATCTGTGTCCTTGCTCATAAAGCCTCTTTCCTTAGCAACATTTTTCATTGCTTTTCCACATTTTCCTTCACCGCATTTCATCGCTTTAGCCTTCTCGACTTTTTTTGCATGACCACATTTACCAGCTCCACACTTATCATTAAAAGCGTTAGCCTTAACTGTTTGTTTATCAATTGCATTATTATGACTTACCTTGATTATCTTCTCAGATGTATTAGTATTGATTCCTTTACTTTGAAAGCTGAACATAACAAATGCACCTACTATAAGTAAGCTGAAAAACATAATTGATTTGTTTAAAATTTTTGAATTCATAAGTTTGTTTATTTATTATTATAATTTAAAAATCACCTTTAAACGTTTTCTTTTCTACATTTGTTATCGAAAAAGATAAATATATTATTAATACTCAATATAAACAACGTTTTTTGTCGCTCAAACGACGTTTATTAGTAAAAAATCGAAATTAATCTTTGCTATAAAATTAAATTTTCATTTCTAACTCAGCTATTAAATTTTTAGTTTTATCATATGTAATATTCGTATCACTATTGGTATTACTTGCATAAAGTGCAACTTCACAGGTTTTCAATAAATCAATATACTCATCTGATTTTTCTTGCGATACTCCTAGTTCAATAAGCCGTGATTTTACATTTTCTTTATTCAAATCAATATTTGGAATGTCTAATTTATCTGCTACAAACTTTAACAATGCATCAGAAATTTCCCTGTAAAAAGCTTTTCCATCCCCCAATTTTTTAAATTCATTCGCTTTACTCAATCTTTTTTGTGCCTCCTTAATAGCTTTTTTCCTTTTAATTACTGCAATATCAATACGTCCTTGTTTTATCAGATATAATCTATAAAAGTACATAAGTGGAATCACTGATAAAATCGCGCCCAAACAAATCCAATACAAAAATGAATTAAAGAAAGCTTTTCTTCTTTTCTTTATTGAGAAATTCTCCTTTAGTGGCTTCAACATATACTTCTCAAGAATCTTGAACTTATCTTTTTTCCCTTTATTTTTACCCTCAAGAACCTTCAATTTACCAGGATAAGTATATAGTGTTATGTATTTTGCACTATCAGTATCGAAATACGTATAAGGAATCTTCAAATTATAATTACCAACTTTATTCGGTACTAATAAATACTCAAAAACCTTTTTGGTATACAATTTATCATCCATCAAATACTCCTTTTGCTTAATTAGTTTAGGGTCGTATACTTCAAAATCTTTTAAACCTTTTGAAATGATCGGAGCCTCAATAAACTTACCCAAGCCTGTGCCGTCAATTTGAATTGTTAGCGCAAAAGCGTCATCAGTAGTAATCTTGCTTTTTTTAATCCTAGATCTAATATAATATTTACCTACATTATCAGAAAACTCTTCATTTTGTTTTGGGGGCAAAGGCAATACATTTACCGAAAGCCCATTTGAAGTAACAGGATATGACTTCGATGATCTAAAAAAGATATTTCTAGACCGTTTGTCCGGAACACTAATACTTATATTGACAGGATCTATCTCAATCAACCCTGTTTTTTGGGGGAAAAGAGCTATCGTTTTCAAGGTGTACGCTACATATTGTTTATCTCCTAGAATAATGCGTTCCTGTGATTGATTTACATTTAATTCTCTAGCAATAAATCCATCATAATCGGATTCATTAATCATTCTGTAATTAGAAATATCAATAGTGGTAAAAACTTTATACTTCAAAATCAATTCCTGACCCGGATATGCTATAGAATCACTTAGCTCAGCTTTAACAAAAAAATTCTTTCCTTTTTCAGTAGCAGTATCTTTACTCTTGTCTCTTTTCCTTACTTTAATTTCTAGCGTATTAGTAGAATACACTTTACTCCCAACGGTTATTTTTGCAGGATTAATTTTATATATTCCCGGCTTTTTTGCTATCAATGAATAGCCAAATGATTTTTTACTGCTTCTTGCGCCATTTATAATACTTACTTCGCTAGATGTGCTAGGCCCCGACAAGACCTTAAATGATCTAAAATCAGGTGGGGTAAAACTATTTCCATCTGCATTTTCTAAAGTAAAGCTTACTGAAAAATAACTGCCTGTAAAAACTTCCTTTGCGTCGGATGTTGCATAAAACCGTACTTGTTGTGAAAATCCAACAATAGTAGTAATTAAAGTAAAAAATAAGGTAAGAAATACTCTCATAGTAAAATAATAATTAAGCTCTTTAGACTAACAATTTAATGAAAAATTTATTGTAAATAATACCAATTATAACGAGTATTTTTAACATGGAAATAAAATGATTTATTGACTATTGGTAAAAGACTTCAAAAACTACTATTTTCTTTTAAAGAAAAAGGCTCAAAACCTCTACGATTTTGAGCCTTTACCAAAAAATCATTACTGCTTACTTAAGTATAATCATTTTCTTAGTATCTATAAAGTCTCCTGACTCCAATTGGTAGTAAAGAACTCCAGAAGTTCCTAATTGCTCTTTTGACAATTTAACGACATTGTGTCCCTTATTACCTTTACTGTTTATTTTTCGTACCAATTTACCCGTGACATCAAATATAGTCAAACTATAATCATTGTCATTAGGCAAGTCAAATCCAACAATCGTTCTTTCAGAAAATGGATTAGGCTCATTTTGATAAAGTCTGTAAATATTGTTCACATTTCTGTATTCCAATTGAAGATTTCTGATTTCGAGATCTTGACCAATATATGCTTCTGATCTCAATTGATCATTACTGATACTTAGAACATCTATTAAGTTTCCTTCAATTTTTGACTTAACAACTATAGTGAATAAAACCTTGTCAGAGACATCATTCAACCCGATATCATTGTTCCAACTTACAATCAATTCATTATTGATTTTGTTAAAATTATTATCAGATATATTCATCAATCCTGATTTGATTTCTTGCACTTCAAGACCACTTATATTGAATACAAATTGCGCGCCATACATATCCTCTATGTCCTTTCCGTACACTGGGATTTCATATTGACCTCCCTCAATCAGACTAATATCATCAAGTTCAAATATTGAATTAACTACACTCCTATTTTCCAAAACAGAACTGCTCAAATTAACATCACCGGCATAGATTCCTATAAAATCAGTATTACTCTCAGTCTTATTATCTTTGACTAGTACTGTTTTCTTATAAGCATTTTTTAGATAAAATCCACTTGTACCGGGATGTTCTGCATAATATGCACCATCAATAAAGTTCCAATCAACAGTTCTATCAATACTTCCAAGAATCTTCTTTCTCAATTTCAATATATCTGATGCAGTTACTTTTCCATCACCATTCACATCCATAGCAGCATATTTACACACATCTTTGATCTTCTTAATTCCCAATAGATGTTTTTGTATAAGTACGATATCTAAGGTTGTTAGACCATCAATTCCGACAGTTGTTTTTGTCGCTGTCACCTTATAAGTTTTATCACCCAATTCTACTTTGTATTCACCGTTTGCATTGCTTAGAGCATTTTTGATATTCTCCCCGTCATTGTATTCAACCTTCACATTTGATATTGCATTGTCATTTGAACAAGTACTAACCATACCTGCAACCAATGAGCCGAATCCCGGACAATCATCCTCATCGCCTTTATTTATATTCAATACAACAGTTGCAAAATCAAAGTTATTATCATCACAATCCTCATTCAATCCAAATTTATCCCATACATAAATCTTAAGGAAATTTGTTAAATCAGGTGCATTACCATCTCTATCAATACCAAATACTCGACAAGCTGTCTTATTGGTTGGATCCCATGCATAAGCCTCTCCAAACATATATTTGTCTTCAGTACTTATTAATCCTGTTACCGGATCAAAGAAATATCTTCCGTATTTAGCATATTGTTTAGCCCATTTATTAGGATTAATATCCAATTTTGGAAGCATCTCGCTAAATGTGAAGTACAAGTCTTCTTTAGGTGTACAATTGTCAAATGATGAGATACAATTACCATCACAACCACCTTTATCAAATTGTTTTGCACATACCTCAACCATGCAGTTTTGCATCAATGCCGTAGCAACATTCACCATCACAGGTGTAGGTGCTTTTTTATCTACAACATCAAAATACTGATATATAGAATTTGCGTTTCCGCATCCATCTCCAACAGTCCAAGTCACTCTATAATGTCCTCCCGGTATAGCATTTATTATCAATAGACTTGCCGTAGCTGTTTTGTCCAGATTATCCTTCGAACGCCTTCCTTTTACCCCTGTACTCGGTGTAGGTGTATAATTGTATGAGTATTGGACTGTTTCCCATGTGTCCATATTGGTCACAATATACTTCCAGTTAAATTTCTGCTCTACATTACATGAATCTGTTGCATAAGCTGTAAGCGTTGCACCTTCTGCTACACATCCGTCAGTAAACCCAATACATGCATCCGTCACATGAATCGTAGGTGGAATAAAGTCTGTCACCATTAGTATCTGCGTATATCTATAATATCCGTCTCTAACTAGTTGAGCACAGTTCAATTTTGTACCACTAATAGCATCTATATTATCTTCTGCTCCGGTATTTGGTTCATATACACACCAGTCTATCACAGCCCATTCTCTTACTATCTTATAACATGCATTATCAACAAATCTAAATGTATCTTCATGTATAACCTCAGCAGTTACTACATTACAAGGGTTCTCATCCCATGTAGGTTCTTTTCCATCTTTAAGTTCTTTGGAGCAGTCTGCTTTTACATCTCTAGGAAATTTGATAGTACATGGATCAAATTCTTCTGTTGTTGTAATAGTGATTTTTTGCTTACAACTTGTAGGCATTCCACATGCAACTGCTACCCATGTTCTAGTAATCTTTCCTCCACATATTCCGTTATCTCTCTTATCAGTATAATACATTGTATCAAGTGTACAAACATTAATAACCTCAGGCATCAACCTAGTATTCTCTTTTGGATCCAAACTCTCCTCACATGTCACTTCCAAAGGATTACAAGTCAAAGCAGGTGGAATCTTACATTCTACATGTACCATTGCCCAACAATCGTTGTAGTGTCCATACAGATCTCCTCCCGGTAAAAATCTCTTAGGACTAATCGGACCATCTCCCGGATCTGTATCAAATACTCTCAATGATGTCATAATATCTCTACCAAGATCTTCACAACAATAAAATACTTCATCATCATACCACACTTCATTATTCTTCCAATTACCATTTTCATCTTGGTATCTAGGAGTGCTCAATTTATCATCACCATTCAACTCTTGACATCCTCCATCATATTCAAAATTGTCATTCACCCTCAATATTTTGTAATGTACAGGATTACAATTGTCAAATGAACCTGAATTCAAGTCTTGAGCATATAATCTCGCATTGCCCATTGTAGTCAATGATACTTGCTTGAACTGCTCACATACTGCAATAGGTTGATTTTGGTCTTCTACTTTCAAATAGAAACATTGTTCGACCTCATTACCACAACAGTCAATTGCATGGTAACAAATATTGTAAATGCCAAGTGGAACATTTAAAACTGTCCAAGTCTCATTTGCATCAACAAATCCATTTCCATTATCATCACCATCTATTTCAAAGTTCATATCTGTTGTTATCCACCATTTTGGTGTAGCACAACAATTGTCTTTCAAGTGCATTATTGCAGGCATATCAACATTTGCATTACAGATATATGCCTTGGTCTTAACAACCATATCTTCATTTGCCATAAACTCAGGCGCTGTCTTATCGGTAATTCTGATTATTTGTTTATTCTTGTATACAGCTCCTGTACAGTCATTGATAACAACCCAATCTCTGATTATCTTTGTTCCACATATCACTCCATCATCCTCAGTATAAACATTGTCAGTGTAGAACACTTCTACTTTACCACATGCAACGCTAAATCCTGAAGGTGCACCCGTTCCCAATAGCCCTCCTTGGTCGTACGGACTAGGATTGCCATTTTCATCTAAAGGATATGTACCATCACATTCTAGCATTGGCTTATTAAATGGTAAATCATCATAATTCTTTGGCCATACAATTTTACCTAAATCAACACCTTGGAATATATATTCTTGAGTACAAGTAACTACATTACCACCTATGTCTGTTCCCTGCCATACATTTACAAATTTTTGTTTGCCACATTCCTCCAACTCAACTACATCAGATGACAATAATATAACATCTACATCGCAATTGTCTGTAGCAACCGGCTTTTCAAACAAATTGGTATAGTCATTTGTAGAACTATAACAGCCACTTAATGTACATTCATCTGAATAAACAGCTTGAGTGAAATAGACATGGGCATCAGTTGGAGGTACAATCTCTAATGTATAATTCCCTTCAATTAAATTGTCATAATCCGAAACTACAACGTAATATTGCACTCCTGCTTCTAAGCTAACCGTATTATTAGGCTCTACGTAGAACGAACCAAATAGATTGAAGTAGCCACCATCACCATATATCAAATTGCTACAAGCTTCTCCTGCATTAAAATATGTTTCATACACTCCTAATATCGCTCTGTCATTATCATCTGACATGATTAAGTCATATCCTCCTGTTTGTGACACTTCGATAGCATAAATATCAAAATAATGAGCTCCATTTTCAGGTAATGCCTCCATTGACCCAAAATTATAACAATTGTCGTGTATATTAAATGTATTATCCAAGCTAGTAAACTTACCATTTATTGTATCGGACCATTCCGAACCTGCAGGGAACATACCACCTTCCGGACAATTTCCACACTCCAACTCGGGCATTATTTTATCAAATACGTGAATTGTTGTCATACAGTTATTACCACCATTAGCAGCATCCATTACTGTAACCATATATGTGCCAGGGTCAAGATGAATTTCTTGATTACTCACATTCACTCCATCAAAATCAGGGTCATTGACATAGACTTCAAACATATTATAACATTGATAAGGTCCTCCTTCAAGGAAATTATCTGCATTCATACTAATATTACAAGCAGTATCAAGAGACACCTGTATATCATCATTACATACCATTGTTCCATCTAGTGGTTTTGGATATCCGTGAATAGCTATATCAAATGAACAAGTTGTTGGTCCATTTCCATATTTATCTGTTACTTCGAATACTATGGTGTATGGGGTACCCAATAATGTAAATTCATCACCTTTATCCGGTCCTGACACTTTAACAATAGTTGGATTTGGATCACAATTATCGGTAACATCAGGATCATCATACCACAAGAAAATACTACACTCGCCAGCATCTAAAAATACATTCATATCAGCCGGACAATTAATAACCGGTGGAATTAAATCTCCAACCACCACTCTATCTGTATGTGTATTTGCGTCACATGAACCTGTCCAAGTAGTAGCAAATGATTTAATTGGAAATGGATTTGCCGCTCCTGCATTAGTTGTTTCGTTATTAAGCCCACCTGGTCCTGAGTAAGTCCAATTATCAACTTTAAATACAATTCCATCAGGTCCTGTATTGTCTTTCCTATATGCCCAGCCGTCTTTGTATTCCCAAGCTGTTCCCGTTCCATCTACATCTACTTCTCCAAATACATCTATCTCCTGCCCATCATTATACAATACAATTGCGTCATCGCCATTTACTGCTGCGGCACTATTGGTATATGTAGGATTAAACCCAAAGAAATTATTAAATTGCATAGTTTCCGTGGCAACCCATATATAAGTACCTGCTGCTACTGCATCATCAGGAAATGAATATTCAGGAACTCCATTGGAACCATTTCCATTATTTGCGCTTTCAAACCCATATCTACTAAGATCTGATATATCCTTAACCACATAAAACTCAATTGCCTTGGGCAATCCACCTGACAAATCACCATCAATAATACCTGAAATTATTAAATTACCTCTACCATCTACAGTATTAGTCACATCGTAAGTTCCCCAATCACTATTCGCCATATCTATCTCTCCCGTATGTTTATCTATTACCAAATTTGGTCCATCTGATACTAATGTCCATGTGTATATCCCATCAATTCCTGTGGTATGTGTTACTGTTGGATTTCCCTCATCCGGACAATATTCGTCCTGAGGATATTCAAATTCAGCATCTTCTGTCTCCGGAACAAATGTGAGCCCTACATAATCTTCAGCATCAATACATCCTGTAGCGTTTGCAGGGGAATGTGTAGTCCATGTCATTATTACAGTAGATTCTATATCAGAAGCAGCAGGGGTATAAGTAGTTGATGTACTCGTTGAATTAGCTATTGTTCCTCCCCCAGTTGTGGTCCATTCTCCATCATAATTTGCTGTTGCGTTCAATTGAACACTCGCCGGCAATCCACAGAAAAACTGATTTTCTCCTGCATCTGCTGTTGGTTGCTCAAATACTGTAATCACAACCTCTACTGCATCACTTTCACAACCTGTTATTGTATCAATCGTAGTTATCCATATTGACTGTGGACTGTTCAATGGTGTTGTCAACGGATCATATGACGCCGCAGGTCCCGCTACCATATTTGTCAAGGCAGCATCTGTATAAAAATTAAAGACTAATGTACCGGCTACTGATGAACATGTATATGTTCCAATCGGAAAAGCCGGAGTTCCATTACCTCCGTTGCTTCCCGCTCCATTTAATGCATTGACTCCACTATACGTCCATTCCGTATCATCAAATGCCGTACCGTCAGGGCCTGTCTCATTATTTCTATATGCCCATCCATTCATATACTCCCAAGGCTGTCCAGTACCATCTGTACCAACTACACCATATTGATCAACAATACCACCGGCATTTTCTAAAGTAACAGCATCATCTCCATTTACATTGGGTGCTGATCCGGAAATAGTATTCATAGCAGCAAATTGCGCCGCTGTAAGTCCAAACCAAGTTTGGAATGCAGATTCATCACCGGATCTAATAACATATATATATTCTCCTGCACTAATAGTACCCAATGGAGTTAAATTTGTTGTATTACTATTCCCTGTACTTCCATTATTATGATTTATTAAACTCCATCCCGTAAAGTCTGTAGTGTTATATATGTACAATTCAACAAATTTCGGAACTCCTCCTGTTAATGTACCATCCATTATTCCTGAGATACTCACATCACCTGCAACTCCACAAGTAGCTGTTCCGCCACCTCCGGGTTGCTCAGGTACTATTTCCGTACTCTCTCCTTCGCAAACTGTAATGTCAGATACTACAGGATCTCCCGGTTTAGGATTCACAACCACTTGTATAGTATCATTATCGGAACAACCAGTATTGCTATTCGTTCCTTCTACAACATATTGTCCCGAAGCAGCAGGTGTTGCTGCAGATATTACAGGATTTTGATCTGTGGAAGTAAATCCATTTGGTCCTGTCCAGCTCCAAGTATCCGCTTCCCCTCCTGTTTCTTGAAGATGCAAATCTTCGCCTTCGCAAACAGGACTATCACTTGTCGCGCTTACAACAGGAAGTGGATTAACCACCACATCTACCGTTGCTTGATTTTCACATCCTGTTGTACTATTTGTTACTACTACAGTATATGTACCTGCAGCTGCTGCCGTCGCACCAACAATAGTTGGGTTTTGGTCAGTGGAAGCAAAACCATTTGGTCCTGTCCAACTCCACGAAGTTGCTTCACCACCTGTCTCTGTAAGATTAATATCATCTCCCATACAAACGGGGCTATTGCTTCCTGCTATTACAACAGGTAATGCATTTACTGTAACATCAATTGTATCAAAAGCGACACATCCGGGATGATGATCATCCGGATCATCATCAACAGCATCAAAAGTATATATGACTTGATGAGAACCCGCACCTAATGCTGCAGGGTCAAATTGAGTAGAACCTCCAACGCCATCAATTGAAAAATCGTGTGATTCTTCAGGTGCAGCTCCACTTCCATCACCTAGTTGAGCACTTCCGGTCAAAGTAACAGCAGGATCATCTATACAATATGAGCTATTCAACCCGGTTATACTTGGGTCAGGATACCAACATTCATTTGAAATGGACAAAGTAACAGTTCCATTTGTCACAGACAAAGAATAACCTATATCATCCCTATGTTTTCCAACTAATGTATATTGACCACTTCCGGCAGGGTTTTCAGTTAAGGTTGTTCCTAATGGAAATGCTACAAGCGTACCTGGATCCAAATAATCTGAATTTGCTGATACTGTCCATGTTTCTCCGGTAACGGAATTGACAACAACTTCTTCATCAAACAAATAATCTCCGGCACATGTACAAGGATCCGCAATTGTTGGTCCACCAGAATTACTAATAGTAATAGTACCGGTCGAACAACTATTTACCGGAGTTGTTGTATAATCAGCATGACATGTTGGATCATCTATATCTCTTATTGTTATATTATAGGTGGTACTTCCATCCGCTACAAACGGTGGATTGGCAGCCGTACCGACTGTTACTGCTGTACCATAAGCGGTTCCTCCTGCATTTAAAACCGTACCACCTGTTCCATCCGTATTAGCATTAAGTACTACTTCATATTTATCTGTTGCTCCTCCATTGGCATTACTTGCATTAAATGTAATATCAAACCAATCATCACTAGCATCAGTTGCCGTACCATTATCATTGCATGTTCCCTCATCACTTTGATCAATTACTACAGCACAAGCCGAACATCCTGAAACTGCTGTTGTTGTATAATCAGTATGACATGTTGGATCATCTATATCTCTTATTGTTATATTATAGGTGGTACTTCCATCCGCTACAAACGGTGGATTGGTTGCCGTACCGACTGTTACTGCTGTACCATAAGCGGTTCCTCCGGTGTTTAAAACCGTACCACCTGTTCCATCCGTATTAGCATTAAGTACTACTTCATATTTATCTGTTGCTCCTCCATTTGTGGAAGAAGCATTGAATGTAATATCAAACCAATCATCACTGGCATCACCGGTTGTACCATTATCATTGCAAGTTCCTTCATCACTTTGATCTATCGATACCGCACAAACCGGTACATAACAACCGCTAGTATGTGCACCAAGACCATTCTGACTATATGTTTGAACTTCCCATTCCGAATCGGAAGTATTGGTTCCTCTTGATGCATCCCAATCAGTATTAGGAGCTTGTACCGTAGCTTTTCGTACTAAAGTATGATTTTTTGTAGCATTTGTAACACCTGCCACATCCCAACCACTACCGGGATCAGGGCCATCTTCACCAACTGCATCAATCAAACTGAATGTAGAACCGCTTCCACCGTTATAAGCCAAGCCTACCGCATCATCTCCATTCCAACTACAAAATCCCGAATTATATAAATCAGCTCCGGGTACACTACTTGAGCTATTACCAACAACATATACATCATAAGCAGCAAGACTAGCATTTAAGGAAAGTGTAGCTTCAGGCCATGTCCCCCCATTGGAAACTCTCCATAGTTCATAGTTACTCAAATCAACAGCAGCATTGGTAGGATTATAAATCTCAATATATTTTCCTACGCCACTACTTGGTTCACCATATTCTGAAATAAACAATTGGACACAAGCTGCCGGTGCATTTGAACAGCTAGCAACAGTCTGTGTGGTATAATTTGAATGACAAGTATTATCAGTTGCATCTCTAAGTGTTATATTATATGTTGTAGCTCCATCTGATACAAATGGTGGATTAGATGATGTCCCAACTGTTATGGCTGTGCCATAATCGGAAGTTCCCAAAACGGTACCTCCGGTTCCATCGCTATTTGCATTAAGTACTACCTGATACTGAGTAGAAGCACTACTTACAGCAGTTGCATTGAAAGTAATATCAAACCAGTCATCACTTGGATCACTTGCTGTTCCGTTATCATTGCATGTACCCTCATCACTTTGAGTAATTGTTACTGCACATGGCGCAACGATTGGAGTCTCCCAAAGGCCACGGCCAAAAGTAGCAGCTCTTAAAATAGAATTTGAAGGCACTGATGAATCATAATAAATTTCCAGTTCCTGTACATCCACATTTGGCAATCCGGTACTAAAATGCACCCAATTAGCAGCACCTGCTTTATAATACACACCATTATCGGTACCTGCATATAAATCAACCTGATCTGTAACTAATTTATCTTGCACTATTGTATTTACTGGAACACTAGGCAATCCTGAAGATATATTAGTCCAATTCGAACCCCCATCTGTAGATTCAAATACGGAATTACCGCTATAAGTACTTAAAGTGACCCAAAGAGTATTTGCATCATCATCTTTTACAGCTATATATGTTATAAAACTACCGGGTAATCCTGCCGTAATATCAGTCCAGTTACTACCTCCATCGGCTGTTTTCCACAACGTGTAAGGCTCGGAAGCATAAAGCACTTGAGTATTGGAAGGTGCTATAGCCATAGCTCTAAACTTACTTCCGGAATTCAAATTGTAAATTATATTCCAATTTGCCCCTTTATCGGTAGATTTATAAATATGCTGATAACCGGCATAAATAGTATTGTGATCTACGGGATCTATAATATAAGGGGTCACCCATGCACCACTTGATCCTGCGGGTTGAATACCTACCCAATTTGCCCAATGGTCATCGGTTCTTCTTATATTGCCGTTTACATAAGTAT
>Ga0256833_1001323_pt1 | contig 18302 bp, 16 predicted proteins | sample 356284metaG_FD_190535 | JGI IMG/M metagenome (GOLD analysis project Ga0256833, IMG submission 190535) | Hydrothermal vent microbial communities from Mid Atlantic Ridge, Atlantic Ocean - 356-284 | ecosystem: Environmental > Aquatic > Marine > Hydrothermal vents | place: Atlantic Ocean: Mid... | reverse complement strand
TCAAGTGGTTAAAGATAGAGAGGACCCAAATCAAGCGTGTGCTAGAATCTTTAAAGACAACTATGTTATTCAAGAGAAATTAGATATTGGTAATATCCCTGTAACACTCTATTTTTCGCCTTTTGCTATACTTTATGAGGAGTATAAAGATAAACTTGATGAGAAGTTAACTTTGACCATTGGTTATTTTGACCGAAAACTCTATATTATGTTTGTTACAAAAGATAAGATTCATGAGAGTTGGATTATTGGTACTAGAGGATTAACAGAGAAGCAGATAGCCAATAGAGTCTATAAAAGTATGAAAGCTTACTATAAAATCTCATATAAGTTTGCAGACCATGTTGAGATGTTGGTTAGTGATGACTCACCAAAATTGCTTAAAGTACTTAGAGAAGAGCTATCGATGAGCATTTTACCAACACAGAAGACAATTCACAATCTACTTCACCATATGGGTGCAGAGCAGAGTCGATTTGTGGGTAGTTATATTAAATCATTCTTGTCCTCTTCTCAACAAAAAGAGCCAATGGTTACCTCTCAAATCCAACCAAAGACTTTTGCGTCAACTAAAGCAGAACATCTATCTGAAGATGTGGCAATAAACAGTTTAGATGATATTAGATTAAATAACCTAGAAGAGGGTATATCTACTAATGATAAGAGTGAAATATCATTTATGAATAGAGTAAAAGCACTTTTCTCAGGAGAAAGTGATAACTCTTCTATCTCTAATTCTGTAAATCTACTCTCATTTCTTCCTCTATTTATTGTTTTTGCAATGGGAGGGTACTTCTTTATGCAAAATAGTTCACTTGAAGAGAGAGTAGCTACGGTAGAGGCACAATCGTATGCTCAAACCAATAATTCACTTTTAGCAATGACATCAGAAGATGTTTTTAATGCTATGGGGAAAAGTGCAGAGTTAAAATTTGCTATAATCTCAAATAGTAATATTGAGTTAAAAGGTGTTGTTTGGGGAATAGAACCTTTGAGAGATGCTCTAAATAGACTCTATAGTGATGGAAAATTTATTATTACACCACTTGAAAATTTTATGACAGAGTTTTCATTTAAATCAAAAGTATAAGGCTTATAAATTATGTTCAAAAAAATTAAACAGATATCATTAGTTACTAAAATTTTATATCTTCTTGCAGTAGTTCTCTTTTTTGTATGGGCTCTTCCTACTATGATGAATTACTACTCAAATCTCAATAAATATAAGAAAGAGCATAACAAGATTGCTGAAATATCTTCTAAATATGGGATATCTTCAGAGGCACAACCATTTTCAGTAAATGATTTTAAGAAGAGTGTTGAAACAACCTTTTTAGATGTGACTATTGTTCCAAAAGAGGAGGCTCATTATAGTGTAGATATTAAAATTAGAAAAGATGATTTAAAAGAGTTTCATACCTTTATTGAGACACTATCTTTGCGTTATTTGGTGCAAATTAAAGATGATTTAGTATTTAAAGCTAATGATGATGATACTATTAATATTAAGATGACATTGGTAGAGCTGTAGGCTCTATATTATTGTCATAAAGATAGGGACGTATTTTAGAGGGAATTTTACAAACTCTACACTCCTCTTTAAACTTTTTACTCATAGAGACTCTTTTGTATGGTGCTATATAGACTCTATCTTCACTTACTTCTACAGCCCATAACCCACCAAAAACAATAGAACTCTCTTTATTTAACTCATTTCGTTGTGATGCAGATAGAAGATAACCCAGTTTTTTAAGATATTTATCAACTATACGAGGTAAAATAGTTAAATTATCCACCTCTAAAATATAGAGCTGTTTATATTGATATATTTTCCTGTATCCTTCCATAAGACTCTTTTTATCCTGTTTTAAGTAGTTGAAACTTCGTACAATTCCATCTTTATAGTTCTCAATTAACTCATTTGCAAATCTATCTCTAAATATATTTCGTTCATATTTATCATTAAAGTTACTCTCATCAATAAAGTATGGGTGTTGATGTTGCTCTAAATAGGTTAAAAGCTCCTCTTTGCTATATTCTAAAAGAGGGCGAATTACCCTATAGTCTTTACGCTTTGAAACTCTCTCTAGTCCCATAAGTTCATTAACTCCTGCCCCTTTAGTTAGACGCATTAAAAACCACTCTAGTTGGTCATTTAGATGATGAGCAGTTAAAAGATTGTCATAGTTCTCCATAAGCTCATCAAAAAAAGCATAACGAAAATCCCGTGCATTTTTTTCAAAGTTATTTTTAAAAGTAGGGGCATGAGCAATATGTACTTTTAGATTATATCTATTAGCCAATAGTAAAGCATGAGCCTCCTCATCTTTAGCTTGGTCTCTTATACCATAATTAATAAGAGCAATATCAAATTTAATGTTATGTTCAAGAAGTAAAAAAAAGAGAGCAGAAGAGTCCACTCCTGCTGAAAATGCTAGTAGGTTTCTCTCCTCTTTTATCTCTTCTACATCCATTTTTTACCTCTTATCTTTTGATTATACTATTTTCATAAGTGTTCCAAGTAACTTCTCACCTGTAAAGTTAGTAATTTTTACCTCATACAACGCTCCATATAAAATCTCCAAATCGGAAGTATCGTTAATGAGTATATCTCCATCAATATCTTTTGCCCAAAGGGTTGGACGAGCCGATAAAATATACTCATGCTCTTCACTCTTGCCCTCTAAAATAACATTAATGGTTTTACCAATCATCTTTTTTAAAGAGTACTCTGTAGTCTCTTTGGCAATCTGTTCAAGAGCTTCAACACGCTCTTCAATAACCTCTTCTTCTACAGGCTTCATAGTAAAGGCTGGTGTAGTCTCTTCATTTGAGTAGTAAAATACATTAAAACGGTCAAATTTAAACTCTTGTAAAAAGTCACAGACTCTTTTAAACGCTTCATCACTCTCTCCTGGGTGTCCTGCAATGATTGAGGTTCGTATAAAGGCATCTTTTTTACTCTTCATATACTCTAAAAGTTCAATACTCTTCTTCTCTCCAAATCCACGACGCATTATCTTTAAAAGAGTATCATCTATCTGTTGAATTGGCATATCATAATAGGTCTCAAATACTTTAGAGTCTGCAATTGTATCAATAAGTTTAAAGGTGGTAGTAGTTGGGTAAAGGTAGAGAATACGAGCAATTTTTACACCATCTACACTCTCTACAGTTTTAATTAAATCTACTAAACCATCTTTTAGTCCAATGTCTCGCCCAAAACTAGAGGAGTCTTGAGATATAAAACTAAACTCATAGAATCCTTTAGCTACTAGGGCAGTTAGCTCTTTTTTAATAGACTCTAAAGTTCGTGAATGGAGTTTTCCTTTAAAACTTGGAATGGCACAAAATGAACAACTTTGATTACACCCTTCAGCAATCTTAATGTAGGCGTGAGTGTTTGAACCTGTAATAATACGTTCTGAATTTTCATTTGCCAAGTAAACAGATGGAGAGAATATACCTCTCTTTTTAGCAATCATTTGGTCTATTTTTTCATAGTCACCAACCCCTGTAAATATATCTACTTCAGGTAAATCTCGTTGTAGCTCCTCTTGGTATCGTTCAGTTAGACAACCACTAACTACTAAAAGTGAACTCTCTTTACGCTCTTGGTGTAGATTTAAAATGGTGTTAATGCTCTCCTCTTTGGCAGCATCTATAAACCCACAGGTGTTGACAATAATAACATCGGCAGAGGTTGCATCATCTGAAATTTCATACTCACGTAAACGACCCAACATAACTTCTGAATCGACAAGATTTTTAGTACAGCCAAGGCTGACAAGGTGTAGTTTTTTTGACAAAATAGTTCTCCAAATGTTAAGGGATATTTTTTTGTATTGTATCTAATCCCTTAATCAATTTGGCTTTTAAGGTCGTTTAACCTCAACTACAAAAGTTTTTTTATGAAGATATTTAAGAACACTGCTAACATGAGAACGAGCCTCATTTGCTGATTTGTAAGGACCAATGAGAACATAATCTTTTCCATAGTGGCTTAATACAATGTAGTTGAAGTTAGAGTTCTCTAGTGGTTTTAAAAAGCTTTTTGATGGTGAGTATGTCTCAAAAACTGCCATTTGCAGATAGAACCCTGGTTGTGCAGATTTTGAGAAGATTCTTTGTGTTTTTGAGATTGAAACACTAGATGGTTTACTCATAGCATCATAGTTAATAGTCACACCTTTTGAGTGGTCAACAATTCCAGATGGAACATCTTTAGATTGTTTGTTTTTATTTATTTCGCCTGTTTCGCATCCTACAATAAGTAGAAGCATTGTCATTATAGATAGAGTTTTTTTCATCTATTTCCCCTTTTAAAAATAGTATAACTCAATAATAACTTAGTAAAACTTGATAGAACTTTATAAATGTAATTAAATCCAACACAATGTAGATAAAACTATTAATATAACTATTTTGTAACGTAAATTAAATGACCTTAATTAGTTTTTAACCACTTATCTTTGAGTTGCTCATGGAGACTCTTTTCAACCCCATTTGACTCTCTTATTTTTAATAGAACTCTATCTACTTGCTCTTTTAAATTACTATTTTCATGGAATATAATTCCATATTGTTGAGGATTAAATTTAAATGGAAGAACTGTTACAACTCTCTTCTTCTCCTCTTTATTTATCTTATTTGCAAGATAGACAAGTCTTGGTCCATCATGAACTAATGCTTCTGCTTTTCCCTCTCTTATTAATTTAATTCCCTCTGATAGATTTTTTACTAGAATAACATTTGCACCTAGTTTTTCCATATATCGTCTTGGTGCATCACTCTCTACAACTGCTACATACTTTCCTATTAAATCTTTTTCAGAGCGTATTGAGCCACCTATTGCTTGTGCTGTTAAGGCTGAAGTAACAATAGCTGTTAAGATACTTACTGCTAAAATTCCAACAATATGCCACATTAAATCTATAACTCGTGCAATACCTTTATTTGGTGGTGTCTCCCAAGTAATAAGCATAGTAATTCCCCACCAAAAAGAGTCTATAATTCCCTCTGAATATTTTTTTGAAAAGAGGGTAGAGTTTTCATCTCTCTTATCTACAATCCATCGTAGATGTATGGTTACTAGCAAGAATAGAAGAAAGAGTATTATTGTCTCTAAATTCATCATCTTTTTTATCTCTTTTGCCATTAATTCTAAAACAGATGCAGAGGTTTTAGAGGCATCAACCATTACTTGAAGACCAAGTTCATACATAGAGGAGGAGAAATCTATATCCTTTTCTCTAGCAGATGTAATTGTTATAGCAGATATTCCAGCATCAATTTCACTCTTTTTTACACCATTAATAAGTGCAGATGTTGAATCATAATAGACCCATTGTGTATCTACTTTTAGCTCTTTAGCAATTCTATTCCAAAGGTCAATAGAGAAACCAATAGGCTTACGCTTCTCTTTGCTAATATTTTGCTCATACATAACCCATGGTTCAGAGGGTTTAATCCCAATTTTTAAAGTTTCACTCTGTGCATAAAGTGAAAAAAGTAGCATAAAAGATATTATTAATTTCATAACTTTTTCCTATTATTAATTTGGAAAAAAATTATACTTATTTATTATTCAATATCTATCTTAATATGCAAAAATAGTAAATATGAGTAAAAAAATCACAATATGCTTTACCTATCTACTCAAAATATATCTTTTCTTGTTCTTCTCTATTATGGGGTGTATTTATCTAAACTATAGTACACTTCACTCTTAATATTTTATAGGAGAAGAGCATGAGCCTATTTGGAAACAACAATAATGAATTTGATATAGAACTGTTAGATGAAAATCTAATGGGAGAAGATGTTCAAAACAAAATAACTTACTGGATACTCAAAATCATTATTGAGATGGGTGGACATAAACGCTTTATAGACACTGACAATGACTTTGAGCATGAAGATATGGCGACTTTTTTAGGCTTAGAGAAGTATGTGGAGTTTGATTATAGTGACTTTAACCGTGTAGAGCCACTTTTACTGCTCAAAAAACGGCTTAAAGCCCTTAGAAAAAAAGCCCCTTTCTCTTCGTCTGATTTGTTACTTAAAAACATTGAGAAACTCTCTGAACTCATTGTGTTAAGCCCTTCTGAAAAGCAAGTTTTAGAGTTCGTTATTTTATTAAAACAGTATGATATATTAGAGAATGCTTTAGATATGTTAGGTAGCGAACTCAATAGTTCACGTGTAAAACGTATTTTAAATATACTTTTAGAAATTCCCATAGATGAGATAAATGAAATGTTCTCTCCCAACTCAACCTTTAGCCGTTCTGCACTACTGGTTTTAGATTCTGATGAAGAGTACTCTTTTGTCTCAAAGCTTAGACTCATTAACCGTGAGTTCGCTGACAATATGTTAAACCTAGACGAAGATATCACTGAGATGATAAAAGACTCGGTACGTCTTTCCGACAAAGGTTCACTAGAGATTAAAGACTACTCCTATATCAAAAGCGATTTAGAGATTCTAATGCCCTTTTTACATCAAGCTTTAGAGAGCAAACAAAAAGGGGTAAACATCTTACTTTATGGTCTGCCAGGAACAGGAAAAACAGAGCTTTCTAAGACTATTGCTAATGTTTTGGGTACAAAGCTTTATGAGATCTCTTATGCTGACAGCGATGGTGACCCCATTGAGGGTGAGGCACGGCTTAGACTCTACAAAACAGCCCAAGCCCTCTTCTTTAATAACCGAACACTACTTATGTATGATGAAGCAGAAGATGTCTTTGAGAGTTATGAGGGTGGCTTTTTCATGATGCCTAAACAGCAAAGCGACAAAGCGTGGATAAACAAAATCTTAGAGACCAACAATGTCCCTACTATTTGGATTACCAATAATATTGGAAGTATTGATAATGCGATTATTAGACGTTTTGACATGAGCATTGAGTTGCCCATTCCCTCTAAGACTCAACGTAAAGAGATTATTAAAAAGTACTCTAACAACATTTTAGATAAAGAGGAGATTGAGATACTCTCTGAACATGAGAGCATTGCTCCTGCTCTCATCTCCTCTGCTGTTAAAGTGGCTGAATATCTACCACAACAACAAAAGAGAAAAGCCTTTATGAAACTGCTTAACAATACCCTTAAAGCCCAAGGGTATGAAGAGGTCAATCCAAATAGAGTAGCTGTTTTACCTAAAAATTACAGTTTAGAGTTTGTCAATACCGACACAAAACTAGAAGAGCTAGTAGAGGGCATTAAAGCACACACCTCTGCTAGACTCTGCCTCTATGGAGCATCAGGAACAGGTAAAAGTGCCTTTGCTAAACACCTAGCTCAAATGCTAGATAAACCATTTGTAATTAAATCTGGCTCATCACTTATGAGTAAATGGGTAGGTGAGACCGAAAAGAACATTGCCAATGCCTTTAGAGAAGCCTACGAAGAGGAAGCCGTACTTATTTTTGATGAGGTCGATGGCTTTTTAGCTGAAAGGGGTCAAGCCAAAGTCAATTGGGAGGTAACCCAAGTAAATGAGATGCTGGTACAGATGGAGAAGTTTGATGGAATTTTTGTGGCAACCACCAACCTTATTGACCATTTAGACCAAGCTAGTCTGCGTCGTTTTGATTTAAAGCTAGAGTTTAAAACCTTAGCCCCAGAGCAGTTAGAGAAAATCTTCATCTCCTATGCTAAAGAGCTTAAGATAGATGCCCCAAGTGAAGCAGAACTTCATGAGATGCGTTCCTTAAAAAAACTTACACCTGGAGATTTCGCGACCATTACACGTCAAGGTAAGTTTAGAAAGATTACTTCAGCGTCTGAATTTATTAAACGTTTAAGAGAAGAGATGAAACTTAAAAAAGAGCAAAATGGTAGTGCAATGGGGTTTATTAATTAAACTCCGAATACCAAAATCGATACCATCTATCGCCCCAAAAAGCTTTGGCAATTTCCCAAGCCACATAAAAAATAAGCCAAATAATAAACAGAAGAAACGGTAAATAGTAGCCAAAAAAGGCGAACATGGCTTCATACGTTCCCCAATCAGAGAGTTCTGTTGCTGACCAATAGGCGACTAGTGAGCCATAGATTGGGATTAGAGTAGTAATCAATGAACCAACCGTTGAGACAATGCCACTCCATTCATATTTTTCGCTGTACCAATCATAGATGTAAAATATTTGCCAAAATGTTATAATACTATACCAAATGATGTTCAATCCCACAATTATATTAATCCATTCAGGTACACGACTTAACTCTAAATCCTCTAGTTCACACTTATCCCAATCATTATTGACTGCTTTATAAAGCTCATACTCTATTTCATCTTCATCAAACTCTTGGGCTAACTCCTCAAAATCAGGCATGTTCTCTTCCATTCCCACATCTAAAACAATACGCTCATTGGCAATAATCTTTTTAGCAATAGAGGAGGTTTTATAGTCATCTTCAACAATAAAACGTTGCAGGTGTTGGGCGATAGATTTGACATCATCATATTCATCTATGGTAAATCTTATGGCTATTTTCTTCATATAAAATAATAACATAAAAAGTATGTTATAATCTATTTAAACTCGATAAATAACCTTAATGAGCATAAAATAATATAACTTATGCTACAATAAACGCATAAATAAAAATTTGCGTTTAAAGAGTAGTTATGGCAAAGGGTATTATTGAAAAAGCACCATTTAAGTTTGAAGAACTTGCAGAACATTTAACTCAAGATAACTTTCAATATATTATAAAATATAAAGAGGTAGATGAGCAGGGGCGTTATCTCTATTGGAATAAGTTTAAGTATCATGTGGATAAAGATGACGACAAAAACATAGCTTGGTGGGCAACTAAGTGGAATCGTTTAGCTAAGATGAAAGTGATTGATTATGAAGATAAAGGGGGAGAGGAGTCTTTTGGTTTTTGTGTACCAGATATTCTTCAAGCTCAACTCCATAAGATTGCAACACTATCATCACAAGGGATTGTTCCTCATAACTCAATTAAAAAAAACTATCTTATATCATCACTTCTTATGGAGGAGGCGATTAGTAGCTCTCAATTAGAGGGTGCATCAACTACACGACGTGTTGCAAAATCAATGCTATCAAGTGGTCGTAAACCTCAAAATGAAGATGAGGAGATGATTTTAAATAACTATATCTTAATGCAGGAGATAAAACGAACCAAAGATGAGGAGTTGAGTATTGATATGATACTTGAGTATCATAAGATTGCTACAGATGGAAATAGAATTAATGGTAACGTAGCAGGTAAGTTTCGAGATAGTGATGAGATTGTTATTACCGATGGATTTGAAGAGATTGTTCATGTTCCACCACCTTGTAATCAGATAGAGGAGCGACTTCAAAAGGTGTGTCAATTTGCCAATGAGGTACATTTAGGAGAGGGGAGTAGTATATTTATTCACCCTGTTGTAAAGGCAATTATTTTACACTTTATGATTGCCTATGAGCATCCATTTTCCGATGGAAATGGACGAACAGCACGAGCTATATTTTACTGGTTTATGCTAAAGAGTGGGTATGACTTTTTTGAGTATGTCTCTATTAGTAAACTTCTAAAAGTTGCACCTAGTAGATATGGAAAGTCGTTTATATATACTGAAATTGATGATAACGATTTAACCTACTTTATATTTTATCAAGTAGAGATTATTATTCGTGCTATTGATGAACTGTTGCTCTATCTACAGAAGAAGAGTCAAGAGTTTGAAGAGGTCTCTGAACTCTTAAGCTCTTCTACTATTGGGCAGAAGTTGAACTTTATTCAAAAAGATATTGTAAAAAAAGCAATTAAAAGCCCTGGAAGAGTATTTACCTCTAATGAGATAGTTGCAGATTATGACATCTCTGAAAATACAGCAAGAAAGTATCTCAATGAGTTAGTAAAGTATAAAATCTTAGCATCTTATAGAGATGGGCGACGCATTAGTTACATCGCTCCATCTACAATTCGTGAGGTGTTGGAGTCATAGACTCTCTTTATCATCTCTCTCCACCCCTTTTTGAGTGGATATTTTTGGTTAGGGTAGAGCCAATCTTGTTCACGTGAAAAGTAAATTACATATTTATCGCTCTGGTTTAGTGCTTTTTTTAGTGTTAGTTCAATATCTTTGATGGTTGAGTGTTTTCGTGTATCAAACTCTCTGTAGGTGCTTTTTTGTCCAAGGTTAGATACCATAAACCCAATATTTACATCTTTTGACCATGTATCTCTCTGCTCTTTTGGTACAACCCATTGGTATTTTTCATCTAAATTATTAAATTTATTGTTGGCAATATCATACTTTCTCCATTGGTAAGCGTATCCAAAATGTTCAGTTTTTCGATATTTGTAGCTCTCTCCCATATCGTAAAGTTTAGCTTTATCATTTAATCCCTCTTTTAATCCTGTAAAGATAGCTCCATGAAACTCATGCTCTCTTGGTAGCCCCATATCAATCACCACTGGGTAGGTTTTATTTGAATTGGCATGAGAGAGTGATGCTCCTAGATAGACCAACATAGTTAAGTTGGGGTATTGAGTTACCATACTTTGCATAATATGTTTAAATCGTTCACTTACTTTTGCTGTATGCTCTTTAAAATTGTATAGTCTGTTTCTATATCCATCTTCATCTACCCATTGTGGTTCAGCCCCTTTTTTCTCCCATGATGTAAATTTATTTGGATTCTCTTTTACCTCTTTTAGAGTTGGAAATTTAAAATTTACCATTTTATGTGCCTCTTTAGTGTAGGGTTCATCATCAAAAGCAATCCCTTTGAAGCCTAACTCCTTAGCAACTTTAGCTACAACAGTAAAATTGTCTGTTATCTGTTCCCATGCATCATCGTCCCAAAAATCAGCAGGGAAATGTATATTTACTTGTAAAAAGTTGTCTCTATTTGGGTAGAGATTTTTCATCTCTTTTACCTCGCTCCAAACATACTCATAGGTAAGGTTTCTATCTTTTTGCATAACTAAATCGGTATAGTGATTTCCCACCATTATAAATCCAGAGAATGGAAGTTTTGAGATATAATCGTGATTAGCAACAAGATTTTTTGCCATATGTGGAAACCAGTCGTTCCCTTCGGCTAAAATAAGTTTTTTCTCTGTTGAGAATAGTAGTGTAAGAAGTAGTGTCAGAATAAGTAATAATTTTTTCATTTTTTCACCTTTTTATTAAAAAACATAAAATAATATACTTTATTTTGTTATACTCTTGTTAAAAAATCAGGTTAAAAGGGAAATTTATTGGTAACAGATAGATATTTAAATTGGTTACTATCATTAATATATGCTTTTCTTTTTGTCTATGTTATACCGTGGGTAGATTTAAATGGTGGGGAGTTTCTTGATATTCAATCATATTTAGAACAGATTACCTATATTCATGAGGGGGGAAAAGAGGCTGAGGTATCTGGCATACAGTTGATTTTACATGAACCTCTCTGGAGAGCAGTAGTTATTTTTATTGGAGATACTTTTACTAACTATAGAGATGCTCTATATATTATCTCATTTTTTACAGTTTTTGTATATACCTCATTTCTTATAAAGAGAGTAGAGTTCTATATTGCAATGATTTTTCTAATTAACCCTATGATGGTAAATCTATTTATAGAGCAAGTAAGAAGTGTTTTTGCTTTTAGTATTGTTTTAATAGCTTACGATTTAGCATCTTCATCTAAAGAGCGTTACCCCAAACTCCCTATTGCTCTTTTCGTTGTTGCATCTCTTATACACGCTTCAATGCCTCTATTTTATCTCTTTTACTATATTCTTTATAGGTATAATAGTCGCATTCAAGACTATAAATACTACTTTATTGCTCTTGTTTTTGGACTTTTTATTGCTCTTTTTATGAAGTATGGAATTACCTATATCTTAACAATGTTGGGTGATAGACATGCTAATTATGATGAGTATATTGCAGGTGCATCAATTGCTTACTCTATTGCATGGATGGTTATCGCCTCTATTCTTGGAACTTTTGGAGATTTTAGTAACCGAGATAGACGTGTTGTTGTGGCTTACTCCATTATGATAATGAGTTACTTCTTTTTTGCTTCTGCTTTAGGGATTTTTGCTACACGGTTTGTTGCACTTATTATGCCTTTTATCATAATATCTATTGGGTATCTTCCTAAGCATATCAAACAGTGGACATATCTTTTCCTTTTGCTATATAATATCTACTCATTTAAATATTGGTTTCAATTTTATATTTTATAAATAAAGGGTTTAATATGGTTTTTTTAAGATGGATAAAAGAGCGTTTCTTACTATTTAGACGTTTGTTGATTGAACTTTATAACAGTGTAATTTATCAACCACAATCACAATTTTTACTTCATAGGTTAAATGCTCATCGCTGTAAAGAGGAGAGTTTTTTATTCTACTCATTTTTTGGTAGATTGGGGTTTGCTACAAAGGAGATAGTTGCTCTTTTTACAAACAATAAAATCTTTAAGAAGAGTATTAAGCTTGATGGTTTTGATGAGATTGATTATAGGGAGCTTTATAAAAAGGGAGAGAGTAGCATACTCTACCCAAAATCACCAATGGTAATGGTAGAAAAGAGTAAAATTGAAGATAGCTATTATGAGAAGATAGCCAACTCTTTTATCCTCTCATATACCTATAATAGAGAGAAAAGAGATATAAGTAGTGAATGGGAGCGTATCTCTAGTGAATTTAGAGAGATATTTTTTGATAAAAATAATAATATAATAAAAGAGAATTTAGAAAACTTTAGAGGTGACCCTAAAATATATAATAAAATCTTTAATAATCAATACCCATATATTGAACCAAAAGATGGGTATGTAAAAAATTATCTAAAAGCAATTGATTTGGTCTTGGAGTATCACCGTTATGGAGCTAAGATAAAAAAAGAGATGTTGGCTTCTGTAAGTGAGAGTATGGCAGGGAACTATCTTAGTGTAAATTATCGTGGAAAAAAGATTAGTGAACAGTTGTTACAACACACTGTTATAGCTAATGATTTAGTAACAAATATTCCATTTTCTACCACTAAAAGAGATATTGTTTTAGATATTGGTTGTGGCTTTGGTGGAAGTGCAAGGCTTTTAAATATCTATACTCCAAACACAATACAGATTCTTTTAGATTTGCCAGAGACACTCTTTTTAACAGCGTACTATTTAAAATATAATTTTCCTAATAAAAAGATAGCATTACTAGAGGATATCTATCCTCATTTAGAGAGTTTAGATGAGGTTATTTTGGAGTATGACTTTATTATTGTTCCTCCTTTTGTGTTGGATTATCTAAAAGAAGAGAGTATAGATGTTGTGGTAAACGCCTCCTCTTTAGCCTTTATGTCTAAAGAGTATTTAGAGTACTATTTAGAGCAGACCAAAAGAGTTTTAAAGAGTGGTGGCTATTTCTACTCATTAAATACAACTAATGATACTCAATGGGGTGTAGGCTCTTACAATTGGGATTACAAAGCTGACTATTTGACACTCTATTTTAACTACAATAACCGTTTTGCTTTTCCTCAATGGTTAGGAAGGAAGGTTTAAAAAAAATTAGATAGCCAATACCCAACAGTTCCAAAAACTACTCCCCAAAAAATAGAGTCAATAATAGTAAAGAGTATAAACGCTTTTTTGGGCAATTTGGTTAATGCAGAGGGGAGTGATATAAACTGTTTAAGCCCTTTTAGATTATTTACTAAATATTCTGAAATTTTAGGATAGTTTTCAAATAACTTCTCTAACCTATAGATTTTTGGTTTAGATACATAGAAGAGTTGGCTAAAATATTTTAAAAATCTATTATCTGTTTTCTCTATCTTAAATTTGGCAATCAATCCAGAGCCAATTAATAAAAATATTACAGAGGGTATAAAAATTAAGATATTAAGATGCTCTTTTGCCGAAAGATACCCTAAAGGGATTATGAAAAAAGATATTAGTGGTGGTAAAAAGAGTGTTCCAATAAAGAGAGTTGTAAAAAAACTAATAGGGGTAAAATAGCCACTCCATGCAAGTTTTGTTGTCCCCTCTCCATACATTTTATATTTATAGGTGGTGAGTGCATCAATCCTTAGAGGTCCTCTAACATGGAGTTTATTGGTAGCAATTCCAACCTCTGGACCTGAACCTACGGTATCTCCATCTGAAAATTTTGTACTTGCATTCAAATATAGACATGAGGCATCAACATGGTTCATAAAATACTCACCCACCTCTATATCTTCTGTAATAATTGCTTCAGAGTGTCCTGACCCATAATGGTCAATATGCTCTATTGCCTCCTCTACACCTTTAATGACTTTAATATTTAAGGTGTTAGCAAGATATTCAATATTGTAATCCTCCTCTTTTGTCTCCTCTACATCTATATATCTTTTTGTGCTAGAACACCCTTTAAGGTGTGTCTTTTCATCTTTAAAAACTTTGTAGAGTTTAGGTAGAATTTTAGGTGCAATCTCTTTATGAATAAGGAGTGTCTCTACTGCATTGCAAACATTAGGTATAAGACATTTTGAGTTTCGTGCAACCTCAATTGCTTTTCTGTGGTGTGCATCTTTGTCAATGTATATATGGTTTAATCCACGGTTAAATGAGATAACAGGAACCAAAGAGTGTAACTCAATAAAACGGTTAAAAATAGCCCCACCACGAGTTAAAACAACATCGATGTAGCTATCCTCTTTTACAAGTTTAACAATTCCCTCTTTTGAGCCATCAAATACAAAGGTGATAATCTCTTTAGGTAGGTTGTTTCTCTCTAATACGTCATGTAAAATCTTAATAATTGCATGGTTAGAGTGTTCTGTATCATCAGCCCCTTTTAAAACAGAAACATTTCCTGTTTTAAAACATAATCCAGCTCCATCAGAGGTCATACTTGGTCGCAATTCATAGATAATACTAACTACACCAAGTGGAACAGAGGTACGTTTAATAAGTAACTCATCATGAGTCTCCCACTCCTCCAATACTCTACCAATAGGGTCAGGATAGGTAGTCATTCTACGCAACACATTTGCCATATTTACAATGCGTCCTTGGTTGAGCATAAGACGGTCTAATCCTACATCATTTAGACTATTTTTGTATGCCAATTCCATATCTTTTTTATTGGCTTCTAAGATGGTTTGACTATTTTTTAAAATAGCCTCTGCCATCTCGTTGAGTATTTTATCTTTTTGGGAGTTTTCCATAGTCTCAATATATCTTTGAGCCTCTTTTGCCTTTTGTAAAATAGTCTGTAAGTTCATAAATTATACCCTCTTTTATAAATAATATAACCTTTTGCAAAAATTAGAAAATAAGCAATAAAAGCATTAAGCCAAATCATACCCACAACATTAAAAAAGTGTAGAACCAAAGGTGCTAATATTAGATTGAGAACTCCTGCTGTAAAAAGAATTTTATTGAGTGTTTTACTCTCTTTAATGGTTACTAAGATGTTTGTAAATTGACTTCCATAGGGGAAAACAATCAACATAATTGAGGTTACTTTTAGTAAATATAGATTAAGAGGGTCAACGCTCTCTCCTGTAACAATGTTTAAAATATCTTCAGCAAAATAGAAAAGAGTAAGTGAGGTAGGAATCATAATCAATAAAATAGCTAGAGAGAGTTGTCTGTTTCTACTTATAAAATTTTGGTTCGATTTTTGGTAAACCCTCACAAGGTAAGGATATACCACACGAGTAATAGGGTCAAATAGGTTTCCAATGGCAGCCATTATTTTAACCGATATAGCATAATATCCTAACATAGTAGGCGATACAAATAGACCAGTAATAATGGTTGATGTAGTAGAGTAGAACTCAACGGCAATTTTTGAGGTAAATATATACCAACCATCTTTTAGGAAGAAAACTATCTTCTCTTTTGTAGTGGAGATAATCTTTATATTAAACTTTTTTATAGCGATATATAATCCTAAAATCCCAACTATTATGGAAGTTAGGCTATGTAGAAAAATAAGTATTGGCAGATCATTTTTATCTTTTATAAATAGTAGAACTAAAAGAAAAAAGGATAGTTTCAAAAAACCATTTAGATACATAATAAAACGCATCTTCTCCACCCCTTGGAAAAACCATAAAGGTAAAATAGTATTTCCTATTAACATACCATAAGAGAGAAAGAGTATCTCTTTGTATAGATAGAGTTTTTCAAACATAAAAATAGCAATAGTTAAAACAGTAAGAAAAAGAGTTGCTAAACTAAGTTTGATAAAGAGTACTGATGAAAAGATTTCATCTATCTTATTTGGGTTCTCTTTATGTAGAGAGATATGGTAAGTAGCCGAGAGGTCAAATCCATAATCTGAAAATTTAACTCCATACATAGCAATAGCAAAAATAAAAGAGTAAATTCCAAATCCATCAACTCCTAGTCTCTGGATAAGATATGGAATAAGAAATAGAGGTAAAATATAGTTTATAAATTGTAAGGTCATCAAAGAGATAAAGTTCTCTGATAGCCTTTTTTTTGTCTCTGTAGTCATAAATTATTTTATCTTTTAAAAACTGTATCAATCATCTCTAATCTCTCTAAAGGTGTTTGAGTCTGAAAGATATTTCTTCCAATACATACACCTTGAAAGCCAAGATTTTTAGCCACTGTTAAACGCTCTTTAAAAGTCTCCATATCTGCTCCACCTGCTAAAAGTAGAGGAGGTTCATTTTTACTAAATGGTTTAAGCTTTTTAATCTCATCTTTATTAGATGGTAGATGAATCTTAATTAGGTCAGCACCAAGTTCAGTACATACTCTAATGGCATAGTTAAAGGCATCTGCATCTTCCCAATCACTATTACCTACCATAAAGAGTACAGGGTATTGGTATGAGTTAGCTTTCGATACAATTTTACTTATATTCTCTATCGCTTCATCTAAATTATCAACTTGAAAATCTATTTGAATAGAGATTGCTGTACCATCAACCATTTGAATATCATCAATATTAGTAAGTGGAACTTTATTTATATTTTTATTGCTCTTTGTTAGCCCCATTGTTTGAACAACAATATTGGTCTCATGAAATATATCTAAATTGTAGATATATCTATGATTTAGTACAACAGCAGGTATCTTTTGTTTTTGTGAAAAATCAATCCAATTATTAACACTATTAACACTCTCAATACCCTCTATAGGTCCATTACTTAGGGCATGGTCCATAGCTAAGATTAAAAAATAGTTATCTCTTTTTAGTTTTTGAAGTCGTCTCTGTTTTCCCCAACCATGTACCATTTATAGTCCTCTATCATCTTGAATAAACTCTAGTAAAATTCCATCTGGGTCTTTAATAAAGAAGTAATCTACCTCTGTTTTCCCTCGAATAATCTCTATTTTATCTTTATATCCATTTTTAATTAAAAACTCTTTTGTCTCATGAACAGATTTGACTTTAAGTCCAAAATGTTTCACCCCAATACGTGGTAAATCGCTCATTAGCTCTTTTGAACTTTGTGGTGCTTCTTGGTAGTTTTGAAAACAAAAAAGCTCTAAAAATGTATCTTTTAATTTTAGGTGAGCTATCTCTAATGAGTTGTCATCACTGCTCCATCGGTAAGCCTCTTTAAATCCAAATAGTTCATAAAATTTTATGGAGTTATTCATATCTGTAACACTTAATGCTACATGGTGAATTGTAAACATGGGAGTCCTTATTATATATTTTTATATTTTTTATACATCTACTTAATTTTTTAAACTCTTTTTCAATCTCTCTATCTCTTCAAAACTCAAGCCTGTACTCTTCTGAATAATCTCTATGTCAAGATTAAGCTTTAACATTCCTATAGCTACTTTTTTAACACCATTCTCAATGCCCTCTTGAATTCCTTTTTGGATTCCTCTGTCAAATCCAATATTAAATGATGGCATTTTTTTAATATCTACGGTTAGCATCTCTTCTCCTTTTCTTACATTATCTTCTAAATTTCTGTTGGTTGCATAGTATCTCAATATGGATTATATCATCTTCATTTTTAAAGAGCAAGTCAGCATCTCTTTACTCACAATATCCTTATCGCCCATGAGCTATCCTTTTTTTGGGATAGAATATTTCAACATAAAATATTTATTTTTGTTGGAAATTTTTCAAATTGTAATGTTTTTATGAAGTGGATTTTTTAGGGACGATAATTTAGGTATTTAAAGTAGTATTTAAAGTAGCTTGTCCCATTTTATGCTATGTTTTATTTAAGGTGGCGACTGTCCCCCTTTTTTTCCCTTTTTTCATAATAATGAGCTTTGGAATAATTTCCATTAAAGTCGGCTACTGCTAAATAGCCTAAAAACAGTACTTCATTATCACTTA
>Ga0256833_1001322_pt1 | contig 18316 bp, 18 predicted proteins | sample 356284metaG_FD_190535 | JGI IMG/M metagenome (GOLD analysis project Ga0256833, IMG submission 190535) | Hydrothermal vent microbial communities from Mid Atlantic Ridge, Atlantic Ocean - 356-284 | ecosystem: Environmental > Aquatic > Marine > Hydrothermal vents | place: Atlantic Ocean: Mid... | reverse complement strand
GGTGAAACCCCTCGCTGTTCCGGCCGCACTAACGCTCTACACCATACTGATGCTATCAATCACCCCCATACTCGCTAAGATCCTCGTCACTGCCCTTAGACCAGGAATCATCGCATGGGTAGTGATGGCGGTATTCGTGGGCTGGTGGCTATACAGCCTCTACAAGCTCACGATCAAGCTTAGAAATAGGTTCATCTCCGACTAACATTGCCGGTCAGTTCTGCAGTGGGTCATCATCACTCAGACTGCCCGTCGAGCGGGACATCATCCGATTATTCGGGCACTACGAGATTATAATATTGGGCACAGTACCTTATGAAGGGCAGACTAACGTTACTTCGGGGAAGAAAAATCGGAGCTCACGACTCAATATATATGCTTGGCCTCAGCGGCATAGCTGCCTTAACCTTCTGCTCCGGCACACCCACAGCCTGCGAGGCATTCAGCACTGCGATCTCAGCACCCACCTTGGATCTCAGGTAGTTCATGAGCTCACTAAGTGCCTCGAATTCGTGCACCTTACCGCCCTGTGCGATATATGTAAGGAGGTCTCTGGGCAGATTGCCGAACCTATCATATATCTTGGACACCTCTCTAACAATAGACTTGGGGGACATCCCAGCTTCTCTCGCTCTTTTCACGACCTCCCTTATAGCGTCACGCTTCGAGAGCTTCTGGATGAGCGATTTCGCCACTGACCTAACTATCGCCCATTTCCTTTCGTCGTCGGATACGATTATGGTCACCTTCCTCGGCGGCCCAACAACCCTCGTTATTGCCTTGATGTCCTTTATCAGGTCATCAACGTACATTATCGCTAGCTCGGCCTCCGGGTCCGGGCTTCCGGGTTCGCTGAGTCTCTCCCTAGTTACCGAGCTCTTCATACCCATCCTGTGCCACAGCTCCTCAGCGAAGAACGGTGCGTAGATCGAGATAAGTTTCACGAGTTCTCTCACGTACTCAGTGGCTGCGCTCCCTGACCCACCCAGCTCCATATACTTCTCTAGGTCACTCACCATGTTGAACAACACCCTCACACCGGCTGCCCTAACGCGGACGTTCTCGAGCTCCTCCCTCACCTCCTTGAGGTGCCTGCTGAGTCTTGCCCTAAGCCACCTCTCAGCGAAGCTCTTCCTCACCTCACCAGCCTTGGTCACAGCACTTAGGGCCAGGCGCCACACACGCCTGAGCCTATCCACGTACGCTGCTGAGGCATCGCTCATGCTGAAGTCCTGCTCGACCTCGGCCTGGAGGGTCATCATCAGCCTGACTATGTCGGGCGAGAACGCCTCGATCAGTCCCTCAAGAGTCCTGAAGTTGCCCTTCTGTTTCGACATCTTCTCCCCGGCGACCAGCACCCACCCATTAGCGACTATCTGCCTCGGCCACAGTTCCTCGGGGTATATGGCGGCGTGGTTGAAGATGAAGAATGTTAGGTGGCTGGGGAGGAGGTCCTTACCGCTGTGCCTCGAGTCCAGGGGGTACCAATACAGGAACTCCCCCCTTATCTTCTCGACAATGTCCGTACTGGTTCTGACCTCCCTAGCCACACTCTCCGGGTCTCCTATACCAAGCATTACGTAGTCCCAGAACGGGTTGCCGAGTCTTGAGGGGTTTATCCCCGCCTCCCTGATCCTCTTTATCACCGTGTAGAAGGCCATGTAGATCGTTGAGTCGCTGAGGGACTCGATTACCCACCCTTTCTGCCACGGAAGCTCCGTGCCGAGACCCCTGGTCCTCGCGCAGGCCTTCGGTCCGAGCCAGTCTATGGTTGCCAGTATCTGGTTCCTTCCCGTTTCGGGTATTATCCTCATCCTGGAGAGAGCTTTCTTCGCCAGTTCCTTCCACTCCCTGTTTCCGTAGTCTATGAACCACTGGTCATGCAGGAGCTTCACAACAATCCTTGTTCCGCACCTGCAGTAGACGGGGGCATTCATTATCTCGTACATCGTGTCACCAAGCCCGTGCTCGATGAGAACCGACTTGATTACCTCCCTCGCCTCGCTTACAGGTCTTCCAGCAACCCTGGACCTTATCCATTCCCTTATTCTGGTTATTACCTCGTCAACCACTAGGTTAGCTACGTCCTCCCTCATGCGCCCGCTCTTGAACTCTTCCATGTAGACTTCTTTAGTGGCCTTATCCAGCCCCTCCCTGTCTTCTTGAGACGTTATCCCCATGGACTCGACCACTTCCTTGGCGGGGAGCTCGCCGTAGCCCTCCACCTCTATGAGCGGGATCGGGCGCAGCTCCTCAGGCCACACACCGCCGTGCTCACTCTTCACATAATCCCTCAGTGCCGCGTAATCGTAGGGTGCGTGGGCGGGCACGCTCATAACGACCCCTGTGCCGAAGTCCGCCCGCACGAATGTCCCGGGCAGTATCCGGACGTCCTTACCCGTTACCGGGTTCTTTACGCGCCTCCCTATCAGCTCCTCACCCATGACCTTACCCACTACCATTACCTCCCTCTGGTGGCTCAGCCTCTCAGCGGCATCGCAGGAAAGCACCCACCTCTCCTTCCTCCCAAGAGAGTCGACCTCGGATATGCAGTACTCGATCCCGGGGTTCAGCCACATGTTAGTGACTCCGAGCACTGTCTCGGGCCTGAGAGTCGCTGCAGGGTAGATCAGGCCGTCCTCCCCTAGGAACTTGATTATGGTTATCTCCCCTATCTCGGGCTCGACATCATCCTTGGTGTCGTGCTGCCCGACGGGCATCGAGTGCCGTGGGCACCATCCCACTGGGTAGGAACCTTTTATGAGGAGTCCCTTCTCCTTCAGCTTGCTGAACTGCCACCTTATGAAGGACTTGAATTCCTCGTCAACGGTGGTAAACTCCCTGCTCCAGTCTATAGAGAGGCCGTACCTAATCATTGCCTCCTTTGACGTTCTGTGGAAATACCTCGCCAGCTTGAGCGGCTCGTTGAGACTCCTTATGATCTCTGGGTCGACCCCGAAGCTCTGCGCGAGCTTGCGTATGTAGTCCTCATCACCTGAAGCGATCCTCTCAGCAGCCGTCAGTATAGGCGTGCCTGTGTAATGGAATCCCATCGGGAACAGTACGTTATAACCCACCAGCCTCTTGAACCTCGCCAGCACATCCGCGACGACGTATGTCCTCGCATGCCCCGCGTGAGCGGGGCCGTTGGGGTACATGAACGCTGCGGTCACGAAGAACTTAGGACCCTGGAAAGGCTCGGGTTCATAGACGCGTTCTTCGAACCACTTCCTCGACCATTTATCGGCTACGCACTTAAGCCACTCTATGAAGCCTTCCTCATTTGTCGGCGGCTTATCTGGGCACACAACAATAGGCGTTCACCTCCTTATGACCTCACTGAGAAACTAAAACCTTAACCAGTGGGTCATTAATGCGGGGCTATCATCACCTACTCAGACCCGTGTTCCTTAATCACACCCACTGAGCACTAGCCATCGGGGGATATATACGGAGAAGCCCTACCTCATCATTGGGTAGGGCTTTTGAGAATGACCGTAAGGATCGATTCAAAAGGCCGTGTGACCATACCCTCTGTTATCAGGGACGAGCTCGGCCTAGGGCCAAACTCGATAGTGGAGATAGAGTCCGACCCCGATAAGGGCATCTTAGTAATTAGGCCAGTGAGCGGTGAGGGAGTGATAGTCGACCTTGTTATTGAGGTACCAGACATCAATGGAGTAAGTAAGGTGGTTGCCACAGTTGCCAAAACGGGGTCAGAGCTCAGGTACCTGAAGTGCAGCGCTGGGGACGCGGGTGTGAGGTGCGAGCTAATCACCACCTTGCTCGATTACTCCATGATCAAGGAACTCGTTGATAGACTGGATGAAGGCGGAATAAAAGTCATCGAGTACAAGCCCCTGCGGAGGGGTCGCGGATGAGGGTGTATGTAGGGTGCTGCGGCTTCCCCATGTCGAGACGGAAGTACTACGACACGTTCGATACTGTCGAGCTGCAGGAGACGTTCTATAACAGGCCGGACCCGGAGAGAATGGCTAAGCTGAGGAACGAAGCCCCAAAGGGCTTCGTGTTTAACATGAAGGCGTGGCAAGCGGTGACTCATCCCCCGAGTTCCCCAACATGGAGGAGGTCTAAGTGGAGACCCCCTAAGGAGCTGTGGGACAGGTACGGCGACCTGAAGCCGACGAGGGAGAACATGGAGGCGTGGGAGGTAATCTGCGACGCCGCTGAGGCGCTTCAGACAAGGGTTGTGGTGGCGCAGACGCCTCCCCGGTTCGGGTACAGTGAGGAGAACGTAGAGCGTGTGCTCAGGTTCTTCCGTGAGGCCTCAAGCATCTGCGAGTCATCCGTATTGATAGGGTGGGAGCCGAGGGGTTCCTGGAGAGAGCGCCCGGAGGCTGTCGCCAAGATAGTTGAGTCCGTTGATCGCCTGATCCATGTCGTCGACCCGTTCAGGTGGTGGCCGCCGACGAGTAGGACGTCCCCCACCACTTACCTGAGGCTTCACGGCATTGGCGGCAGGGAAACGAACTACAGGTACAGGTACAGCGACGAGGACCTCGCCAGGCTCAAGGAATTGGTTGCTGAGGTCGATGACGAGGTCTTCGTAATGTTCAATAACGTGTTCATGAGGGACGATGCCGCTCGTTTCAAGAAGATGTTAAATACCTAGAACCCTGCGGAGGGTCTTCAGGAGGTCGTCGAGTCCCTCGCCAGTAAGGGCCGAGACCTTGAGCACGGGACATGAGGGGCACACCTCACCAACCATTGCCTCTGCCCCAGCGACCTCGTCAGGCTTCGATATGTCGATCTTGTTTATCGCTATCACGAAGGGCACGTTATCCTCGATCAATTCCTTAACAGATTTTAACAGCCTGAGTTGCTTATCCAGCGAGTAGTAAGCACCCCTTCTTGGGTCTATGACGAAAAGCACAGCGTTGGGTAGGTGCTTTAGCGCCGCCAGGGCCTTCCTCTCTATAGGGTTTAGTTCCTCTACCGGGCGGTCGAGTATTCCGGGCGTGTCGATGAGCTGGATCCGTAGATAGCCGTCTATGTACACATGCCCCAGGATTATCGTCTTCGTTGTGAACGGGAATGGCGAGACCTCGGGTTTCGCTGTGGAGAGCGCCCTCACAAGCGATGACTTACCCACCTGGGGTGTTCCAGCCTCAACGACTGTGGGCTCCTCCTCGCTGATGCACGGCAACCCGGAGATCATCTTAGACGCCTCCTTGAGTCCGTCCAGGACCCACCTGTTCCTTCTTAGTACGGAGATCACCCTGCCGACGAACTCCCTGGAAAGCTTCCTTGATTCCGCGGCGTCGAAGCTCGCCTTTATTCTTGCCTTATACCTGAGGTACAGACTCTTTATTATTCTCCTCATGGCTCTGAGTCTCTCGAGAGCCTCCTCGTAATTGGTTATGCCGGATATTGAGAGGAGTTCTCTATAGAACGGGCCGAGTTCCTCCGGCTTCGGCAGGGTCTCGGCGAGCCTGGCTAGCCTGTCATCCGTTATGTTGTAGATTCTCTCAGTCCTGATGATTTCCTTCACCATACCCCTCCTCTTCACAGACTTGGGCAACGTGACTGGTTCAGGAAATCGCCTAAGTATAAGCGACCTCAGGTCCTCGAACGTGGGAACGCTCACCCCCCGGAAGAGCTCCGGTACACACTTCCTCTCCTTCTCCAAACCGTTTTACCCCCTTTCCTTATCTCCACTACTCTGTGCATAGGTATGAGCACTTCACCTATAACAAGGTAATCGCCGAACACCTTAACAAGGGCGAGCGGTATCTCCCTCATCCCCGAAGGTAAGGCCCTATCGAGCACCACCACAACACAATTCTCACAGCCCTCATAGATGTACCTCTTCACCGCCGACTTTATCGTGTCCTTCCCCGTGGCGTCCACCTCTTGCTAGTTCTTCAAAGCCCTTATAACCTAGGGTGGGAGCTTAGGTTGGTTGATGGAGATGAGCAATGTTGGCTCAGCAGCAACGGCTGTAGGCTTAAAAACTAAGGACTTCGTTGTCCTTGCCGCCGAGAGGAGGGTTGCTTACGGCGGTTTCATAATGAGTAGGGCAGGCAAGAAGGTCTTCACCTTCAAGGACAGGTACGGGATAGCCTTCGCCGGACTCTTCGCTGATATCCAGACACTGAAGAGGATAATGGATGTTGAGTTACACGCCTATGAGATAGAGAACGGTGTTAAGCTCCCCGTGAGGTCGGCGGCCAAGCTACTCTCCGTTATTCTATACCAGTACAAGTGGTTCCCATTCCTGTCAGAGGTCATATTCGGCGGTGTTGATGAAGAGGGTTCCCACCTAATAGTGATGGACGCCCTCGGCTCAATGATCGAGGACGACTACGCTGCGGTTGGTTCGGGAGGGCCCATTGCCATAGCTATCCTTGAGAACGGGTACAGGGAGGACCTCAGTAAGGAGGAGGCCGTCGAGCTTGCGGTGGAGGCGATTAAGGCAGCCATCAAAAGGGATGTGTACTCAGGTGACGGAATAGATATAGCCGTAATCAATGACTCCGGTACCAAGGAGAGGTTCGTGAAACTGTAGGTGAAGGCGCGGTAATGAACGCTAGAAAGGCGATCGCCTTACAGAGAGCACTCGCCGGGCTGGTTTCGTGGGAGGGAAGAATAGATAACCTCAAGAACATCGTGGGTCTCGACCTGGCTTACGTAAGGAACACCGGTATTGCTGTGGCAGCGCTGGTCACGTACCCAGACCTCAAGCTGAGGGAGTACGTCGTCGTTATGGGCGAGGTTAACATACCGTATATTCCCGGCCTCCTAGCCTTCCGGGAAGCCCCGCTTATGTTTAAGGCGTATGAGAAGCTCGGTGTTGACGCCGACCTAATTATGGTGGACGGGCACGGCGTGACCCACCCCAGGGGTGTGGGGATAGCGTCGCACCTGGGTGTGGTGCTGGAGAGACCGAGTATTGGAGCGGCTAAGAAGATCCTCGCTGGCAAGGTCGCCAAGGGGGGTGATGGGAGGGAGTATATAGAGATAGGGGGCAGGCTAGGGGCGCTCGTGGTTAGGAGGGGGAAGAGAGTTGTTTACTTGAGCATCGGGCACAAGGTCTCAATAGAGGAGATAGTGCGTCTCTCCTCCACACTCTTCAAGGGGAACCACCCGCTGCCCGAGCCTACGTGGTACGCGGACTACATAACCAAGAGGTTTAGGAGATCGGTGGTTGGTAGGAAGTGAGCAGGGAACTTACCCTCCGCGGTAAGGTGAGTAAGGGTTTCGGTGAGGGCGGGAAATACGTCACCCGAGAGCCTTACCTCGAATACTTCGCCAAGGAACTCGGCGGGGAGCCCTTCCCAGGCACACTCAACGTATCAGTAGAGTACGGTTTCGAGGAGATAGCGTCGCTGTGTCCCCCAACAAAAGTTGAGTTCGGAGCCGGTGCCGGGGCCCTCCTCGTGTGGAGGGGAGAGATCCTTGCGGAGGACGGGGCAGTCAGTAACGTGCTGATCCTCAGGCCCCTCCTTAGTAGGCACTCACCGAACATTATCGAGGCCGTCTCGCCAGCAAATCTGAGAAAGTGCCTTGGCCTGAGGAATGGGTCAATAGTAACCCTCAAGCTCGTATGCGGTGGCGCCGATGACTAGGTTTAAGTGCCTCAGATGCTCCCACTGCTGCTTCTTCACCGGAGAGCATGATTACCCAGTGGTCCTCGAGGGCGAGGTCAAGGTTCTCGAGGAGGAAGCCAGGAGAAGGGGTGTTTCGCTGTCGTTCATAAAGATAGCGAACGGGTTCTATCTCTGGGCCATCGAGGGCTTCTGTCCCTTCTACGACTTTGCGAGCAGTTCCTGCACCATACACGAGAAGAAGCCCTTGGCCTGCAGGATGTTCCCGCTGCTCCTTAACATCGCTAGGGGTACGCTCAACGTGTCCATGATGTGTGACTGGGTCTACGTAAACAGGGAGAGGGTGTTCAAGGGTGATGTGAGGGAGACATTCCCCGACGAGGTGGGGGCTGTTAGCGAACTACTCTCCAGGCTCCTCGGCACCAGAGTCACTATGAAGCCTGCCAACAACAAGAACGAGGAGGGCGGAGAGGAAAAGCAAAACCCTGTCAATAAGGCCGGGGATCATGAGAGCAAGCAGCAAAACTAGAGCAGCGGACAGGACCCTCTTACTGAGCATATGGCTCACCTCGGAAGAAGCCTTATCGAGCCGCCGAGAACCCTCGCCGCCGCCACAGTGAGGGACACCACTACCCCCATGTACATCGCCGGTAGTACGAGCTCTCTGTAAAGCACCGCAGCGGCGTACGTGGTTAAGGACTCCACCATCTCCTCGACTGAGTCTCCGTAGACTATTCTCTTCTCCCGGATGTTCGGCCCCGGGTACGGGCCGGGGAGGTAATCAATACTCAGCATATCTCCTGGCTCGAGCCCCGTGACCTGGCACGTGTCCAGCGGTATGTCGAGCCAGTAACTCCTAACCCACTGACATCCGTACGTGATGTTGCCTATGTGAACGTTGACATCTGTTATATAGGCGACCTTGGTCACCAACACCTCTGGCGAAGCGAGCACTGATACTGCCCGAAGCTGTATCTCCCCTGGTTCATTGCTCACAACTTCCATTATGATGTCATGTATCAACACACCCACACCAGTAGAGTAAACGAGGTTGGGGACAACTATAGTCGAGCCGTTACTAAGTTCTGTTATGAAGCCGGGGACAGTGTCGAAGTAGTAGCCGAGAAACCCCACCCTGATACTATAATTGAACGTAGGTGGGAGCATGTCCTTCTCTCCGCCGAGCACTACGCGCCCATACATGTCACCCACTATTACTCCCTCTACCTCGCCACCGCTGTCTCGGAGTTCAAGAAGCGGGTACGGGATTGGGGTACCCACGGAATCCTTAACATCCACGACAATCGTGTGGTTAACAGGGATGCTAAAGCCGGGGACGTCTGGACTAAATGCCTCCACGAAGAGCGGTAATGCAGGCATCGCTATATAGGCTACTAGACCTATCGAGATCATCGTCGCCCCGACAGACCTGCCGATCCTGAAGGGTATCGAGTAGAAGACGGAACCGAGGATGACGAAGTAGTACCTCAGGCGCTGAAGCGCTAGGGCTACGAAGAATATGAGCCTGAGCCCTGTGAGGGCGGCGCTCACTGCTGAGACAGTGCCCGACACTATAGGGAGAAGAATATCTAGGCCCGAGCTACGGAGGAGTGTGGAGACATACTGCAGGCCCCCATAAACCGCTAGGAGCACCGTGAACCTCACCGTCATCCAGTCGTAGAAGTTCCCCCACGTCACCCCAATGATCTCCATCACCTTATCGGACAGCCACAGCAGGATACCAAGTGATGACACTATGATCATTGCGGCGACGGCGTCTGCCATCAACCTAGGGCCCCAGCGCTTGAGAGGTCTGTATGGGATCGGTAAACCGAGTATCAGCGCCCCTAAGGCGTACGTGAGTGAGGCCAGCGCGACGGCGAGCGTGAGGAGCTCCAAGGCTTCATCCCCATGGCTGGGGCGGTGGAGGCATGCCTGTGCCGATGTTGGAAACTATGTAGGAGATGAGGGCAAACACCGTCGTCCCTATGGCCAGCCAGAAAGCCGCGAGGACAGCGTCTTCCACGAGAGACTGCCCAGCTCTCTTGACCCTGTGGAACGGTATGGGCGAACCCTTGATCGCCCACCCAATAACCCAAGTTATCAGAAAGACGAACCACGCGACTGTCATCACCTGGACAGTCATATCCCTAACGAAGTCAACTACGCTCACCGACCTCGCCCCGCAGTATCGGAGCCTTATAAAACGTGCGGTAGCCTCTACCGGGGGACCGGCTTTGGTGTTCGTGTCGAGGAACGCGAAGATAGGGGAGAACGTGTCAATGGTCGGTGATGTAGCAATCCTTGGAAACTCGGTGATCGGGAGAAACACCATGCTCCTCGGCACCATTATCGTAGGTTTCCCGAAGAGATCATCCCTCAAGGGAGTGGTAACGAGTTTCGAAGAACTCTCGAGCGCGAGTAGCGGAGCCATCATCGGTGAGGCGTGCGTGATAAGGGGCGGCACGACGATCTACGAGGATGTGAAGATAGGGAATAAGGTACAGACAGGGCACAACGTCCTGATCCGGGAGAGGACCACGATAGGTGACGACGTCGTTGTCGGCACGGGCACCATAGTAGACGGCGACGTCGTTGTAGGTGACGGAACGAGCATACAGTCCGGTGCCTACATACCCATAGGTGCCAGGATAGGAAGGAACGTGTTCCTGGGCCCGAGGGTCGTCATAACCAACGACAAGTATCCGCCCAGCTCCAGGCTCGTTGAGACGGTCATCGAGGACAACGCGGTAATAGGAGCTAGCGCCGTCCTGGTGGCGGGCGTGAGGGTGGGTGAGGGAGCGATCGTGGCTGCGGGGGCCGTAGTCACGAAGGACGTGCCGCCGAGGGTCGTGGTGGCCGGTGTGCCAGCGAGGATCATCGGAGATAGGGACAGTTATGAACTGAAGAAGCGCCTCTATGAAAGGGCAGGGAAGTGAGGCGATGGGGTTACAGAGTAAGGCTGTGGTGGTGCCCTAACTGCAATGTCCCGCTTCGGCAGGACACCTGCGGTAGGTGCGGTGCGAGAGGGGTAGAGGTTAGGTTTTCTGACCCCTCAGATATCAGGCCTGCGTTCAAGGGCGATATAAAGCTCATCAAAGAGGCGATGAGGCAGGAGTTCGGCAACGACGAACTGATGAAGGAACTCGGTATCAGGGAGTGGAGAACCTACCTTAACAGGACAGCGTACGTGGACGACATGAAGGAGGTGATTGTCGGTGCCGTCGTCGTTGGAAGGCTCTTCTTCGATCCAATGGGGCTATCTTGGAGGTGGAGGCTCAGCGCCTACTCCCTCCCGATAGCCGCTGAGAAGGACCTCGTTCGGAAGTTCGTCGTGGATAAGGCGAAACCCCTTCAGATCCTGGGGGAAGGGGGAGAGGAGGGAGAGCAGGCGGCTGTGCTCGATAGGTCAGGTAACGTGATCGGCCTGGCTATATCTAGGAGAGGGCGGTTCCGCGTCCAGGTCGTCTACAGGGGTACAGAGCGTGAGGAGCCCTACAGCGGGAACCCGAGCTTCGAGGACCTCGCTAGAGCCAACGAGTTCAGGCTGAGGTGGATGGTGTCCAAGGCCATTAAGAGGGTGTCCGTCCTGGCGGAGAGAACCGGTTTGCCGGTGGTTGTGTCTTACTCGGGCGGCAAGGACTCACTGGTGGCTCTTGACCTGACTGTTAAGGCGGGGATCGAGCCCGTGATGTTATTCAATAACACGGGGCTCGAGCTGCCTGAGACCATAGAGAACGTGTACAGGGTTGCGGACATGTATGGGCTCAAGCTGATAGTGGCAGACGCTGGCAACAGGTTCTGGGAAGCCGTCAACAAGTTCTCCCCGCCAGCGAAGGAGTTCAGATGGTGCTGCAAAGTAGTTAAGATGGCGCCCATAGGAAGGGTATACAAGGAGCACTTCCCTGACGGGGCACTCGTAATAATTGGGCAGAGGGCGCTTGAGTCCATCGACAGGTCCTGGTCCGGCGGTGTCTGGAGGAATAGGTGGTTACCTACCTCACTGAATGTATCCCCGATTCAGGAGTGGGATCTGTTGACTGAGTGGATCTACATCCTCAAGAACAAGCTCCCGGTGAACAAGCTCTACTTCATGGGGTTCGAGAGGCTCGGGTGCTTCATGTGCCCGGCATCTCCCATAGCTGAGTACTCACTCATTCAAAGGGTCTACCCAGACCTCTGGGAGAAATGGGAAGCCGTGCTGAGAGAATGGAGAGAGAAGCTCCCCGTAGGTGAGGAGTGGGTCAGATATCACCTGTGGAGGTGGCTCAGCCCACTTGCCCAGGGTAGGAGGCGTGTGGAGATATGGCTCGGAATTAAGAGGTCGCGGGACTGGAGAAAGGAGTACTCGGCCAGGGCAGGGATTAGGATCGAAGGTGTCGAGAGAGATGATAAAATCCTAAAGGTAAGGCTGAGCAAGCCCCTACCGGTTAAGGGGATCACTGAGCAGGCTAAGGTGCTTGGACCGGACGCCACCATCAAGGAAGCTGACGGCGGAGTGGAGGTGAGGGTCGGGCGCACCAGGCTCACAATCAAGGGCCGTGAACTAGTCGCTGATTCCCCCAGCAGGAGGGAGAGGGAGGAGACGCTGTTCACAGCACTCAAGCTCGCGGTTAGGTGGGAAAAGTGTGCTGGTTGCGGGAACTGCGTTACCTGGTGCCCGACCGACGCCATATCCATCGAGAGCGGGAAGCCCAGGGTGGACGGGAGCAAGTGCATATCGTGCGGGATCTGTGTCGAGGTGTGCCCTATGTCGGAGGTGTTCACAGAGAAGCTGATCGTCTCGCAGATAGTCGGCTCTCACAAAGGTAGGCCTAGGAAGCCGTCATCGGCGAGCATCACCCTCTACAAGTCTAGGAGGCAGGCCGAGGTGGCGGAGGCGAAGGAGGCCGAGGCCCACGAGATAGGGGCCTTCATAGACTCCTTAGATGCTCCCCAATGACGTAGAGGTATATCCTGCTCACGTGGCCTTCGACGTAGTATGGCAAGACCTTCCTCGGGACCCAGCCAGGCACCTCAAAAACATTGGAGACAACCCTCGTACCCCTCCTAAGCTCCTCCTCCAGCTTAGGCCGCAGTGCCTCGTTGGCGGACGTTATGAGGAAGAGGGTGACGACGGTGGCGTCCGTTAGCTCCACGTCAAACATGCTCTTCTCAAGCACCATTACCCTATCCCCTACCTCCAATGCCTCCACAAGCGACCTCGCTATCCTGGCGAGGACCGGGTTGTCCTCGACGCAGTAGGCCCTACGCACCCACCGCTCTATCGCTGCCAGTATGGGTATTCGTCCGTCGCCGCAACCCAGGTCATAGAGTATGTCGTCTGGGCCGACATCCGCTAAAGAAAGCATCTCGTGGACTATGGTCGTGGGTGTTGGGACAAAAGGTACCCTTGGTGACCCCATTACTGCTGGAGGGCCTCCTCCAGAGCCTTCCTGGCCGCCTGGTAGGAGCCCTCCTCATCTATGGCTCCCATGCCCGTCAGCACGGGCTTCGTCAGCACCTTAACTATGCGGCCGTCCTCAAGCTCCGCCAGTATCTGGGGCACCCACGACATCCCGAACTCGTCAGTGTCCCCGTGCTCTATGAGGAAGACGTAGTCCTCGATCTTGATCTCGAGCTCTGCCCCGAACTCCTCAGCGAGCTTCTCAGCGAGCTGCTTGAAGAACTTGTGGCTTGGGTGGTGCTCAGCCGTCACGAGTATTATCTTCTTGACGCTCGCCATCGAGTTACACCAAGGTTAGGTTGGTGAGGGATTATTAAAGGGGGAGGTTCAGAGGCACTGCACACATCACAGCTCAGTTCCCGGATTCCTCAACATCCCCCCGAACCACCTATTACTTCTACGGGAGGTAAAATGGTGTGTTGGTGAGAGATTGCTGACCAAGCTGAGGAGGTCGGTCAAGCCCTACCTCGACAAGCTGGGGAGAGCCCTCGCCGCCGCAGGCGTGCGCCCCAACCACATCACTGCCTTATCACTGGTAGTTGCCGCTACTCTCCCGCTCGTTCTCATCCGCTTTGGTGCGCTCCCCGCGTCCGCCGTCATACTGGTGTCAGCCGCGCTTGATGTACTGGACGGGGCTGTCGCGAGGGCTGGGGGGATGGTTAGCAGGGTCGGCGCCATCTTCGACTCGTTCGCTGACAGGGTGAGCGATGCCTTCTTCATCGGCTCTCTTGCCCTGGTCGGGATCAATTCGTTCCTCGTGATCGCTTCCCTGACGTCGTCGTTCCTCATCAGCTACTTGAGGGCTAGGGGAGAGGCGGCCGGGCTCCGAATGGAGGGTATAGGGCTCATGGAGAGGGGTGATAGGGTGCTGGCCCTCCTCATTATCTACTTAGTTGTCGGGTTGATGTCTGTGGGGTACGGGGAGTACGCGCTCGCCGTGTTCTTTGCTTTGACCAGCGCTACCGTTATTCAGCGCTGGGTAACTATCCTTAGTGGTGCTAGGGAATGAGGAGGGAGGCATGGATCTTCACGCTCGGCAACGAGGTTGTCGATGGGAGGGTCGTGAACACTAACGCCGCCTACATTGGGAGGAGGCTCACGCTCCTGGGCCTCGAGGTCTTCGGGAACGTCTCCCTCATCGATGACGTCGACCTGGTAACGCAGTTCCTTAAGTATATTCTATCCAGGAGGCCGGGGCTCGTCGTCACTACCGGGGGGCTGGGCCCGACCTACGATGACAGGACGCTTGAAGCCGTGGCCAAGGCCACCGATAGGGGGCTTGTCCTTAACGAGGGGGCCTTGAGGATGGTTAGGGAGAAGTACGAGTCGGCTGGTATGGGGCTGACGCCTGAGAGGGAGAAGATGGCTTACCTACCGGAGGGAGCCGAGCCTATACCTAACCCTGTCGGCACCGCGCCGGGTTCCTGGCTATCCCTCGGCGACACAGTCATCGTGTCCCTCCCTGGGGTACCCAGGGAACTCAAGGCTATGTGGGAGGGCTATGTGGAGCCGAGGCTGAGGCAGTTGTTCCCTGGGGTGAGGCTTGTTGAGAGATGGTTCCGCGTCGTCGGGGTTCCGGAGTCGAGTGCCGCGGCCGTGGTTAAGGAGGTGCTTAAGCTGGTTGGGGGAAGGAGCCTATATATTAAGTCCCACCCCAAGGGCTCCGAGACAGGGGAGCCTATCCTCGACTTCTACGTGAGCGCCTCAAGCGTTGACGAGGACCCAGAGGGGCTGGTTGAGAGGGCAGTCACCGAGCTTATTGAGAGGCTAAAGGCCCTCGGTGGGGAGGTTGTGAGGTCACCTTCCGAAGAACCCGACTAGTCCGTTCACGCCTCTCCCCACTACCTCGTCCCACTGCATGTTGAATGGTAGTAGGAGCTGCTGGAGCACTGACTTCGCGTCGTCTACGTAGCTGTTTATGTCGACGTCGTCGAGCTTGGCGAGCTGTATGGGCTTGACCTTGTCCCTGGACCTGGTCTTCACGTAGTATATGACGTCGCCCTTCGCCACCTGTATCCCGTTCCTCTGAAGGAGTTTCGCCGCCTTTACGTGGATTGGGGTCGTCTTTGTGTAGGCGCTGAGGGGCTTGTTTAGGGTTGTTCTGTAAGCTACCTCATCAAGGGAGAACCTCTTCTCCTTCATCCTCGTATATAGGCCGTGTATGGTGTCCCTCAGCCCCTTCTTCACGTTGTCCAGGGACTCTATACTCGCCTCTATGCCAGCTACGGTCTCGACGACCTTCGCGAACACCTCCTGTATGGCTTTGGGTACGTTCTTCTTCTTGCCCATGAGGCCCTTGATGTCTATCTTGCCGCTGTCCCTCACACCGATGTAGTTCTTCTTTAGTGCGAAGGCCACGAACTTGTAGACCTTGTCCAGCTCTAGGTCGAGCTGGAACTCCCTCTCAACCCACTCTATGAGTTCCTCCAGCTTCCCCCTGTCCGGATGCCAGAGGAAGAGGGAGTCCGTGTCACCGTAGAGGACCTTGAGGCCGAGGCCCGATGCCTTCCTCAGTGTTGAGGTGATCACGTGTCTGCCGAGGGCTGTCACTGACTCTGCGAGTGAGGGTGTGTAGAATGGGAACTTGTCGTGCCCGAAAACGCCGTAGGAGGCGTTTATGTATACCTTCATAGCGGCCTGGACGACGTCGTACCATGACCTGAGTATCTCCGGGAGGTCCTTCCTCTTCGCCATCTTCTTGTATATCTTCACCCTCATGTCCCTAAGGAGGCCGACTATCTCCGAGGTAATGCCCCTCCTCGCCAGACACACCCTGTGGAGGTGCTGGCCTTTCTCGTCCCTCACCTCCGCCTCCTTCCCTCCGCACCACCCTTTCGGCGGGTCAACTGTCTCGTAGCTCAGGTTCCATACCTTGATTATCGATGGATACAGGGAGGCGAAGTCAACGACCACCACATCGAAGTAGACGCCCGGGATTGGGTTTATTACTATGGCTCCAGCGTACCTCTTACCGCCGACCTTCGCCGCTGTCTTCGCCTGGCCCTTGAGCTTCATGAGGTCGTCCTTGTTAGGTATGAGGTACCCCCGGACCCTGTGCTCCCAGTACATCAGGTTCTTGATCCATGCCGATACCTTTCTTCTGGTGACGTCCTCGAGGCTCATCTTGGCGAGTCTCATGATCAGGACTATGAGCTTCCACACGAGGTCTCCGTCGAATGTGGTGAGCCTAAGGGTTAGTTCGGAGTCCTTCGCGTTGTACTTGACCAGGAGCGATATCGGTAGGTCGCTGATGCTCTCGTCTATCCTCACCTTCGCCTCGCCGAGGAGGGCCTGCGCTATGGCGTCCAGGGTCTTCTCCTTGTATGCCTGCCCGAAGGCGTAGTTCTGGATGGCCTCGATGCTGAAGAACCTGTATAGGTCTATGTGGAACCCATTCCTCACTCCGAAGAAGTCCCTGACGACGTGGAACGGTATCTCGTCGGGCCTTATGCCGAGCTTGAGGGCTCTGTTGATTATGTATGGTATGTCGAAGTCATCGCCGTTGAAGGTCAGTATTATCGGGTACTTCGAGACTATGCGGAAGAGCTCTCTCAGGAGGCCGTACTCCGAGTCAAAGACCTCCATCTCGTAGTCCTCCGGGAGCTCGGTGAGGTCCCCGAAGCCTACGTCGGGCCTCCTTAAGACGAGGACCTTCCTCAGTCCGTCCGTGGCTGTGAGGGCCACGCTTATTATTGGGTAGGCGGCGTACTCTGGGTCGGGTATCCTCCCCCTGAACGGTGTGTAGACCTCTATGTCGATGGCTAGCCTGTGCGGTGCGGGAGGCTCCGTCTCGAAGAAGGGAGTCATCCTCTCGGCAGAGGCCCTTACGCTGTCTGGCTCGCCCTCGAAGGCCTTTCTGTACATTGCCTTTATCTCGTCAGGTATCGGCACCCTCACCATCTCGAGGCCCTTACCGTTGGACCTGTAGATCATTCCCGGCACAAGGGCGTTATCGAAGAGGTAGTTGTCATGGTACTTGATGTTCGCTTCCCAGACTCTGGCGAATACCTTCCTCAGCCTAACCACGGCGAGGGGGTCCTTCACAACGATCTTTGTGAGCGAGACCTTCCTCCCCGTTAGGAGGTCGTACTTCTCAACGACCTCGAGCCTCTCAAGCGACTTATCTTCAACAACGCTCCTGTACTCGGGCCTTTCCCTAATCACCTCAGGCCTCACATCAACCAAGAAGTAGGGGAGATGCCCTGTGTTATCGTACCACATCAGCACCCTCCCGCTCGAAGGCTCGAAGAACTTGAGCACGGCCTTAGCGGCCCTACCATCGTAGTAAGAGCCAAGGAGGTATGCCCTATCGAAGGATGAAACAAGCCCAAAGATAGGGGAAGTCAAGGGATACGTCACAGGAGAGTGCCTCTTGGGCAACCTGACAACGACCTCAAAATCCCCAAACTCATAACGCCTAACATTACCCGGCCTACCAACGAAGTGAAGCAGCGTCAGCTGCCTCCCACCACGTCGCTTGACAAGCGCCGAAGACCCCTTGATACCAACCACCACCAAAACACAGACACCAAAAACCCACATAAAACCGTAGTTACAGGAACGGGAACCTAAAGAAGTCAGCAAATAAAACCCGCAACAACTAATCATCACGGGCCCGTAGCCTAGCCAGGACCAGGGCGCCGGCCTCCGGAGCCGGAGATCCCGGGTTCAAATCCCGGCGGGCCCGCCACACATAAATGATATATTTCCAAAACTCTTAATTTCTTACGAATTATTATAATAATTTATTATGATATAATCAATAACTATATCATCCACAGAAGACATAACTAAACTAATGATCATTATGAGATTTTAAGGTATCAGATCCTCCCTAGTCGGTGTTTGAGGTATGAGTGACAACCCTAACTACTTAGCTAGAGAGATAATGAGAAAACGTTTAAAAGCCTTTCTAATTAGCTATGCTCATATTGATAGTGAATGGCTTTGGGATCTTAATGAGACTGCCGAGGTATGTGAACTAACATATAGGAATGTTTTGAGGTTGATGAAGCAGTTCAGAGATGTTGTTTTTACTCAAGGCTCTTCGCTAAATTATGAATTGGTTGGGAATAGAGATCCTGCTCTTTTTAGAGAGGTTTTAGAGATGATTAAGGAGGGTAGGTGGAGGGTTACTGGTGCACCGTTTCTGGAGTTTGATGCCTTCATGCCTTCTGGAGAATCCATTGTGAGGCATTTGTTGTATGGGCGCAGATATTTTGAGGGACTCGGGGTTAGCATAGAGCCAGTGCTATTCCTTCCGGATAGTTTCGGTTTTCCGTCATCGCTCCCACGCATATTA
>Ga0256833_1001321_pt1 | contig 18339 bp, 17 predicted proteins | sample 356284metaG_FD_190535 | JGI IMG/M metagenome (GOLD analysis project Ga0256833, IMG submission 190535) | Hydrothermal vent microbial communities from Mid Atlantic Ridge, Atlantic Ocean - 356-284 | ecosystem: Environmental > Aquatic > Marine > Hydrothermal vents | place: Atlantic Ocean: Mid... | reverse complement strand
CGGTGCCCGCCTGGAGCTTGCTATCGAGCACCGCGTTGTACTCCGCCGGCGCGGTGGGAGCGAAGACCACCTGGATGTCGGGGTAGTGCTTGTTGAAGGCGGGAATGATCACGTCGCGCCAGAGCTTAAGGTCGTCGTTGCGCCAGCTCTCGATCACCAAACGCTCGGCCGAGGCCATCCCGGCGGTCAAGAGGGCGACGGCGAGCAGGACGATACCCATGCGTTTCCACATACCCAAGCCTCCTCTTCCGATATTCCCCTTGCACGGCGTACATCTTGGAAGGCGTTCGGGGTCAAGGGGATTCTAACACACACTTCAAGGACCGCCGGCTGGGCGAAGCCGCGGCGACCGGCTAGAATCAGGGGCGATGTCGTGGCTTAGCCGGATCAAGGCCGGCCTGAAGAAGACCGCCGAGAACCTCAACCGGGCGGTTCCCTGGGGCGGCGACCCCGAGGAGGTGCTGGAGGAGCTCGAGTACGCCCTGATCGCGGCCGACGTAGGGGTCGAGGCCACCGAGTCGATCCTAAAGGAGGTCCGGAGCTCGGGGGAACGCAACCTGAAGGAGGCGGTGAAGCGGGCGATCATGCTCGAGCTGGAGCCCGACGAACGCCGGAGGAAGCTCCGAAAGCTTGGCTTCAAGCCCGACGCCCGCAAGAAGCTCGTCGAGCCCCGGGGCCACGTGATCCTGATGGTGGGGGTCAACGGGGTGGGCAAGACCACCACCATCGCCAAGCTCGGCCGCTACTACCGGGAAGCGGGGAAGAAGGTGCTCTTCGCCGCCGGCGACACCTTCCGGGCCGCCGGTGGGGCCCAGCTTGCGGTCTGGGGCGAGCGGCTGGGCATTCCGGTGATCACCGCCCCGGAGGGGGCCGACCCCGCCGCCCTGGCCTTCGACGCCGCCCAGGCCCGCAAGGCGCGGGGGTACGACCTCCTCCTGGTCGACACCGCCGGCCGGCTGCACACCAAGCACAACCTGATGGAGGAGCTCAAGAAGGTCAAGCGGGCGATCGGAAAGGCCGACCCGGGCGAACCCGGCGAGGTCTGGCTGGTGCTCGACGCCACGGTGGGCCAAAACGGCCTGCAGCAGGCCGAGAAGTTCCACCAGGCGGTCGGCCTCACCGGGGTGATCGTCACCAAGCTCGACGGCACCGCCAAGGGCGGGGTGCTGATCCCGATCGTCCGGGAGCTCGGGGTGCCGATCAAGTTCATCGGCGTGGGCGAGGGCGAGGACGACCTCCAGCCCTTCGACGCCGGGGCCTACGCCGAGGCGCTCTTAGGGGAGGCGGCGTGAACCGCGAGCAAAGGGCCCTCGGCTGGCTCGCCTTCGCCTGGCTGGTGGCGATCGTCGCCACCAGCGGGAGCCTCTACTTCTCCCAGATCCGCCACTTCATGCCCTGCGAGCTTTGCTGGTACCAGCGGATCCTGATGTACCCCCTGGTGCTGATCCTGGGCATCGCGGTCTACCGGCTCGACGTCGGCGTCCGCCCCTACGTGCTGGCGATGACCCTGACCGGGGGCGCGATCAGCCTGATCCACTACCTGGAGCAAAAGGTCCCCGCCTTCCATCCCACCGCCTGCGCCGCCACCCCGATCCCCTGCAACACCCAGTACGTGCACTACCTGGGGGGCTGGCTCACCATCCCGATGATGGCGTTGATCGCCTTCGCGCTGATCACCTACAGCATGCTCCGGCTTCCCAGGAGGTAGGCGGTGTGCGCCCCCGGGGTCGTCCTCGCCGCCCACCAGGAAGGGGGCGGCCTGCCCCCGCCGGGGGCCCCGCCCCCGCCGGCGCGGGGCTTTTCGCGCCGGGTCGACCTCACCCACCCCCTGACCCCGGACTTCCCCACCTGGCCGGGGGAGGAGGCCCACGCCCTCGAGGCCACCGTGCTCGCCCGGTTCGAGGAGGACGGCTACGCCAGCCGGGCGCTGGCCCACGCCGAGCACCTGGGGACCCACCTCGACGCCCCCGCCCACTTCGGCGGGGCGGCCACCGCCGAGGCGATCCCGGCCGGGTGGCTGGTCCTCCCGCTGGCGGTGGTGCGGCTCCGGGACCCCGACCCCGACGCCGCCCTCGGGGTCGAACCCCTGCTCGCGTGGGAACGGCGCCACGGCCGTCTGCCCGCCGGGGCGCTGGTGGCCCTGGACAGCGGGTGGGCCCGCCGGGTCGGCGACCCCGACGCCTACCGCAACCAGGACCCGAGCGGCACCATGCACTTTCCCGGTTTCGCGCCCGAGGCCGCCTACTTCCTGGCCGCCGAGCGGGGCGCGCTGGCCCTCGGCACCGACACCCTGAGCCTCGACCCCGGGGCCTCGAAGGGCTTTCCCGTCCACCGGTTGCTGCTGCCCTCGGGGCGGTTCGGGCTTGAGAACCTGGCCCACCTGGACCGGGTCCCCGAGGCCGGGGCCTACGCCTTCGTGGGGGCGCCGCCGGTGGCCGGCGCCTCGGGGGTGCCGGCCCGGGTGATCGCGCTCTTCTAACCGGTGGGGGCCAGGGCCTTTTGGGCGGTCTCGGCCAGCTGGAAGAACCGGCGCTTGGTGAGCGGGCGCCCCTCGTAGACCAGGGACCCGTCCTCGAGGTGCAGGTGGAGGTAGACGTGGGCCTTGACCAGCCGGATCTCGACCCCGGCGTCGCGGGCCTGGGGCGGGGAGACCGCCGCCAGGAGGAAGCGCTCCTCGTTGGGGTAGGCGAGGGAGGCGCTCATCACCGGAGTGGGGAGGCTTAGGGGCTTGTGGAGGCGGTAGATCAGGTTGGGGAAGTCGGCCTCGACGACGAAGCGGGCGCCCTTCTCCTCGGCGTACGCCCGCATCCACCCGAGCAGCTCGCTCCAGGCCTGGTACAGGGCTTCCATGACCCCATGGTAACCGGGGGAACCCGGTCGGGTGTCCCGTTCCCTAAACTGGGGGCGATGCGCCAGGCCGAGCTGCCCCCCCTGCCGCGGGCCCCGGGGGTCTACCTCTTCAAACGGGGGGACGAGGTCCGCTACGTCGGCAAGGCCAAGAACCTGCGGGCGCGGGTGACCAGCTACTTCCACGCCGTCGGCAAGCCGGCCGAGATCGCCGCCGAGGCCGACCGGCTGGAGTTCATCGTCACCCGCGACGAGGTCGAGGCGCTGCTGCTTGAGGCCAACCTGATCAAGGCCCACCGCCCCTTCCACAACATCCTGCTCAAGGACGACAAGCACTACCCCTTCCTGAAGCTCACCCACGAGCCCTTCCCCATGCTCCAGGTGGTGCGCCGGGTCAAGGACGACGGTGCCCGGTACTGGGGCCCCTTTCCCAACGCCGGGGCGGTGCGCCGCATCAAGGCCTTCATCGACCGCACCTTTCCCCTGCGCAAGAACTCGGGCTCGCCGATGCGAAAACGGAAGACCCCCTGCCTCAACCACGCGATGGGCCGCTGCCTGGCCCCTTGCGCCGGCCTCGCCGACCCCGAGGCCTACGCCCGGGTGGTGCGGCAGGTGGAACGGGTCCTCTCCGGCGAGGTGGACCGCCTGATCGAGGAGCTAACGGCCGAGATGCGGGCGGCCGCCCGCGACCTCCACTTCGAGCGGGCCGCCGCCATCCGGGACACCATCCGCTCGCTCAAGGCCTTCTTCGCCACCGAGCAGCAGGCGGTGCTGGGGCCCCGGGAAAACCTCGACTTCCTGGGGCTCGCCCGGGCCGGCGGCTACGCCGCGGTGCAGCTCTTTCAGCTTAGGAGCGGGCGGATCCTCGGCCGGGTGGCGCGGTTCGTCGAGGGGGTCGACGCCGCCAGCGACCGCGAGCTGATCGAGGCCTTCCTGCGCGACTACTACCTCGAGGCCTCCCCCCTGCCCCGAACGATCCTCCTGCCCCTGGAACTGGCGGACGCCGCCACCCTCGAGGCCGCCCTGACCCGCCGGGCGGGGCACCGGGTGCGCCTCAAGGTGCCCAAGCGGGGGGAGAAGCGAAAGCTGCTCGAGCTCGCGCGGAAGAACGCCGAGGCCGCCCTGGAGACCGAGATGGCCCGGCTCGAGCGCAAGGGCGACCACCCCGCCCTCAAGAGCCTGGCCGGGGTCCTGGGTCTCGGGGCCCGCCCCTGGCGGATCGAGGGGGTCGACGTCTCCACCCTCTTCGGCGAGGCCACGGTGGCCGCGGTGGTGGTCTTCGAGGGGGGGCGGCCCAAAAAGGGCGAGTACCGCCGGATGCGGATCCGCGCCAACCCCGGCCACGCCGACGACTACGCCGCCATCGAGGAGGCGGTCCGCCGCCGCTTCACCGGCCGGCTGGCCTCGCTGCCGGTCCCCGACCTCCTCCTGATCGACGGCGGGCTGGGGCAGGTGCGGGCGGCGGCGGCGGGCCTTGTGGCCAGCGGGCTCCGGGTGCCGCTGGTGGGGCTGGCCAAACGCGAGGAGGTGCTGGTGACCCCCGAGGGCCGCCGCATCCAGCTGCCCCTCGACCACCCCGGCCTCCGCCTCCTGATCCACGTGCGCGACGAGGCCCACCGCTTTGGGGTCCGCTACAACCGGGAGCGGCGGGGACGAAAGGTGCTGAAAAGCCTCTTCGAGGGGATACCCGGGATCGGCGAGCGCCGGCGGCAGGCCTTGGCCGAGGCCTTCCCCACTTTGAAGGCGCTGCGGGAGGCGAGCCTGGAGGAGCTGGCCCGGGTCCCCGGCATGAACCGCCCCGCCGCCGAGCGGCTCAAGCGGGCCCTGGAGGAGCGCCGTGCGCCTGGTGCTTAGCGCCGCCGCGATCGGGGGGTTTTGGCTCCTGGGGGAGGGGCTCGCGCGGGTCCTTGGCCTGCTGCCGGGAAGCCTTTGGGGGATGGTGCTCCTGTTTCTGGCCCTCCGGCTCGGCCTGCCGGAGGGCTGGGTGGCCCCGGCGGCCGGGCTCCTGCTGCGCTGGATGGCGCTCTTCTTCGTCCCCGTGGGGGTCGGGGTGCTGGCCTACGGCCCGGTTCTCATCGCCCACGCCGGGGCGGTGGCGGCGGCGGTCGGCCTCGGCACCCTGCTCACCCTGGCGGCGGCCGGGCTGGTGGGGAGGGGCTAGTGGGCTGGACGCTCCTCACCCTCGCCGCCTACCTGACCGCGCGGGCGGTCTACCGCCGCTGGCCCCGGCCCTGGACCAACCCGGTGGCGCTGGCGGTGGCCGTCCTCCTGGTGGCGGTGGGGCGCACCGACGCCCTGGCCGACTACCAGGCGGGCACCCGGGTTCTGGTCTGGCTGCTCAAACCGGCGGTGGTGGCGCTGGGGTACGCCCTCCACCGGGAGGTCCGGACGGTGGCCCGCCACGCCGGGCGGTTCCTCGCCGGGGTCGGGCTGGGGAGCGCGACCAGCCTGGTGGCCACCCCCCTCCTCGCCCGGGCCCTCGGCGCCCCCGAGGCCCTCCAACGGGCCCTCGCCTTCAAGTCGGTGACCTCGGGGATCGCGGTCGATCTCGCCCCCCTGCACGGCGCCGACCCCGCCCTCACGGTGCCCCTCGTGATCCTCACCGGGATCCTGGGGGCCGCCCTCGGGGTCCCGGTGCTGAGGGCGTTGGGGGTGCGCCGCCCCTTCTTCCTGGGGGCCGCCTTGGGCACCGCCAGCCACGGCATCGGCACCGCCCGCGCCGCCGAGGAGGGCCCCGAGGCGCTGGCCGCCGGGGGGCTGGCGATGGCGGTCTCGGGGCTGATCACCGGCCTCCTCGCCCCCTTGCTGCTGCCCCCCATCGGGCTCGGGTAGGATGGGGCCTCGATGCAGGACGTCAAGGCCCCCCTCCGCGAAGCCCTGAAGACCGCCCTCGAGAGGCTCGGGGTCGAGCCCCCGGCGACGATCCCGGTGGAGCCCGCCCCCAAGGGCAAGCCCGGCGACTACGGGACCCCCCTCCCCTTTCAGCTCGCCCGCCGGCTCAAAAAGCCGCCGCCGGAGATCGCCCGGGCCCTGGCCGAGGCCCTGCCCCCGCTCCCCGGGCTGGCCGAGGCCCTGCCGGTAGGGGGCTTCCTGAACTTCCGGCTGGAACCCGGCTACCTGGTCGGCCTGGCCACCGAACCCCCCGCGCCCCGCCCCCCCTCGGGGGGCAAGGTGCTGCTGGAGCACACCTCGGTCAACCCCAACAAGGAGCTCCACATCGGCCATCTCAGGAACGTCGCGCTGGGGGACGCCATGGCCCGGATCCTGGCCTACGCCGGGCGGGTCGTCGAGGTCGCGAACTACATCGACGACACCGGCCGCCAGGCGGCCGAGAGCCTCTTTGCCATCGCCCGCTACCGCGAGGCCCCCGGGGAGGGCGAGAAGTACGACCACTTCGCCGGTCGGCTCTACGTCCGGCTGCACCGGGAGCTTGGCGAAGAGGGAAAAAAGGAGGTGCTCGAGCCCGAGATCCGCGAGGTCCTGCGGCGCCTCGAGGCCGGCGAGCTGAGGGCCGAGGTCGAGCGCATCCTAACGGCCCAGCTCGCCACCATGTGGCGGCTCGGGGCCGAGTACGACGTGCTGCTCTGGGAATCCGACATCGTGCGGGAAGGCCTCCTCGAAAAGGCCCTGGCCCTCCTCAAAACGACGCCCTACGTCTTGGAGCCCGAAGAGGGCAAGTACCGGGGCGCCCTCGTCTTCGACACCTCGAAGTTCATCCCCGGCCTCGAGGACCCCTACCTGGTCCTGGTCCGCTCCGACGGCACCGCCACCTACACCGCCAAGGACATCGCCCTGCAGTTTTGGAAGATGGGGCTTCTCTCCGGGCTCAAGTTCCGCCCCTATACCGCCCAGCCCTCGGGCCGCCCCCTCTTTACCAGCCACCCCCAGGGCGAGCCGATGCCGTTCGGCGGCGCCAGCGAGACGATCAACGTCATCGACGTGCGGCAGAGCTACCCCCAGGAGGTCCTCAAGGCCGCCCTGCGGGCCCTGGGCCGCGACGACCTCGCCGCCGGCCACCACCACCTGGCCTACGAGACCGTGCTGCTGGAGGGCCGCCCCCTCTCGGGTCGCAAGGGCCACGTGGTCAGCGTCGACGCGCTCGTTCAGGAGGCGGTGGCCCGGGCCCGGGCGATCGTGGCCGAGAAGAACCCCGACCACCCCGACCCCGAGCTCGCCGCCGAACAAGTCGGGATCGGCGCCATCCGCTTCGCCATGGTCAAGGCCGAGCCCCGGCGGCAGATCGACTTCCGCTGGGACCAGGCCCTTTCGTTCGAGGGCGACGCCGGCCCCTACCTGCAGTACGCCCACGCCCGGGCGGCCTCGATCCTTCGGAAGGCCCGGGAGAAGGGCCTCGACCCCGAGGCCCCCCTGCCCGAAGGCGCGGTCGGCACGGCCGGCGGCTACGAGGTCGCGCTGGCCAAGGTCCTCCTCGGCTTCCCCGAGGCGGTGGGGAAGAGCGCCGTCGAGCGCACCCCTCACCTCCTCGCCGCCCACCTCCTCGACCTCGCCGCCGCCTGGAACGCCTACTACAACGCCAAGGAGGACGGTCAGCCGGCGACCCCGGTCCTCGCCGCCCCCGAGGGCCTAAGGGAGCTCCGCCTCCGGCTGGTCTGGGTGGTGAAGGAGACCCTCCGGCAGGGCCTCGCGCTCCTCGGGGTGCCGGCGCCGGAGGTGATGTGACCGGCCGCCGGCGGCTCCTCGAGGCCTGGCATTGCCCGAGCCCACCTTCGGGGGCTACCGGGCGGTGCTGGAGGCCGTCCTCGAGGCCGCCGGCCCCCTGCCCGGAAAACACGTGCTCGCGCGGGGGGCCGGCCCCGGTAACCTGACCCGCCGGCGCGGCGATCTTCGGCCTCGACTTCCGCCCGGCGACGCTCGAACGGGCCCGCGCCCGGGCCCCAGCGCCCCCCCGGCCCTCGCCGACCTCGCCGGGCCCGGGCCGAAGGCGCCGGCGGGCCGCTGCCGTCGCATCCTGGCAGCGTGCGTTCTCCCCGAGCCCCGCCCCCGGCTCCCGGCCCGTCTGGCCGGGGACACCCCTCTTCCGAGGGCCGGATCGCGACCGCCGACCTCGCGTTCCCGGGCCGCGTCGAGCGCGAGGCCGCCCGCGCCGCATTGGGCGCCGCCTTCGACCCCGAGGAGGACGCCCCTTTGCTCGCCGCTTGCGGCCTTCCCGCCGTCCACCGGCCGGTGACCCCCTTTTCCGGCGCCTGGGCACTCGCCCCCCTGCGGCGGGGGCAGGCCGTATACTTTGGAAAGATGAAGCGCTTGCTCCTGGCCGCTCTCCTAGCCCTTCCCGCTTACGCGCTGCTCACCGACCCCGCCGAGATCGCCCGGGTGCGGGTGGTGGCCGCCGCCACCCCGGCGGTGGTGCGGGTCCAGGGCCAGGCCAGCTACAGCGAGAACGCCGAGCCCGTGTGGGGGTCGGGGTTCTTCTACGCCCCCCACCGGGTCCTCACCAACTTCCACGTGATCGACGGACTGGAGAAGATCACCGTGAGCCTGGAAAACGGCGAGCAGTACCCCGCCAAGGTCTTCGCGGTGGACAAGGGCCTCGACCTCGCCATCCTGGAGACCGAGGCCAGCGCCCCGGCCACCCTCGCCTTCGCCCAGGACCCGCCGCGCCCGGGGCAGACCGCGATCCTGATCTCCAGCCCCTACGGGCGGCTCAACCTGGTCTCGCTGGGGGTGGTCTCGGGGGTGGGCCCCTTTGAGGACGCCGCCCAGCTCGGCAGCGAGGTGGGGATCGAGATCTTCGAGGTGGTCTACACCGACGCCCACGTGGCCCCGGGGAGCTCGGGCGGCCCCCTGCTCGACGGCCAGGGCAAGGTGATCGGGGTGGTCGACGCGGTGCTGGGGGGGCCGAGCGGGCTCTCCGGCATCGGGATGGCGATCCCCGCCCGGCTCGCCCGCCAGAGCATCCAGGACCTCGAGAAGTACGGCCTGCCCCAGCGGGGCTGGCTGGGGGTCACCCTGATCGATCTCACCGACCTCGACCCCCTGCTGCTCAAGGCCCTCGGCCTCTACGGCGAGCGGGGGGCGATGATCGACCGGGTGGAGCCCGGCTCCCCCGCCGCCCAGGCCGGCCTGCGGGGGGCCGAACGCGACCAGCTCGGCAAGCTGGTCAGCCTCGGCGACGTGATCCTGGCGGTCAACGGCAAGCCGGTCAAGAACCGCTTCGAGGTCATCCAGGCGATCGCCCGGCACCGCCCCGGCGACCGGGTGACCCTGACCCTGTGGCGGAACGGCCGGCGGGTCGAGGTCGAGGTGGCCCTCACCGTGCGCCGCTAGCATGGACCTCCGCGCCCTCTTCGCCGAGCTCGGGCAGGCGGCCCCGCCCCTCCCGGTGGCGGGGGTGACCCACGACTCCCGGAAGGTGCGGCCGGGGTTCGTCTACGTCGCCTTGCGGGGCCGAACGCACGACGGCCACGCCTTCGTCGGGGAGGCCCTCGAGAAGGGGGCGGTGGCGGCGGTGGGGGAGGCGGACCTCGACCTCCCGGTCCCCTACGCCCGGGTCGGGGACGCCCGCCGGGCCCTCTCGCGCCTGGCGGCGGCGTTCTTCGGCGAACCCTCCCGGCGCCTCTTCGTGGTGGGGGTCACCGGCACCGACGGAAAGACCACCACCGCCCACCTGATCCATCGCCTGCTGCGAGCCTCGGGGAAGCGGGCCGGCCTGGTGAGCTCGGTGGGGTACGCCCTGGAGGACGCCTGGCGGTTCCCGGAGGGCCACTTCACCACCCCCGAGGCCCCCGAGCTCCAGGCGGTGCTCGCCGAGATGGTCGCCGCGGGGCTTGAGTACGCGGTGGTGGAGACGAGCTCCCACGCCCTCGCCCAGCACCGGGTCGCCGACCTGGCCTACGACCTCGCGGTCTGGACCCACCTGGCCCCCGAGCACCTCGACTTCCACGGCGACATGGAGGGCTACTTCGAGGCCAAGGCCAGTTTGGTGCGGCGGGCGGGCTTTAGCGTGCTGAACGCCGGGTGCCCCTACGCCCGCCGCCTCATGGACCGCCCCCACCTGGCCTACGGCGAGGGCGGGGCGCTCTTTTCCCGGGATCTGCGCGAGGAGGCCGGCGGCCTCACCTTCACCCTGGTCGCCGGGTCGGCGCGGATCCCCGTCCGGCTGCCGATGATCGGGGCCTACAACGTGGAAAACGCCCTGGCCGCCCTGGCCGCGGCGAAGGCGATGGGGCTTGGGCTGGAGGCCGCCGTCCGGGGCCTCGAGGCCTTCCCCGGGGTGCCCGGACGCATGCAGGTCCTAAGCCCGGCGCCGATCCGGCTGGTGGTCGACTTCGCCCACACCCCAAAGGCGCTCGAAAACGCCCTCAACGCCCTTCGCCCCACCACCGAGGGCAGGCTGCTGGTGGTGGTGGGGGCGGCCGGCGAGCGGGACCCGGGCAAGCGGCGGCCGCTCGGTGCGGTCGCCGGCCGGCTCGCCGACCTTGCGATCTTCACCGAGGAGGACAGCCGGAGCGAGCCCACCGAGGCGATCCTCGCCGAGCTCGCGGCCGGGGCCCGGGGGGGAAGGGCCGAGGTGCGCCTCGAGCCCGACCGGGAGGCGGCGATCGCCCTGGCCGCCCGCCTCGCCTGCCCCGGCGACACCGTGCTCTTCGCCGGCAAGGGGCACGAGCGCACCCTGGAGCGGGCGAACGAGGTCCTCCCCTGGGACGAGGCCGCCCGGGTGCGGGCCGCCTTCGGCGTAGACTAGGGGCGTGCGCGAGTCCCTCTACCGCGTCCTCGACCGGCTGGAGGCGGCGATCTACCTCTCCGCCGGGCTCCTGCTCGCGCTGGCCGCCGGGCTGATCCTGGTCTTCGCGGCGATCGAGGGGGTGGCCGCCTTCTTCGCCGGGGACTACCCGGCGGGGGTCATCCACCTGCTCGACCGGGTTCTGCTGGCCCTGATGCTGGCCGAGGTGATCTACACCGTGGTCCGGTTCGCCCGCGAGGGGACGATCGAGGCCGAGCCCTTCCTGGTCATCGGGATCATCGCCAGCGTGCGCCGCCTGCTGGTCCTCACCGCCGAGGGGGTGGCCGAGGTCAGCCTCAAAAGCCCCCGCTTCCTGGCCCTCCTGGCCGAGCTGGCCTCGCTGGCGGTGGCGGTGCTGCTGTTTGCCTGGGCGATCTACCTGATCCGACGCTCCCGGGCCGCGTAAACTAAGGCCGTGCGCCGCTTCCGCCCCAACCTCATCCCCCCGCTGGAACACGGCGAGCGGGCGATCTACTGGCTGGTGGCGGTGCTCCTCATGCTCGGGGCGGTGGTCTACCTGGGCTTCACGGTGACCGAGGTCTTCGCCACCTACCGCGCCGGCGACTTCACCCAGGGGACGATCGAGCTCTTGAACGGCTCGCTGCTCACCCTCATGCTGGCCCAGGTGGTCTACACCACCCTGAACTTCCTGGAGACCGGCTACATCCAGATCGAGCCGGTGCTGGTGGTGGGGATCATCGCGGCGGTGCGGCGCATCCTGGTCATCGCCGCCCTCCTCAGCACCCACGCCGAGGAGGGCCCGGAGCTGTTTTCCCGGGCGATGACCGAACTCGGCTACATGGGGGCGATCACGCTGGCGCTGGCGGTGGCGGTGTTCCTGATCCGCTACCGCAAGAAGGAGGCGACATGAACCGCGACGAACTGGTGCGCTGGCTCGACGCCTACCTCGACATCGGGGGCCTCGACGACGTAAGCCAAAACGGCCTGCAGGTCGAGGGACGGGCCGAGGTCACCCGGGTGGGGGCGGCGGTGGACGCGAGCCTGAAGACCTTCCAGGACGCCCTCGCCCAGGGGGTCGACTTCCTGATCGTCCACCACGGTCTGTTTTGGGGCCGGCCCGAGCCGGTGGTGGGGCCCCTGCGCCGCCGCCTGGCGGCCCTCTTCGAGGGGGGCATCAACCTCTACGCCGCCCACCTGCCCCTCGACGCCCACCCCGAGGTTGGCAACAACGCGGTCCTGGCCCGGGCGCTCGGGCTCACCGAGCTCGCCCCCTTCGGCGGGGTGGGCCTCCAGGGGCGTTTCAGCCCGGCCCAGCGGCTCCACGACCTCGCCGACCGGATGGGCCGGATCACCGGGATGCAGGCGCTGGTGCACCAGGGAGGCTCGGACCTCATCCAGCGGGCGGCGGTGGTCACCGGCTCGGGCGCCTCGCTGATCGCCGAGGCGGCCCGGGCGGGGCTCGACCTCCTGATCACCGGCGAACCCAAGCACGCCGCCTTCCACGATCCCTTCGAGTGGGGGATCAACGTGCTCTACGCCGGCCACTACGACACCGAGGTCTTCGGGGTCAAGGCCCTGGCCGAGAGGATCGAGGCCGAGTTCGGCCTGCCCTGGGTCTTCCTCGACCACCCCACCGGGCTATGAAGAAGGGGTTCTTCCTCACCCTCGAGGGCCCCGAGGGCGCCGGCAAGACCACCCTCGGCGAGCGGCTGGCCGGGTGGTTCCGGGAACGGGGCGCCGAGGTCGTCCTCACCCGCGAGCCCGGCGGCACCCCCCTGGGCCGGCGGATCCGCGAGCTCCTGCTCTCGACCCCGATGGAGGCCGAGACCGAGTTCCTCCTCTACCTCGCCGACCGGGCCGAGCACACCCGGCGGGTGATCCGGCCCGCCCTGCTGGCCGGTCGGGTGGTGATCAGCGACCGCTACGCCGACTCCTCCTACGCCTACCAGGGCCACGGCCGGGGGCTGCCGCTCGCCTGGATGCGGGCAGCGACCGAGGGGGCGACCGGGGGCCTCGCCCCTGACCTCACCCTCCTCCTCGACCTCGACCCCGAGGTGGGGCTGGCCCGGGTGCGGGGGGGGCGGGACCGCCTCGAAGCCGAGGACCTCGCCTTTCACCGCCGGGTGCGCCAGGGCTTCCTCACCCTGGCCGCCGCCGAGCCCGAGCGGTTTGCGGTGATCCCCGCCGACCGCGATCCCGAGCGGGTCTTCCGGTCGGCGGTGCGGGCGGTGGAGCGACGATGGCCCGGCTGAGCGGTTTCCTCCTCGGGTTGCTGCTGGCCCTGGCGGTTTTGGGGCAGCTCTTCTGGGCCCACCGCAGCACCCCCCTCCCCCAGGCCGCCCCCACCGCCAAGCTCCGCATCGAGACCAGGGACGGGCGGCGGCTTGAGCTCACCGTCGAGCTGGCCACCGACCCCGAGCACTGGCAGCGCGGCCTGATGTTCCGCCGCTCGCTCCCCGAGGACCGGGGCATGCTGTTCGTCTTCCCCCAGGCCACCGGTGAGCCCTTCTGGATGAAGAACACCCTGATCCCGCTCTCGATCGCCTTCGCCGACAAGAACGGGGTGATCCTGCGGATCCTCGACATGGAACCCTGCCGCCGCGACCCCTGCCCCAGCTACTACCCCGGGGTGGCCTACCGGCAGGCGCTGGAGGTCAACCAGGGCTGGTTCCGGCGCCACCGGGTGGCCCCCGGCGACCGATGGAGGCTGCCATGACCCCAGGGCCTACCCGTGTCCCCGGTGGCTACGAGAACCACCCCTTCCGGTTCGACCCCCGGCACCCCCCGGAGTACAAGCCCCTGGCCGCCTACGGTCTGATCGGCGACAACCGCACCGCGGTGCTGGTCGGGGCCGACGGCGCAATCGACTGGGCCTGCCTGCCCGACTTCGACTCCGAGGCGGTCTTCGCTGCCCTCCTCGACCCCGCCGCCGGCACCTTCGCGGTGCGCCCGGTGAGCGCGTTCCGCTCGCGCCAGTACTACGAGCGGGGGACCAACATCCTGGTCACCGAGTTCGTCACCGCCTCCGGGGTCGCCCGGGTCCGCGACTTCATGCCCTACGTCCCCGGCCGCAAGGTCCCCACCGCCGAGATCCACCGGCTGGTGGAGGGGGTCTCGGGAAGCGTCGAGCTCGAGGTCCGCTTCGAGCCGCGCTTTGGCTACGGCCTCTACGCCGCGGTGCTCGCCGCCTCCGACTACGGGATCCACGCCAGCAACCCCCGGGGCGGCAGCCTCGCCCTCTCGACCGAGATCCCCCTCGCCATCGAGGGCTACCGCGCCACCGGGCGGTTTCGCCTCGACGCCGGCGACGAGGCCTGGCTGGTCGCCGACTGGGGGGCCGGCCAGGTGCACCCGGTGCGCTCCTACCAGCCCTCGCGCCAGCTCTGGCTCACCCGCGAGTTCTGGCGGGGCTGGGTGGACAAGCTGACCTACCAGGGGCGCTACCGCGAGTGGGTGGAGCGGAGCCTGCTCACCCTCAAGCTCCTGATCTACGAGCCCACCGGGGCGATCGTGGCCGCCCCCACCGCCAGCCTGCCGGAGTGGCCCGGGGGCAGCCGCAACTGGGACTACCGCTACACCTGGGTGCGCGACTCCGCCTTCGTCCTCCAGGCCTTCTTCCAGGCCGGGTACACCGAGGAGGGGACCGCCTACTTCGACTGGCTGCTGCAGCAGGTGCTGGAGCACGGCGGCGAGCTCCAGGTCCTCTACGGCATCCACGGCGAGCGCGACCTGCCCGAGCGGGAGCTCCCCCTGCGGGGCTACCGCGATTCCGCCCCGGTGCGGATCGGCAACGCCGCCACCCGCCAGTTCCAGCTCGACATCTACGGCAGCCTGCTCGACGCCGCCGTCCGCTACGACCGCTACGGCGGGGTGCTCACCGTCACCGAGTGGGAGAAGCTCGCCGAGCTGGTCGAGGTGGTGGAGAAACGCTGGCGGGAGCCCGACTTCGGGATCTGGGAGGGGCGCGACGGCCCCCACCACTACACCTACTCCAAGGTCTGGGCCTGGGTCGCCCTCGACCGCGCCGCCCAGCTGGCCCTGAAGCTGGGCCTCGACGTCCCCCTCCAGAAGTGGGCCCAGGAGGCCGCCAAGATCCACGCCGAGGTGCTCAAGAAGGCCTGGGACCCCGAGCTCGAGAGCTTCGTCCAGGCCTACGACCGAAAGGCCCTCGACGCCAGCGTGCTGATCATGCCCGACGTCGGCTTCCTGCCGGCCCAGGACCCGCGGTTCGAGAAAACCCGGCAGCGTGTCCTGGAGCGCCTCACCGCCGGGCGCTACCCCCTCCTCTACCGCTACCGCCCCGAGGAGGCCGCCGACGGGATCGGCGAACCCGAAGGGGCCTTCCTGCTGGTGTCGTTCTGGCTGGTCGACGCCCTCACCTACGCCGGCCGGCTCAAGGAGGCCCGGGCGGCGCTGGAAGCGTTGCTCCAGGTGGCGAGCCCCCTGCGGCTCTTCTCCGAGGAGGTGCACCCGGAGAGCCTCGAGCTCTTGGGGAACTTCCCCCAGGGGTTTTCCCACCTTGGCCTCCTAAACGCGGTCTTCCGGCTCGACGCCGCCCGCCGCCGCCGCGAGGGCTGGGAGCTTCCCTGAATGAAGGTCGCCCGGGCCACCCGGTGGGCGCCCTGCCGCCGAAGCGGGCCCCGGCCGCCCTGGCCTCCCCCGGCGCCTTAGGGCGCCGCCCTCCCCTATCCGGTTCCGCCGGGCGGCGTAGAATAAACCCGTTATGGAGCGCACCTTCTGCATGATCAAGCCCGACGGCGTCCGCCGCGGCCTGGTGGGCGAGATCCTCGCCCGCCTCGAGAGGAAGGGCTTTAAGCTGGTGGCCCTGAAGCTCTGCCGGGTCTCCTTCGACCTCGCCGAGGAGCACTACGCCGAGCACCGGGAAAAGCCCTTCTTTAAGCCCCTGGTCGAGTACATCACCTCGGGGCCGGTGGTGGCGATGGTGCTCGAGGGCGACGGGGTGATCAAGGAGCTCCGCAAGATGATGGGGGCCACCGACCCGAAAGACGCCCTCCCCGGCACGATTCGCGGCGACTTCGCCACCTCGATTGACGAGAACGTCATCCACGGCTCGGCCTCGGCCGAGGACGCCGCCCGGGAGATCGCCCTCTTTTTCAAAGAGGAAGAGCTGATCGGCTAGCCCGAAGCGAGGGCGCGCCGAGGCCAGCGGCCTCGGCGCGCCCTCTTCCGCGAACGGGCTAGGGGTCGGTTCCGGTCAGGAAGTCGAGCCGGAGGTAGAGGCCCGGTCGGGCCTCGGGGGTGAGGCCGGCGAAGCCCCCGAAGGTGTAGCCCAGGTTCAGCCACACCGGTTCGAGCACCCGCAGGCTCCCCTCCACCGAGAAGGCGAGGTGGCCGGTGTCGGTGGCCGGTTGGTAGAGGTAGTAGCCCCCGGCCCCCACTCCCAGGACGCGGGTGGGGTAGTAGTTGAAGCCCAGGCCCCCCTGGTACAGGTTCGCCCCGGGATCGGCGAACCGCAGGCGGTAGGCGACGCTGGGCCGGAGCTGGAAGGCGAGGCCGGGGTGCCAGGCGGCGGCGAGCTCGCCCTCGAGGCCCGAGTCCGCGCCGGTCACCAGCCGGTGGTAGGTCAACGCCTGGAGCACCCGGCCGCGGTAGGCGTAGGCCAGGGTGAACTTGCCGCGGGCCTCGGGCAGAAGGACGTAGTTGGCGTCCACGCTGAGCACCTGCCGGCGGTCGACCTGCCCGGCGGCGCCGGCCCGCAGGGTGACCTTGTCGCCGGCGGAGCCGGTGGCCCCTTCCACGCCAAAGCTGGCGGAGAAGTCCTCAGTGCGGTAACGGACCCCCACCCCGGCACCGTAAAGGGTGGCGCTGGTAGTGAAATCTCGTTCAACCCCCGCCGAAAGGTCGAGGCTCCACCGTTCGTCCAGGGGTAAGGGAGCCCGCACCCCGAAGCGGGCCCGGTTGCCCTCGCCGCTGGCGCCGGGCAGGCGGTAGCTGAGGGCGAGGTTGGCGGGGCCGAGCTTCTGGTCGAGGCCCACCACCCCAATAAGCCCCAGCCCCCAGCGGTAGGCGAGGTCGCTCTTAAGCGTGAGGTTGGCGTCCAAAGCGTAGCGGAGGGCGAGCCGGGTCTCGGGGTCGGCGGCGAACGCCTGGCTGTGGGTGAGGCGGACCGAGAAGTCCTTCCTCTGGTAGCCGGCCCGGCCCAGGAGGGCCAGCGCCCCCTCCTCCCAGCGGTAACCGGCGCCGACGCCGGCGAAGAGGTTCTGGGTGAAGCGGTGCTCGAGGTAGAGGCCGGTCTCGTTCTGCCCGGCCCGGCCCTCGTGCTCCAGGGCCACCCGGTTGCCGCCCCCGAGCTCGGCGGCGACCCGGGCCCGGCCGGTGAGGCGGTCGCGGTAGCGGAGGTTGGCCTCGGCCTTCACCGGGCCGGCCTCGCCCTCGGCCGCCAGGGTGGCCTCGCCCGCCCCCTCGGCGTAGCGGTAGCCGGCGACGACGCGGAGGTGTTCGACCTGGTAGCGGGCCTCGAGGCCGAAGCGGTACTGCGCCCCGCCGTCCAGCGTGGCCACCGCCGCCCGCAACCCAAACCGGCCCGCCTTGAGCTCGGCGCTGGCCCCAAAGGCCACCCGGTCGCGGGGGGCGGTTTCGGGGGCGAAGGACACCACCAGGCTCTGGGGCACCAGGTTGGCGTCGGTGGGCCAGATCGGGTGCGAGAAGTAGAGGGTTCCGGTGGGGTAGTCGAGCACGTAATCGCGCAGGGGCACCAGCTTCTCCCGCTCGCCGCCGCGCACCAGCCAGACCTCCTCGCTGCCCACCCGCACCGCCTGCCCGAGGTCGTAGACGCGGGTGCCGTCGGGGGTCAGGCGCACGGTCACCGCCTGCCGGGCGAGCAGGGCCACGAAGGCACCGAGGCGCACCGGGCCGCGGTACTCGGCGGCCAGGGCGCTGGCCTTGGGGAGCACCAGCGCGGGCGGCGCCAACACCCCGCGGCCGTAGCCCACCGAGAAGTCGCCCCGGTCGTAGCGGAAGGCGATCCCGTCCTCGGAGACCAAGGGCAGCCGGGCCTCCTCCCCGGCTCCGGTGAGGGGGAAGCGGCCGGTGGGGTTCTCCGGACGGTCAAGGCCGGGGTAGCGGCGGCCCTGGGCGAAGGTCTGGCCCAAGGCGGCCTGGAGCCGGCCGTCGGCCAGCGGGGCCTCGAGGTACCCCCGGGCCAGCCCGCCGACCTCCCACGCCCCCGCGTGGTAGCGCACGGTCACGCTGCCCTGGGCAAGGTAGAAGGACCGGGCGGGACCGGGTACGAAGTGGGCGAGCTCGGCCTCGAGGCCGGCAAAACGCGCACGGACCTTGACCTCCCCGGCCACCACCGTGGGTCGCAGGGCGAGCTCGGCGACGCCGCCCTTCACCCGGATCTGGTGGCCGCTCGTCCCCAGGTCGGCGTCGGGGGTCAGGGGCTCGGGGTCGGTCGCGACGGTGGCGAGGCCCTCGCCGGCGGGGAGACCCTGCGCGTCGAGGAAGCGAAGCTCGAACCGGAGCGGGCTGCGGCCGTCGGCGACCGCGTGCACGGGCACCAGCTGGGCGCGCACCGGCGGGCCGCTTCGGAACACCTCGACCCGGTCGGTGCGATCCCCGGCGCGGGCCTCGATGAGGTTCCGCCCCACCGCCAGCGGCACCCCGTCGTAGATCCGGCGCTCAAGCCCCGGCTTGCTGCCGGCCTGGACCTTGGGAGCGAGCCCCTCGGGCAGCGGCCGGCCGTTTATGAGGAGCGCGACCGGCGCCCCTTCTGGAGCCTCGACCACCACCCGGGCCCGGTCCTCGGCGGCGAAGACGGTCCCCGGGGC